>Ga0081538_10000232_pt1 | contig 62755 bp, 66 predicted proteins | sample TabmetS5T2R1_FD_71022 | JGI IMG/M metagenome (GOLD analysis project Ga0081538, IMG submission 71022) | Tabebuia heterophylla rhizosphere microbial communities from the University of Puerto Rico - S5T2R1 | ecosystem: Host-associated > Plants > Roots > Rhizosphere ...
CCCGGGGGGGCGGGACCCCCCCCCGGAGGGGGGGCCCCGCCGCGCCGCTGGCCGGCACCAGCGAGCCGACAGCCAGCTCCGACCACGCGATCTGCGCGCTCGTCCGCCACGACATCCGCGCGCAAAAGACCCCGCGGAACATCAGCACGTACGAGCCGCACGACAACGCCTCCATCACGACGGCGACGGCCAGCCACCCGGGTGCTGCGTCAGCGAGAAGCTCCCGCACCTCGCCCAGCCCCGGCGCGAGCAGCGCCACCAGCACGACCACCGCCAGCAGAGCCGCCACCTGCAGCATGCGCCGCACCAGACGGCGCGGCCGCAGCTCGGGCGGAAGCCCTTCCGAGCCCCTGGTCGCCAACGGCTCGGCGCGCAAGTACCGCGGTGTCCGGGCGGGCTCGCTCACACGCCATCGAGTCTCGCAGCAACCGCGTGTTCCGGCCCATCGACGCTCCCGCCGCGACGGGAGCTGTGGCTCAGCGCTCCAGGGCGGTCAGGTCGAGCCGGTTGAGCCGGTCTCGATCGGCGAGGATGTCGATCTGGGCGATCCTGCCGCCGCGGACGGTGAAGCCGGCGACCGAGATCGGCTCACCGTCGCGGAAGCTGACGGTACCGGCAGCGCCGTTGATCAAGGCGGGCCGCACCGACAGGCCGCGCCTCGAGAACGAGAGCGCCGTCCGGGCGACAGTCTCCGCGCCCCGGACTGCGCGTGACAGCCCGGCGGGCGCTGCGCCGACATCGCCGCGAAGGACGACATCGGGGTCGAGCACCGCGATCAGCGCCTGGAAGTCGCCTTCGCGCGCCGCCGCGATGAAGGCGTCGACAACCTCGCGTTGGGAGGCGACGTCGCCGTCGGGAACCGGCGCAGTGCCTCGGACGCGGCGGCGCGCGCGGCTCGCCAGCTGCCGCGTTGCAGCCGAGGAGCGGCCCACGATCGGAGCGATCTCGTCGAACGGAACGGCGAACGTGTCGTGCAGGACGAAGGCGAGCCGTTCCGCCGGCTCGAGCGTCTCCATCACGACGAAGAGCGCCAGCCCGATCGAGTCGGCCAGCAGCGCTTCCTGCTCGGGGTCCACCCCGCTCTCGTGGCTGACGACCGGGTCGGGCACGTGCACGCCGAGCGGCTCCTCGCGCCGCGACCTGCGCGCCTTCAGCTCGTTCAGACAGATCCGTGCGACGACGGTCGTCAGCCAGCCGCCGAGATTGTCGATCGCAGCTGCATCCTGCCGGCTGAGCCGAAGCCATGCCTCCTGAACTGCGTCGTCGGCCTCGTTCAGCGACCCGAGCATGCGGTAGGCGACGGCGCGCAGGTGCCGGCGGTGCTCCTCGAAGCGCTCCGCCGGCCACTCGCGCCCGCTCACGTGCTCGCGATTCATCTGCCTACGACGATGATCACCGACCTGTGACGTGCAGTGTCGAAGGCGTCGGCTAGCCACCCTGTCGGATCTGAAGCCGGTTGCCGTCGGGGTCCAGGAACTGCGCGATGTGGATGCCTTGGAACTCGAACACGTCCGTGACGAACTCGACGCCGCGCGACTTCAGCTCCTCGAACGTCTTCCGGCAGTCGTCGGTCTCGATCGTGACCGATGCGGGGGGACGTCCCATCGCCGGCTCGGCCTGCCCCGGCGTCCCGGGCCAGAGAACCAGCTGGAAGTCGTCCCCCTCGACGCCCACGGTCAGAAACCGCGGCCCGTCGGGTGTCGGGTTCTCAATGCGCTTCTCGAGGCCGAGGACGTTCGTGTAGAAGTCGAGCGCCTTGTCCTGGTCGCTGACGAGCACGCTCGTGTAGAAGATCTTCTCGAGCACTGCTGTCCCTCCGGTGGTCGTGGTCATCACCTCATTGACCACACGGGGCGCGCGAATGTGACCGCCGAGGCCGTCACTGGCCACCGGACCGGAGGACGTCGGACAGATCGCCGCCGGTGGTGTTGCGCGCGAGCTGGATCCGGCCGACCGGCTGCTCCTGACCGGGGCGCGCCCGCGCGTCGACGTCCTGCGTGAAGATCGCGTCGAAGCGTTGCGTGAGCCAGCCGAGCAGGTCGTCGGCGATCCGCGGGTCGTTGCTGCCGTCCTGGCCGTAGTTGCCGTACGGGGGCGCGAACGCGAGCGGCTGGTACCTGCCTGTCCTCGTTCGTCAGCTCGACGTCCGGCGCGGGCTGCGGCGTCCGGTGATCGGCCGAGCGGCCGCAGGCGCCGGTTGCGAGGCACACGGCGCAGCTCGAGGCAGCGAGGAGGCCCGCCCAAGCCCTCATTGCTCCACGAATGTAGACCGTGGGCGCGTAGAGTTGCCCGTCGCATGTGTCGCCTGTTCGCGCTCCATGCCGGGAGTCACGACGTCGAGGCCGACTTCTGGCTGCTGGATGCGCCGACTTCGCTCGCGGCGCAGAGTGAGGTCAATGCCGACGGCTTCGGGATCGCGGCGCTGAGCGCCGAGGCCGCGCTGCTGCTGATCCGCAACCCGGTCCAGGCCGCCGGCGATCGCATCTACCGCGGGGTCGCACGCCACGCGGAGGCGTGCCAGTTCCTCGTGCACCTTCGCTACGCCGACACCGGTGGCGTCTCGCTGCCGAACACGCACCCGTTCCTGCAGGACGGGCGGGTGTTCGCGCACAACGGGGTCGTCGGCGATCTCGAGCGGCTCGAGCGGCGGCTCGGGGAGCACCTCGCGATGGTGAGCGGCGAGACCGACTCCGAGCGTGTCTTCGCGCTGATCACGCTGTGCATCCGCCAGGCCGGCGGCGACGTGCGCGCCGGCATCACCGCAGCGGTCCGCGAGCTCGCCGAGGGCTACGAGCTCTACAGCATCAACTTCCTCCTCGGCGAGGTCGGACACCTGTGGGCGTTCCGCTATCCCGAGCACAACCCGTTGCTCGTCCTCGAGCACGCCGGGGGCGACAACCGGGCGCTCATCGAGCGTGACGCGCACGGCACGCTGAGCATCCGGGCCGATCCGCGCGGAGACGAGACGATGGTGGTCATCGCGAGCGAGCGGATGGACGCCGATCCGGGCTGGCAGGACGTCGGCGTGGGCGAGCTCATCCACGTCGGTCCCGAGCTCGAGCTCGACCGCCAGACGCTCCTGACCGAGCCGCCGCGACACCCCATGGTGCTCTCGGGCCGCGCCGAGCAGTCGCAGGCCTACGAGCGCGACGCCTAGACAGCGTCGGTGTTCGAGTCCCTCACCGACGCGCAGTGGGTGGGGTTCTCGTTCGTGCTGCTCGGGATGGCGCTCATCTGCGGCATGCTCGTGCGCAAGGCCGTGCCGTGGCTGGCCTCGGTCTACATCCCGACCAGCGTCATCGCGGGCCTGCTGATCCTGCTGGTGGGACGCGCACGTGCTGGAGCCGGACTACGTGACGGCCGAGGTCCTGGCGCGGCACTTGCCGCCCGGCTACCGTCGCTTCCAGTTCTTCATCTGCGGACCCGATCCGATGATGGACGCGGCGGAGGCGGCGCTCATCGAGCTCGGCGTGCCGCCCGAGCGGGTTCACACCGAGCGGTTCGACATGGTGTGACGGTGCGACACGTTCAGATGACCCGACTGGTGTGGCTGATCACGGTTCTGATCGTCGTCGCCTGCGTCGTGTTCGCCGCCGCTCAATCGGGATAGGAGAGTACCCTCGGTGAGCGGGGTCCAACGATGAGCGTGCTGATCGCCTACGACGGCTCACCCAGCGCGGCGACCGCCATGCGCGTGACCGCGAGCCTGTTCCGCGACGCGCGCGTGTCCGTCGCGACCGTGCCGGCCGACGCGACGGTGCGCGCCGGCACCGCGGTTCCGGTGCTCCCGAACGCGTCGCCGGGCGCCGTTCAGCAGGCGATCGACGAGCTGCGCGCCGAGGCCGGACGACAGGCCGACGCGACCGCGGAGCAGGGGGTCGGACAGGCGCGAGCGCTCGGGCTCGACGCCGAGCCCGTCACGGTCCCCCCATCCGCCCCGGCGTGGGCGGCGCTGCTCGACGCCGCGCACCGGGTCGGCGCAGACGTGCTCATCTGCGGAACCCGCGGGCGGGGTGCGTTCGCGCGTGCGCTCCTCGGCTCGACGGCATCGAGCCTGCTCCATAACGCAGACCTGCCGCTGCTCGTCGTTCCCGACGGCGGCGGAGCCGTCGACGGGCCCGTGGTCGCGGCCTACGACGGCTCGGACGGAGCGAGGCGCGCGATCGAGGCCGCCGGTCGCCTGCTGACCGGTCGCGCGGCGGTCGTCGTGCATGCCTGGGAGCCCGCGTTCCACCGAGGTCTCACGGCGCGCGCGCTGTCCGCCGGAGGCCCGATCGATGACCTTCACGAGATCGTCCACGGCCTCCAGCGTGCGCTCGCGGACAACGCGGCGGCGACGACCGAGAGCGGGCTGGCCGCCGCGCGAGCCGCCGGGCTCGACGCGGTGGCTGAAACCGTCGAGTCGCACGACGGCGCTTGGCGGGCGGTGGCCGCCGCCGCGCGCGCGCACGGCGCGTCGGTCATCGCCGTCGGCACGCGCGGCCTTGGCGCCGCGCGCTCCGTGCTGCTCGGCTCGGTCTCGTCCGGCCTGGTCCAGAACGCCGAGCTGCCGGTGCTCGTGGTGCCCGGCGAGTCTGCGGGCGACGCCGCTACGGCAGGAGCGCCCTGAAACCAGGGCGACGATCCGACCGGCGTCGGTCAGTCCGCGGTCGGCGCGTCGCCCCGATTGGCATTGCCGGGCTCGAGCCCCGGCCCCGCCCTCCTTACCCGGTCGTGCGCGTGCGCATCCGCAGGTCTAGTCCGGAGCGAGAAGGAAGACCTCGCAGAGCATGTCCGGCTCCTGCTGGCCGCTGGCCATGAAACCGACGACGCGGCGCCCCGTCGCTCGCTCGACGACCGCGACGAACCGGTCGCGCATGACCTCCTGGAACTCGACGCGCTGCACGGCCACCGCGTGCCCCCGCCCGGCCTCGCGCAGTGTCTGCTCGACCCGCGTGAACCCGCCGCGGAGCAGGCAGACGACAAGGTCCTCGACCACGTACGTCTTGGCTTGCGTGGGTCCCGTCCCGTAGAAGTCCTTGAACAGCGCGACCACGCCCTCGGAGATCGCGGTTCGGGTCTGCCCCTCGCGACGCTCGGTCGGAGCCGGCTCGGTCATCCCTTTGACCCTACTCGCCGCGTTCGCCGGCCACCGACGTGTGGTTTCCGTCTGACACGGGTAGCCCGAGGACAAGGTTGTAAAGGGCACGACGACGGGGCCTCCCAACGGGGCAGCGTCGGCTGACCTTCGAGACCGCTCACTGTCGAGCGTCCGAGGAGGTCTTCGTGCATCACCCGAATCGAACCGTCGGTCAAGTGCCGTGAGCGCGCTTCTCGACCCACCGCGAGCCGCCGACCGCCGGCGGATGGTCGAGCGGCATCTGCCGCTGGCCGACAAGCTCGCACGGCGTTACCTGCACACGTCCGAGCCGCTCGACGACCTCACCCAGGTGGCGCGCCTCGGCCTCGTGAACGCCGTGGATCGCTGGGATCCGAGCCGCGGCACCAGCTTCTCGACGTTCGCGGTGCCGACGATCATGGGCGAGCTGCGCCGCTACTTCCGCGACCGCACGTGGACGATCAGACCGCCGCGCGATCTGCAGGAGCGCTACCTCGACGTGCAACGGCTGCGACAGGAGCTCGCGACCGAGCTCGGCCGGGAGCCGGCGGCGCGCGACGTGGCCGAACGCATCGGACGCAGCTCCGAGGAGGTCGTCGAGGCGATGACCGTGGGTGATGCCCACTCGCCCGCCTCGCTCGATGCGCCGGTCGGTAACGATCGGGACGATGCGTTCAGCCGGATCGACGTCCTGCCGGACGGCCGGCGCGACCTCGCCCAGTCCGAGGAGCGGACGGCGCTCGAGCAGCTCGGAACGGCGCTCAGCGATCGCGATTGGGAGGTCGTCCGCCTGCGCTTCCAGGAGGACCTGCTTCAGCGCGAGATCGCCGACCGTGTCGGCGTTTCGCAGATGCAGGTCTCACGCATCCTGCGGGACGCCTTGATCCGGCTCCGCGCGGCAGCCGACGACGCCGACGGAGCGTGGTCCGTATGACGGCCGTAGCTGGGCGAACACCGCCCGTCATGCGGGTTCGCAGGGCAGGACGTCGCGCACGCCCGTCAGGTCGAAGAGCCGGCTGACGACCTCAGGCCCGTCGATCAGCGTGATCCGCACGTCAGTCCGCTCGGCCTGGGCGATCAACAGGTGCAGCCCGCTCGAGTCGAGGAACGTCGTCGCCCGAAGGTCGATCACGATCGCCTCGAACCCGCGAAGCACGAGATCCTCGACGGCAGTTCGCAGCTGACATGTCGCTTCGCCGCCGTGGCAACCGGCAGTCCAGCTCCGGGACCGGGGTCTCGATCCCGGGTCCCTGGCCCCGGGTCCCCCCGGGGGCGACGAGGGGGCGGAGGCGGCACTGTTGTCACGTGCTCGTGACCCGTCCGACGCCTGACCCTCTACCTCCAAGGAGGCAAGCATGAAATCGCCCATCGTCCTCATCCACGGCCTTTGGCTGACCCCGCGCAGCTGGGAGGGCTGGAAGGAGCGCTTCGAGCAGCGCGGGCACGAGGTCCTCGTGCCGGCCTGGCCCCGCATGGAGGTCGAGGTCGAGGCTCTGCGCCGCGACCCGTCGGTCATGAACGGGCTCGGCGTCGCCGAGGTCGTCGACCACTACGAGCGGATCATCCGCGGCCTCGACACGCCGCCGGTGATCATGGGCCACTCCTTCGGCGGCCTGATTACGCAGCTGCTGCTCGACCGCGGCCTCGGCGCGGCCGGCGTCGGCCTCTCGCCGGCCCCGGTGAAGGGCGTGCTGCGCGTGCCGCCGGATCTGCTCCGCACCGTCCTGTTGGCGCTCCGCAACCCGGCGAACCGCAAGCGGACGGTCCCGATGACGCCCAAGCAGTTCCACCGCGGCTTCACCAACACCATGACCGACGGGGATGCCGCTGCCGCGTACGAGCGCTACTACGTCCCGTCCCCCGGCCGGGTGATCTTCCAGGCGGCGTTCGCCAACGTCAACCCGCACGCCGTCACCAAGGTCGACTTCCGCAAGGACGACCGGCCGCCGCTGCTCGTGCTCGGCAACGACCAGGACCAGACGATCCCGGCCTCGGTGAGCAAGGAGGCCGCCAAGCGCCAGGGCAAGTCCAGGACCGTCGTGGACTACAAGGAGTTCCACGGCCGCCCGCATTTCCCGGCCGCGCCCGGCTGGGAAGCGGTGGCCGACTACGCGCTCGAGTGGGCGACCAGCCACGTGGGCGCGCCGACCCGGAGCGTGGCGCCGGCGAAGGCCTGACGCTCGCAGCGTCGCGCGCGAGGCCCGGGCCGCCGGGCCTCGCGCTCGCGATCACTTCTCGGCCGGCGCGGTGAGCGTGAGCCGCGAAGCCGGGTGGACGGTATCCGGGCCGCCGGTCCAGGCCACCCGCTTGCCGTTGCGGTATGTCTGGACCGCCGGGAAGACGAGCTGGTCGCCGGGATCGCCGTCGGGGATCCGCACGAAGATCGGGAACGCCTCGAACTGGTCGGGCCGGATGATGCCGCCCCGCTTCGGCTTGCCCTTCCAGACGATCCGGGTGAACCGCTCGGCGACCGAGAAGCCGCCGCCGAGATCGACCGGCGTCTCGAGCCGCTTGCGCGTCAGCTTCACGGTCCAGCCCGGCACCTTCCCGTAGGAGACGAAGTAGACGCCGCCGGGCAGGCGCAGGTCGACCTTGACCGTGCCGCTTCTGTCGGTCTCGTGCGGGACGCGGACGTCGAGGACGGCGAAGCTGCCGGCGGGCGCCTCGCCCGGGGTGACGGTGACGTGGGCGGCGGCGGTCGCGGGCAGCGCGAGAATCGCGATGAGGGCGACGAGGAACCTCATGCGTGCTCCTTTCTGATCCATTGCGAGCCCGCAGGGTGGCCGGAGCCGGTGCGCATCTCCATCCCTGGAATCCGGGGTGTTCGCCGCCGGCGGCCGCAGATCAGCAGCGCGAGCCCGCCGTTGGCCACGCAGTAGTAGGCGGGATAGAGCAGCAGCGACGGCTCGGGCGCGCCGACCGCAGCCGCGCTGAGCGCACCGGCGAGACTGGCCCAGGCGAACGTCGACAACGTCTCCGAGCCGGGGTCCCGCCACGTCTTGGGGACCATCATCGCGGCCGCGATCAGGTCCGCCGCGACCACGCAGCCCGTCGCCACCAGCGGGTCGCCGGCGAGCAGCCATCCCGCCACGCCGGCACCGGCGAAGGCGATCAGCGTGACGTCGAACGCGCTCACGCCCCCGGTGCCGAACCGGATCGCCAACGCGAGCACCAACCCGTTGGTGGCCGCCTGCGCCACCGCCATCGCGACGCTCCACGAACCGCCGTCGGCGTACTGCGAGAGCGATACGACGACGGCGAGCACGGTCCAGATCAGCCACGTCCCGCGGTGCGGCCGGGTCGATCGCCGGATCGTGTCGCGCACGTACGGCACCATGTCCGCGAGGCCGATGGATGCCGCGGCCACGCCGAGGACGGGGGCGATCGTCGTCATCCGCGCGGACGCTAGGTCTGCTCCGAATTCGGGCCAAGCCCCGAGAGCGGTGAAACTCGTGCTAGCCCCAGTTCGGGGGATCCCGGCCTGCCCTACGCTGGTCGCGGTGGCAAATCGACAGGTCAGCCCGTTTGCGGGCGGCCGGCCGGCAGAGGGATTCGAGCTCGTGCGCTTCGCGCAATCGCTGTCGGCGTCCGCGAGCACCGAGCAGCTGGAGCGGCGCTTCCTCGCCGGGTTCGGCCGCCTGTTCGGCGTGCCGATGTACGCCTACGACCTCGTCGACCCGGTGACAGGGCGGGTCAGTTGCGTCGGCGCCGCCGCGAACATCAGCGACGCGTTCGCCGTGCGCTACGAGCGCGAGGGGCGCGACCTCGATCCCGTGACCGCCGAGGCGCTCGCGAGCGGGCGGCCCGCGTACAACCAGGCGCTGATGTCCGCGGAGGAGTGGCTGGAGTCCCCGGTCTACCGGACGGCGTACCACCTCCACGGCATGCGTCACGTCGCCGAGGCGCCGGTCATGATCGGCGGCCGGCTCGCCGGCACCCTGCACTTCGGCACCAGCGACGCCGACCGGGGCTTCGTCCCCGGCCAGCTCGCGATGGCGGCCGAGATCGCCGCGCTCCTCGGCGTCACCCTGAGAGCGCTCGAGACCCAGGACCAGCTGCTGCGGGAGCGCGATCACGCCGAGGCGGCGCTCTCGCTCACCGGCGCGGCGGTCGTCATCAGCGATCCCCACGCCGGCGACCTGCGGCTCAACGATGCCGCGCGGCGGTTGGTCACCGACGTCGTCGAGGCCGACGCGCACCTGCACGCGCTGATCGCGCGTCCGGCCGGGAACGGTCCCCTGGCGCGCCGCGTCGAGGTCGAGCTGGTCACCGGCGAGAGCGCCGTCCTGCACAGCCGTGCGACCCCCGCAGCGGGTGAGGCCGGCGGGCGGATCGCCGTGCTCGAGCTCGAGTGCGAGCAACCCGGGATCGCGCCGCAGCTGCTCGCCCCGCTCACGCCCCGCGAGCGCGAGGTGGCGACGCTCGTGGTCGACGGCCTCTCGGACCGCGAGATCGCCGACCAGCTCTCCCTCAGCCATCACACGATCTCCCAGTACGTCAAGCGCATCTACCGCAAGCTCGACGTCGACTCGCGCGTCACGCTCACCCGCGCCCTGCTGCGCCCGCCGGCCCCTGCCCGTCGGACGTAGACGCATCGGCTGACTGGGCGGCTTCGCCGTCCCGGGAGTGTCGCACGCGGGCGTGAACGACGAGCACGGTGACGTGAGCCGCCGGAAGACCCCGCCGGTGCGCGCGGCGAGGTCTTCGCGAGCCGGCGCGTCGACGCGCGACTGCGTGGGGAACGTCAGGGCCGGCAGCGCGACGACCACCGCGACACCGTGCCTAGCCCGCGAAGCGGTGCCAGGGCTCGTCGCGCAGGCGCCTCATGATCGCCTGGCGGGTCCGCCACTGCTCGAACTCGAGCCGCTCCAGGCGGCGCTCGAGCTCATGCTCCTCCGCCTCCGCCCGTCGGATGCACCGCTCGAGGTCGCGGCGCTTCAGCAGTTCATCGGTCATCTCGTACCTCCTTCCGGTCGGCGCCGCGCACGCGGAATCGCGTACGCGGCGCGACAGGACTCCGCTAGGCGTGCGCCCGGCGCAGCGGGATGAGCGGCAGCAGCGTCCGCTCGGCCGCGCTGTTGACGACCGAGGCAAGCGCTCCGTAGATCGCGACGAGCGCGGACGCGAGCCCGAACCAGCCGCCGACCTTGACGAGCTCGGTGTGCGCGCCTGCATCACCAATGCCGATCAGCACGAGCGAGACCGTCAGCAGGAAGAGCACCAGACTGACCACCGCAGTCGTCTGGGTCGACGCGACCCAGAGCACGGCCGTCGCGATCGCCCAGGCGATGTAGAACAGCCCGAGCGCGGCGCCGAGCTCGCTGCCGGGGATCTGCCCGACGTTGAAGTGCTCGAGCAGCCAGTAGGAGCCCCAGAGAGCCCCGATGGTCCCGAACACGACCGCACCGAAGGTGTTGCCGCGCCGAAACTCCCACATGCCGGCGAGCACCTGGAGGACGCCGCCGAAGGCGAGCGCCACGGGGAGGATGACCGGCGCACCGGACTGGTCGAGGAGGCCGGTGCTGAACATGCTGAAGACGAACAGGGCGACCGCGAAGGCGGTCAGCCCGAGCGGCGCCGGGTCGGCGATCGCCGGCCGCGGGCGGCTGTTGCCGTTGACCATGGCGACCCGCATCGGGTCGTCGTCGACCGCGTAGATCCGCGGGTCCCGCTCAACGTCGATAGCCATCGTTGCGCTCCTTTCCGCGCAGGTTTGCGATGACACCGAGCATCGCCGCCGGGGCCGCCCGCGCCCATCGTGCACCGGCACCATCCGTGGACGACCGGCCGCGTCATCCTCACGAGGAGCCGATCGGATGATGGGCGCACGGCCGCGCGTCACGCACGCTGACGGCATGCCGGCAGCGATCACTCTCCACCGTTCGATGGCGCGCATGCCCCCCACGCGCGTGAGCGTCGTGGTCGCCGACGACCACCCGCTCTTCCGCGAAGGCATCGAGCGCGCCGTGCGCGAGCGGCCGGAGCTCGAGCTCCTAGGCGCGGCGCTTGACGGACGGGAGGCGCTCGAGCTCGTGCGGGAGCTGCGCCCGGCAGTGGCCGTGCTCGACCTCCGGCTGCCCGGTCTCGACGGGCTCCAGATCCTCAACGCGATCGCGCGCGACGACGTGCCGACGCGGGTGCTCATCCTCTCGGCGTCCGGCGACCCGGAGCTCGTCTACCGTGCCGTCCAGGGCGGCGCCGCCGGCTACTTCCGCAAGGAGGCGGACCGGCACACGATCCTCGACGCGATCTCGGCAGCGGCGCGCGGTGACACGGTGATCGACGCGGCGTTGCAGGCGGGCGTCTTCGACCAGATCCGCCTGCGCGGCACCGACGAGGACCGGCCCATCCTCACCGCACGCGAGCGGGAGGTCCTGACGCTGATGGCCGAGGGGATGTCGGGACCGCAGATCGCAAGCCGCCTGATCGTCGCCCTTCCCACGGTGAAGACGCATCAGGCCCGTCTCTACGAGAAGCTGGGCGTGTCCGAGCGCGCCGCCGCCGTCGCCGAGGCGATGCGACGCGGCCTCCTCGAGTGAGGGCGCCCGGCGTCCCGCAGCTCTGGCTCGCGGCCGTACGGGTCGCGCTGGTGCCCGTCGCCGCCTTGAACGCCATCGCCGACCGCAGCGCGCAGCGGATGGGGCCGAGATCACCGTCGCCGTCGATCCCGGGGCGGGCGGGCGGCACGCTGGAGGTGACCAGCGTGCCGGGCGTGGGCGCGACGCTGCCGTCGTGAGCGTCGTACACCGACGGAAGGAGACGGGAGATCGGCCGCGAGGCCGACGACGCCGGCGCGCGCTTCGGCCAGCATCCGGCAGGCTTCGATGCCGGACTGGACGCTCACCTCCACCGACGTCATCGCCCCGGGACGGCGGATCGTCCGCCGCCTCGGAGGCGGAGGCGCCCACGAGGCCTTCCTCGTCGAGGTCGCCGGCCCGGTCCCCCGCGCGGTGGCAAAGCTGCCCAGACCGCATCTCGCCGACGACGCGCACTGCCTGCTGCGGCTCCAGATCGAGGGCTGCGCGCTGCAGCGACTGGCGCACCCCGGCATCCCGCTCCATCTCGACACCGTGCTCTCCGGCGAGCATCCGCATCTGCTGCTCGAGCACGCGCCGGGACCGAACCTGCGCGCGGCGCTGCTCGGAGGGGCGCGGCTCACCGTCCCCCTCATCGCGGCGCTCGGGGCAGCGCTCGCGCGCGCGCTGGCCCACATCGCCGCCGCCGGCTGGGTTCACCTGGACGTCAAGCCGTCGAACATCGTGCTCAACGCCCGCCCGCGCCTGGTCGACTTCGAGCTGGCGCGCCCGCTGGCGGATGCCGCCCGCCTCCGGCACGCGATCGGCACGTGGTCGTACATGTCACCCGAGCAGCGTCGTGCCGGCGAGGCGGACGGCGGCACGGTGGGACCCGGCGCGGACGTCTTCTCGCTCGCGGCCTCGCTCCACGAGGCGCTCGCCGGGCGGATGCTCACCAGTCCGGCGGTCCCGAGCTCCGCGACGCTCCGGGGTCCCGTCGGCGCGCTGGTGGCGCACGCACTGGCACCAGACGCCGGCGATCGCCCGACCGCCCTCGAGCTCGCCGACGGGCTCGCCGAATGGGCCGACGATCAGCCCTCGCCCACGGGAATGGCGGCCGCCACGGTGGTGCCGCCCCCAGGAGGGCTCTCCACCCGCAGCTCGCCGTTCATCGCGGCCACGCGGTCGTAGAGGCCGAGTAGCCCCGATCGGCCGTTGGTGGGCACGCCTCCCACGCCGTCGTCGCTCACCTCGACGTGCAGCGCGCCGTCCCTCACCGTGGCGGTCACTCGCGCGCGCGTGGCGCGGGCGTGCTTGATGGTGTTGGTGAGCGCCTCGGCGACGATGAAGTAGGCGGTCGCCTCGAGGTCCGGCGCGAGCCGCCCGACGTCGACGTCGACCGACACCGGCAGACGCGCCCGCGAGACGAGCGTCTCGATCGCCGCATCCAGGCCACGGCTGAGGGTCGCCGGCAGGATCCCGTGAGCGAGCTCGCGGAGCTCGTCGTTCGCCCGCTCGGCGTGCCCGAGCGCGTCCTCGACGAGGTCGGCCGCCGGTCCGCCGTCGCGGCCGAGCGCTCGCCTGGCGAGCTTGAGGGCGATGACGGCGTGGACGAGGCTCTGCTGGGCGCCGTCGTGCAGGTCGCGCTCGATGCGGCGGCGCGTCTCGTCGGCGGTGGCCACGACCCGCGAGCGCGATGCGGCGAGCTCGGCGCGGCTTTGCGCGTTGGCGATCGCCGTCCCGACCAGCTCGGTGAACTGCACCATGTTCACCTCGATCTCGGGGGAAACCGGGTCTTCGCGCTTCCAGGCGGCCACCATCACGCCCCACAGGCGTGCGCCGACGACGATCGGCGCGCCGACCGCCGTGCCGAGCCCTCGCTCGCGCATCGCGTCGGCGATCGGGCCTTCGGTCCTGGTGACGTAGTCCGTCCGCGCGGGCGCGGCGGTCCGGCGCACCGTGCTCGTCACGGATCTCCCCTCGAGGCTGAAGCGCTCGCCCTCGACGACCGCCTGCCCCGGTCCCGCGTCCCCGGCCACGCGGACGGCTGAGCCGTCCTCCTCGTAGCGCACGAGCTCGGCGACCGCGGCGCCGAACACGCTGCGGACCTCGGCGGTGGCCGCCGCGAAGAGCTGCTCCGGCGGGACGTCGTGCGCCACGAGCGTGGCCACGCGCCGGAGCGCTGCCTGCTCGTCGGCGATCCTCCGCAGCTCATCACGGCTCTTCTCGAGCGACCCCGTCATCGTGTTGAACGCGCGCTCCAGCGCGCCGACCTCGCCCGTGCCGGTCTCCGGGAGCCGGGTCGAGAGGTCGCCGCCGGCGACGCGGCCCGCCATCATCGCCGCGCGCCGGACGGGCAGCGCGACCGCCCGCACGAGGTAGGCACCGAAGAGGAGGATGAGCAGCATCGAGCCGGCGAGGCCGGCGGCGGCCAGGAGAACCGCGCGGCGGGCGTCGGAGGTGGCGACGTCCTGGCGCGCGACGTACTGGCGGCGCTCGGCCTCGACGAAGGCATCGAGCTCCGCGCGGATGACGTCCATGCGCCGCTTGCCCTCGTCGAGGGCGGCGACGCCGCTCGTCGCCGGCGCGTCGCGCCGGGCGGCCTGCACGAGCGGCACCGAATACTCGGCGACGTAGGCGTCGATCAGCGCCACGATCCTCCGTGCCTCGCTCGTCCCGCCGTCGGCCCGCCGGGTGGCGTCGATCAGGTCCTCCGCCTCCCGCCGGTAGAGGCCGCGGGCCTGGAGCCACGGCTGCAGGAAGCGCTCCTCGCCGGTGATCAGATAGCCGCGCTGGCCGGTCTCGAGGTCGGCGACGAGCCGCTCGAGCGCGATCGCCGTGACGATCACCTCCAGCGAGTCTACGGCGAGGTCGGCGGAGTCGCGCTCCTCGTCGATCGCGCGCACCAGGACGGCGAAGGCGGCGCCGACCAAGAGCCCGAGAAGAGCACTGGCGACGACGGTCCGGCGGGTGAGCCCTCGTCTCACGGGTCAGCCTCGCCCGCGCACCATACGCAACAGGTCTTGGGCCACGGATCCGCGGCACGCATGGTTGATGTATGCGTCCCCGTGAGAACATCCTCGTTCGCGTGGTGGTCGCCATCGGCGCCGCCAGCGTGATCCTCTTCTTCGCCGCCGTCGGCGTCATGCTCGCCACCCAGCACCGCGCGTCGGCCAAGGCACCCGACTACCGCGTGCTGCGGATCGGCGGCATCGAGTACGAGTCGATGCAGGGGCGGCCGCTCGATCTCGGCGATCGCGTCGACCGCGCGATCGCCGCCGGCCTGCCCGCGGCGCAACGCCGGCTCGCTCGGGGCCAGATCCTCTTCGGAGCGTTCATCGCGGTCACCAACGACTCCTCCGCTCCGCTGCGGACGGCCGACCGGATCGAGCTGCGCGACCAGCAGGGCCACGTCTACCGCCCGCTCGCCCTCCCGGCCGCGAACCCCTATGCCTACTCGCCACGGCGGCTGAGGCCCGGGACGCGGATCCCCGCCCTCGGCTCGGTCGCCGACGACAACCTCGCGGCGACCGGGCGGATGCTGCTGTTCCGCATTCCCGCGCAGACGTACGCGGGCGCGGGCCTCGAGCTCGTGATCCACGATCCCTCCTCCCCCGCGACCACGGCGTCGCTCATCGTCTGAGCCGCCGGTCGACACGGTCACCTTCACCGCGGACGACGTGCGGCCAGGCGCTACGCAGCGGGAGGTGCAGGTCGGGTCTGCCCCAACGGACAGCGTCGGGATCACCCCACCGCGACCTCCGGGCGGCGGGCATGGCAGCGAAAGGCGGCCGGCATGACACTTGGAGGACGATGCTCTTCCAACCCCGGCGCAACAGGCGTCGCCCTCCCGTGGACGACGCCTACACCGAGTGGCTCGACGCTCACAGCCGCTGCACCGACGCGCTGGCCGCCTGGCGCCGAGCCGAGCCGCGCGGCCGCAGCGCCGCCTACCGCGCCTACCACGCCGCGCTCGAGCACGAGGAGCGCGCGGCGGCCGAGCTCGAGCGCCTCCAGCCTCCGTCCCTAGCCGCCTGACCCGAGCGTCCTCCGCAGCGCGACGTACGCCGGGGCGCCCACCAGCGTCGGCAGCCAGAAGGAGACGAGCCGGTAGGCCAGGACCGCGACGAGCGTCACGCTCGCCGGCTGGCCGAAGGCGACGAACGCGCCGATCATGCCGCCCTCGACACCGCCCACGCCCCCGGGCAGCGGAAGGACGTTGCCGAGCATCCCGACGAAGTAGCCGAGCACGAGCACCGGCGCGTCCGGAGCCGAGCCGAAGGCGTGGAAGCCGGCGGCCAGCGCCGCGATGTCGAATCCCCACCACGCGACCGCGGCCAGCGGCGTCGCCGGGCGCCGCGCCACGAGCGTGAACGCGTACCGCACCCCGGCGTCGCCGTCGGTCACGATCGCCGTCAGCCAGCCGAGCGGCCGGCGCAGGCGGCCCTGACCGGCCGCAAGCGACGACAGCCGCCGCTCGATCCGCCCTGGCGCCCACGCCATCACGAGCGCGAGCGCGATCACCGCGGCGCCGAGCGCGGCCGGCAGCAACGTCAGCCATGCCGAGCCGCCGCCGTGGACGAGCCTCGTGCCGAGCCCGATGCCGAGGACGACGAGCGCGGCCATGTAGACGGCGTAGAGGATCACCATGAACGCGACCAGTCCGCGCCCGACGGCATGCGCAGACAGCCCGCGGCGACGCAGCGCCCAGCTCGTCAGGGCGATGCCCCCGGCCCCCGCGGTCGCCAGCAGGCGCGTCGCCGCCACGCCGGCCATCGTGATCAGGAAGCTCTCGCGCCGGCTCAGCGCGCCGGGGAACACGACGCGGAGCAGGACGACGTAGCCGGCGTAGGACAGGATCTCGGCGAGCACGGCGAGGGCCAGCCAGGCGGGATCCCCTCCTCGCACGCGCCTCCACTCGGCTCCCGCGCCGGTGAGCTCGGGCAGCACGAACAGGACGAAGGCCGTCGCCGCCGCGCCGAGCCCGAGGAACGCGAGGGCCGTGTGGCGCGGCAGACCCAAGCGGGGTCGCCAGGGGGTCGCGCCGGTCAGATGGGCGAGCGTCGCCACGAGCGCGATCGTCCCGGCGAGCGCGAGCCAGCGCGTGCCGGCCGATCCGGCCGCGTAGGCGACGAGACCGACGCTCGTGGCCCACGCGAAGCCGCCCGCCGCGTTCCACACGGCGAACCGGCGCCACGGCATCCGGTCGGCGCCGGCGAGCCACGCCACGGCGATCCGGCCGACCGCCACCCAGCGCCCGAGGAAGACGGCCGGCGCGCCGTGCGCAGCGAAGAAGCGGTCGCCGCCCTCCACGAGCCGGCGGCGCTGACGGACGAGCGGACCCCGAGCCAGGAGCAGGGGCCGGCCGAATCGGCGGCCGAGCACGTAGCCGACGTTGTCGCCGACGATGGCCGCCGCCGCAGCCAGCGCGATCACCAGGGCGATGCTCAGCCTGCCCTGGGCGGCGAGCACCGCGGCGGCGACGAGCGTCGTCTCGGCGGGAACCGGCACGCCCATGGTCTCCAGTACGACGGCAGCCGGAACCGCGACGTACCCGGCGCCCGCGACGACGTTCACGCGCTACGGAGCGCGACGTCAGGCGGCGACCGGGCGCAGCGCCGCGCGGCGCACGCGCCCATGCGGCGCGTAGCGGCCGAAGCGCGCGACCGCGGCCGGCACGCCGGCGGGCTCCGAAGACGCCGGCACAGGCTTGCCCGGGCGCACGAGGCCCGCTTCGTAGGCGAGCACGACGAGTTGCGCCCGGTCGCGGGCGTGGAGCTTGCACAGGGCACGGCTCACGTGCGTCTTCGCCGTCGCGCGCGTCACGACCAGCTGCTCGGCGATCTCATCGTTGCTCAGGCCGCACGCCACGAGCGCCACGACCTCGCGTTCGCGCGCCGTCAACTCCTCGAGCTGGTCGGGCGTGCAGCGCAGCCGCTCAGGCCGGGACATGAAGTCGGCGACGAGCCGGCTCGCGAGACCGGGCGCCAGCAGCGCCTCGCCCGACGCCACGACGCGCACGGCCGCCACGAGCTCATCGGGATCCGTGTCCTTGAGCAGGAGGCCGGTCGCGCCCGCCCGCAGCGCGTCGAACACGGCGTCGTCGCTCTGCGAGGTCATCACCATCACGACGCGGATCGGGCTGTCGCCGCGCTCGTCGAGGATCCGGCGCGCCGCCTCGACGCCACCCCCGCCGGGGAGGTCGAAGTCCACGAGGACGACAGCGGGATCGGTGGCCGGCGCGGCGGCCACGACCTCCTCGACCGTCGCTGCCTCGGCGGCGACGACCATGTCGTCCTGCCGCTCGAGCAGCAGCCGGAAGCCGGCGCGCACGAGGCCGTGTCCTTCGGCGACGACCACGCGGACCGGATCGTCGTCGCACACCCTGAGAGTGTCCATCGGAGGCTCCTCTGTCGGACGTCGCATGCTGCTTCGCACTTTGGCTGCCCGCTCGCCTCGCCACCATTGGACTCGGCCCGAGGCTTGCTCCCGGGCCACCCCGACCCGTGAGTCGGGCCAGCCCTACGTCCCGTTCAACTCTCGGGTTCGCCCTACTGCCGCGCCGGTCAGGGCTTGTCAACATGGTCGCCATGAACGGGTCCGTCCTGGTCGTCGACGACGATCCGGCGTTCCGCCATCTGGCGCAGCGCATCCTCGACGCCTTCGGTTTCGCCGTCGTCGGCGAGGCGCCCACCGGGGCCGCCGCGCTCTCCGCGGCGGGCGCCCTGCGTCCCGACGCCGTGCTGGTCGACGTCGGGCTCCCCGACACGGACGGCGTCGCGCTCGCCCGCGAGCTCACGGCCCTTCCATGGCGGCCACGTGTCGTCCTGACCTCGACCAACGCCGAGGCGGCGACGGCGAGCGAGGTGCGCAGCAGCGGCGCCGAGGCGTTCGTGCCGAAGAACGAGCTGCCGGGGGCGGAGCTCGGAGAGCTCCTCGGTCCCCGGCCCTCCTAGTACGGTTGGACCTGATGCCGCCGACGCGCGTGGTCATCGGCGAGGATGACGTGCTCCTGCGCGAGGGCATCGCCCGCATCCTCGGCGAGGCCGGGTACGAGGTGGTCGCACAGACGGGCGATGCCGACGACCTGCTGCGCAAGGCGCTCGCGCACCGCGCCGACGTCGCCGTCGTCGACGTCAAGATGCCGCCCGAGCGGTCAGACGACGGGTTGCGCGCCGCGATCGAGCTCCGCCGGCGGCGACCCGACACGGGGGTGCTCGTCCTCTCGCAGTACCTCGAGGAACGCTATGCCGTCGATCTCATCGGCAACCGCGCGGAAGGCGTCGGCTACCTGCTGAAGGAGCGGGTGGGCGACGTCGACGCGTTCGTCGATGCCGTCAACCGCGTGGCCTCGGGTGGGAGCGCGCTCGACCCCGAGGTCGTCTCGCGGATGCTGGGACGGAAGTCCGACCGGAGCCCGCTCGCCCAGCTCACGCCGCGAGAACGCGATGTGCTGGGCGCCATGGCCGAGGGCAAGTCGAACCTGGGCATCGCGGACGAGCTGTTCGTGACCGAGGCGGCGGTCGAGAAGCACGTCACGAACATCTTCCACAAGCTCGGGCTGGGACCGACGATCACCGAGCACCGTCGCGTGCTCGCCGTCCTGACGTACGTCCGCAGCTCCTCGGAGTAGCCCTCGGGCGCAGCCGCAAGTGTGGCCTGCCGGCCGACGACGGCTCGCCGGCCGTGGCGCACCATCGGGGGGTGACCGATTTCTCCGCGCGCGCGATCGAGCTGCGGCACCTGCGCTACTTCCTCGCGGTCGCCGAGGAGCGTCATTTCACACGCGCCGCTGCACGGCTCCACATCTCGCAGCCGCCGCTGAGCGCGCAGATCCGGCAGCTCGAGCAACGGATCGGCTCGACGTTGTTCGTGCGCTCGCCCGGCGCGGTGAGCCTGACCGCTGCCGGTGAGGCGCTCCTGCAGCCGGCGTACGCCTCCCTCGCCGCCGTCGACGCGGCGGTCGACGCCGTGCGACGGACCCGCGGCCGATGAGCCCCGAAGACCGCCTGCGCCTGATCGAGGCGAACCTCCCGCTCGTCGCGACGATCGCCGCCGAGTATCGCGGCCGGGGCGTGCCGTTCGCCGATCTCGTCCAGGAAGGCAGCATCGGGCTGATCCGCGCCGTCGACCGGTTCGACCCCGACCGGGGCGCGCGGCTCTCCACCTACGCGACCTGGTGGATCCGCCATGCCGTCGTGTGCGCCGTCGGCGACGCTCGCACGGTCAGGCTGCCGGACAGCGCGCGGCGCCGCCTGCAGACGCTGCGCCGGTCGGCCGCCAAGTTGGCGGCCGCCACCGGCCGGGAGCCGACGCTGGAGCAGGCCGCCCGCGCCGCCGGTCTTGCGCCGGCCGATGCGGCACGGCTGCAGCGCGCCACGCGCGTGCGCTCGCTCGACGAGGGGTTCGACGGTGGGCGGAACGCGACCGACGTGCCCGTCGCCGACGGTGACCGGGACGATCCCGTCGATCGCGACCGCGTGCGGCGGGCGGTCGCGGCGCTGCCCGCCCGTTCCCGCCTCGTGGTCGAGCGGTCCTTCGGCCTCGACGGGGAACCATCCGAGACGCTGAGCGAGATCGCCTGCCGCATCGGCGTGTCCGCCGAGCGCACGCGCCAGCTGCGGTCCGAGGCGCTCGGACGCCTCCGCGCGTCCCTACGACGCGCGGCGTAGTGGCAAGACCGCCCTGAGGGCCGACGACGGTGGCGACCCTGGAGATCAGCATCGAGGCGATGAGTGACGTCATGACCCGGCGGCGCGCGCTCCCCGCGACTGCATCGATGCTCGGCTGCCTCGCCGTCATGACCGGCTGCGGAAGCGCCGACCGCGGCCTCGGCTCGGGCATCGTGTACGACGAACAGGCCGACTCCTCGACGCTGCGGTCGGGCGACATCGTGTTCGCCGTCGGGACGGAGGCGCCCGGGATCGGCTTCGCCATCGCCGGCGACACCGTCAAGAGCGCCGCCGACCGACTCATCGCATCCGGGTCGTGAGCGCTCCCGGTACGCCGCCGCCCAGCCCGCCGTGGTACCGGTCGCGCGTCGTGCGCCGGTACGCGATCGTCGTCGTCGCGCTGCTGGCCTTCAACTGGCTGATCGCGGGCTCGCTCTCCTCGGGGCCCGAGCGGACGAAGATCGCCTACAGCCCGCTGTTCCTCGATCAGGTGGAGGCGGGCAACGTGTCCGAGATCTCCTCTACCGACGGGGGTGGCATCCAGGGGGAGTTCAGGGCAGCGGTGCGGGTTCCCGGCGCCTCGTCGCCGGTCACCGACTTCGAGACCCAGGTGCCGTCGTTCGCCGACGATGACGCGCTGTCCGCCGACCTGGAGGCCGGGAACGTCACGGTCAACGCGAGCCCGCCGGACACCGGTCCAAGCATCTTCGTGTCGCTGCTCGCCGGCTTCGGGCCGGTGCTGCTCCTGATCGCCGCCTTCGTCTGGCTCTCGCGCCGGGCGAGCTCGATGATGGGCGGCGCCGGTCCCCTCAGCGCGTTCTCGCGGGCGCGGGCCCGACGCGGCGAGGCGACGCACACCACGTTCAAGGACGTCGCCGGGATCGACGACGCCAAGGATGAGCTCGCCGAGATCGTCGACTACCTGCGCCGGCCCCAGCGCTATCGCCGGCTGGGCGGTCGCGTCCCGCGCGGCGTCCTGCTCTCGGGCGCGCCGGGCACGGGCAAGACCCTGCTCGCCCGCGCGGTGGCCGGCGAGGCCGGCGTCCCGTTCTTCTCGATGTCGGCGTCGGAGTTCGTGGAGATGATCGTCGGGGTCGGCGCCTCGCGCGTGCGCGACCTGTTCGAACAAGCGAAGGCTGCCGCGCCGGCGATCGTGTTCATCGACGAGCTCGATGCCATCGGCCGCTCCCGCATGGCGGGGTCGCCGTTGGGCGGCAACGACGAGCGCGAGCAGACGCTCAACCAGATCCTGACCGAGATGGACGGCTTCGAGGCAGGAACCGGCGTCGTCGTACTGGCAGCCACGAACCGGGTCGAGATCCTCGACAAGGCGCTCCTGCGCCCCGGCCGCTTCGACCGCCGAATCGCGGTGCAGCCTCCGGACGCCACCGGCCGCCGGCAGATCCTCGACGTGCACACGAGGTCGCTGCCGCGCGCCGCCGACGTCGACCTCGAGGCGCTCGCCTCGGCCACGCCCGGCATGGTCGGCGCCGACCTCGCCAACCTCGCAAACGAAGCCGCGTTGCTCGCCACCCGGCGGGACCACGAGCGCGTCGAGCAGCGCGACTTCACCGACGCCCTCGAGCGGGTCATCCTCGGCGCGGAGCGCAAGGTCGTGCTCACCCCGGCGGATCGGCGCCGGACCGCGTACCACGAGGCCGGACACGCGCTGGTGGGCATGCTCACGCCGGCTGCCGACCCCGTCCGCAAGGTCTCGATCATCCCGCGCGGCCAGGCGCTCGGCGTCACGCACTCGGCGCCCGACGCCGACCGCTTCAACTACGACGAGAAGGGACTGCTGGCCCGGATCCGCGTCGCCATCGCGGGCCGCGCTGCCGAGGAGCTCGTGTTCGGCGATCGGACCACGGGCGCGGAGTCGGACATCCTGCAGCTGACCGAGGTCGCACACGCCATGGTCGCGCGCTGGGGCATGAGCGACGAGCTGGGTCCGATCGCGCTTCCGGACGGCGAGCCGCCGGGCCCGGCCGCCGCCCCCTCCGTGAGCGAGACCACCCACCGCGAGATCGATCGCGAGGTTCAGCGCATCGTGTCGTCCGCCCGCCAGGACGCGCTCGCGCTCCTGACGATCGAGCGCAGTCGGCTGGACCGCCTCGCGGCGGCGCTGCTCGAGCACGAGACGCTCGACCAGGAAGCGGCCTACCGCGCGGCCGGGCTCGAGCCGCCGACCCGTCCCACGCCGGTCCCGGTGGCGGCATGACGCCCAGGCTCCTCGTGGCGTTCTTCGCCGGGACGCTGGCGATGGTCGTCGCGGTCGTCGTCCTGATTCGCGGCCGTCATCACTGGATCGACTTCCTCCTCATCGCCCTGCTCTTCGCCGTCTCTGCCGTCCTGCTGATCGAGGAGTGGCGCGAGCTCGCCGACGACGAGGAACCCGAGGACGACCGGTGACGGCCACCGCCCCCGCCGGTCGCGGGCTCGATCGCCAGACGCTCGTCGTCGCCGGCGTGGTCGTGCTCGGCGCGATCATGTCGATCCTCGACTCGACGATCGTCAACGTCGCACTCGACTCGCTGTCCCGGGACCTCGACGCGCCGCTGTCCACGATCCAGTGGGTCACGACCGGCTACCTGCTCTCGCTGGCGATCGTCATCCCGCTTTCGGGCTGGTTCTCGGAGCGCTTCGGCTCCAAGCGCGTGTGGTTGCTCTCGGTTGCCCTGTTCGGGCTCGGGTCGGTGCTGTGCGGGCTGGCCCCGTCGGCGGGCGCGCTGATCGCCTTCCGGGTGCTCCAGGGGCTCGGCGGCGGGATGATCCTGCCCGTCGGCCAGAGCGTGACGGCGCAGACCGCCGGCCCGGGGCGGCTGGGCCGGGTCATGTCCGTGATCGGGGTTCCGATGCTCCTCGCCCCGGTCCTCGGGCCGGTGCTCGGCGGACTGATCGTGGGCGGCGCGTCCTGGCGGTGGATCTTCTTCGTGAACGTCCCGATCGTCATCGCCGGGCTCGGCCTGGGCGTCCGGCTGCTGCCCGGCGGCATCGGCCGCGCCGACCCCGGACGGCTCGACTGGCTGGGCGTGGCGCTGCTGTGCCCCGGGATGGCGGCGATCGTCTTCGGGCTCTCGGAGATCGAGCGCCACGACGGCCTGTCGCAGCCGATCGCGTTCCTGCCGATCCTCGCCGGCGTGATGCTCATAGCGCTCTTCGGCCGCCACGGACTCCGTGTCCCGCGGCCGCTGATCGAGATGCGCCTCTTCCGCTCGCGGCACCTCGCGGCCGCGGGCGTCACCGCGTTCGTGCTCGGCGCGGCGATGTTCGGCGTGATGCTCGTGGTGCCGCTCTACTACCAGGCGGCGCGCGGGCAGGACGTGCTGGCCACCGCCTGGCGACCCTTCCGCTCGCGTTCGTCGGAGCGCACACGTCGCCGCTCGTTCTGCATTGCATCCTCTTCTTCCGCGGGCTCGGGCTCGGCTTCTCGCTGATGCCGGCCATGACCGCGGCGTACTCCTGGCTCGACACTGGTCAGGTGCCGCGCGCGACCAGCGCCCTGAACACGCTCCAGCGCATCGGCGGCTCGGTCGGCACCGTCCTGCTCGCCGTCATCCTGCAGCGGCAGGAGCGCAGCACGCCCGAGCTCGCAACCGCGTTCGCCCACACGTTCGCGTGGGCAGCCGGGCTGACGATGCTGGCCGTGCTTCCCGCGGCCGTCTTGGCCTGGTCGGAGTCGGGGGGCGGACGATGATCCACCGGCGCGGCGTGCTCGTGCCGCGACTGCACGTGAGATTGCGCGCGCTCGCGCTTCGGCCCGACCTCGCAACCGCCGAGCTCGCGACCACGTTCGGGGCCGCGGCGACGGTCGACTTCGTGCGGCGCGGGAAGCGCTGGCTCATGAGCTTCAGCGACGGCGAGGATCCGGTGCCGAGTCTGGCCGGAACCACCGCGGGCTAGCGCGGGCCGTCGAGCAGACCCCACGCTTCGGCGGCGGCGATCGCGTCGGCGGTCGTGAGGGCAGCGAGCTTGCGGCGGGCGCCGGCGATGTGCGCCTCGACCGCGCTCGGCGTCATCGACGCCAGCATGGCGATGTCCTCCGGGCTCCACCCCCGATTGAGCATCGTCAGCACACTGCGCTCACGGGCGGACAGACGCGGGCGCGGAGCCGCCATGTCGCGCTGCCCGGCCAGCACCCGGCGCCGGCCCAGCGCCGCGTCGATCAGAGCCTCGAGGATCTGCTCGCGGTCGCTGTCCTTGGCGATGTAACCGGCGGCGCCGGCGTCCATCGCCGTGTGGATGAGCGGCGCGTCGGTGTACGAGGTGAGGACGACGATCGCCACCGGCGGCTCGTGATGGCGCAGGCGCACGAGCAGCTGCAGGCCGTCGCGACCCGGCATCCGGAGATCGATCAAGGCCAGCGCCGGCCCACGCTCGACGATCAAGCGCTCGGCCGTCGGGCCGTCGGCCGCCTCACCGACCACGACGAAGCGCGGGTCCTCCTCGAGTGCGCGGACGATGCCGGCGCGGAACAGGGGATGGTCGTCGGCGACGACGATCGTCAGGGCCGGGTGTGTCGCCGGGCCGGTCATTCGAGCGTCCGGTGGATCCGCATGCGCGACACGGTGACCGTCGCCTGCCGCTTCCTCCATCGCTCGATCGGACGACGTATCGGACCACGTTGCCGTACGACTGCGGGAGTAGGGACAGAATCGGTGGCCGGGGACGATGACGGCAGGCCGCCACACCGGCCGGCCGCTCTCTCCTGACGCTCACGTACCGGCATCGCCTGACACTTGATCCGCGCCGGTACAGGTGCTTCGATGGAATGTCGGGCATGAGGGATCGCCGGTTCGCGTGGAGTCACACGGCCAAGGGTCTCGTGATCGGGGCGACCGCCCTCGCGGCCGTCAGCGCCCTGATCGCGGCGCTGAAGGACGCGTTCAACCCGATCGGCCTCACCGGGCTGTACCTGTTCGCGATCCTTCCAGTCGCGATCGGTTGGGGCTTCTGGCTCGCCGGCGTCGTCGCCGTCGCCTCGTATGTGACGTTCGCGTACTTCTTCGTCGAGCCGATCCACAGCTTCGACATCGCCGAGGCGGACACCGCCGCGGCGCTCGTGATCGCCATGGCCACCGCGTACGTCGTCAGCGAGCTTGCACGGAGAGCGCAGGCACGCGCCCGCGAGGCCGAGCACGCGCAAGCCGAGCAGCGCCGGCTGGCCGACGAGCAGGCGGCGCTGCGGCGAGTCGCGACGCTCGTGGCGCAGGGCGTGCCGAACACCGAGGTGTTCGAAGCGGTCACCGGCGAGGTCGGGCTGCAGTGCGACGCGGACGTGGCTCGGATGGAGCGCTTCGAGGCCGATCGCACGGTCACGGCGATCGCCGCCTGGAGCCGGAGCGGCGACGCCAACCTGGCCGTCGGCGCGCGTATCCCGCTGGAAGGGGCGAGCATCGCCGCCCAGGTGCTCGAGAGCGGCGAGCCGGCGCGCGTCGACAGCTTCGCGGGTGCGTCAGGGCCGATCGCCGAGGAGGCGCACACGCTGGGCATACGCTCGTCGGTCGGCTGCCCGATCGTCGTCGGGGGCCGGGCGTGGGGCGTGATCGCGGCGTCCACGCGGCGGGCGGCCGGGTTCCCGGCGAACACCGAGTCGCGTATCGCACGGTTCACCGAGCTCGTCGCCATGGCGGTGGCCAACGCCGAGGCGCGAGCGGAGCTGCTCGAATCGCGCGCGCGGCTCCTGACCGCCGGCGACGACGCCCGCCGGCGCGTGGCGCAGGACCTGCACGACGGCGCGCAGCAGCGCCTCGTCCACACGATCATCACGCTCAAGCTCGCCAGGCGCGCGGAGCGGAACGGTGAGTCGGCCGGCGAGTTCGTCGGGGAGGCGCTCGTGGAGGCCGAGCGGGCGAACGCGGAGCTGCGCGAGCTGGCCCACGGCATGCTCCCTCAAGTCCTCGAACGCGGCGGCCTGGCCGCCGGCGTCGAGGCGCTCGTCTCGCGCGTCCGCCTGCCGGTCGGCGTCGACGTCCCGGAGGAGCGGTTCTCTCGGGAGATCGAGGCGAGCGCGTACTTCATCGTCGCCGAGGCGTTGACGAACGTCGCCAAGCACGCTCAGGCGCGGAAAGCGAACGTGACGGCGCGGGTGGACGACGGGGTGCTGCAGCTCGACGTGCGGGACGACGGGGTAGGCGGCGCACGCCGCGACGGGAGCGGCATGCTGGGGCTCCGCGACCGGGTCGATGCTCTGGGGGGCGAGCTCCACGTCGAGAGCCCGCCGGGCGGCGGAACCCGGATCGTCGCCACGCTCCCGCTGCGGCGCTGACCCACCGCGGTGCGTCTCCGCAGGCCAGCCGCCCGATCGCCGGCCGCTGTCGTCGGCTCGCGGAAGCAGCCGTTCGCTGCGTCCATGGGCGTAGCCGGCTCACCGCTTGCGACGGCGGCGGCGCTTCAAGGCGGCGAGGTTGAGCGAGTAGCCCCAGCCGTACGTCTTGGGCACCAGCAGGCGCGGCTCGTCCGGGTTCCACAGCCCTTCCCGCAGCCGCCGGCGCGTCGGACGCCGCCAGTCGTACGGCAGCCCGAGGAAGCGTCCGGTCTTCGTCTTTCGCGTCATCGCTCGCGCTCCTTTCTACACGCGCTTGTGTCGTGTCGGTAGACGCGCGCCGCGAAACCGATCAGCACCGCCGACCACGCCGCCATCGTCAGCCACCCCCGGACGCCCCAGCCGGCGCCGCCGACCGCGACGTGAGTGGCCTGGACGAGCCAGTACGAGGGCAGGAGGCGGGCGATGTCGAACATCACGCCGGAACGTGATCGGGAACCACGTCCCGCCCTGCAGCGCGAGCAGCGACACGGTGCCGCCTAGCGGCAGCCGCGCAACACCGCGATGGCGCATGCGCCGGTTTGTCCCGACGGCCGATGACACGCGCGCGCGGCTGGGTCAGCATGGGCCTCGCGACGAGCAGCGAGCAGATCCACGCCGCCGTCCTGCACGGGCTTGGTGAGATCCCCGCTACGAGCCGGTCGCGGCGCTCTCGATGCGCGAGTCGAGCCTCTGCGCGGCCTGCTGATCGGCTCACCGGCGCGGCCGGCGCTCGATCTCGCGGTGCTGGTCTTCGCCTCGGCGCTCGGGATCCCCGTCGCCTCGGCCTTGCTGCCGCGGCTGACGCGTGAGCACGCGGTGATAGCGGTCGTGCACGACGATCTCGACGGCACCGGTCACCGCAGCTGCGCGCTCGGCTTCGGTCTCGCTGGCGTGCTCGGATAGCGCCTGCTCCTCGCCCTCGCGATGCACGCGCCAGCGCCCGTATCGGTCGGACTCTACGTGCAGTCGGCTGGCCATCGCCCTCAGCGTGACGGAGACGGAGGCGCTGCGCGATCGTCCGATCGAATGGTCCAAGTGGGAACGACGACGACGCGCGAGAGGCTCGCCACGCAGGTTCGTACGGCTGATCGTGCGACCGGACGATGGGTCGCAAATGGACGCCGGGGCGAAGGTGATCGCGTCGTCGACCGCCCAGCGTCTCGAGGAACCTCCGCACCGACACGTTGAGCCCGCGGTCGCCTCGCACGCGGCTACGCGGCCGGGCGCTCGTCGAGCAGCCGGATCGTCCGACACGGCGTGAGCCGGCCGCGCACGCGTGCGAGCGCCTCGTCGACGGTCGCCACGAACTCGACGTCGCGGTTCAGGCCGACCGCCCGCACGACCTCCGGGCCGGGACGCACGACCGCGACGCTGAATCCGCGCCGACACGCCCGGTCGACGAGACCGGCGACGGCCCGCGCGAGCTCCGGCGGCGCGCCGAGCGCGCAGGTCACGTCGATCACCAGGCAGCGCGCCTGCACCGCCGCGAGGCCGTGCTCGATGTCGCACAGCTCGCTCTCCGTGGCGTCGCCCGCCACGGCGACGCCGACGGTGAACTCGTCGATCACGTGGACGATGTCCGAATCACCCTTGCTTCGCCTCATGGCGACAATCGTCGACAGCGCCGGCCAGCCTGTCATCAGCCCGCGGGCGCGTCTTGCGAGTACGTCTGCGGGCGACCGCGCTCCATCGAGTCGGTGGGATCGACGTGCGTCCTCACGGCCACGGCGGCGATCACCGCGCCGACGAGCGCGATCACGGCGGCGACCTCCAGGGCGACCGACAGCCCGTGGACGAACGCGTGCGGCGTCTGCCGCCCGCCGATCTCGTGGGTCATGATCGCGCCGATCACGGCGATGCCCAGCGAGCCGCCGAGCTGACGCGACGAGTTCAGGACCGCCGAGCCCACGCCGGCCCGGTCGACGGGGACGCCGCTCATGGCCGCGGCACTCGCCGGCGCCATGACGCACGACATCCCGACCCCGCCGAGCAGCATGCCGGGCAGCAGATCCCAGAACGTCTCGTGCACGCCGAGCCGCGAGAAGTAGAACAGCTGCAGGGCGAGCAGCGTCATGCCGCCGGCCAGCAGCCAGCGCGACCCGAACCGGTCCGAGTACCGGCCGGCCAGCGGGGCGACGACGATGATCAGCAGGGTCAGCGGCAAGAACGTGGCGCCGGTCTGCACGGGCGAGTAGCCGAGGATGTTCTGCATGTACAGCGACAGGAAGAAGAAGACGCCGAACATCGCGAGCGCCACGAGCAGCAGGACGACGTTGGCGCCGGCGAAGGTGCGGTCGCGGAAGAGCCGGAGGTCGACCATCGGCGCCCGCTGATGGCGCTCGAGCAGCACGAAGGCGACCAGCGCGACGGCCGCGACCACGAACGCGCCCACGATGCGGCCGGAGCCCCAGCCGTAGCCGTTGGCCTCGATCAGCGCGTAGGTGAGGCCGAGCAGGCCGATCGCGGATGTCAGCTGCCCGGGAATATCCGGTCGCCGGTCCTCGCGCGTGTCGCGCGACTCGTCGATGAGCAGGAAGCTGGCGGCGATCGCGATGAGCCCGATCGGCACGTTGACGTAGAAGATCGCGCTCCAGCCCACGTGCTCGGTCAGTAGGCCGCCGACGAGCGGGCCGATCGCCAGCGCGAGCGCTGACACGCCCGCCCAGATGCCGATCGCGGCGCCGCGCTCGCGCGGAGGGAAGGTTGCCGAGATGATCGAGAGCGTGGCCGGGTTCATGAGCGCGGCACCCACCCCCTGCACCACACGGGCGCCGATCAGGAAGTCCGCGCTGGGCGCGAGTGCGCACGCCAGCGAGGAGCCGGAGAAGACGGCGAGGCCGGCGACGAACACGCGTCGGCGTCCCAGCAGGTCGGCCAGCTTGCCGCCGGTGAGCATCAGGGCGGCGAACGTGAGCGCGTAGCCCGAGACGATCCACTCGAGCTCCGACAGGCGGGCGTGCAGATCGCGCTGGATGGCGGGGAGCGCCACGTTCACGACGGTGTTGTCGAGCATGATCATGAACAGCCCGAAGCTGACGGCCCCGAGCGTCCACCATTTGCGGCTCTCTGAGTTCATGGCGACAGAGACTGGGACGAACGCGGTCGTCGCGCAGTCATCCGACCGGCGGATCGCCCGGACGACCCTCTCCGCTACTCCCAGTGCCGTAGCGAGAAGAGCGGCCTGCCGGCCGATGCGCCGCGGGGCGCTCTGGCCGATGCTCGCCGGAGCAGCGGGTCCGCCGTGCCGAGCTGTGGCTGTTCGCCAGCTTCCTCATCATGCTGACCGCGCTCATCGCCGCCGGAGTGTTCCTGGTGAAGGCGCTGCGGAGCTATCGGGAGGACGCCGAGGCGGCCGCGCTACCCCCGCGGTCGTAGCCGCAAGACCGGCCTTGCGGGCGACGAGCTCCCGGCAGCCGCCCGTCAGCATCCGGCCATGGTCCTGACGCTCGCCGTCCTCACCACAGGGCTCGCGATCACCGTGATCGTCATCACGATCGCGCTCGTGGCCCTGGTCGTGCTCGCGCTCCGCGCAGCCGACGGGAAGCCTGGGTCAGGAGGATCGGACGACACCGACCCCGGCCCGGGCGGCGGAGGCGGCAACGATCGCACCGGCCCGAGCACCGATCGCGGCGGCGGACCGGCGTGGTGGCCCGAGTTCGAGCGCGAGCTCGATCGCTACACCGCGCGTCGGGATCGCGATCGCGGGGCGACGGGCGCGAGCGCGTGCGGCGCCGCATGATCGTTCGCTGCCCGGCGTGGGCGGTGATCTTCGCCGGCACGCTCGTCCTCTTCCTGATCGCCATGGCCAGCGAGCTCCTCGCGAGCAACCCGAGGCTGCTGCCCGAGCTCATCGCCCTCGGTGCCTTCGCCGTGCCGGTCAGCTTCGTGGCGCTGGCCCACGACGTCCTGCCCGGCTGCGGCCTGCCGACCCGGGCGATCGTGACCTGCTTCGTCGCCGGCGGCGTGATCGGAACGGCCGCCGCCAGCCTGCTCGAGTACGACGTGCTTCGCGACTTCGACGTCCTTCCCACGTTGCTCGTCGGCGCCATCGAGGAGCCGGCCAAGCTGGTGGTGCCGCTCATCGCGCTCGCGGCCGGCACGCACCGCCGTACCGCCGACGGCCTGCTGCTGGGGGTCGCGGCCGGTATGGGCTTCGCGGCCTTCGAGACGATGGGCTACGCCCTGGGAGCGCTCGCCGGCCCTCACGGAAGCGTGCGCGATTGCGAGGACGTGCTGCTGCTGCGTGGCGTCCTCGCCCCGTGCGGTCATCCGGCGTGGACGGGAAGCGTGTGCGCCGCGCTGTGGTGGACGCGTTCACGGGAGCGGGCGCCGAGGGCGGCGCTCGTCGCTCCGGCCACCTTCCTGGCCGCCTTGCTCCTGCACGCCGGCTGGGACGCCGTCGACGCGCCGCTCGGACTGACCGCCATCGGGGTCACGAGCATCGGACTGCTCCTCGGCTGGCTCGTCGTCGCCAGGCGCGAGCTGCAGGCGCCTGCCGCGGGGCTGCGCGTGGCAGAGGGGCTGCCCCGTGCCGCCTGACGGCATCCGGCTGCCGGCCGGGATCCGAGCGTGCCTGTTCGACATGGACGGCGTGCTGACCGACACCGCGACGCTGCACGCCGCCGCCTACAAGCACGTCTTCGACGAGTATCTGCGTCGGCAGGCCGAGCCGTTCCGGCCCTTCGATGCCGTCGACGACTACCAGCAGTACGTCGACGGCAGGCCGCGCCCGGATGCGATCCGGTCGTTCCTCGGCTCGCGCGGGATCACCCCGGACGCGGACACGCTCGCCGCACTGGGCGACCGGTCGAACCAGGCGTTCCTGGACCTGCTCCGCCGGCAGCCCGTGGACGCGTTCCCCGACTCGGTGCGTCTGGTCAACGCCGTGCGCAGCGCCGGCCTGCGCACCGCCGTCGTGTCGTCGAGCGCGAACACCCGTCAGGTCCTCGAGGCGGCCGCGATCTCGGACCTGTTCGACGCCCGCGTCGACGGCGTCACGATCGAGCGCGACCACCTCGCGGGCAAGCCGGCGCCCGACGCCTTCCTCGCCGCCGCGCGCGAGCTCGGAGCCGACCCGGCGGCCGCCGCGGTGTTCGAGGACGCGCTCGCCGGCGTCGCGGCGGGGCGGGCCGGCCGGTTCGGGTACGTCGTGGGCGTGGACCGCGTCGGTCAGGCGTCCGCGCTGTATGCGCAGGGCGCCGACGTCGTCGTGTCCGATCTCGGCGACCTGCTCGAGCGCTCGTGATCGCGCACCACGCCTATCCGGCCGAGCCGTGGGCGGTGCGTGAGACCGCACTGCAGCCGGACATGCTCGGCGAGAGCGAGTCGATCTTCGCGCTCGCCAACGGACATCTCGGGCTGCGCGGCAACCTCGACGAGGGAGAGCCGCGAGCGCTGAGCGGCACCTACTTGAACGGCTTCTACGAGTCGTACCCGATCGCCTACGGAGAGCGCGCCTTCGGGCTCCCGGAGGACGGCCAGACCCTGGTCAACGTCACCAACGGCAAGATCATCCGGCTGCTGGTCGAGGATGAGCCGCTCGACGTGCATCGCGGCACGCTGCACAGCCACGAGCGGGTGCTGGACCTGCGCGCGGGTACGCTCACGCGCACCCTGCGGTGGAGCTCCCAGGCCGGTCGCAGCGTGCGCGTGACGAGCCGGCGGCTCGTCTCCTTCCGGGAGCGCAGCGTGGCGGCCATCTCCTACGAGGTGGAGGCGCTGGACGAGCCGTTGCGCGTGGCGTTGCAGTCCAACCTGCTGGCCAACCAGCCCGACACCGCCGGTGATGACCCGCGCGCGGGAACCAGCCTGGACGCGGCGCTCGAGAGCCGGCTGTCCGTCCACGATGAGCTGCGCGTCGTGCTCGCCCACGCCACCCGCCGCAGCGGGCTCTCGCTCGCTGCGGGCATGGACCACGTGATCGAGGCCGACGGCACGCCGCTGACGCGCGTCGAGAGCGAGCCCGACCTGGGGCGCGTCACGATCTCGGCCCAGCTCGTCCCCGGCCGGCCGCTGCGGCTGGTCAAGCTGCTGGCCTATCACTGGTCGTCGCAGCAGTCGATCGAGTGGCTGCGCGACCAGGTCGACGCCAGCCTCGAGAACGCGCTGGCCGAGGGCTTCGACGGCCTCGCCGCGGCCCAGCGGAGCTATCTCGACCACTACTGGGCGGTCGCCGACGTCGAGCTCGACGGCGATCCCGAGATCCAGCAGGCGCTGCGATTCGCGTTGTTCCACGTCCTCCAGGCGTCCGCTCGCGCCGAGACGCGGGCGATCGCCGCGAAGGGGTTGACCGGGCCGGGCTACGACGGCCACGCCTTCTGGGACACCGAGACGTTCGTGCTGCCCGTCCTCACCTACGCGGCGCCCGAGCTCGCCCGCAGCGCGCTCGCCTGGCGACACGCGACGCTCGATCTCGCACGCGATCGCGCCCGTCAGCTCGGGCTGCGCGGCGCGGCGCTGCCCTGGCGGACGATCCACGGCGAGGAGTGCTCCGGCTACTGGCCGGCCGGCACGGCGGCGTTCCACGTCAGCGCCGACGTGGCCGACGCCGTGCGCCGCTACGTCCTCGCCACGGGCGACGAGGGCTTCGACCGCGAGATGGGGGTCGAGCTGCTGGTCGAGACCGCCCGGCTGTGGGCGAGCCTCGGCCAGTTCGGCGCCCACGGGTGCTTCCGGATCGACGGCGTCACCGGCCCCGACGAGTACTCGGCGCTCGCCGACAACAACGTCTACACCAACCTCATGGCGCAGGCGAACCTGCGCTCGGCCGCCGAGGCCGCAGGCCGGCATCCCGCGACGGCCCGCGGGATCGGGGTCACGGACGAGGAGGTCGCCGGCTGGCGCTCCGCCGCCGAGCGCATGTGCGTGCCGTACGACGAGCGCCTCGGGGTTCACCCGCAGGACGAGAGCTTCACCTCGCACGGGCGCTGGGACTTCGACGCCACGCCGCAGGACGCCTACCCGCTGCTCCTGCACCGCCCCTACTTCGAGCTCTACCGCAACCAGGTGGTCAAGCAGGCCGACCTGGTGCTGGCGCTCTACGCGCGCGGCGACGCCTTCACCGCGGAGGAGAAGCGGCGCGACTTCGACTACTACGAGCGCCTGACCGTGCGCGACTCGTCGCTCTCGGCGTGTGTGCAGGCGATCGTCGCGGCCGAGGTCGGCCATCTCGACCTCGCCTACGACTATCTCGCCGAGGCCGCGCTCATGGACCTCGACGACCTCGAGCACAACGCGCGCGACGGCGTGCACATCGCGTCACTCGGCGGAGCCCTGCTCGCCGTGACGGCCGGACTCGGCGGCATGCGCGACCACGGTGACGAGCTGACGTTCGCCCCGCGGCTGCCGGCCGGGCTCACCCGGCTCCGCTTTCGCGTCGTGTTCCGCGGCCTGCGCCTCGAGGTCGAGGTGGGCCCGCGCGAAGCCTCGTACTCACTGCGCGAGGGCACGCTGCGCGTCTCGCACTGGGGCGAGCCGGTCGAGGTGACCGCCGGCCGCCCGGTCACGCGGTCGATCCCGCCGGCGCCGCGGCTGCGCGCGCCCCGCCAGCCGGCCGGGCGCGCGCCCGCACGCCGATCGCGTCAGCGTCGCACCGACAGGGCGTAGACCGTCGACTCCCGGTACGTCCCGACCCGATCAGGGCGCCGAAGTACGGCGCCGAGTTCCGGTACGCGGGGCTCAGGTAGCCGGCGAGGTCCTTGAACCGCCCGCGCGCAGGATGAAGCGAACCACTGCTGGTCCTTCCTCCCTTACTGGTCGCGTGCACGCCGGTACTGCTCGACGACGATCTCGGTGAGCTCGTCGACCGAGGTCTCCGACGCATCATCCTGCTCGACGAGCCGCTCGCCGCGATGGGCGTGCGCGAGGGCGCGCAGATCCTCGACCTCATCGATCGCCTCAAGGCGGCGGGCAACGTTTCGATCATCGTCCTGCCCAACTACGTGCAGGTCTTCGCGACGTGGGACCGGGTGAACCTCATCCAGGAAGGCACGATCGCGTTCGACAAGCCGACGGCCGGATCTCCTCCACGGTCCCGGTCGCCACGATCTCGCCGCCGCGCATGATCGCCACGCGGTCCGCCGGCCGCCGCTCCTCGTCGATGTCGCGGGTCTTCAGCACGTTCATCGCGTCGAGCTCGCCGGCCCCGCCATCGTCGGATCGGATGACGGTCGCGATGACCCGCCGCCGTCCGACCGATACGGCGCGCGGAGTAGCCCGAGAACGCGCCTCGCGGCCGACGACAGGCGCCGCGCGCCGGGCCACGATCACGCGTCATGGAGTCGACAAACCTCGGCGTAGTCGCACGCGTGGCCCGCCGCTGCATGAGGCACCGGCGGCGGACGCTCGCATGCTGGATCGTCGCGCTCGTCGTTCTGGGTGCGATCTCGTCGGCGGTAGGAACGCACGCGGCCACCGACTTCACGCTCGGCGGGACCGAGTCCCAGCGGGCGCTGGACGTGCTCGACCGCGACTTCCCGTCCCAGGCCGGTGACGTCGACCAGATCGTCTTTCACGCGCCGCAAGGGCGCATCGGCGACCCGGACGTGCGCTCGCGGATCGCATCGGCGCTCACGAAGACCGCACGCCTGCCGCACGTGACCTCCGTCACCAGCCCCTACGGGCCGGACGGAGAGGCAGCGATATCGCGCGACGGCCGCACCGCGTTCGCGACCGTGACGTTCGACGAGCAGGCGGCAGACCTGCCGACGCCCGCCGTGGAGCGTGTGATCGCGACCGCGGAGGCGGCCCGGTCGCCCGCCCTGCAGGTCGCGCTCGGCGGCCCTGCGATCGAGGCGACGCAGACCACGTCGCTGGGCGCGGCGACGGCGATCGGCCTCGCGGCCGCGATCCTCGTGCTCCTGCTCGCCTTCGGATCGCTGCTGGCCGCCGGACTGCCGGTCGTCACGGCGCTGTTCGGGCTCGGCACGGCGTTCGCCGTCATCGCGCTCGCCTCCCATGCGATCAAGATGCCGGATATCTCCAGCGAGCTCGCCGCGATGATCGGGCTCGGCGTCGGCATCGACTACTCGCTGTTCATCGTCACGCGCTTCCGTGAGAACCGCCGCGCCGGCGACGAGGTCCGTCCGGCGACGGCCGTCGCCATGGACACCGCCGGCCGCGCCGTGCTGTTCGCGGGAACGACGGTCATCCTCGCGCTCCTCGGCATGGTGCTGCTGGGACTCAGCTTCCTCGACGGCCTGGCGGTCGCGTCGGCCCTGGGAGTGCTGTTGACGATGCTGGCCGGCCTTACTCTCCTGCCGGCTCTGCTCTCATGGGTCGGCTCGCGCGTCGGCCGGCGCGCCTCGCCCGCGCGCGCCGGCATCTGGGGTCGCTGGGCGCGCGTGGTCCAGCGCCATCCCTGGGCGGCCGCGGTGGTCGGTACGGCGGTCATGCTCGCCATCGCGGCGCCCGCCCTCTCGATGGACATGGGCTTCAGCGACGCGGGCAACGACCCGGCCGGCAGCTCGACGCGCGAGGCCTACGATCTGCTCGCCGCGGGGTTCGGCGCGGGCTTCAACGGCCCCCTCACGGTCGTCGCCGAGCTGCCCGAGGCCCACGACAGCACCGGGCTCGCCCAGATCGGTGACGCCCTGCAGGGCACGCCGGGGGTATCCGGCGTCGCCCCGCCGACCGTGAGCCGGAACGGCCGGACGGCGGTCTACCAGGTGTTCCCGCGCTCGGCTCCCGAGGCGAGTGCCACCACGGACCTCGTCAACGCGCTGCGCGCCGACGTTCTTCCCCCGGTCGCGCAGCACACCCACTCGACGGTCCTGGTCGGCGGCGTGACGGCGAGCGCGATCGACTTCACGCACGTGCTGTCCGGCAAGCTGCCGGTGTTCATCGCCGTGGTGGTCGGCCTCGCGGCGCTGCTCCTGCTCGTCGTGTTCCGCTCGTTCGTGATCCCGGTCCAGGCCGCGATCATGAACCTGCTCTCGATCGCCGCCGCCCTCGGCGTCACCGTCCTCGTCTTCCAGCACGGCTGGCTCGGAGGCCTCGTCGGCGTCGACGCGGGCCCGATCGAGCCCTGGCTTCCCGTGATGCTGTTCGCGATCGTCTTCGGGCTCTCCATGGACTACGAGGTCTTCCTCGTCTCGCGCATCCACGAGGAATGGGTCCGGCGGGGCGATCCCTCGCGCGCGGTCGTCGACGGCCTCGCCACGACCGGGCGCGTGATCACGGCGGCGGCCACCATCATGATCTGCGTCTTCCTCGCCTTCGTCCTCGGGCCGGAGCGTCAGGTCAAGCTGTTCGGCCTCAGCCTCGCGAGCGCGGTCTTCCTGGATGCCTTCGTGGTACGGAGCCTGCTGCTGCCCGCGGTGCTCGAGCTGCTGGGGCGGAGCACGTGGGCGTTCCCCGCCGGCCTCGCACGCCGGCTCCCCAGGATGGGGACCGAACCAGCGCCGGAAGGCTCGGAGGCGACATGACCCGAACGCCGCTGCCGCGTAACTGCCACGGCCTGGCGGCGGCGCTTGCCCTCGCGACCGCCGGGCTCGTCGTCGCCCGTGCCACTTCGCAGCCGCACGACAGCTCCGACGACGACGCCCGCACGCTCGTCGCCATTGCCGCCCACGAGCTCCGCACGCCGCTGACCTCGCTGCACCTCAGGCTCGACCTGCTCGCCGAGGAGCTCGACGAGGAGCAGCCGGATCTGGCCCAGGCGCGCGAGCACGCCCAGCGGGCGGCCGCCCTCTCGCGCCGGGTCGTGCGCCTGACCAACGACCTCCTGCACCTGGCCACCGCGGGGGCGCGTCCCAGCCGGCCGGTCGACCTGCGCGACGTCGCCCGCGAGGTGATCGGCGAGCTCGAGCCCGTGCGCCCGCCGGCGGTGGCGCTCGAGCTGCGGGCCGACGACCCCGCGTGGGCGCTCGGCGATCCCGGCGCCGTGGCGCAGATTCTGAGGATCCTGCTCGACAACGCCGTCCGGTTCGCGCCGCCGGGCACCGCGGTCACCGTCAGCGCCGGCCGTCGTGGGCGGCGCTCCGCGCTGACCGTTCGCGACTGGGGACCGGGCGTCGCGCACCGCGACCGCGAGCGCATCTTCCAGCGCTTCGAGCGAGCGGACCAGCCCGGCCCCGACGGAGGGTTCGGCCTCGGCCTGGCCATCGGCCGCGACCTCGCGCGCCGCTTCGGTGGCGACCTTCGCCTCAGCTCGGCGGCTTCGCCCACGGCCTTCACCCTCGAGCTTCCACGCTGGGCGTAGCTGCGACTGTCGTCCCGAGACCGACGACGCGAAGCGGGCGGCGCGGGACCATCGAGCCTCCTCATCGATCAGGAGGCGGACATGCACCGGCAGGCGCGCGAACGGATCATCACGATCGAGGTCATGAAGCTCGAGCTCCGGCAAGCGCAGGAGCGTGGACGCGACGCCCACGAGGAGCGATCGCGGCACGAGACCGGGCAGCGCCCGCGAGACCCTCGCGCGCCGCTGCGCAGGGACGCGTGACGGACCTCGCGCGGCGCAAGCCCCTTCCGCGACATGGTCGTCACCCACCTCCTGCCGCTGCTCGGCTTGGTGGCGATGGAGCCGCCGATGTCGATGAAGCCGTCGGCGCTCGCGGCCGCCAAGCTCGGGGTCTTCAGGTCCCTGCGCCCGCTCGCCCCGGCCGAGGTGGTCAGGAGCCGCCGGAACCGGCTCACGTCCGACTTCGACGAGCGCGGAGGCTCACCCTCGACTTCCTCGCCGAGCGCCCCGGAGCGGTGACCGAGCTCGAGCGAGCGGCGATGCGCTTCGGCTACGAGTCGCTCGGCCGCGGCATCCTCGGGGCCTCCGAGCGGCTCTTCCACGACGCCATGATCGGCGACTGGACGCTCTTCACGCCCGTCGCTGGGCGCTGCCGGACGCTACGTGATGTCGCGCCGCACGGCGACCGCCACGCCCACCGCGGAGAGCACGGCGGCCCAGACCACGAGCACCAGCGCTCCCGGCACGGCGTGCAGGAGGTGCTCGGTGGTCAGGCCCACGAAGCCGTCACCGGCGTGCACCGGCGCGAAGCGGCCGACGGCAGGGACGAGCCCGAAGAGCAGGTTCTCGACGACGAAGCCCCACGCCAGCAGTGCGATGATCGCGCTGACCTGGTTGCGGAGCAGGCCTCCGAGGCCGACACCGATCGCCCCCCAGAGGGCGGTCACGACCACGGTGCCGAGCAGGAGGAGGGCCGTCTGGCCACCGCTGAGCGCGTAGTCGATCCCACGCCCGGCGAGGCAGGCGTAGCCGATCCCGAAGCTGAGCAGGGCCCCGACGAAGCCGAACACCACGCCGGCGAGGGCACCGGCCGCCAGCTTGGCCGCAAGCACGCGCCGGCGTCGCGGCGTGAACAGGAAGGTCGGCTGAATCGTCCCGTAGCGGTACTCGCTGGTCACCAGCATGATGCCGCCGAGGGCCGAGAAGATCCCCGCGATGCCGCCGATCGAGAGCGCCTCGCGCTGCTGCTCGGTCGTGAGCAGCTCGTGCTCCTTGCTCGCCAGGCCCGTGAGCAGCGAGAACAGGACGATCAGAGACACCATCCCGAGCACGAGGCCGAGCGTCGTCCGCGTCGAGCGCACCTTCAGCAGCTCGGCATTGAACTGGCTGGTCATGCCGCCTGCTCCGCGGTCAGCCCGAGGAAGACGTCCTCGAGCGAGGAGCCCTCGGAGCCGAGCTCGAAGATCGGCACGCTTGCGGCGAACGCGATGGCGCCGACCTGCTCGCCGGTGGTCCCGTACGCGAGCAGGGCGCCGTCATGCTCGGCGTCGAAGCGGACGCCGGCCTGCGCGAGCGCGGCCTGCAGTCTCACCGGCTCGGGCGTTCGCACGCGCACGGACCCTGCAGCGCGCCTCGTGAGATCCTCGAGCGGCGCCTCGGCGACGAGCCTGCCGTGGTTGATGATCACCACGTCGTCGACGGTCTGGGCGACCTCGGCGAGCACATGGCTCGAGATCAGGACGGTGCGCTGCCCGGCCGCGAAGTCGCGCAGGAAGTCGCGCAGCCAGCGCACGCCCGCCGGGTCGAGCCCGTTCGCCGGTTCGTCGAGGATCAGCAGCTCCGGGTCGCCGAGCAGCGACGCGGCCAGCCCGAGCCGCTGCCGCATACCGAGCGAGTAGGTCTTGACGCGCCGCCTCGCCGCGCCCTCGAGCTCGACGAGCCGCAGCACCTCCTCCACGCGCGAGCGCGGCAGGTCGACCGCTTCGGCGAGCATGCGGAGATGGTCGCGTCCGGAGCGGCCGGGGTGGAACTCGGCGGCTTCGAGCGCGGCGCCGACCCGCCGGCTCGGCTGTTCCAGCGCCACGTAGGGCTCACCGAAGACCAGCGCCCGCCCGCTCGTCGGAGCCATCAGCCCGACGACCATGCGAAGGGTCGTTGTCTTGCCGGCGCCGTTCGGGCCCAGGAAGCCGGTGATCGTCCCCTGCTCGAGCGCGAAGGAGAGGTCGTCGACGGCGACGATCTCGCCGAACCGCTTCGTGAGCGACTCGGCATGGACTGCGAGTTCAGGCATGTTCCGAGGATGGCCAGGCCGGAACCGGCGACGCCACGGGCCAGCCACCGTCTTGCTCTCCCGTTAGCCGGATACTGCGAGCGCGGTAGGTAAAAGAACCCTCTCGGGGACGACGACGAGCACCGGGCGAGCCCTGACGATGTGAGTCATGAGGCCAGCCGTGTTCGCCGCCATCCTCGCCGTGCTCGCCGGGCTCGTGCTCGCGGGCTGCGGGTCGAGCAGCTCCGGCAGGCCGGTCACGCTGAACCTCTGGGTGTTCCAAGAGCCGTCGGGGTCGTTCACGGACGCCGCCAAGCGCTGCAGCGAGCAGTCCGGCGGGCGCTACAGGATCGCCTTCAACGCGCTCTCGAACGATGCCGACCAGCAGCGGCAGACGCTCGTGCGGCTGCTCGCCGCGAAGTCGTCGACGATCGACATCGCGGGGATGGACGTGGTGTGGACGCCAGAGTTCGCCTCCGCCGGCTGGATCCTGCCCTGGCCGGAGCGATTCGCGGCACCGGTCCGGCGAGGCACGCTCGGCGGGCCGCTCAAGACCGCGACCTACGACGGCAGGCTGTGGGCGGCGCCGGCGAACACCAACACGCAGTTGCTGTGGTATCGCAAGGATCTCGTGCGCCACCCCGCGCGTACGTGGGACGGCCTGATCGCCCAGGCGTCGAAGCTGCCGCACGCGGGGCGGATCGAGATCCAGGGCGCGCAGTACGAGGGCGTCGTCGTCTGGTTCAACTCGCTTGTCCGGTCAGCCGGCGGCACGATCGTGGACGGGAACAAGGTCACGCTCGGCAACGCCGGTCTGACCGCCGCCGGGATCATGAAGCGCCTGGCCACCTCGGCCGCCGGCGACCCCTCGCTCAGCGCACAGATGGAGGACCAGAATCGGCTCGCCTTCGAGCAGGGCGAGGCCGCGTTCGAGATCAACTACCCGTTCGTCTATCCGAGCGCGCGGCAGGACGTGCCGGCGGTCTTCAAGGCGATGGCGTGGAAGCCGTACCCACGCGTGGACGCGAACCGCCCGGCGAAGGCGCCGGTCGGCGGCATCAACTGGGGAGTCGGCGCGTACACGGATCACCCGGACGAGGCGTTCGAGGCGGCGACCTGCCTGCGTAGCGCGCAGAACCAGCGTGAGGCAGCGATCAAAGGTGGCCTGCCGCCGACTCTCTCGCGGCTGTACGACGAGCCCGGGCTGAGGAAGTCCTACCCGTTCGCGGATCTGATCCGCCGGCAGGTCGAGACAGGCGCGGTGCGCCCGCAGACCCCCGCGTACGAGGACGTCTCGCTGGCGATCGCGACGACCGTCTCCCCGCCGTCGAACATCCAGCTCAACGGCTTCGTCCCGAGCCTGCGAGCGAAGCTCGAGGACGCGCTCGAGTCGAAGGGACTCTTCTGATGGCGCACGCGTTGCCGCGTCTCCGAGGGCGCGACCGGACGACTCTCAGCGGGCGCGTCCGCGAGGAGCGGCGGCTGGGATGGATGCTGTGCGCTCCCGCGGTCCTCGTCATGCTGGCCGTGACCGCCTATCCGATCGGCTACGCGGTGTACCTCTCATTGCTCCGCGCCGATCTCCGCTTCCCGCAGGACAACACGTGGGTCGGCCTGAGCAACTACGTCACGGTGCTGAGCGCCGGCACCTGGTGGCGCGACGTCTGGCATACGCTCATCATCACCGGCGCCTCGGTGACGATCGAGCTGGTGCTCGGCATGTTGCTCGCCCTCGTGATGCACCGCACGATCATCGGGCGCAACCTGGTTCGCACCTCGGCGCTCGTGCCCTACGGAATCATCACCGTGGTGGCCGCCTTCGCGTGGCGGTTCGCGTGGTCGACCGCCGAGGGCGGCTTCGTGCCGAAGATCTTCGGATGGTCGTTCGACCCGACGGCGACCACCGAGCCGTTCTGGAACTACGTCGTCGTCATCCTCACCGAGGTCTGGAAGACCACGCCGTTCATGGCGCTTCTGCTGATGGCCGGACTGACCCTCGTGCCGGAGGAGCTGCACGAGGCGGCCAAGGTCGACGGCGCGACCGCTTGGCAGCGCTTCTGGCGCATCACGATCCCGCTGATCAAGCCCGCGATCCTCGTCGCGGTGCTGTTCCGCACGCTCGACGCGTTCAGGATCTTCGACTCGGTCTACATCATCTCGGCGGGCAACAACCCGAACCTCGAGACCGTGTCGGTGCTCGACTACAACGAGCTGCTCACGCGCCTCAATCTCGGTGTCGGCTCGGCGATCTCGGTCCTGATCTTCCTCTGCGTCGTGCTGATCGCGTTCTTCTTCGTCAAGGGGCTCGGGACCTCGCTCGCCCAGCAGCGCGGGGAGGCGTGACGTGACGCGGCGCCACCTCTTCGGATGGAGCACGACGAACCTCGTCGTCCTCGTCTGCACGCTGTTTCCCATCTTCTGGCTGCTGATGCTGTCGCTCAAGACACCGGCCACGATCGGCGACGGCCGGCTGATCCCAGCGTCGTGGTCGCTCGCGAACTACAAGGGGATCTTCGAGCAAGGCATCTTCACGAGCGCACTCGTGAACTCGATCGGCATCGCGCTCATCTCGACGGTCATCGCCGTCGCGCTCGCCTCGCTCGCGGCGTACGCGATCGCGCGGCTCGACTTCCCCGGCAAGCGCCTCGTCCTCACCGCCGCGCTCGCGATCGTCATGTTCCCGCCGATCTCGATCGTCGGCCCGCTGTTCGACATGTGGCGAGACCTCGGGCTCTTCAACACCTGGCCCGGTCTGATCATCCCTTACATGACGTTCACGCTGCCGCTCGCGATCTACACCCTCTCGGCCTTCTTCCGCGAGATCCCGCGCGAGCTCGAGGAGGCCGCCGAGGTCGACGGGGCGACGCCGTTCCAGGCGCTCGTGCGGGTGATCGCCCCGCTCGCGGCGCCGGGAATATTCACGACGATCATCCTCGTCTTCATCTTCGCCTGGAACGACTTCGTCTTCGCGTTCACGCTGACCGCGACGTCGAAGGCGCAGACCGTCCCCGCCGCGATCGCGCTGTTCCCGGGCGCCTCGCAGTTCACACAACCGACCGGCTCGATCGCCGCCGCGGCGGTCGTCGTCACGGTGCCCATCATCGTGTTGGTGTTGATCTTCCAGCGGCGGATCGTGGCCGGCCTGACCGCCGGCGCGGTGAAGGGCTGAGCGCGGCTTCGCACCGCCGCCACGCGCAGGTCCTCGCCCTTGCGATGGCGGTACGGGCGTGACCCCGCGGGCGCACACGCTGGTCGTCCGGAACGACCAGTGAGTCGACTGGTGACCCACGGGCGCGACGCGCGCACGAGCCGAGCAGGCTTGGCGGCGTCAACAGCACCGTCCCAGTGAGGTCCTGAAAGGAGATCCTCATGAGCATCACCGGCGAGGTGGGCACCGACGTACGGCCGTTCGCGGTCGAGATTCCCGACGCGGAGCTCGTTGCGCTGCGACGCCGGGTCGAGGCGACGCGCTGGCCATCCAAGGAGCTCGTCGCCGACCGCTCCCAGGGCGTCCAGCTGGCGACGCTGCAGGCGCTCGCCCGCCACTGGACGACCGAGTACGACTGGCGCAGGTGCGAGGCGAGACTGAACGCGCACCCCCAGTTCACGACCGAGATCGACGGGGTGGACATCCACTTCATCCACGTGCGGTCGCGACATGAGGATGCGCTCCCGCTGATCATGACCCATGGCTGGCCCGGCTCGGTCATCGAGCTGCTCGACACCGTCGGCCCGCTGACCGACCCGACCGCTCATGGCGGCACGCCCGAGGACGCCTTCCACCTCGTGCTGCCGTCCTTGCCCGGGTACGGCTTCTCGGGTGAGCCGACCGAGCTCGGCTGGGAGAACGGCCGCATCGCACGCGCGTGGGCAGAGCTGATGGACCGCCTCGGCTACCCGCGCTACGTCGCCCAGGGCGGCGACGTCGGCGCTGCCGTCACCGACGCGATGGGCCGCCAGGCACCCGAGGGGCTGCTCGGCATCCACGTGAACCTGCTCGCGCTGGCCATCGCTCTCAAGGACCACCTGCCGGCGGCGTCCGAGCAGGAACGCGCGGCGCACGACGCCCTCAACACGTTCACGACCGACGGCTTCGGCTACTTCCTGGAGCAGTCCACCCGGCCCCAGACGATCGGCTACTCCCTGCTGGATTCGCCCGTCGGGCTGGCGGCGTGGATGCTCGACCACGACACGGACAGCTACACCAAGATCTCCCGCGCGTTCGTCGACGGCGAGCCCGTGGGCAACCTCACCCGGGACACGATCCTCGACAACATCACGCTGTACTGGCTGACGGGCACCGGCGCCTCGGCCGCTCGGTGGTACTGGGACTTCGGACGTGCCGTGGCCGCAGCCGGTGCGACCGGCCAGGCTCCCCCGCCGGTCTCGGTTCCGGTCGCCTTCACGACCTTCCCCGGCGAGCTCTTCGCCTCCCCGCGCAGCTGGGTCGAGACGGTCTACCCGAGCCTCACGTACTTCAACGAGGCCGACAGGGGCGGCCACTTCGCCGCTTGGGAGGAGCCGGAGCTGTTCACGACCGAGGTGCGGGCCGCGTTCAGGTCACTGCGCTGAGGAGCAGACCCGTGCGCATTCCCTCGCTCGGCGGGGCGACCGCGTGGCTCAATTCCGAGCCGCTCGGCCCCGCCGAGCTGCGGGGCCATGTCGTCCTCGTCAACTTCTGGACGTGGACGTGCATCAACTGGCTGCGCCAGGAGCCGTACGTGCGTGCGTGGTCGCGTGCCCACCGAAACGACGGGCTCGTGGTCATCGGAGTCCACACGCCCGAGTTCTCGTTCGAATACGACATCGACGGCGTGCGTCACGCGACGAAGGAGCGCGCGATCGATTACCCGGTGGCGGTCGACAACGACTACGAGATCTGGAGTGCCTTCGCGAACCGCTACTGGCCCGCGCTGTACTTCGTCGACGCCGACGGCAGCATCCGCGACCAGCACTTCGGCGAGGGACGGTACGAGCAATCGGAGCGGGTGATCCAGCGGCTGCTCGGGGTCGAGCGCGAGCCGGTCCCGGTCGAAGCGGTCGGAGTGGAGGCGGCGGCCGATTGGGACCACCTCTACACGCTCGAGACCTATCTGGGCTACGGCCGCAGCGGGCGCGCGAACCACTGGATGCTCGACGGCGAGTGGACGATCGAGCCCGAGAGCGTCGTGCTCGACCGTGCCGGTGGGAGCATCACCTGCCGGTTCCACGCGCGCGATGCGCACCTCGTCCTCTCGCCCGGAGCGCGAGGGCCGATTCCCTTCCGCGTGCTCCTCGACGGTGAGCCGCCGGGACCGTCGCACGGCGTCGACGTCGGCGAGGACGGGACCGGCCTGCTGGAGAACGGCCGCATGTACCAGCTCGTGCGCCAGCACGACGCCGTCCTCGCCCGGACGCTGGAGATCACGTTCCTCGAGGCCGGCGCCGAGGCGTACGCGTTCACGTTCGGTTAGCGCGATCCAAGAGGGCGCCGCCAGTCGGTTAGCGTTCTGACATGACCGTCGCCATCCCCGCGTCGGAGTTTCTCAACCGGAACCGCGAACGGGAACGCCTCGACACGCTGTTGGCCGACGTTCGTGCCGGCAACAGCGCCGCCTTGGTGCTGCGAGGCGAGGCCGGCGTGGGCAAGACCGAGCTGCTGCGGTACGCCGCGCGGCAAGCGCTGGATGTCAGGACCGCGCAGATCGCCGGCGTGGAGGCCGAGATGGAGCTGCCGTTCGCGGGCATCCACCAGCTGTGCGCGCCGATGCTCGACCGGCTCGACGCGCTTCCCCCGCCCCAGCAAGAGGCGCTGCAGGTCGCGCTCGGCGTTGCGACGGGGCAGCCTCCCGACCGGTTCCTCGTCTCACTCGCGACGCTCAGCCTGCTGTCCGCCGTGGCCGAGGAGCAGCCGCTCCTCTGTCTGGTGGACGACGCGCAGTGGCTGGACGACGCCTCGGCCCAGATCCTGGCGTTCGTGGCCCGGCGGCTGCTGGCCGATTCGATCGCGATCGTGTTCGGGGTTCGCGAGCCGGCCGCCGCTCACCATTTCGAGGGCCTGCCGCAGCTGCCGGTCGACGGGCTGGACGAGAGCGCGGCTCATGCGCTGCTCTCGAGCGCGATCCCGGGCCGGATCGATGCCCGCGTCCGGAACCGGATCGTCGCCGAGGCGCGGGGGAATCCGCTCGCCCTGCTGGAGCTGCCACGCGGGATGAGCGCCGTGGACCTCGCAGGCGGCTACGAGGTGCCGACCGCGACGGATGTACCCGGCCGTCTGGAGACCCACTACCTGGCGCAGATCGAAGCGCTGCCGGAGCCGACGCAGCGGTTGCTGCTGCTGGCGGCGGCCGACCCGCTCGGCGACGCGGCACTCGTCTGGCGCGCGGCCGGCGACCTCGCGATCGGAGCCGACGTGCTCCGGCCCGCGGAGGACGCGGGCCTGCTGACGGTCGACGCGAGGGTCCGGTTCCGCCACCCGCTGGTGCGCTCGGCCGTGTATCGCGCGGGGTCGGCGGCGGACCGGCGAGCCGCCCATCGGGCGCTCGCCGCCGCGACCGACGCGGATGCCGACGCCGATCGTCGAGCCTGGCACCGCGCCGCGGCCGCGGCAGGCGTCGACGAGGAGGTCGCCGCCGAGCTCGAGCGCTCCGCGGACCGTGCGAGCGCACGCGGTGGCCTCGCCGCGGCCGCCGCGTTCCTGCGGCGCTCGGTGACGCTGACGTCCGGTCGCGACCGGCGAGTGGAACGCGCCCTGGCGGCCGCGCAGGCGAGCTTGCAGGCCGGCGCGTTCGACGGCGCCCTCGAGATGCTGGCGACCGTCGAGAGCTCGCCGCTCGATGACCTCCAGCGCGCGCGCGTCGACCTGCTGCGCGGGCAGTCCGCGTTCGCCCAGGGCTCGGTCGGCGACGCCGCAGCGCTGCTGCGGGCCGCGGCGAAGCGGCTCGAGGCGCTCGACCTCGCGCTCGCTCGGGAGACGTACCTGTACGCGTGTGGCGCCGCCATGTTCGGAGGAGGCCCGAGTGCGGGAGACCTGCTGGCGGCGGGGCGCGCCGTCCGGGCGTTGCCGGCTCTGGCGGAAGCGCCGCGTGCCGTGGACACGCTGCTGGACGGCATCGCGCTTCTCGTCACGGACGGCCGGGCCGCCGCGGCTCCGACGCTGCTCGAGGCCACGAGCGCGTTCTCCGGAACCGACGTGCCCGTCGACGAATGCCTTCGCTGGAGCCCGTTCGCGACGGCGGCCGGCAACGCCCTCTGGGACGACGAGGGAGTGCGCGCGGTGTGCGCCCGTCAGATCCAGATCGCGCGCGATGCCGGCGCGCTCGGTCAACTGCCGCCGCTCCTGCTCGCGCTCGGCAACGCGACCGCGCGCGGCGGTGACCTCGCCAGGACCGCGTCGCTCATGGCGGAGGCGCACGCCATCACGGAGGCGACGGGCACCCGCCTCCCGCCGTACACGGAGATGCTCGCCCTGGCGATGCGCGGCCGCGAGTCCGAGGCTGTCACTCTGATCGAGCGGACGATCGAGCAGGTCGCGGCCGCGCGGCAGGGCATCGCGTCGACCGCGCACTGGTCGGCCGCGATCCTCTACAACGGCCTCGGGCGCTACGAGGACGCGCTCGCGGCGGCGGAGGCGGCCGGGTCCGAGCGGCTCGACCTGTTCGCCGCGATGTGGTCGCTGCCGGAGCTGGTCGAGTCGGCTGCACGCACGGGAGCGGCGGACGTCGCGCGCCATGCGGTCGAGCGGCTGACGGAGACGACGCGCCCCGCCGGCACGGACTGGGGCCTCGGCGTCGAGGCGCGGTCGCGAGCGCTGGTGAGCGAGGGCCCCGTGGCGGAAGGGCTCTACCGGGAGGCGATCGACCGCCTGCGACGCACGAAGCTGCGCGCGGACCTCGCACGCTCGCATCTGCTCTACGGCGAGTGGCTGCGCCGCGAGCATCGCCGGGTCGACGCGCGCGCCCAGTTGCGCGCCGCGCACGGCCACTTCACGGCGATGGGGATGGAGGCGTTCGCCGAGCGCGCACGCACGGAGCTGTCCACCACGGGCGGCAACGCGCGCAAACGGACGGTCGAGACGCGCGATGAGCTGACCACGCAGGAGCGGCACATCGCGCAGCTGGCTCGCGACGGGCTCTCGAACCCCGAGATCGGCGCGCGGCTGTTCCTGAGCCCGCGCACCGTCGAGTGGCATCTGCGCAAGGTGTTCACCAAGCTCGAGATCCGGTCCCGGCACGAGCTTGCCACCGCGCTCCCAGGCACCGAGTCCGAGCTGACCCCGGCCTAGCCGAGCTACCGTCGAGCGCATGACGATCCAGCGCATGGAGCACGTGGGCATCGTGGTCGACGACCTCGAGGCCGCGACGGAGTTCTTCGTCGAGCTCGGCTTCGAGCTGCAGGGCCAGGGGCAGGTCGACGGCGAGTGGGTGGACCGCGTGGTGGGGCTCGACGGCGTCCGGGTGGAGTACGCGATGGTGGAGACCCCGGACGGCCACGGACGCCTCGAGCTGATCAGGTTCCAGAACCCGTCGGCGCAAGGCGAGGAACACGACGCGCCGGCGAACACCCGGGGCATCCGCCACATCGCCTTCATCGTCGACGACATCGACGACGTCGTCGCCCGCCTGCGTGCCCGCGGCGCGGAGCTCGTCGGCGACATCGAGCAGTACGAGGACATCTTCCGGCTCTGCTACGTCCGCGGCCCGGAGGGGATCATCGTCGAGCTGGGCGAGCGGATCGGCTGACGGTCCGATGCTCCGCGTGTGAGCGATCTGCGCGCGGGCTGTGAGCGGCGCATCCGATGCTGCCGGCATGAACTTCACGATCCAAGCCGAAGGAGTGCGCAAGCGCTTCGGAGCGACACAGGCGCTCGACGGCGTCGACCTGCATGCCCGCCAGGGCAGCGTGCTCGGCGTCCTCGGACGCAACGGCGCCGGCAAGACGACTGCCGTGCGCATCCTCGCCACTCTCCTCCAGGCCGACGCGGGCACCGCCTTGGTCAACGGCTACGACGTCGCGCGCGAGCCGGCCAAGGTTCGCGCGTCGATCGGGCTGACCGGCCAGTACGCGTCGGTGGACGAGCTGCTGACCGGCGAGCAGAACCTCGTCATGATCGGGCAGCTGCTCGACCTCAGCGGCCGCCAGGCGCGCGTGCGCGCGAACGAGCTGCTCGCGTGGTTCGATCTGACCGAGGCCGCGGACCGGCCGGCCAAGACGTACTCGGGCGGCATGCGACGGCGGCTGGACCTCGCCGCCAGCCTCGTCGGGCGGCCGTCGGTGATCTTCCTCGACGAGCCGACGACGGGCCTGGACCCCTCGAAGCGCGAGGACATGTGGGACGTCGTGCGCAGCCTCGTGCGCGACGGCTCGACCGTCCTGCTGACCACGCAGTACCTCGAGGAGGCCGACGCGCTGGCCGACGAGATCACGGTGATCGACCACGGGCGCGTGATCGCGCACGACACGCCCGAGGGCCTCAAGCAGATCGTGGGCGGCCAGACGCTGACCGTGCGGCCTGTCGACCCCGGCCGGCTCGACGACGTGATCGCGATCGTCGGCGAGCTGACGGGGACGCGGCCCGAGATCCGCAACCGCGCGATCACCGCGCCGGTGACCGATGACGAGCTGTTCGGCGCCGCCGTCGAGCGGATCTCCGCGGCCGGCATCGCCGTGACCGAGCTGTCGCTGCATCTCCCCAGCCTCGACGAGGTCTTCTTCACGCTGACCGGCCGCACGACCGAGCTCCAGGAGGCGGCATGAGCGCCATCGCCACCGCAGAGGCCGTTCCCACCACCGTCACGCGAGCCAAGGACCCGTTGCGGCTCCTGCGCCACAGCCTCGTGCTGGCCAAGCGCAACCTGATCGGCGTCACGCGCAACCCGGAGGCGCTGATCGACGTGACGCTGCAGCCGATCATCTTCATCGGCCTGTTCACGTTCATCTTCGGCGGCGCGGTCGCGAACGGCTCGCAGCACGACTACCTGCAGTTCCTGCTCCCCGGCGTCCTCGCCCAGCTGGTGGCGTTCGCCGGCGCGTCGATCGGCGTCAACCTCAACACCGACATCGAGAAGGGCGTCTTCGACCGCTTCCGCAGCCTGCCGATCGCCCGCTCGGCGCCGCTGATCGGCGCCGTGCTGGCCGACATCGTCCGCTACGCGCTGCTGTGCGTCATCTCGATCGGCTTCGCCTACGCGCTGGGCTTCCGTGCCCACACGAGCGCGCCGGAGGTGTTCGCCGCGTGCCTGATCGTGATCGCGTTCGCGCTCTGCCTGAGCTGGATCTCCGTCTTCATCGGCATGCTCGCCCGTACGCCGGGCTCCGTGCAGGGGATCGTGATCCTGATCATGTTCCCGCTGACCTTCGGCTCGAGCGCGCTCGTGCCCGCCGACACGCTGCCGGGCTGGCTGGAGGCGTTCACCGACGTCAACCCGATCACGCACCTCGTCGGAACGATGCGCGGGCTGATGCTCGGCGGCCCGGTCCAGAGCGACCTGCTGTGGACGTTCGCCTGGATGGCGATCCTGCTCGCCGTCTTCGTCCCGCTCGCGCTACGGGCCTACCGGCGCCGTACGTGAGGCGGCCGCCTCGAGGCGCGCCAGCGCGTCCTCGCGCGACAGGGCCCGGCCGCGGGCGTACGCCGCGGACCGGGCCTCGTCGTGGACGCGCGCCACTTCCGGGCTCGTGAGATCGTCGGCGCCGCGCACCGCCGCGGCGGCACCGAGCAGCTCGGCCGCCTCGTCGGCGCCGCCGCGGGCCGCCGCCACGCTGGCCGCGGCCACGCCGACCGCGGCGACGATCGGCATGTCCGCGGACGCCAGGGCGACCGGGAAGGCGGCGGCCACGTGGCCCTCGGCCTCGTCGAGCCCTCCCGCCTCGGCCGCGACGATCGCGCTCAGCGCCTCGACCAGGGCCCGGCCGTGGCCCTGCTGGGGCAGCGGCGGGCGGCGCTCCAGCCGGTTGCGCGCGTCCTCCAGCTCCGCTCGCGCGGCCTCGAGATCGCCCGCGACCCACTCGATGCGCGCCTGCAGCGCCTGCGCGTACGCCAGGTCGTCCCTTCCGAGGTCGCGCCGCTCGCGCGCGCGCCGCGCCCGTGCGCGCGCCTCGTCCAGCTCGCCCAGCCGCAGCAGGATGTCGGCGTGCCGGAAGTCGAGCATCCCCGCGCCCGTGTCGGGGTCGAGCCCCTGCAGGGCGGCCTGGGCCTCGCCGATGAGATCGTCCGCCTCCCTCAGGTCGCCGCCGAGCATCAGCCGGCCGGCCTCGAGGAAGAGCGCCATGGAAAGGCCCCACGCGTCGCCGACCTCCGCGAAGGCGGCGCGGGCCTTGCCGAGCTCCGCGCCCATGAGCTCGACGTCGCCCTCGTTCTCCGCGCGGCCGGCGTTGAGCAGGTGCAGTGTCGCGGGGACCCACGGGTCCGGGTGCGCGGCAGCGGCCGCCTCGTATGCGCGCCCGCGCTCCTCGTCCCCGGCGAGCAGCGCGATCACCGGCTTGGCGATCGCCACCAGCGGGCGGTCGCGAGCGTCGAGGGCGTCGGCGCGGTCGAGCAGCGCGGCCATGCTCTGGCGCAGCTCGTCCGCGTCGCCCGCGTGCATGCGGTCCTCTAAGCCGCGGAGGCTCGAAGCGATCAGGTGATCGACCGGATCGGCCTCGCCCTCGACGGCGAGCGCGAAGTCCAGCCAGGCGTTCGCCTCGTTCTGGCTGCCCGACAACAGCCAGAACCACAACAGCGTCACGGCCAGACCAAGCGCGCCGTGCGCGTCGCCGCTGTCTCCGAGGAAGCGCAGCGCCGCGAGGACGTTCTCGCGCTCGTCCTGCATGCGCGCGAACCACGCCTTCTGGCCGGGGCCGCGCAGCCGCGGCTCGGCGCGCGCGGCCAGCTCGGCGAAGTAGCGCGCGTGCGCGGCGCGGGCGGACTCGAGCTCGCCGGCCTCCTCGAGCCGCTCGAGCCCGTACTCGCGGATCGTCTCCAGCATCCGGTAGCGACCGGGCGACGTGTCGGGGACCATCTGGAGCAGGCTCCGGTCCACGAGCGCGACGAGTCCGTCGAACGCGTCGGCGCCGGAGACCGCGGTGGCGCTCTCGACGGTCGCGCCGGCGGGGAAGACCGCGAGCCGGCGCGCGAGCCGGCGCTCGTCCTCCCCCAGCAGCTCCCAGCTCCAGTCGACGACGGCGCGCAGCGTGCGATGGCGGGGGAGCGCGGTGCGGCTGCCGCCGGTCAGCAGGCGGAAGCGGTCGTCGAGGCGCTCGGCGAGCTCCGGCAGCGGCAGCGAGCGCAGGCGCGCGGCGGCCAGCTCGAGGGCGAGCGGAAGGCCGTCGAGGCGGCGGCAGATCTCGATCGTCTGCGCGGCGTTGCGGTCGTCGACGGCGAAGCCGGGGAGCGCGGCGGCGGCGCGGTCGGCGAACAGGCGGACCGCGGGATGAGCCAGCGCGTCGGCGGCGCTCGCCCCCGGCGACGGCAGGCCGAGCGGGGGCACCGGCGCGAGGCTCTCGCCCGCGATGGCGAGCGCCTCGCGGCTCGTGGCCAGGATCCGCAGCCGCGGGCAGGCGGCGAGCAGCGTCTCCGCCAGCTCGGCGACGGCGGCGATCAGGTGCTCGCAGTTGTCGAGCACGACGATCGCCTCGCGGTCGGCGAGGATGTCGAGCAGCCGCTCGAGCGTGTCGCGGGCGGCGAGCGGGCGCTCGCTGATCGCGGCCTCGCGGACGCCGAGCGCGCCGAGCAGCGCCGGGACGATCTCGACCTCGGCCGTCACCGGTGCGAGCTCGACGAGCCACACGCCGTCGGTCACGCGATCGACCCACCCGGCCGTCGCCTCGCGCGCGAGCCGCGTCTTGCCGGCGCCGCCGGGGCCGACGAGCGTGACGAGCCGGCTGCGCTCGAGCAGCGCGTCGATCTGCTCGATCTCGCGCTCCCGGCCCACGAAGCTCGTGACCGCGGCGGGCAGGTTGGTGCCGCGCGCCGGCGGCGGCGCGGCCGGCGCCGCCTCCCCGCGCAGCACGGCGAGGTGGGCTGCCTGCAGCTCCGGCGAGGGCGCGACGCCGAGCTCCTCGGACAGGCGTACGCGCACGCGCTCGTACGCGCCCAGCGCGTCGGCCTGGCGGCCGGCGGCGTAGAGCGCGCGGATGAGGTGCGCCGCGAGGCGCTCGTGCAGCGGGTGCTCGGCGGTGAGCGCCTCGAGCTCGCCGACCAGGCGGTCGCCCCCGCCGAGCGCGAGATCGGCCTCGATGCGGTCGGCGAGCGCCGCGAGGCGCAGATCCTCGAGCCGCGCGGCGGCGGCCGCGGCGAAGCGGTAGTCGGCAAGGTCGGCCAGCGCGGGGCCGCGCCACAGCGCCAGCGCCTCCCGCAGCAGCCGGGCGCCGCGCTCGGGATCGGCGGCCGCGCGCCCCTCGGCGGCCAGCCGCTCGAACCGGTCCGCGTCGACCTCGGCGCGCAGGGTGTAGCCGCCGGGCGCCTGCGCCACGAGCGTGCCGTCGCCGAGGGCCCGGCGCAGGCGCGAGACGAGCGACTGGAGGGAGTGCACCTCGTCGGCGGGAAGCTCGGTGTCCCAGACCGCGTCGACGAGCGCGCCGGCGGTCACGGGGCGCCCGGCGTCGAGCGCCAGGCGCGCCAGCAGCGCCCGCAGGCGCGCGCCGCCGACTTCGACGCCGTCGACGGCGAGCGGGCCGAGGATGCGGACGATCACACGGCTAGGGTCGCACGGCGGCAATCACCCAACACGGGTGAGGGGCGCTCACCCGCGGCGGCCATAGGTTTGACGGCCCATGCCGAACGTCGGACTGGAGGCGCCGTGGCGGACAAGCCGAACATCCTGATCATCTGGGGCGATGACATCGGGATCTCGAACCTGAGCTGCTACAGCGACGGCCTCATGGGCTACCGCACGCCGAACATCGATCGGCTCGCGGACGAGGGCGCCCGGTTCACGGACTCGTACGGGGAGCAGAGCTGCACGGCGGGCCGCGCCGCGTTCATCACGGGCCAGAACCCCTACCGGACCGGCCTGACCAAGGTTGGGTTCCCGGGCGCCGACATCGGTCTCCGGGCCGAGGACCCGACGATGGCGACCGCGTTCAAGGCCGAGGGCTACGCGACCGGCCAGTTCGGCAAGAACCACTTCGGCGACCGCGACGAGTTCCTGCCGACGATGCACGGCTTCGACGAGTTCTTCGGCAACCTCTACCACCTCAACGCCGAGGAGGAGCCGGAGGAGCCCGACTACCCGACCGAGGAGGAGTTCCCGGGCTTCCGCGAGCGCTTCGGCCCGCGCGGGGTCATCCGGTCATGGGCGAACGGCGACGGGACGCAGCGGATCGAGGACACCGGGCCGCTCACGCGGGAGCGGATGAAGACCTGCGACGAGGAGTTCCGGGACGCGGCCGTCGACTTCATGCGCCGCCAGCACGAGGCCGACACGCCGTTCTTCATCTGGTTCAACACGACCCACATGCACTTCCGGACCCACACCCGCGACGAGGACCTCGGGCGGGCCGGCCGCTGGCAGTCGCCGTACCACGACACGATGCTCTACCACGACGAGATCGTCGGCCAGGTGCTGGACGAGCTCGACGCGCTCGGCATCGCCGACGACACGATCGTCCTCTACTCGACCGACAACGGGCCGCACATGAACTCGTGGCCGGACGCCGGCATGACGCCGTTCCGCAACGAGAAGAACTCGAACTGGGAGGGCGCGTACCGCGTTCCGCTCCTCGTCCGCTGGCCCGGGCGGATCCCGGCCGGCCGCGTCCTCAACGGCATCGTCACCCACACGGACTGGTACGTGACGCTGCTGGCCGCCGCCGGGAACCACGACATCGCCGACCGGCTCAAGGCGGGCGCCGAGCTCGATGGCGCCGAGTACAAGGTCCACCTGGACGGGTTCAACCAGCTGGGCTACATCACCGGCGAGGAGGAGCAGAGCCCGCGGCAGCATTTCTTCTACGTGTCCGACGACGGCGATCTCACCGCGCTCAGGTTCGACAACTGGAAGATCGTCTTCCTCGAGCAGCGGGCGGCCGGGACCCTGCGGGTGTGGGCCGAGCCGTTCACCGAGCTGCGCGTGCCGAAGATCTTCAACCTGCGCACGGATCCGTACGAGCGCGCCGACATCACCTCCAACACGTACTACGACTGGCTGATCAGCCACGCCTGGCTGCTCGTGCCGGCCCAGCAGTACGTGGCCAGGCTGCTGCAGACGCTCGTCGAGTTCCCACCCCGTCAGGAGCCCGCCGCGTTCAACGTCGAGAAGGTGATGGAGAAGCTCAAGGAGGGGATGGGGAGCCGGTGACCCCCGACGCGATAGCGGCGTTCTACGACCGGCACCCCTACCCGCCGCCGGTCACCGAGCTCCCGGCGTCCGGCGACCGTGCGGCCCGGGCCGCCCATCACGCGATCTGGCCGGCCCGTCCGCTCGACTCGGTGCGCTCCGTGCTGGTGGCGGGCTGCGGCACCTCTCAGGCGGTGCGCCACGCGCTGCGGCGCCCGGCGGCGCGGGTCGTCGGGATCGACGTGAGCGCGGGGAGCCTCGCTCACGCGCGGGAGCTCGCCGCGCGCCACGAGGTCGCCAACCTCGAGCTCCGCCGGCTCCCGATCGAAGCCGTCGGCGAGCTCGGCGAGCAGTTCGATCACGTCGTGTGCACCGGCGTGCTCCATCATCTCGCCGACCCCGCGCTCGGACTGCGCGCGCTGCGCGGAGTCCTCGCGCCGGGCGGCGCGGTGACGCTCATGGTGTACGCCCGCTACGGGCGCACCGGCGTGTACCTGCTCCAGGACTACTGCCGGCGCCTCGGCGTCGGCACGTCGCCGCGCGAGCTCGCCGACCTGGTGGCGACGCTGCGCGAGATCCCGCTCGGCCATCCGCTGAGCCGGCTCCTGCGCGAGTCGCGCGACTTCGCCGACGACGACGCGCTCGCCGACGCCCTGTGCAACCCGCGCGACCGCGCCTACTCCGTGCCCGAGGTGCTCGACCTCATCGGCCGGGCCGGCCTGCGGTTCGGGCGCTGGGAGCGCCAGGCACCGTACCTGCCGGACTGCGGTGCGATCGCCGAGACGCCGCACGGCACCCGGATCGCCGAGCTCGCGCCCGCCGAGCAGTACGCGCTCGTCGAGCTGTTCCGCGGCACGATCACCCGCCACACGGCGATCGCCTTCGACGCCGCCGACACGACGTCGGGGGTCGTCGACTTCACGGACTCGGCGGTGCCCGTCCGGGTGCCGACCGCCGTCGCCGTCGAGGAGCGCCTGCCGCCCGGCGCCGCCGCGGCGCTCATCAACCGGGCGCACACCGACACCGACCTCGTGCTCTTCGCCGATGCCCACCGGTACGAGATCTTCCGCTCGATCGACGGCCGGCGCACGATCGCGGAGCTGGGCGCGCCCGAGTTCGTGGAGCGGCTGTGGCGCCACGACCTCGTCGTGCTGGACACGACCGGGCGATGACGAACGACGTCGTCATCCTCGGCGGAGGCGAGTTCGCCATGGGCTCGGACGAGCACTATCCGGAGGAGGCTCCGGTCCATCGCGTCCGGGTCGATCCGTTCGCGCTCGACCGCTACGAGGTGACGAACGCCCGCTTCGCCGCGTTCGTCGGCGCAACGGACTACGTGACCGTCGCGGAGCGTCCGCTCGACCCCGCCGACTTCCCCGGCGCGCCGGCCGAGAACCTGGCTCCTGGATCGCTGGTGTTCACGCCTCCTTCCGGCCCCGTCGACCTGCGCCATCTGAGCCAGTGGTGGAGGTGGACTCCCGGTGCCTGCTGGCGCGCACCCGAGGGGCCGGGCTCGTCGGTCGAGGACCGCGTGGAGCATCCGGTCGTCCATGTGGCCTACGAGGACGCCGCGGCGTACGCCGCGTGGGCGGGTGCGCGGCTGCCGGGAGAGGCCGAATGGGAGTTCGCCGCGCGCGGCGGGCTCGACCGCGCCGCCTTCACATGGGGCGACAGGCCGCGTCCGGACGGCCGGATCATGGCGAGAACGTGGGACGGGCTCGACTTCCCGTGGCGCGGCCACACCGGGACGGCGCCGGTCGGGTCGTTCCCGCCCAACGGGTTCGACCTCTACGACATGGCCGGCAACGTCTGGGAGTGGACGGACGACTGGTGGGGCGGCGACCCCGAGTCGAGCCTCGATCCCGCGCAGCCGCAGTTCCGCGTCCCGCGCAAGGTGGTCAAGGGCGGCTCCCATCTGTGCGCCGACAGCTACTGCCTGCGCTACCGGCCCGCCGCGCGGCGGCCGCAGATGATCGACACGGGGATGAGCCACATCGGCTTCAGATGCGCGTGGGCGCCATGACCGGCCGCCTGCCCTCGTGGCGACCCGGCCCGGCCCGCGACGCGATCCTGGCGTTCCTCGACCGGAGCGGCGACGTGCCGGTCGAAGAGCGCGTCGCGTACGTCGACAACGACGGCACGATGTGGTGCGAGAAGCCGAGCTACGTGCAGCTCGACTTCTTCGTCGACGCGCTGCGGCAGCGGACCGAGCAGGACCCGTCGCTCGCCGACCGTCCGGAGCTCGCCGCAGTCCTGAGCGGGGACATGGCGGCGATCGGCGAGATCGGCCTCGCCAAGGTGGCGGGGGCGCTGACGGCGCTGTTCGACGGCCAGACCCCGGAGCAGTTCGGTGCCGCCGTCGACGACTTCCTCGGCCGCTACCGGCACCCCACGCTCGGAGCCCCGCTGCACGGCGTCGTCTACCAGCCGATGCTCGAGCTGATCGACGAGCTGCGCAGGCTCGACTTCACGGTGGGCGTCGTCACCGGTGGCGGCACCGAGTTCGTCCGTCACGTGAGCAAGCCGTTGTACGGCGTCGAGCCGGGCATGGTGGTGGGCACGCTCATCGGGTACCGATTCGATCGGGACTCCGGCGGCAGCCCGGTGGTACGGCGAACGGTGGCGCAGATCGGGAAGGCGAACGAGGGCGGTGCCAAGCTCGAGAACATCCAGTCCCAGATCGGCCGGGCGCCGATCCTCGCGGCCGGCAACTCGGGCGGCGACCGCGAGCTGCTCGAGTGGGCTCAGGCGAGCCGCCACGGGGGTCTCGCGATTCTCGTGAACCACGACGACGCGCAGCGCGAGTTCGCCTACGAGAGCCAGGCCGCCACGTTCGAGGACGCCGAGCCGATCACTGAGGTCGCCGACCGGCTCGGGTGGATCGTCGTCAGCATGCAGCGCGACTGGGAGACGATCTTCGCGCGGGCCTGAAGTGGCCGTTCAGCGGCGCACGGCGAGGCGTTCGGTCGCGCCCGTGTAGCCCGCGCGCGTCGCTCGTGCGGTGAGGGCCCTGCTCGACCTCAGCGCCAGCGTGACGCGGCCCCGGCCGTTGGTGGTGCCGACCGCCCACCGGCCCTGACCCTCGCGCCCCGGACGGGGTCGCCGGCGGGAGCGGCGCCGCAGACGGCGAGCAGGACTGCGACGGTGACGCAACGCCCTTCACGGAGCGATCCTCCGGTCTTCAGGAGATTGAGGCAGGCGAGCCTATCGCTACGGCCGGCTGCGCCTGCTCCTGCCGGCGCTGGACCGGCTCGGGGATGTGCGCCAGCGAGGTCGCCGGCGCCTTCTTCAGCCCGAGCCGCAACAGCGGAGCGGTCATGAACGTCGTGATCACCGCCATCGTCACGAGCATGAAGAACGCCGTCGTGTTGAGGATGCCGGCGCTCAGCCCGACGTTGATCACGATCAGCGCCATCAGGGCGCGCGCGTTCATCAGCACGCCGACCATGTAGGCGTCGCGCCAGGGCAGGCCGGTGGCGCGAGCCGCGAGCGTGCACCCGCCGAGCTTGCCCGCGATGCCGGCGGCCACGACCAGGCCGCACATCGCCCACAGCAGCGCGCCGCTCATCGACCCGATGTCGGTGCGCAGACCCGTGTACGTGAAGAAGATCGGCAGGAAGAACACGGTCACGAAGTCGTTGAGCTTCATGAGCACCGCCCGCCGGAACTCGAGCTCGTCGTGGAAGACCGCGCCGAGCATGAACGCGCCGAAGATCGCGAAGATCCCGATCTCGTGGGTGATGAGCCCCGAGCAGAGGAGCAGCACCAGCAGCACCGCCAGGTCGTTGAGGCCCAGGACGCCGTCGCCGCGGCGCACCGCCGATCGTGCCCAGCGCTTCAGCATCGGACGAGCGATCGCGAAGATCAGCACCGCGAAGCCGATCGTCTCCACCATCATCAGTGCGACCTTGCCCCAGTCGGCGCCGGTGGTGGCGATGCTGGTCACGAGCGCGAGCAGGATCCATCCGACGGCGTCGTCGAGCGCCGCCGAGGTGATCGTCAGCACGCCCAGCGGCGCTCGGTTGAGTCCGAACTCGATCAGGATCCGGCCGAGGATCGGCAACGCGGTGATCGACAGCGTGAGCGCGATGAACAGCGCGAACGTCGGCTTGTCGATGCTCGGCGCCACCTCGGAGTGGATCAGCAGGCCGACGCCGAGCCCGAGCGCGAACGGGAGGGTGATGCCCACCGCCGACACGACGAACGGCTTGCCCTTGTGCGCTCTCAGGTGCTGGAAGTCGAAGTCGATTCCGATGACGAAGAGGAGCAGCACCAGCCCGAGCTCGCTCAGCGCGGTGAACGCCTCGGCGGTGTCCCCGCTGAAGATCTCCGCCGAGACGCCGGGCAGGAAGTTGCCCAGGATCGACGGGCCGAGGATCAGGCCGGCGGCGATCTCGCCGCACACGACCGGCTGCCCCAGCCTCCTGGCGGCGATGCCGCCCAGGCGCGCGAAGCCGACGATCACGGCCAGCTGGATCAGCACGTGCGCGAGGAACGCGTCGGTATCCATCGCTCTCCGGGGGGTCGATACGCGCGCCGGCGCGCGCGGGTTCGAAGGCGGTCACCCGTGGAGCCGCAACAGCGCCCGCTTGTCGGGCTTGCCGCTGGCGGCGACCGGGACACCGGGCACCGCCGTGATCGTCTGAGGGACGCTGTCCTCGCCGAGCTGGGCGCGCACCAGCGCGGCCAGCTCCGCCGCCGCGAAATCGCCGGAGGGCACGACGAAGGCGTGCACCGCCTCCCCGGTCCGCTCGTCGGGCGCCGCCGTCACATACGCGTCGATGACGCCGGGATGGCTCGCCAGCACCCGTTCGATCGGCCCCGCATAGACCACCATCGCGTTGACGAGGATGACGTCGCGGGTGCGCCCCACCAGATAGAGGTGGGCGTCGTCGTCGACATGGCCGAGGTCCCGGGTGCGGACCCAGCCGTCGTGGAGGACGTCGCGCGTCTCCTCAGGGTCGCCCCAGTACCCGGTCATCTGGTACGGGGCGCGCACGAAGATCTCGCCGTCGTGGCCGGGCGGGAGCTCGCGCCCGGCCTCGTCCCGGACGCTGATCTCCACCCTCGGGTGCGGACGCCCGGTCGAGGCGAGCAGGCCGTCCGCGCCGCCGGCGATGTCGCCCGGGGTGAGCATCGCGATGTTGCCGACCTCGGTCTGCCCGTACCCCTGGTAGACCACGGGCCCGAGCCGGTCCACCGCCGCGGCCAGCCGGTCCGGGCTGAGCGGCGAGCCGGACACCATCAGCGCGCGGAGGCTGCTCACGTCGGCCGGCTCCTCGCAGAGCAGGTCGAGCATCTGGCACAGCCGCGGAACGGTGATGATCGACCCGGTGATCCGGTGGCGGTCGATGGCGTACGGGAACAGCGGGCGCCCATCGTCCTCCGGGATCACCGCGGCGCCGCCGCCGAGCAGGCAGGGGCCGAGGAACTCCATCACCACGATGCTCGACAGCGTGCCGAACAGCAGGTAGCGCCGGAAGGCGGTGGCGAAAGCGGCCGCGACCGGCGACCAGACGCGGGGCTGCCAGGCCCAGTGCGCCGTGAGCGCCCGGTACGTGATCGCGCATCCCTTCGGATTCCCCGTGCTCCCGCTCGTGAAGGCCACGAACGCCACGTCGTCCGGCCGGGCCGTGAGCACCGGCTCCTCGACGGGCGCCGTCAGCAGGTCGCTGAGGTGCAGCAACGGCGTGCGTTCCGGCAGGTCGGGCGTCGCATCGACGAGCAGCGCATCGACGTCCATGTTGAGCACGTGGGCGAGCTGCCCCGGGGTGTAGCCGGGCCGGACCCCCACGACCCGGCAGCCCACGACGTGCGCGGCCATCTGCGCTGCGAACGCCTCCGGGGTGACGGCCATGCTGACGGCCAGCCCCCGGCCAGGACCGAGCCCGGCGGCACGCAGCGCGGCCGCCAGCCGCCCGATGAGCTCCAGCAGCTCACCGCGCGACACGATCCTGTCCCCGTGCTCGAAGGCCGGGCTCCCGGGCGCCGCGCGGAGCGCCTCGATGAGGGCATGCGGGAACAGTCGAACCGACACGTCGTTCACCGCGAAGTACGCGATATCCACTCCGACGGTTCTCTGAAGGTCATCGGTGCGGGGTTCGGCCGGACGGGCACGCGGTCGCTGCAGGCGGCGCTCGAGCTGCTGGGCCACGCTCCCTGCTACCACATGTCCACCCTGATCGCGGAGCCCTACCGGGTGCGCCAGTGGCTGGAGGTCGGGGAGGGCCGCGGCCCGGGCTGGGACGAGTTGCTGAGCGGCTTCCAGGCCGCGCTGGACTGGCCCGCCGCCGCGTACTGGCGGGAGCTCGCCGAGCACTATCCCGACGCGAAGGTGATCCTCACCGTCCGCGACCCCGACCGCTGGTACGAGAGCGTCAGCGAGACCATCTTCGCCAGGGCGCTCGCCGAGCGCCGCCGGCTGCCGCTGCGCCGCCGCCTGATCCGCCGGCTCGTGACACGCCGTGCCCCGGACTTCGCCCTCTACCCGCGCATGGCCAGGGCGACGATCTTCGACCGCGTCTTCGACGGCCGCATCGACGATCGCGCGCACGTGATCAAGGTCTACGAGAATCACACGGCCGAGGTGAAGGCCACGATCCCGCCCGACCGGCTGCTGGTCTTCGACGTCCGCCAGGGATGGGCACCCCTGTGCGAGTTCCTGGGCGCCCCCATCCCCGACCAGCCGTTCCCCGCGAGCAACGAACGCACGGCTTGGCACGGCAAGCGCCGTCGCCGCCTCGCGCGCCTGATCATTCACGGCCGTTGAGCGCCGAACCAGCGCGACCACCCGCACGTATAGCGGCCCGTGGGCTCAGGGGGGATCACGTTCCGCGACCGCCGCGCCTTCTGGTTCGGGACGAGCGCGGTGATCGCGGGCGTCGTGCTGCACCTGCCGATGTTCCTCCACGCGCGCGACATGCACTACATGCTCGTCGGGATGCCCATCGACGCCGAGATGATCGTGGGGATGGGGCTGATCGTGGCCGGGCTGGCGATCGCCGCCTACGGGCTCGTGCCCGCCCGCTCCGCCCGTCGCGACGACCCCGTCGCGAACCTGCGCGTGCAGACGCTCGACGAGGCGCCGCTGCGGCTCGCGCACGTCCTGCTGATCCTCGTGATGGCGGCGGCGGTGACGATCGACGTGATGAAGCCGACCACGCTCGCGTTCGTGCTGCCGGGCATGGCCGAGGAGTACGGGCTGAAGTCGCCGCTGCACCCGGATGGCGACGTGCCCGTCGCGGTCTACCCGTTCGCCGCGCTGGTGGGCATGGTCATCGGCTCGTTCGTGTGGGGATGGCTCGGGGACCGGATCGGCCGCCGCGCGTCGATCCTGCTCGCGGGCCTGATGTTCATCGCGACCTCGATCTGCGGCTCGATGCCGACGTTCGAGCTGAACCTCGTGATGTGCTTCCTGATGGGCGCGGCGGTGGGCGGGTTGCTGCCGATCGCGTTCGCCCTGCTCGCGGAGACGATCCC
>Ga0081538_10000233_pt1 | contig 62537 bp, 62 predicted proteins | sample TabmetS5T2R1_FD_71022 | JGI IMG/M metagenome (GOLD analysis project Ga0081538, IMG submission 71022) | Tabebuia heterophylla rhizosphere microbial communities from the University of Puerto Rico - S5T2R1 | ecosystem: Host-associated > Plants > Roots > Rhizosphere ...
GGGCTCGGTCACTCCGGGCCAGAGTACAGGCGCTCGCGCAGCTGATGCGCGGGGGTGAAGAACCCGCGGTAGCCGAGCGACACGGCCACCAGCGCCGCCAGCGCGACCGCGCCCAGGAGCACCCAGAGCAGGATCAACTGCAGACGCACGGCGTCGGTCGGCTCGGCGCCCGCGACCAGCATCCCGACCATCGTTCCGGGGAATGTGACGAGCCCGGTCGTCTTGGTCTGGTCGATCAGCGGGATCATTCCCGAGCGCAGGCTGCGCGTGACGAGGCCGCGCGCGGCCTGACGCGCACTCGCGCCGAGAGCCAGCATCGCCTCGATCTGACGGATCGATCCATGCACCTCGTCGGCCAGCCGGTTGAGCGCCACAGCCGAGGCGGTCATCGCGTTCCCGATCACCATTCCCCCCACCGGCACGAGGTAGCGCGGCTCCGGCTCGAAGACACCGAGCGCGATCACCAGTCCGAGCGTGACCGCTGCGGCCAGGGAGAGCGCCAGCAGGATCGGACCCGGCGCACCGGGGACGGCGCGCGCACGCCGCCCGGCGGTGAAGGTCCCGACGCCGACCATCACCGCCAGCAGCCCGGCCACCAGCCAGAGACTGTCCGAGTCGAAGATGGCCTGGATGACGTATCCGATCGCCGTGAGCTGAAGGAAGGAGCGCAGCACGGCCAGGCCGAGATCTTGCTCGAGCTCCGCGCGGCGCCAGAGCGATACCGCGATCGCCAGCGCCACGAGCACGAGGCTGGCAGCGACCTCGCCCGTCGAGACCGACAGGCTGCTCACCCCGCCAGTCTCCCCTCATCGAGCTCGACGATCCGCTGGGCGAGCCGCTCCGCCTGGGCGCGCTCATGCGTGACGAGCACGACGGATATGCCGGCGAGCCCGGCCAGGGTTTCCTCCACACCTTCCTTGGCCCGCTCGTCGAGCGCGGCCGTGGGCTCATCGAGCAGCAGCACCTCAGGATCGAGTCCGAGCGCCCGGGCCAGCATCAGCCGTTGCTGCTCCCCAACCGAGAGCCGCGAAGCGTCGCGGTCGAGGAAGCTCCCGTCGAGGCCGGCGAGGGCGAGCGCGGGCAGCGGGTCGACCTCGAGGCCGACGAGCCCAGGTCCGTAGCGCACGTTGTCGGCCACGGTTCCCGGCACGGGCGCGGGCAGCTGGGGGACGAGGCCCACGCGCCGGCGGAGCGCCAGCGGATCCAGCTCACGCACGTCCGTCCCGCGCAGCCGCACGACCCCCTCGTCGGGATCGGCGAGCCGGTTCAGCAACCGCAGGAGCGTCGACTTCCCGCAGCCAGATGGGCCGAGGATCGCCGTCGTGCCCTCGCCGATCTCCAGATCGAGGCCGCGCAGCACCGGCCGGCCGTCCCGCGCGACCCGAACGGCCTCGAGCTGGAAGATGGCGTCAGGCGACCGCAGGCTCCACGAGCTGGGGGTAGAGCGGGTAGCGCTCGGCGAGCGCCGCGGCGCGCTCGCCGAGCTCCGCCTTCTTGGCCTCGGAGAACTCGCCCGACAGCGCCTCGCCGATCAGCTTGCCGACCTCGCGGAAGTCGTCCGCCTGGAAGCCGCGCGTGGCGAGTGCCTGCGCGCCGATCCGGAGCCCGGAGGACACGGCCGGCGGGCGCGGGTCGAACGGCACCGCGTTGCGGTTGACGGTGATGCCGATCTCGGCCAGCCGGTCCTCCGCCTGCTGGCCGTCGAGCTCCGAGTCGCGCAGGTCCGCGAGCACCAGGTGCACGTCGGTGCCGCCCGTGAGCACGTTGACGCCGACCGCCAGCATCTCGTCGGCCACGATCGCCGCCCCCTCGCGAGTGCGCCGCTGGCGCTCGCGGAAGAGCTCCGAGCGCGCGACCTTGAGCGCCACCGCCTTGCCGGCGATCGCATGCATGAGCGGGCCGCCCTGGTGGCCCGGAAAGACGCGCGAGTTGATCTTCTTCGCGAACTCCTCCTTACAGAGGATCATGCCGCCGCGCGGTCCGCAGAGGGTCTTGTGCGTGGTGGTGGTGACCACGTCGCAGTAGGGCACCGGGCTGGGGTGCTCCTCCGCCACGACGAGGCCCGCGAAATGCGCCATGTCGGCCATCAGGAATGCCCCCACCGAGTCCGCGATCTCGCGGAAGCGCTGGAAGTCGAGCTGCCGCGGATAGGCCGACCAGCCGGCGATGATCAGCTTCGGCTTCGCGTCCTCGGCGATCTGCTGGAGTTCGTCCATGTCGAGTCGCGAGTCCTCCTCGCGCACCCCGTAGGCGACGATGTCGTAGTAGAGGCCGGAGAAGTTGATCCTCATGCCGTGCGTGAGGTGGCCGCCGTGGTCGAGCTTCATTCCCAGGATGCGGTCGCCGGGCTCGAGCAGCGCCATGTACACGGCCGAGTTCGCTTGCGCGCCCGAGTGCGGCTGGACGTTCGCGTGCTCCGCGCCGAACAGCTCCTTGGCGCGGTCGATCGCCAGCTGCTCGGCCACGTCGACGTACTCGCAGCCACCGTAGTAGCGCTTGCCCGGGTAACCCTCGGCGTACTTGTTCGTAAGCACCGAGCCCTGGCAGTCGAGGATCGACTGGGGGACGAAGTTCTCCGAGGCGATCATCTCGAGGGTCCGCTCCTGGCGCCCGGCCTCGTCCTTGAGCACGGCGGCGATCTCGGGATCGACGTCGGCAACCGGCTTGGTGAAGAAATCAGGGCTCAGCTCGCTCATCGCTGGCACCGTAGCACCGGGCCCTTACGCCAAAGCGCGCTCGACCTCGACGGACGGGACGGCGCCCTCACGCACGATCTCGTAGCCGCCGCCATTCTCGTACGCGGTCAGGTCGACCACGGTCGAGGGGGTGCCGGGCAGCTCACCGCCGTCGAGGATCAGGTCGACACCGGCACGGATGTGCTCGTCGACGTCCTCCACGCGGCGGGCATCGGCGCCGCCGGAGACGTTGGCGCTCGACTGCAGCACAGGCCAGCTGACCCCCGCGAGCGGAGCGAGAGGGCCGGGCAGATGCGGAACGCGCAGGCCGAGCCGGGACGGATCGGGGCCGCAGGCGAGCGGGTAGCGCCGCGCGGGATTCGGCAATAGCAGCGTCACGGCGCCGGGGAGCAGCCGTTCGGCCGCCCAGCGCGTGCGGCCGCCGAGCTCGGGCAATGCGGCGAGCGCCAGCTCGAGCCGGAAGAACATCACCGCGGCGGGCCGGTCGGGGTGCCGCCCCTTCAGCCGGTAGAGGCGCTCGACCCCGTCGCGCGAGTCCGGCTCGGTGGCGAGCCCGTAGACGGTGTCCGCGGGGAACAGCGCCACCCCGCCGACCGCTATGCAGCGCTCGAAGGTGGCGACGTCGTCCGGCCTCAGCGCACCCGCCCCACGGTGATGCGCTCCCAGTTCGCAAGATCGGGGTACGACGAGGCGTCGTCGAGCATCTCGCGGACGTCGGGCCCCTGGTCGTTCCCGTGTTCGAGCGCGACCTGGGTCCCGGAGGGCGCGGCCGCGATCAGCTCGCGGATCGCGTCGAGCCCGTCCTCGCCCGAAAGGAACGCCTCGCGCGGCTCGTAATCGCGGATCTCTGGCTGCAAGCGCTCCCACTCGCCTTCGGGGACGTAGGGCAGGTTGGCGACCACCAGGTCGTAATCCCCGTCCGGGAGGCCGAATTCGTCGCTCACCTCCAGCGGCAGCCCAAGCCGCGACGCGTTCTCGCGCGCCACGGCGGCCGCGGGCGCGTAGGGCTCGCTGGCCGTCACCAGCAGGTCGGGGCGCTCGTCGAGCAGGGCGAGCGCGATAGCGCCGGCCCCGGTGCCCACATCGTGGACATGCGCTCCGGTCGGCTGCCCGACGGCCACATCCACGAGCAGCTCGGTCTCGGGACGCGGGATGATCGCGCGCCGGTCGATCGCAAGCTCGATGTGGCGAAAGCCCTTGCGGCCGAGGATGTACGCCACCGGCTCGCGCGCGACCCGCCTCCGAACGTGCTCGCCGATGACCCGCGCGGCCGCCGGCGGGATCTCCATGTCCGGATCCATGTACAACCGGGCGCGGTCCACCCCGAGCGCTTCGGCGATCAGGAGCTCCGCGTCGAGTTTCGGTGTCGGGCAGCCGGCCGCCTCGATCGCCGCGATCGCCGCGTCGAGCGCGTCGCGAGCAGTCATCCGCCCACCGGCTCGGCGGCCTCGAGCATGCGCCGCTTCTCCTCTGCCTCGAGCGCCGCCGTGAAGTCGTCGAGCTCGCCGGCCAGGATGCCGGGCAGGTTCCCCTTCGTGAGCCCCACGCGGTGGTCGGTCACGCGATCCTGAGGGAAGTTGTAGGTGCGGATCTTCTCGGCGCGCTCGCCGGTGCCGACCTGCGCAAGCCGCGCCGCGGCCAGCTCGGCCTGCTGCGCCTCGAGCTCGCGCTCGAGCAGTCGCGCGCGGAGGACGCGCATGGCCTTCTCGCGGTTCTGTAGCTGCGACTTCTCGTCCTGCATCGAGACCACGAGCCCGGTGGGCTTGTGGGTGAGGCGGACAGCCGAATCGGTCGTATTGACCGATTGGCCGCCGGGGCCCGACGAGCGGTAGACGTCGACCTGAAGGTCGTTCGGGTCGATCTCGACGTCCACGTCCTCGGCCTCCGGCAGCACGGCGACCGTCGCGGTCGAGGTATGAATGCGACCCTGCGACTCGGTCTCGGGCACCCGCTGCACGCGGTGCGTCCCGCCCTCGTACTTGAAGACGCTGTAGGCGCCGCGGCCCTTCACCGCGAACGTGAAGTGGCCCTCACCGATATCGAGCGGCTCCTGCTTGAAGCCCCGCCGCTCGGCATAGCGGCCCAGCATTCGGTAGATGTCGCCCGCGAACAGGCCCGCCTCCTCGCCCCCGGCGCCCGGCCGGATCTCGACGATCACGTCCTTGTCGTCGTTCGGATCCGGCTCGACCATCGCGAGCCGGATCTCCTCCTCGAGCTCGCTGAGGCGCTCCTCGGAGCTGCGCAGCAGCTCGCGGAGCTCGGGGTCGTCGCCGTCCTCGGCGAGCAACTCGCGCGCCCCGGCCGCGTCATCCGTGGCTCGCCTCCACTCTGCGGCGAGCGCGTGGGCCTCCTCGAGCTGCCGGTACGCCCGCCCCACCTCGGCGTAGCGGCGCTGGTCACCAATCACCTCGGGGTCGGCCATCTGGCCGGAGAGCTCGGAGAAGCGCTCCTCGATCTGCTCGACGAGGCGTTCGATCACACGGCAGAGGGTACGCGCCCCCAGCCTGCACGCTCGGCGTAATCCACGAGCCTGTGGAAGTAGCCCTCGACCGGCGGCCCGGGGCCGAGCCGGCGATCGTCGAAGCGGACCCGCATCGAGAAGTACGGGAAGTAGATCTCCAGCCGCCGCAGGCCCGCGTACTTGCGACGCAGCCAGGGATGCAGGGCGCGCCGGTAGAGGCCGGGCGGCAGCACCGTGGGCGGCTTGCGGCGCAGGTAGCGCGCCGAGAGGTCGATCAGGCGCCCGACCGTCGTTGCGTTGCGCCCGGCGACGAGGTGGAAGGTCCCATCCGCGCCGGTGGTCGCGAGCTCGTGGACGCGGTCGGCCACGTAATCGACCGGAACGATGTCGACGGGCGAGGAGCGCCGCGCTGGAATCGCAGGGATGCGCCCGCGCGCGAAGGCCTTGAGCGGCCCGTAGAGGACGTTGAACGACGAGGTCTGGCCGGTGCGGCTGTCGCCCACGATGATGCTGGGCCGCAGGATCTGAAGCGGCAGCTGCGCCCCGCGCTCGCGGATCATCCGCTCCGCTTCGAACTTCGAGCGCTCGTAGGGATTGCGAAAGCGTTGCCCCACGTCGAGCTGGTCCTCGCCGAAGACGCCGCCGGGCTCGCCGGCGACATACGCGGTCGAGACATAGCTCAGCCGCTCGAGCCGGCGGCAGCGCTCCGCCAGCTCGACAACGTGACGCGTGCCCTCAACGTTGACGCGGCGCGAATCGGCGAGCGGCAGATCGAAGGAGACCGTGGCGGCGCAGTGCACGACCGTGGTCACTTCCTCGGCGAGCATTCCGGCCGTCTGTGACGACAGGCCGAGGCCCGGCTGCTCGATGTCCCCCGCAACCGCGGTCAGGCAGTCGTAGTCCGGCAGCCTCTCGGCCGCGGCACGGTCGTCGGAGGCGCGCACGAGCGCGTAGACCTGACGGTCGCCGGCCGACACGTAGCGGCGCAGCACCTCCATCCCTACGAAACCCGTGGCGCCGGTGAGAAGCACGGCGCCCATACGACGAGGGTAGCCGCTGAAGGGCCCCTCTGAAACCCCTTTAACGGAATAGAGACCGCTGCGCAGCGCCGACTGCTTCGCTACGCAACCACTTCCATGCCGACCTTGTCCTCATCGGACGCGGCCCGCGGGTTCTCGACCGCGAGCACGGCCTCGAGCGCCGCGATGGCCACCGCGAGCTGGGAGAGGTCGGGCTCCCGCGTCGTGAGGCGCTGGAGCTGGATGCCCGGCCACATAAGGATGCGTGCCCAGCGCTTGGTGCGGTTCTTGCCGAACCACTTGATGAGCTCAAAGGCGAGTCCGGCAACGATCGGGATGCCGACGATCCGCGAGATGAACAGCCAGTGCCAGTCGAGCTTGCCGAGCGGGGCGAACACCACAATGGCGACGATCATCACGAGCAGCAGGAAGCTCGTGCCGCAGCGGGGGTGGAAGCGCGAGTAGCGCTGCGCGTTCTCCGGAGTCAGCGGCTCGCCGGCCTCGTAGCACGAGATCGTCTTGTGCTCGGCGCCGTGGTACTCGAACACGCGCTGGAGATCCGGCATGCGCGAAATCAGCACCAGGTAGCCGAGGAAGATCGTGATCCGGACGAGTTTCTCGATGACCACGAACACGATCGAGTTCGGGATCTGGTCCTGGAAGATGTTCGTCAGGCCCGCGGGGAGCAGGAAGAAGAGGCCGATCGCGAACAGCAGCGCGAAGATGATCGTGCCCGCCCAGGCGCCGCCGCCGATCTCGGTCTTCTCGCCGGACTCGTCCGCGGGCATCTGGGCGTTCGCCGAGATCCCGAGGGCGCGGAAGCCGATCTTGAGGGACTCGACGAGCGCCGCGACGCCGCGAATCACCGGCACGCGCAGGATGCGGTGGCGCTTGGTCCAGGACACGAGCGGCTCGGAGATCACCTCGATCTCGCCCTTCGCCCCCTCCCTCGAGTCGGGACCGCCGGCGGCGAGCTGCTCGGCCGAGGGCTTGCGCACCGCCACCGCCCAGGTGGAGATGCCGCGCATCATCACGCCCTCGAGCACGGCCTGACCGCCGATCGGGGCGTCCTTGGTGGCCTCGCGCAGGTGGTCCGGCGCGCTGCCGTTGCTTGACGGGGAGGCGCTCACCTTGCTCATCGTATCGGCGGTTCAGCGTCGCGCCTGAGGCCTGGCGTTTTCGCCGCTACGGAATCGGACAGGGGAGCTCGTCCGCGTTGTCGTCCTCGGAGCTCTCGACGATCAGCTCGTCCGGGTCTGCTTCAGCCGTCACGAAGCTCGTGCAACTCGGCCCGCGAAGGCCGATCTCGCGCTCTTCACCGGGCAGTAGGTCGGCCACACTGGCTGTGTCGATCACGCCGCCGTCGACCGAGAGGCGCACCGGCGCCGTGACGGCGGCCTTCCCGGCATTCACAACCAGCACGCGATAGCGGACGACGCCCGGCACCTTCGTCGGACCGGTGCCGAGCAGCTCCACGCGGAGGTTCGGCAGGGCCGCGAACTGACGACACGAAGCGCTGTTCCGCTGAAGGTGAAGCAGCACGCTGCCGTCGGGCGCGAACCAACGGAAATCGACCCTCATCCGATAGATCGCGTTCTCCGGCAGGGCCTGGACGACCTGGCGATAGCCGAAGTTGACGACGCCCCGCCTCGCGCGACGCCAGCGGCCCAGCCCCGGCGCCCGCAGCGGTTTGAAGCCTCCCGTCCCGGTGCGCTCCATGAGCGTGAAGCGCATGGCCATGCGATCGCTTCCCTCGACCCGGTGCATGCTGCCTCGGAACGACGCCTCGTGCTCCTCGAACGAGCACGCGACGAGACGCACGGAGGCCGGCGACTGCTGCGCCTGAACGGGCGCCGCCGTCGCCACGAGCGCCGCCGCCGGCAGCGCGATGATTAGGAGAGCGCGACGCATGCCCCGTGTGAACAGGCGCCGAGCCTCAGAGTTGCGGCGCTCGCTAGTGGTCTCCGACGGAAATACGGTCGTGGCTCGGCGAGCGAGAACCGAGCATGGGCGTGCACCCGAGCGCAGTCGATGCAGAGCATCGACGAGCATCGCGGGTGCGGCCAGGCGAAAGTTCGCAGCCGCCGGACGCGAGCGTATTTGCAAAGGCGACCACTAACGGCGCGAGCGCGCGGCGCGGCGGCGGAAGCGCTCGACGCGGCCTCCGGTGTCCACGAGCTTCTGACGGCCCGTGTAGAAGGGGTGGCAGTTCGAGCAGATCTCGACGTGCAGCTCGGGCTTGGTCGACCGCGTCCAGAACTCGTTGCCACAGGTGCAACGGACGTGTGAGGGTCCGTAGTCAGGATGGATGTCCGGCTTCATTCGGCTTTCGAGTCTAGTGACCTAGCGGCGCGCGAACGACGCCTGTACGCGTCCCCACCACTCCCGCACCCGCCCCCACCACGTACCTGGGCGACGGAAGGCGGCGGGCGCCGGCTGCTTCGCGCGCACCATCGTCATCCACTCGTCGAGCGGCAGCGATCCTTCGATGAGCCGCGCCAGGGCCGACACGACCGGCGCGTCGAGGCCCTCTCGGTGGATGGCGTGCGAGAGCAGTCGCACGGTCTCCAGCGCCTCGACCGCCTGCCCCACGCGACCCGGGATCTCCTCCGCGGGGACGCCCTGGGCGAGCAGCTCGCCCGCGCTGCGGTTGCGCGAGCTCGGGGCAAGCGCCGTGGCGACGAGATCGCCCGTGCCGGCCCGGCCGACGAAGGTCTGTGCCCGGCCGCCGCTCCGCGCCGCCAGCGCGAGCACCTCGAGAAAGATGTCGGCGGCGGCCATCCCGGCGGCGTTGAGGCCCTGTGCCTGCGTGGCGCCCACCGCAACCGCCGCTGCGTTCTTGGCTACGCCCGCCAGCTCGACTCCCGTTGGGTCGTCCGACACCTCGCAGACGACTCCGGCGCGCTGAAAGCAGTCGGCCACCCGGTGGGCGAGCGCCTCGGAGCGCGAAGCACACACAAGCCCCGCGCCGGCCTCCACCATCTCGAGCGCGTGCCCAGGTCCGCCCACGCACGCCACCCGCTCGGGTCCGAACTCGGACTCGAGCAGCGTGACCGGAGGATTGCCGTCGGGAGGGACGAGCCCCTTGGCAAGGGACACCACTCCGGCACGTTCGGAGACGCCGAGGCGCCTGAGCTCGGCCACCGCTTCCGCTATCCCCTGGGAGGGCACGGCCAGGAAGACGAGGTCCGAGCGGCCGAACTGGTCAGGGTCGGCGCCGAACCCCCGCACCCTCAGGTCACGCGGCAGCTCCACGCCCGGCAGGTAGCGCGCGTTCTCACGCGCCTCCGCAAGCAGCTGCGCCTGGTCAGCCGTGCGTGCGAGCAGCGTCGTGCGCAGCCCCGCGCGCTCGAGCAGGACCGCCACGGCGGTGCCGAACGAGCCGGCGCCGACGACGGCAGCTCGGCGGGGATGCTGGCCCGGGGAGCGAATGCGCGCAAGCTAGCGGGTCGGCCGGAGGCCCTCAGGTGATCTGGTAGTTGGGACCGTCGCCGCCCTCTGGTGGCGTCAGGCGCCCGCCCTTCGCCGTGATCGCCCCGCACTGCACGCAGTTCGACGGTGTGATCTGCAGCGTGACCTCGCGCTTGCCGTCGAGCCTGCCGTTGCCGTCCACGCGAGCGCCCTCGAGCTCCTCCTCAGGCACCTCGTAGACCGCCGCAGGGCACATGTTCTGCCACATCAGCGCCACCTCGAGCGGCACCTTGTCCTGGATGCGGATGTGGTTGGGCGCGTCGTCGCGGGTTGCGTTGCCGCTCGCGAAGACCGACGAGAGCTTGTCGAACGTCGTCTTGCCGTCTGGCTTCGGATAGTCCTTGTCGCGGTCGCCGATGAACACGTCGACGGTCGCGTCGTCGTGGGTCTTCCAGCGCCCGCCCGGGAAGCGCCCGCCCGAGACCTCCATCATGTTCGCGATCGCGCCGCCGACGACGAAGCCCTTGGCGAACGGCTGGCGCATGTTGCGCGAGCGCCGGATGTCCTTCTCGATCTCGGAGCTCTCGACGCGCGCCTGGTAGCCGGACAGGTCGTCCGTGCCGGTCTCGCCCACCTTGAGGCGCTCGTAGATCGCCTCTGCCGCGAACATGCCCGCGTGCATCGCATAGTGGACGCCCTTGAGCGTCGGGACGTTCACCATGCCCGCGCCGTCGCCGGCGATTACCATGCCCGGCGCCCAGAACCGGCGCGGCTGTGCCCAGTAGCCGCCCGAGGGGATCGTCTTGGCTCCCCACCCGATCCGCTTGCCACCCTCGATGATCCCGGCCACGAGCGGGTGTCCCTTGAGCTGCTGAAGCGCGTCGTGCACGCTGAAGGTCGCGTCGCGGTAGTCGAGTCCGCAAACGAAGCCCATCGACACCCGGTCCTCGCCCATCGGGTAGATGAACGAGCCGCCGAACTCCTGATACTTCGCGCCGTATCGCAGCGGCCACGCCATCGTGTGAATCACGCGGTCGAGCGGCTTCTGGACCTCCCAGACTTCCTTGACTCCGAGCTCCCACTGCTGCGGGTCCTCGGAGCCGAGATCGAAGTGGCGAATCGCCGCCCCGGTGAGGTGCCCCTGGGTGCCTTCGGCGAGCACGGTCGCTCGGGCGATGAGATCCGAGCCGGGCTCGAAGTTCGACAGCTCCTCGCCGTCGCGGCCGCGGCCCTTGTCCCCGGAGCGAACGCCCACGACCCGCCCGTCCTCGACGAGCAGCTTCGACGCGGCGGTCTCGCCGAGGATGTACACGCCGGCCTCCTCCGCCCAGTCCGAGAGCCAGCGGGCCAGCTGCGCAACCGACGTGACGTGGTTGCCGTGGTTGCGGAACGGGGGCGGGGTCGGCTTGAGCGGAATCGCGCGCTTCGAATTCGGAAGCAGGTAGACGGCGTCCTTCGCGACGGGGCCGTAGGTCGGCCAGTCGCTCTCGGGGAGGTCCGGGAAGAGATTCTTCATCGCGGAGGGGTTCATCATCGCCCCGGACAGCAGGTGCGAGCCGGGGTTCTTGCCCTTCTCCACCAGCGCCACGGGGACCTCGCCGAGCGACTCCATGAGCGCCTCGTCGTCGGCGAGCAGCTGGGTCAGGCGGATTGCGCAGGCGAGGCCGGCCGGGCCGCCGCCGACGATCACGATCCCGACCTCGATGCGCTCGTCCTCGGGGTCGGTGGGCGCGCCGACGAACTCCCTGGCGGAGTCGACCGGCGGCGGAAACTCGATCGGCGCGGTGCTCATCAGGCCTTCTTCGCGTTCACGGCCTCGACGAGCTTCGGGATGATCTTGTTGAGGTCGCCCACGATGCCGAGGTCGGAGAACTCGAAGATCGGCGCGTTCGGGTCCTTGTTGATCGCGATGATGTTCTCCGAGGACTGCATTCCGACCTTGTGCTGGATCGCTCCGGAGATCCCGGCTGCCACGTAGAGCTTCGGCGCCACCGTCTTACCCGTCTGGCCGATCTGGGCGGCGTACGGGTACCAGCCCGCGTCGACCACCGCGCGGGTGGCCGCAACTGCGCCGCCGAGGGCGCCGGCGAGCGACTCACAGAGCTCGAAGCCCTCGGCATTGCCGAGGCCGCGGCCGCCGGCGACGAGGACGTCAGCGTCCTCGATGTTCACGTCCGCCCCGCGCTGCTCGCCGCGCTCCACCATCACGGCCCTGGTCGAGTGGTCCTCGAACGCCACCTCGACATCCTCGACCGTGGCCGCTCCGTCACCGGACTCGACCGCATCGAACGCGTTCAGACGCCCGATGACGATGCCCGGCTCGCCGACGTAGCCGACGTCGACGATCTGGGAGTCCTGCAGGATCGGCCGCTCGGCCACCAGCTTGCCGTCCTCGACCCTCACGGCGGTGACCTCCATGGTCACGCCGGCGTTCAGGCGCGCCGTCAGGCCGGCGCCGATCTCGAATCCGAGCAGCCCGCCGCCGAAGAGCGCGTACTTGAAGCCGTTGTCGGCGATCACCTTGGCCATCGCGTCGACGACGGGCTGGGCGAGCCCCTCGGGACCCTTGACCCGGTAGACCTTGGACACGCCGTACTTGCCGAGCGAGGAACACAGCTCGTCGCTCAGGTCGTCGCCACCGACAACGACCGCCGCGGCCTCGCCACCGAGCTCCTTCGCGAGCTTGGCGCCTTCGGAGACGGCGCCGAGCGAGTTCTTGTTGAACTCGCTCTCGTAGTGAAGTGCGTAGACGAGGATGCTCATGCCAACAGCTTCCTTTCCTCGAGCCAGGCGACGATGCGCTCGACCGTCTCGTTGGTGTCCTCGTCCTCGATGATCTCGCCGGCCGCCTTCTCGGGCGGCGGATTGATGGCCAGGACCTCGGTCCTCGAGCCCTCGCTGCCCACGCGGCCGGACTCGATGCCCACATCGCCGGTGGAGCGGACGTCGCGCGGCTTCTTCTTGGCGCCCATGATCGCCTTGAGCGAGGGATAGCGCGGCTCGTTGATCGCGTCGCCGACGGAGATCACGGCCGGCAGCTCGACCGAGACGGTGTCGTAGCCGTACTCGGCCTGGCGCTCGCAGCGCAGCTTGCCGTCCTCGACATCGAGCTTGATGACCTGCGTGAGCGAGGGCATCTTCAGGTGGTCGGCCACCACGGCGCCGATCGTGTAGCACTCCCCGTCGGCAGACTGCTGTCCCAGCAGGACGAGATCGGGCGACTCCGCCTCGAGCACCTTCGCGAGCGCGTAGCCCGTGGCGCACACATCGGAGCCGGCGAGCGCCTCGTCGGTGAGGTGGACCGAGCGGTCGGCGCCGAGCGCCACGGCCTTGTTGAGCGTGCGACCGGCGTCGGCGGGGGCCATCGTCACGGCGACGATCTCCTCGACCTCCACCGCGCCGCCCTCGCGGATCTGCATGGCGGCCTCGATGGCGTGGGTGTCGAACTGGTTCAGCGTGGTCTCGCCCGAGCGGTCGAGGCGCTTGGAACCCGGGTCCATGCGCTTCTCCACTGCGGCGTCGGGCACCTCTTTGACGAGGACGCAGATCTTCACGGAAGCCTCTCCTTGACTGGAAACGCGGCGAATCTTACCCGATTGACTCGTCAGTCAATCGCCGACAGTTGCCTGTCGGAGGCGTCAGGCCGGGACGGCGCCCCGGATGAAATCGATGATCCCCTGCACCGGGGCGCCGGGGGTGAACACTTCGGCCACCCCCAGCTCCTTCAGTTCCGGGATGTCGTCGTTGGGGATCGTCCCGCCCACGACGAGCACCACGTCCTCGGCGCCCTCGTCCTTCAGTAGCTCGGCGATCCGCGGCACGAGCGTCATGTGGGCGCCGGACAGGATCGAGAGCCCGACGGCGTCGGCGTCCTCCTGGAGCACGGTCTCGACGATCTGCTCGGGCGTTTGGTGGAGCCCCGTGTAGATCACCTCCATGCCGGCGTCGCGGAGCGCGCGGGCAATGATCTTGGCCCCGCGGTCATGTCCGTCGAGGCCCGGCTTGGCCACGACGACCCGGATCTTGCGGCTGGACACGTGCGGCAGGTTACCCAGCCTAAGCCGGTGGCTCCGGCTCGCGTGAGCGGCGCTGGATCGCGAATCCAAGAGCGAGCATCAGCAACCCGAGGAGCGCGAGCGTCGCGGCATCCGCGCCCGTGGCGGGGAGGTCCGAGCTGGAGTCGGACGAGCTGGAGTCGGACGAGCTGCTGCCGGAGCTCGAGTCGGTCGAGCCGCTGTCCCCCGTGCCGGTGCCGGAGTCGTCGTCCGAGCCGCTGTCGCCGCTGGTCGAGGCCTCCACGACCACGGTGCCCTGCATATTCGGATGGGGCGTGCAGATGTAGGCGAACGTGCCGGCCTCGTCGAACGTGTGCGACCGGGATTCGCCCTCTGGGAAGATGCCGGTGTCGAAGCTCTCGTCCGACGCCGTCGCGGAATGGGCCGTCGGGCCGTCGTTCGTCCACGTGACCGTGTCGCCCTGCTGGATCGTGATCTCGGCGGGGGAGAACTGGAAGTCGCTGATCGTCACGGACTTCGTGGCGGCTGCGACGGCCACGCGCCTGGGCTTCCCGCGCTTCGCGGCCGGCTTCGCTCGATCGCGGGGCGCCTGCGCCGGGACCGGCTCGCTGGGCACCGGTCCCGAAGGGGCCGGCGGCTCGGCCGCTGCGGGCGCCGGCTCGGCCGGAGCAGGCGCCGCGGGCGCGGGCGCCGGCTCTGCTGGAGCGGGTGCGGCCGGCGCGCGCGCCGCGGTCTCGGGGGCCTCGGGTGCGGTCTCGAAGGGGACCGTCTCGGCCGGAACGGTCTCGGCGGCCGGCCCGGGCGTCTCCGGGGCCGGCGGCTCCTGCTGCGCGAGCGGCGCGCCCGGCAGCACCGCCGCCGCGACGAGCGCGTAGATCGCAGCCAGCACAACCCAGTGCCTCATCGACGCCGGACCCTAGCTCCTGTCGCGGCCCGAGGCGCCTCGTCCCGGCAACACGGCGCGTTGCCACACGCGCCCGGCGGCGCCGGATCAGAACACCGGCGTCTCGGTGTAGGTGCCGAAGACCTTTTGGAGGGATTGGATGATTTCGCCCTCGGTGGCGTGGGCGCGGGCGGCGTCGAGGAGCGGTTCCATCAGGTTGCGCTGGCCGCCGGCGGCCTCGCGCAGCTCGGCGAGCGCTGCCTCGACCGCGGTGGCATCGCGGCGGGCGCGGACGGCCTGGACCCTGGCGATCTGCTTGCGCTCGAGCTCCGGCGGGATCCGCAGGATCTCGAGCCCTGGGTCCTGCTCCTGTTGGTAGCGGTTGACGCCCACGATCACCCTGTCGCCGCGCTCGATCTCCTCCTGCAGGGTGAAGCTGGCATCCGCGATCTCGCGCTGGGGGTAGTTCTGCTTGATCGCCTCGACCATCCCCCCCAGCTCGTCGATCCTGCGGAAGTACTCGTAGGCGGCCTGCTCCATGCGGTCAGTCAGCGCCTCGACGAAATAGGAGCCCCCGAGCGGGTCGATCGTGTTCGCCACCCCGGTCTCGTGAGCGATGATCTGCTGCGTGCGCAGCGCGACCCGGACCGCCTCCTCGGTCGGCAGCGCCAGCGCCTCGTCAAAGCTGTTGGTGTGCAGCGACTGGGTCCCGCCCAGCACCGCCGACAACGCCTCGGTCGCCGTCCTGACGATGTTGTTGAGCGGCTGCTGCGCCGTCAGCGACACCCCCGCCGTCTGGGAGTGGAAACGCATCAGAAGCGAACGCTCATCGCTGGCCCCGTAGGTGTCCCTGAGCTCGCGGGCCCAGATCCGCCGCGCAGCGCGGTACTTCGCGATCTCCTCGAAGAAATCGATATGCGCGTTGAAGAAGAAACTCAGTCGCGGCGCGAACTCGTCGACGTCCAGCCCGCGCTCGAGCGCCCGCTCCACGTACGTGAAGCCGTCCTTCAAGGTGAACGCCAGCTCCTGCTGCGCCGTCGAGCCCGCCTCCCGGATGTGATAGCCCGAGATCGAGATCGGATGCCAGCGCGGCATCCGCCGGGCGCAGAACTCGACCATGTCCGTCACCAAACGCATCGCCGGATCGATCGGGAAACACCACTCCTTCTGCGCGATGTACTCCTTCAGGATGTCCGTCTGGATCGTGCCCGCCAGCCTCTCCGCGCCGACCCCCCGGCGCTCGGCCGCGACCACGTAAAACGCCAGCATCACCGCCGCCGGCGCGTTGATCGTCATCGACGTCGAGACCTCCCCCAGCGGGATGCCTCGAAAGAGCGTCTCCATGTCATCAAGCGAATCGACCGCCACGCCCTCCCGGCCGACCTCGCCCACCGAACGCGGATGATCCGAGTCGTGGCCCATCAACGACGGCATGTCGAACGCCGTCGACAGCCCCGTCTGGCCATGCCCGAGCAAGTACCTGAAACGCTCGTTGGTCTCCTCGGCCGTCCCAAAGCCCGCGAACTGGCGCATCGTCCACAAGCGACCGCGATACATGCTCGGGTACACGCCGCGCGTGAACGGAAACTCGCCAGGCAAACCGATCGCCTCCGACGGCGGCAGATCCACCTCCGTGTAGAGCGGCTCGACCGTCTCCCCGCTCACCGTCGTAAACAACGCATCGCGCTGCGGCGACGCGGAGAAACGCTCCCGGTACCAGCGCTCCGCATCTGTCATCTCCCGGGGCCGAACCGCCATCGGGAAGAGTCTAAGCAGCGTCGCGACGCGCCGCCCTGGCCTGCGCGTTCAGCGTGCGCAGCGCCAGGGCCGCGGTCCAGCTGAAGTCGCGGGTACCGAGGCCGCGACCCGAGTCGGGCACGAAGTACTCGCGCATGCCGCCGCCCTCGACCGCGTCTAGCATGCGGGCCCGCAGAGTCGCGGCCGCCGAGTGCTCGCCGTGCTCGTCGAGTCCGTGCGCGCAGAGCCAGGTGACATTCGCCCACACCGGCCCGCGCCAGTAGTTGCGCGGCGAGCGGTCCGGATCGTCAGCGGCGAGCGAGCGCACGCCGTAGGGCGAGGCGAGCCGCCCCTGGACGACCTCGCGGGCGAGGGCGCTCACCTGGTCGCGTGCCAGGCCCGGAGTGAGCACCGCCAGCGCGCTGCCGGCCCCGAGGGAGGTGAGCGGCGACCCGTCGACCATGTCGACGGCGCGGATCAGCCCATCCGGGCCGGCCCGGGCGCGCAGCGCCGCGGCGACCCGCTCCGAGCCGGACCTGCTCTCCTCCGCGATCGCCTCCTCACCCAGGTCGGCGGCGAGCAACGCGAGGTCGTGACAGGAGCGCGCGAGGATCGCGCTGAAGCCCGGATCGAGGACCCGGAACGCGCCGGCGCGGGCGAGCCGCACCTGGTCCCAGTCGATGGCGGTGCCGCGGCGCACGAGCGTAAGGAAGCGGCGGTAGTGCTCGTCGCTCGGCCGCTCCGCGGCGTCGACCGAGTGGGTGTCGCGCCGACGGAGGACGGACACCTCGGGCAGCACGCGCCAGAGCGGGGCATCCCACTCGAGCGCGTTGTCACGCCCGGACTCCCACGGGTGCACGAGCACCGGCTCGCGGACGCCGCGCGGGTCGCGCTCCTCGAGCAGGAAGCGATGCCACCCCAGCACCCGGGGCAGGAGAGCGGCCGCGCGCCGCTCGTCGGGATGCCGCTCGAACAGGAGCCGCGCGCAGGTGGCGGCCACCGGCGGCTGCGTGATCCCGGAGATCCGGCGGCCGTCCGCGCTGAAGCGCCGGCCCCACCAACGTGGCCCCGGGAGGTAGCGGGCGTACGGTCGCGCGAACGTGGTGAGAACGCTCCGCAGCCGGCCGTTGAAACGGTCGGGGATGCGCGAGTGAAAGGCGATGTGCGGAATCATCCCCTGGGTGTCGCGCGCCCCGGCCAGCATCTCGAGCTCGGTCCAGGCGCGTTCCGGGTCGAGCTCGGCCCAGCCGAGCGCGGCCAGCGCCGAGTCCCAATTCCACTGGTGCGGATAGGTGGACCGCGACGGCACGGTGTAGCCGCCGTTGTCGTTGCCGCGCAGGACGCGTTCGGCGACGGCGGGCAGGCCGGCTCCGGGTAAGGGGACCACGCTCGAAGCCATTCTCTGTCAGGCATCGGCGGCGCGTGCAGGCGCCGCCAGGGTCAGCGGGCGAGGCGCAGGCGGCGTAGGCGGCTCGGGCGGCGGATGCGCGCGGCCACATAGCCGCCTCCGGCAGCGATCAGGACCACGCTTCCCACTGCCGCCAGGAGCTTCAGGTGGCGCCCGAGCTTGTCGAAGCGCATGATGCGCCAGCCCTCCGCGCGCGCGATCCGCTCGAGCTCGGCGTCCGGATTGACGGCCACCGGGTGGCCCACGACTCGCAGCATCGGCAGGTCGGACTCCGAGTCGGAATAGGCGTACGACTGAGACAGGTCGATCCCCTCGCGCTCGGCGAGCTCGCGGATCGCCTCGGCCTTGCCCTCGCGGTAGGTGAACGGCCCCGCCGGCCGGCCGGTGTAGACGCCGTCCGAGATCTCACTTCGCATCCCGATCCCGCCGTCGAGCACGAGAACGTGCGCGAGCACCTCGGCGAGCTCCTGGGAGGCCGCGGTGACGATGTACACGGCCCGCCCGGCATCCTGGTGGGCATAGGCCTCGTCCAGCACCTCGCGGTAGAGCAACGGCAGGACGCCCGCGAGCACGTCGGGCCCCAGCCGCGCCAGGTCGACTACGCGCTGGCCCGCGATGGCGTCGAGGATCCGGCTCCGTAGCTCGTCGGTGCCCTGGTCGGTGGAGCCATGCAGGCGGAAGCGGATGTTCGCCCAGGCGTCACTAGCCAGCCGGCGTCGGGAAACCAGCCCGTTCTTGTACGCGGCGCGCGCGAAGTGCACCGCGCTCGAACCCTCGATGAGGGTCTTGTCGAGATCGAAGAAGGCGGCGGCCCGCCCCGCCACCAGGTGCTATGCGCCGTTGACTTCGACGATCATGGCGTCGCCCTGCCCCCCACCGGAGCAGATCGCCGCCACGCCGAGGCCGCCGCCGCGGCGGCGCAGCTCGTTGACGAGCGTCATGAGGATGCGCGCGCCGCTGGCCCCGATCGGGTGACCAAGGGCGATCGCGCCGCCGTTCACGTTCACCTTCGACTCGTCCACGCCGAGCATCCGCATCGAGTTGAGCGCCACCGAGGCGAAGGCCTCGTTGATCTCGAACAGATCGATGTCGTCCACCGACAGGCCGGCCTGCTCGAGCGCCTTGGTGGTCGCGTTGGCGGGCGTGCGAGCGAGATAGGGAAACTCGTCGGCCACGGCCGCTTGGGTCACGATCGTGGCCAGCGGGCTGCGCCCGTTGGCGCTCGCCCACTCGTCTGACGACAGCACGAGCGCGCCCGCCCCGTCGTTCACACCCGGCGCGTTGCCGGCCGTGTGCGCGCCGTCCTTGTGGAACGCGCCGCGCAGCTTCGCAAGCGACTCCAGCGAGCTCTCGCGCCTCGGCGCCTCGTCCACCTCGACCGTGGTGTCGCCCTTTCGAGAGCTGACCGTGACGGCCACGATCTCCTCGGGCAGACGGCCCTCATCGGTGGCGCTCACGGCGAGCTCGTGCGAGCGCAGCGCGAACTTGTCCATGTCCGCGCGGGTGATCTCGAGCTCCACGCCGACCTCGTCGGCCTCTTCCCCCATGTGCTTGCCGGTGAACGGGTTGGTGAGCCCGTCGTGCACCATCGCGTCGAGCGCCTTCGCGTCCCCCATCCGATACCCGAAGCGAGCCTGCTTGAGCATGTAGGGAGCGCTCGACATCGACTCCATGCCGCCCGCCACGGCCAGGTCGAGGTCGCCGGCGCGCACGGCCTGGTCGACCATCCCCGCCGAGCGCAGCCCCGACGCGCACACCTTGTTGACGGTCTCGCTGGAGACCTCCTTCGGAATTCCGGCCTTGATCTGCGCCTGGCGGCTCGGGATCTGGCCCTGCCCGGCCTGAAGCACCTGTCCGAACACGACGTGCTCGACCTGCTCGGGCGAGACCTCGGCACGCTCGAGCGCGGCGGCGATCGCCGTTCCGCCGAGCTCGGTGGCGTCGAGCGACGCGAGGCCGCCTCCCATCTTTCCGAACGGTGTGCGGGCGGCACCGAGGATCACGGTCTTGGGCATCTGAGCTGCGTCTCCTTGCGGGTTGCGGGGCCGCAACGATATCGCCGGGATATCCTCACGCGCCGATGCCGGGACCCACCGTCACATCCAGCAGCGGGCCGCCCGAGGAGACCGCGGCCGACACCCGCGTCGTCGGCCTGTTCGAGGGCGAGACGCTCGCCGACCGGGAGCTGCAGGCGCTCGTGGAGCTCGGCGAGGCCAAGCCCGAGCTCAGGAAGGTCGCCGTCGCGCACGAGGACGCACCGGGAGGGGGCCGACGCCGGGTCCTCATCACGGGGCTCGGCAAGCGCGACGAGTTCGACGCCGAACGCGCTCGCGTTGCGGCCGCCGCCGCGGCCGGGCGTGCCAAGGAGCTCGGCGCGGTGTCGCTCTCGTGGGGCACACCGCCCGGTCCCGGCGTGGCCGCGGCGCTCGTGGAGGGCACGCTCCTCAAGCTCTACGCGTTCGACCGCTTCAAGTCGTCGAAGGAGAACGACGGCGCCGGTCTGGAGGCGCTCGAGATCAGGGGCGACGGCGTCGACGCCGGCGAGATCGAGCGGGCGCGGATCGCCGCCGCGGCAGCGAACGCAGCCCGCGACCTCCAGAACTTGCCCGCCAACGTCGCCACACCCGTGTTCCTGGCCGAGCGCGCCTCCGAGATCGCGGCACAGCACGACGCGCTCGACGTGGAGCTGCTCGATCGCGAGGCGATCGCGGCTCGCGGGATGGGGGCGTTCGTCGCGGTGGCGCAGGGCACCGAGGCCGAGCCGCGGCTGATCGTGCTGCGCTGGCGACCGCCGGGCGCGAGCGGACCGCACGTCGCCTTCGTCGGGAAGGCCGTGACGTTCGACACCGGCGGGATCTCGATCAAACCCTCGGCCAAGATGCAGGAGATGAAGTTCGACATGTCGGGCGGCGCCGCGGTGATCGAGGCGATGGCCGGCATCGCCGAGCTGGGCGTCCCGGCCACGATCACCGCCGTGGTGCCGTCGACCGAGAACATGCCGAGCGGCAGCGCGGTCAAGCCGGGCGACATCGTCACCGCGATGAACGGCAAGACGATCGAGGTCAACAACACGGACGCCGAGGGCCGTCTGATCCTCGCCGACGCGCTCTGCTACGCGGTCGAGCAGGGCGCAGAGCGGATCGTCGACCTTGCCACGCTTACGGGCGCGATCCTCGTAGCGCTCGGCCACACCTACTGCGGCCTGTTCTCGAACGACGACGACTGGTACCGCCAGGTCGAGGCCGCCTGCCAGGCGAGCGGTGAGCTCGGCTGGCGCCTTCCGCTCCATCCCGAGTACGTCGAGTTGACCAAGGGGCAGTACGCCGACCTCACGAACGCTGCCGAGCAGCGCGTGGCGATGTCGATCTACGCGGCGGAGTTCCTGCGGCAGTTCGTCGACGATCGCCCCTGGGTGCACATGGACATCGCCGGGACCGCCTGGGGGATGAGCCGCAACTACGTGGGCAAGGGGGCCAGCGGCTTCGGCACACGGACGCTGATCGAGCTGGCCCGGAGCGCGGCGGCGGCCTAGTTTCACACTGTTTCACGTTGTGTGACATTGGTCACACTTGGTTTGACTCACTAATCGGGTGGCTACGGGTGACCGCGTAAGCCGAACCCGGCCCTGTCCGCGTGCGGGAGAGATCGCGCGGGCACGGCAAGCCCTGGCGGGCGTCCTTCGAGACGTCGATGCCGGGCAGGCAACACCCGGAGGTATCTCCGTTGAAGAAGCAGGTAACCATCCTGCTGCTGTCTGCGTGCGCGCTCGTGCCCGCGGCGGCAGCACTGCCGGCCCTGGCACAGACAAGCCAGCCGGCGCTTGAGACCGTGACAACCAGCGGCGGCACCGGAACCGCCGTCTTCCCACAGGCCAAGACCGCCGGTGCTGATCTCAGGCGCGCCTACCGCCGATGGCGAAGAAAGCTCGACCGCTACGGGGTGCAGCGGGGCCGCAACCTCGTCGTGGCCGCCCGGAGCCAGCAGCGCCCGCCCACGGCGCGGGAGCTGCGGCGCTCGATCCACCGCATGCAGAAGCGCTTCCACCGCTTCCTCCGTACGCCGGAGGGGCGCTCGGTAGCGTTCCGCTTCAAGGTGCGGCGAATCCCCAACTGGGGCAGGCAGCACCTGAAGTCCATCGCTGCATGTGAGTCGCACGGCAACCCGCGCGCCATCGGTGGCGGCGGGAGCTTCCGCGGGATGTACCAGTTCACCTTCGGCACCTGGCAGGTCGTCGGCGGATCCGGCGACCCGGCGGCCGCGTCGCGTCACGAGCAGACGTGGCGCGCCTGGCTGCTGCTGAGCCGGCACGGCGCCGGCCACTGGCCTATCTGCGGGTAGCCGCCAGGGCGGGGCGGCGGGCCGCTGACTAGCGGTCCGCCCGCTCCCTCCGGCGCTGCTCCTCGCGGACCAGGTCCGGATCGGCGTCGCGCTCGCCTATAGAGCGGCGCTCGTCGCTCGGGTCGTAGTCGCCCTTTGTGTCGGGGTCGATGTCGTGGGCGCGGGCGTGGCGGTGCTCCGCTTCGCGCCGCTGTTCCTCCGCGCGGACGGCTTGTTGGCGCGCCTCCGCCTCCTCGCGGCGGGCTCTGGCGGCGCGTTCGTCGGCCTCGGCTTTCAGCTGGTCGGCCTCGGCACCATGGACCTCCGCTTCGCGCCTGATCTCCCGGGCCTCGTGGCGGCGTGTCTCGTGCGCGCGATCACGGCTCCGCTTGCCGAGCCACATGACTAGTGCCAGCACGATCACGGCAGCGATCACGATTGCGATGATCGCTCCAGTGCTCATTCGGACTCCTTCGTCGGTTGCCCGAACCGGCTACCCCGGATCGGCCACGGGTATCCCTATTTCGACTCCGCTGTCTCGGGCTCGTCCAGCTCCTGCAGCTCGCGCTTCAGCACCTTGCCGGTGGCATTGCGCGGCAGCTCTTCGATGAACCAGATCTCGCGCGGGACCTTGTAGCGAGCGAGGTTCTGCTTGACGTGCGACTTCAGCTCGTCCTCGCTCGCGTCGCGCCCCTGCTCGAGAACGACGAAGGCGCGCAGCCGCTGGCCGAAATCGGCGTCGTCGACGCCGATCGCCGCGGCCTCGGACACCGCTTCGTGGCGAGCAAGCGTGTCCTCGACCTCCTTGGGGAAGACGTTCTCCCCGCCCGACACGATCATCTCGTCGTCGCGGCCTTCGACGAACAGCCGGCCGTCGGAATCTAGGCGCCCGACGTCGCCCGTGGACATGAAGGCCCCGATCAGCTCCTTGGAGCCGCCGCCGGTGTAGCCCTCGAAGAGCATCTCGTTGGTGACGAATATCCGCCCGGGCTGACCCTCGGGCACCTCCTCCCCGTTCTCGTCAAGGAGCTTCACGAGCGTCCCCCGCGGCGGGCGTCCGGCGGTGCCGGGGGCGGCATGCATGTCCTCGGGCGTCGCGATCGACGCCCAGGCGACCTCGGTGGAGCCGTAGAGGTTGTAGAGCGTGTCGCCGAAGGCGTTCATCCAGTGGGTGGCGAGATCGCCGGGCAGCGCCGAGCCGCTCGCGGCCACCACCTTCAGCGACGACACGTCGTACTTCGCGCGCGCCTGCTCTGGCAGCTCGAGTATCCGCTGCATCATCACCGGCACCACGACGAGCGAGTCGCAGCGGTAGCGCGCCACCGTGGCGAGGCAGGCCTCGGGATCGAACTTGCGCCGGAGGACGAATGTGGTTCCCAGGACGAGGCCGAGCGAGAAGTGCGCCAGCCCCCACGAGTGGAAGAGCGGCGCCGCGATGTGAGAGACCTGGCGCGTCTTGAGCGGGATCGCCGAGAGCAGCGAGACGACGGGGTCGAGCGACTGCGGGTTGCCGCGCGAGGCGCCCTTCGGGCTTCCCGTAGTGCCGCTCGTCAAGATCGTCACGCGGCCCTCGCGGTCCGGAGGCACCACGTCGTCGGCGTCGCCCGCGCGGATCAGCTCGTCGAGGGTAGGGTCGGTGCAGGTGTCCGAGTCATGCCAGGCGACGAAGCGCTTGCGCCGCTTCCCCGCCTCCTCGAGCAGGCCGCCGAACTCCTCGTCGTAGATGAGAGCTCTCGGCTTCTCCCGATGCGCGACCTCGGCCAGCTGGGGACCGGCGAACGCGGTGTTGAGATAGAGGGCGTCGGCGCCGAGCTTGGACACCGCGATCGTCGACTCGATGAAGCCGCGGTGGTTCCGGCACATGATTCCCACGCCGTCACCCTCAACGACTCCCGCGTCCGCGAGCGAGTGCGCGAGTGCATTCGTGCGGAAGTTGACCTCCGAGTAGCTGAGTGTTCCGAGCTCGTCGACGATCATCGGGTCGTCCGGGTAGCGGGCGGCGAACGAGATCGCGCCGGCGGCGGGACTTCGCCCCCAGTGCTGGAGGGTGCGCACCACAGCCCAGAGCCGGTCAGGACGGATCGGCCGGATGACGCCGGCGTCGATGAGCACCTTGACGCTCCCGAGTTGATAGACCGCCTGGCCGGGCAACCGCTTTACAAGCTCGCTCACCTGATCGCATCCTCCTGCGCTTCGACCTCTGTCCGCTGAATTGTGAAGTGTCCGGGCAACGCGCCGCCCAGGGCCGCCCGGGGGGCCGTGCTTCACGCCGGGCCGGGGGCCGTGCCTCAGGCCGCGCTGCGGCGCCCCACCGAACGGAGCTCCGGCCAGGTCGACGGCGGGCCCGCCGGCCGCTCGATCTTGTGAGGCTCTCCCTCGGGGAGATCCGCGAGCAGGGCTCGCAGGGGCGCGCCGCGCAGCCGCTCGGCCACGGTCCGGCGCGCGGTCTCGATCACCTCTTGGCGCCGCTCGGCGCTCATCCAGTTCCGTCCCATCACCGCGAGGTCGGCGGCGCTCGGCTCGATCACTACGACCTCGGTACCGAAGCGACGCACCTTGCGCTCCTCGTGGGCGAGCCTGCGCCGGCCGGCCCCGTTGGTGAGCCCCGGCAGCAGGTCGAGCAAGCCGGCCGGCCTGTCTTGGCTCGTCAGCGGGTTGAGGCAGATCACGAGGTCGAGTCCACGGCCGGCGATCAGGTCGATGTTGGACACGGAGCAGACCCCGCCGTCCACGTAGCGCCGCCCGCCGATGCGGACGGGCCGATAGAAACCCGGGATGGCACAGGACGCGGCGACCGCGTCGGCGATGTCGGCCCGCGGCGAGTCGAGGCGCCCGAACGGGACGCGGCGACCCGACTCGTAATCGCACGCGACCGCCCAGTAGTTCGGGTGATCGACCCATCCGCCCGCCACCGCGCGGCGAACAACGTCCTTCAGCGAATCGGTCGAGATAAAGCCCGCCGGTATCCAGCCGGCGAGCATCTGGAGCGGGGTGTGACGCAGTGGGTTGCGGAGCGCCGTGAACGCCATCCGGAGCGAGCCGGGTCCGATGGCCGGCAGGCCGCGATGGAGCTTGAAGACGGCCCCAGCGGCGCGGTCGGCGTCCGCTGCCGGGCGGCCATCGGGCCCGCTGAGCCCGTGGAAGACCTCGCCGCGGGAGTGAGCGACCATGAACCAAGGCGGCACGCCGGCCGCGACCAGGGCGCCCATCATCGACCCGGCGGAGGTCCCCACGATGTACTCCGCGCTGCCCGGGTCCCAGCGCGTCTCCCGGGCGAGGGCGTCGAGCCCTCCGGTGAGCCAGGCGCCGCCGAGCACTCCGCCCGCGCCCATCACGAGCCCCACCTTCATGGATGTCCGATTTCCCGCAGCGCCCCGCGCCAAACCGGGGGTCGGTCGAACCATCGTGCCGCAAAGGGTAGGAGCCGAACCGGGCGTGACGAGCGGGGCTGGGGGCGACGAGCCGGAGCGGGCGCGATGAGCAGGGTCGGGCGCGTGGTCCGCTCATGACTCGTCGCTCGTGGGATGGTGGTAGGCGTTTTTGCGCCAGGGCGGCTCGATGTGCTCGTCGAGCCGCCGGTAGCGGCGTCGGTCGTGCGTCTCGAGCGGGATCAGGCGCAGCCCCTCGGCGGCCGAGGTGCGCTCCCGCAATTCGGGTCCCGGGTAGACGGGTCGCAGGCGACCGTGCTCCTCACGCATCGGGATGTGGCCGGCGTGGCTGCCGCGCGACACCCGCGTCCAGCCTGTGCGGCGCATCCAGCGGTTTTGGCAGCGCGCCGACCTGCAGCCCTGGTAGTGACCGTGCGAGCTCGCCCTGGCCCAGGCGCTCCCGTCCGGATCGAGGCGCACGTGGTAGCTCTCCCAGTCGTCTCGGTGGAACCCGAACCACTCGCTCGAGCCGGTCACGAGCTTCTTGATCCGCGGGAGGAGCCAGCTCGCCTCCCAGGCCCTGTCGGCGCCGGCGAACGTCGTGTTCGAGTCGGGGTAGTAGAGCCAGTACTGGACGTACGTGCGCTCGCCGCGCCGCAAGACGCGCGTGAAGACGGTGGCCCGGCCGCCGGCGGCGCCATGAACGTCGAGGTCCGGGTCGTCGCCTGCGCTCGCGCACTCGGGCCGCCGGCATCGGCGCCAGTCGACCGGCAGCTGGCGCTCTCCGCGCTCGTAGACGAGATTTGGCGCGTGCTCGCGCACGAGCGCCGCAACGCGCGGGCCGTAGGCCCCCGCGAGCGCGCGCTGTCCGTCGTTACAGCCGCCTCGGGCAGCGCACGCGACGCGGTGAGCGAGGAAGCCGCCGAACGAGCGGCCGTCGATCGGGGGACCACTGGCGGCGAGCGCTGCGAGCGCGCCGAGCGCAAGCGAGCAGACCAGAACGAGCCCGACCCACTCGATCGAAGCCTGCCCGAGCTCCGCATGGCGATCCGCGACGTCGTCGCGCCGGCGGATGCCACGGCGGCCAGCCCGCCGGCTGCCGCCACGGAGGCCACGCCGCCGGCCGAGGCGCCGCTGCATGAGGACCGGGCCTGCCGCGAGCGCCGCCCCCAGGGTCCAGGCGAGCGCTACCGCCGGGCGGCCGGCGTGCAGGACGTCGCGCGCGAGGAAGCCGAGGCCGCCGCCGCCGAGCAGCGCGAGCCAGACCGCCGTCGCCCACGACTGGACGCGGGCGAGCGCAGAGTCGGGCTCGTGCACCTAGTCCTCCACGAGGAACCCGTAGGGGTTCAGGCAGCCGTTCGCGATGTCGACCGCTTCTGCGAGCGGCATCACCTGATTCGGCGCGCGCGGGTGCTCGAGTTCGTAGCGGAAGCGGCGGTAGCCGATGCAGACGATCCACGCGCGCCTAACGAGCGTCGCGCCCACGGCTCGCAGCCGGCGAAGCGCGTCGATGGCCCTTGCCCGCGTGACAGGGGAGGGCATCCGCGTGACGGGGGAGGGCGTCCGCGTCACAGAGGAGGGCGCCCGCTTCACGGTGGAGCGTGCCCGCGTGACGGGCGAGCGCGCCCGCTTGACCGGAGGAAGCGCCGCCGGCCGAGCCGGCGACGCCACCCCGGGCCGGGCTGACGGGACGCCGCCGGGCGCGCCCACGCACCCTCCGCGAGCCGCACACGCGATCCGGTTGGCCACCATCTCCCCCACGCCCCGGTCGCTTTCCCACGGAGCACGGAACGCGGCGAGCGCGCCCAGCGCGACCGTCACGAGCAGCACGGTGCCGACCCATTCGGGCGCCGCCTGCCCGGCCTCCCCTGCAACGATCCGCGATCGCATGGCCGGGGACCGTACGGGCGGGCGGCGAACGGGTGGGTCACATGTGTGACAACTCAGAACTCAATTAGTCCTTAACCCGAACTTAATGAGTGTCGCTGAGCCAATTATTCGTCCGAGCCTTGACAGAACTAAGGCAGCCTGAGAGGGTCCGCCCCGTGGCCTCTGGCACCGGCTCGCTGAGCTCGCTGCGCCAGCTCAACCGGCTCAAAATCGTGGACTTCCTGCGCGTCAACGGCACGGCAAGCAGGGCGGAGCTATCCCGTCGCACGGGTCTCTCGCGCTCAACCGTGTCGACCCTCGTAACAGACCTTCAACGCCGCGGGATAGTCGTGGAGCAGCCCGGCCAGTTCGCCGGCGAGGGCCAGCCGGGGCGTCCGGCGGCGCTGCTCCAGCTCGACCCGTCCGCGGGAGCCGCGATCGGAGTCGACTTCGACCACGACCTGGTGCGCGTAGCGGTGTCCGACCTGTCCCGCATCGTCCTCGCCGAGGCGACGGTGCGCTTCGACGTCGACCACGACGCTGTCGGCGCGCTCGATCTCGCGGGCGACCTGGTCGATCAGCTGCTGGCCGAGGTGGGCGTCGGGCGCGACCGCGTGATCGGCACCGGCATGGGGCTGGCCGGCCCCATCGACCACAAGCGCGCCGCCCTGCACAAGTCGACGGTGCTGCCAGGCTGGGTCGACATCGACGCCGGTGTGGAGCTCGAGCGGCGCGTGGGGACGACCGTGTACGTCGACAACGACGCAAACCTGGGCGCGCTCGCCGAGGTCACCCTCGGCGCCGGCCGGAACGCGCGCTTCGCCGCCTACATCCAGATCGGGTCCGGCGTCGGGGCCGGAATGGTCGTGGATGGGCGCCCGTACCGGGGCGCGCGAGGCACCGCCGGCGAGATCGGACATGTCGTCGTGGACCCCCAGGGCCCCCTGTGCCGTTGCGGGAACCGGGGCTGCCTGGAGACGGTGGCCTCGACGGGCGCGCTGGTGGGGCTGATCAACGCAAGTCGCGGCAGGGAGCTGACGGTGCAGGAGATGATCGAGGAGGCGCTGAACGGCGACGCGGGCTGCCGGCGGGCGATCACCGACGCCGGGCAGGTCGTGGGTCGTGTGGTGGCGGGGCTGGTCAATCTGTTCAGCCCCGAAATGGTCGTCATCGGAGGCGACCTGGGAGAAGCCGGCGAGCTCCTGCTCGAGCCGCTGCGGGAGGCCGTCAAGCGTGACGCGCTCCCAGAGGCGGCGACGGGCCTGGAGATCGTTGCGGGAGAGCTGGGCGAGCGAGCCAACCTGCTTGGTGCGCTCGCGCTGGTGCTCATGCAGTCGGAGCACGAAGTGGCCGCACGCGTCGCAGGAGGCGCGGTGGCATGAACGCGAGGGGGCGCACGCCCTGCAAGGAGGAGAGGCACGTGTCTAAGAGGAGCACGCTGTGGGCGCTGGCCGCGGCCGGCGTCCTGGCGATGAGCGGACTCGCCGCGTGCGGCGACGACGATGACGACGGAGGCGGCGGCGGAGGCGGCGACGGCGGAGGCGGCGACGGCGGGCGCGTGGGCGTCCTGCTGCCGGACACGAAGTCGTCGGTGCGATGGGAGACCGTCGACCGGCCGGCGCTTCAGGAGGCCCTGGAGGAGGGCGGCGTCGAGGCCGACATCCAGAACGCCGAGGGCAACAAGAATACCCAGCAGCAGCAGGCCGAGCAGATGATCACCAACGGCGCCAATGTGCTGCTGCTTGTGAATCTCGACTCCGGCTCGGGTGCCGCGATTGCCGCGAACGCCCAGTCGCAGGGCGTCAAGGTGATCGACTACGACCGCCTCACCCTCGACACGGACGCGACCGACTACTACGTCTCGTTCGACAACGAGCGGGTCGGTGAGCTCCAGGGCCAGGGGCTCGTGGATTGCATGGGGAACAAGCAGGGCGCCCGCGTCGCGGTCCTGAACGGCTCGCCGACGGACAACAACGCGACGCTGTTCAAGAACGGCTATGACTCCGTGATCAACAAGAAGTTCGACTCAGGTGACTGGACCGAGGTCGACGATCAGTCCGTGCCCGACTGGGACAACCAGCAGGCGCTGACGATCTTCGAGCAGATGCTGCAGGCCGCCGACAATAAGGTCGACGGCGTGCTTGCGGCCAACGACGGCCTCGCCAACGCGGCGATCTCCGCCCTGAAGCAGCGCAAGCTGCCCCAGATCCCGGTCACCGGCCAGGACGCGACGCTCGAGGGCATCCAGAACATCGTCAACGGCGACCAGTGCATGACGGTGTACAAGGCGATCCAGAAGGAGGCCGATGCGGCCGCCGAGCTGGCAATCGCGCTGGCGAAGGGCGAGGAGCCGACGGTCGAGACCACGCCGATCGACAACGGCACCGAGGAGGTCCCGAGCGTGCTGCTGGAGCCCGTCCCGGTGACGCAGGACAACATCGCCGAGTACTTCGGCAACCCCGACTACCCGACAAAGGAGGACATCTGCGCCGGGAAGGTCGCGGCGAAGTGCGAGGAGCTCGGGCTCTGACCTTACACCAAAGCGTCGCCGGCCCCGGGCCGCCTCGTGCGTCCCGGGGTCGGGCGGCGTAGAGTCCGCGGGAATCGACGGGGAGAGAGCTGAATGAGCGACACACCGCTGCTCGAGCTGCGCGGGGTGAGCAAGCACTTCGGTGCCGTGATCGCGTTGCACGAGGTCGACTTCCAGGTGCCGCCGGGCTGCGTCACGGCGCTGGTGGGCGACAACGGCGCGGGCAAGTCCACGCTCATCAAGTGCGTGGCGGGCATCTATCGGATCGACGGAGGACAGATCCTCTTCGAGGGCAACCCCGTCAACATCCACGGCCCGCGGGAGGCGGCCGAGCTCGGAATCGAAGTCGTCTACCAGGACCTGGCGCTGGCGGACAACCTCGACGTGGTCGAGAACATGTTCCTGGGCCGCGAAGAGGTAGACCAGCCGCTACGGACGCTCGACGAGACCAAGATGGAGGCGCGCGCCCGCGAGACGCTGAAGAGCCTGTCGGTCACCACGATCCGCAGCGTCCGCCAGACCGTGGCGGGCCTGTCGGGCGGTCAGCGGCAGTCGGTAGCCGTGGCCAAGGCCGTGATGTGGAACTCACGTCTCGTGATCCTCGACGAGCCCACGGCGGCCCTAGGTGTTGCGCAGACCCGCCAGGTGCTGGATCTCGTCAAGCGGCTCGCCGAGCAGGGCCTCGGCGTGATCCTGATCTCCCACAACCTGCACGACATCTTCGAGGTCGCGGACCACATCACGGTCCTGCGGCTGGGCCAGAACGTGGCCGAGTTCAAACGTGAGGAGACGACCGAGCAGGAGGTCGTGCACGCCATCACCGCCGGGAAGCTCACCAAGGTGCCCGGCATCGTCGACGAGGAGGCCGTGGCGTGAGCACAGCAGCTCCTCCCGCTCCCTCGGGCGCCGCCGGGCTGACCGATGCCTTCCGCGAGTGGTGGACCGACGTCCGCGAGGGGCAGCTCGGCTCGCTGCCGATCATCATCGGCCTGATCATCATCGCGATCGTTTTCCAGACGCAGAACGACCGCTTCCTCACCGCCGGCAACTTCGTCAACCTGATCGTCCAGTCGGCCGCCTACACGACGATCGCAATGGGCATCGTGTTCGTGCTGCTGCTGGGAGAGATCGATCTCTCGGTCGGGTACGTCTCAGGTGTGGCCGGGGTCATCGCCGCCGTGCTGCTGATCCCGGACGGCAACGAGGTGGCGACCTGGATCGCGGTCGCGCTGGCGCTCGGGTCGGGCATCGCGATCGGCTGCCTGCACGGCCTGATCATCACGAAGATCGGCATCCCGTCGTTCGTCGTGACGTTGGCGGGGCTGATCGCCTGGAACGGCGTGGTGCTCCTGTTAATCGGGGCGCGCGGGACCGTCGTCCTGCAGGACGACTTCCTGATCGGCCTGGCCAACGACTTCCTTCCCGAATCGACCTCGTGGATCCTCTGGCTGCTCGCAGTGGTGATCTTCGCCGCGATCCAGCTCAACGAGCTGCGCGTGCGGCGCAAGGCGAGCCTCGAGCACGACCCCGTATCCCTGGTCGTCCTGCGCATCGCGTTCCTCGCGGTCGCGTTGGGAGTGGTCGTGTGGGTGGCGAACGAGGACCGCGGCATCCCGTACGTCTTCCTGCTGGTCGGGTTCTTCCTGCTGTTCTGGGGCTTCGTCCTCAACCGGACCAAGTTCGGCCGCTACGTGTACGCGGTGGGCGGCAGCGCCGAAGCGGCGCGCCGAGCCGGGATCAACGTCGATCGCATCAAGATCATGTGCTTCGCGATCTGCTCGTTCATGGCCGCGGTCGGCGGCCTGATCCTCGCCTCGCGGCTGCGCTCCGTCGACACGAACGCGGGCGGCGGCGAGATTCTCCTCTACTCGATCGCCGCCGCCGTGATCGGCGGCACCTCGCTGTTCGGCGGGATCGGCCACATCAGGAGCGCGCTCCTCGGGGCGCTCGTGATCGCCTCGATAGACAACGGGCTGGGCCTGCTCGGGCTGGGCTCGGGCGAGAAGTTCGTGATCACCGGCGGCGTCCTGCTGCTCGCGGTCACGGTCGACTCGCTGTCACGGAGGAGGCAGGCCCAAACCGGAAGAGCCTGACGCTGAAACTCGCGCTCCTCTCCACCGCGGGGATCAACGCGAAGCTGGTCGCCGGCGCGGGCCTTGTCGACGAGGTCGAGCTGGTGGCGATTGGGTCGCGCGACCGCGCGCGCGCCGAGGCGCAGGCGGCCGAGCTCGGCGTCGAGCGGGCGCTCGGCTCCTACGAGGAGGTGCTCGCGGATCCGGACGTCGACGCCGTCTACATTCCGCTTCCGAACTCGCTTCACGTCGAGTGGTCGATCAGGGCACTAGAGGCGGGCAAGCATGTGCTGTGCGAGAAACCGCTGTCGCGCCACCCGGAGGAGGTCGAGCGGGCCTTCGACGCCGCCGAGCGCGCGGGGCGGGTGCTCGCCGAGGGTTTCATGTGGCGCCACCACCCGCAGGCGCGCCGGCTCGTCGAGCTGGTACCTCGGGTCGGCGAGCTGAGGCTCGTCCGCGCCGCGTTCTCGTTCCCGCTCGCCGATCCGGGAGACGTACGCCTGTCGCGCGAGCTCGAGGGCGGAGCGCTCATGGACGTGGGTTGCTACTGCGTGAGCGGGTCGCGGCTCCTGGCCGGGGAGCCGCTCGAGGTGAGCGGCGCGCTGGTCGTGGGTGGTGACGGCGTGGACGCGCGCTTCACCGCGACGCTCCGCTTCCCCCACGACGTGCTCGCCCACTTCGACTGCGCGCTCGACCTGGCGGCCCGCGACGAGCTCGAGGTCGTGGGGTCCGAGGGCTCGCTGTTCCTCGACGATCCATGGCATTCGCGCGAGCCCGTGATCGAGGTGCGCGGCCCCGACGGCTCGCTCGAGCGCGTGGAGGCGCAGTCCGAGGATCCCTACGCCTGCGAGCTCCGCGACCTGGTGGCCGCCGTGGCCGGCGGGCGGCCGCCGCTCCTGGGCCGCGACGACGCCCTCGGACAGGCCCGCACGATCGCGGCGCTGTACGAGAGCGCGGCAGACGGACGCGCGGTGGCTCTGTAGCGGCGGCGCGTAGCCTTGCCGTCTGACATGGCGCCCGGCTCCACCTCAACCGCTGCCCCGCCGGCGGGCATAGCGACGCTCGTGGAGCGCTGGGACCCCGAGGTGATCGACCTTCCGGAGGGCCGCGCTCTGATCCGTCTGCGCGTCCCCGGCGGCACAGCGTGGGACGCCCACGTGCGCGACCTTCGCCTCGAACTGGCGCCCGCCGACGACACGCTCGAGCCCGACGCCGTGATATCCGCGGACGCCGACGCCTGGCGGCGGATCGCCGAGGACCCGCGTGGCGCGATGGGGGCGTTCCGGCAGCGCCGGTTGCGGATGCGCGGGAGCCTGCACGTGGCGGTCGGCTTCCTGGCAGCCACCGGGGGCTCGCGCGCACCCGGGCGGCTGGCCTTCTCGCGGCTCGAGACGCGCGCGGGCTCGCTCTCGATCGTCTCCGCGGGCACCGGCCCGGAGACGCTCGTCTGCCTGCACGGCCTGGGGGGAACCAAGGCCTCCTTCCTGCCCACGCTCGCGGCGCTCGCCGGCGACTACCGCGTCGTGGCGCTCGACCTGCCCGGGTTCGGCGACTCGGACAAGCCGATCGGCGCCCCCTACGACGCGCCCTGGTTCGCCCGCGTCGCCTTCGACGCCCTGGACGCGCTCGGGCTGGACTCCACCCACCTCGCCGGCAACAGCATGGGCGGGCGGGTAGCGATCGAGGCGGGCCTGATCGACCGCTCGCGGGTGCGCTCGCTCGTCCTGCTCTGCCCGGCGCTCGCCTGGCTGCGCGAGCGCCGCTGGGCGCCGATCGTGAGGCTGCTGCGCCCGGAGCTCGGCCTGCTCCAAGTGGCGCCCCGCCCCGTGGTCGAGCAGATGATGCGCCGGCTCGTGCCCGCCGCGAGCGACGGCTGGGCCGCGGCCGGGGTCGACGAGTTCCTGCGCGCCTACCTGACCCCGCGCGGGCGGGCAGCCTTCTACGCCGCGGCTCGCAACATCTATCTGGACGAGCCGCGCGGACAGGACGGCTTCTGGGCCCGGCTGGAGGGACTCGCTCCCGACGCCCTCTTCGTGTGGGGCAAGCGCGACTCGATCGTGCCGATCTCGTTCATGCGGCACGTCGAGCGCGCGCTGCCCGCGGGGCGCCACGTCGAGCTCGACTGCGGGCACGTGCCTCAGCTCGAGCGCCCGCGCGAGACCCACGCCGCCATGCTCGAATTCCTCCGCGGGCGATCCGGTACAACTGCCCCATGAGCTTCCCGCCCGGTCCGCGGCTGCCGCGGCTGGTCCAAGCGGCGCGGGTAACGGCCGAGCCGTATGCGTGGATGGCCAAGCGCCGCGAGCGCTACGGCGACGTCTTCAGCTCGCGCTTCCCGTTCTTCGGCCGGGTGGTGTACGTGGCCGACCCCGACCTCATCAAGCAGGTCTTCACCGGCACCCCCACCGTCTTCCACGCCGGCGAGGCAAACGCGACCGTCCTAGGTGACGCCCTCGGCGAGCACTCGCTGCTCACGCTCGACGAGGGCCGGCATCTCTCCCAGCGCAAGCTCCTCCTGCCGCCCTTCCACGGCCAGTCCGTGCGTCGCTACGCGGAGGTGATGGCGGCGACAGCCGCGGCCGAGGTGGCGAGCTGGCCGGTCGGAACGCCCTTCGCGCTGCGCCCGCGCATGCAGGCGATCACGCTCGAGGTGATCCTGCGCGCCGTGTTCGGCGTGCGCGACGACGAGCGCATGGACCTGTTCCGGGAGCGGATCCCGCCGCTCGGGGAGCTCAACACCGCACTCGACTTCCTGCCACTGATGCAGCGCGACCTGGGCGGGTTCTCGAAGGCGGCGCGCTTCCGGCGCGCGCTCGCGGCGGTGGACGAGCTGATCTATGGCGAGATCGCGGATCGGCGCGACATGCTGCGGCCCGACGGCGACCGCGACGACGTGCTGTCGCTGCTCCTGTCCGCCCGTCACGAGGACGGCGCGCCGATGACGGACGTCGAGCTGCGCGACGAGCTGCTCACGCTGCTCACGGCTGGACACGAGACCACGGCCACCGGCCTGTCCTGGGCATTCGAGCGGCTGCTGCGGACGCCGCGGGTGCTCGAGCGACTGCTCGACTCCCTCGACGAGGACGAGTACCTGGACGCGGTCGTAAAGGAAACGCTGCGCCTGCGCCCCGTCGTCGCCGACGTCGGACGCAAGCTCACGAGCGCCATCGAGCTCGGCGGCTGGCGCCTGCCCGCGGGAACGCTGGTGCTGCCGGCGATCGCAGCGGTACACGTGCGGCCCGACCTCTACCCCGAGCCGCACGAGTTCCGTCCCGAGCGCTTCCTCGACGACGGCGCCGAGTCGTACGCCTGGCTCCCGTTCGGCGGCGGCGTGCGGCGCTGCATCGGGGCGTCCTTCGCCCAGGTCGAGATGAGGGTCGTGCTGCGCGAGGTGCTGAGCCGGGTGCGCCTGCGGGCGGCCTCAGAGCGACCCGAGCGCCCGAAGATCAAGCACGTGACGGTGGTCCCCTCCCGCGACTGCCAGGTGGTCGTGGAGGCGCACCTGACGGGCGCCGCCAGCCGAGCGCGGTCGAGCGTAGCCAGCGCTTAAAGGCCGGCCAGCTCGAGCAGTTCGGACGCCGGGCGATCGAGGTCGTCCAGCGACCGTGCCAGCTCGGCGCCGCCGAGGCGCTCGACCTTCTCCTGCAGGGCGTCGGCGTCCATGGGCCGTGCCGGCGAGCCGAGCGCGGCCCGCACGCGGGCGATCTCCTCGTCCCCGTCGCGGAGGACGAACTCGGACTCGAGCAGCGCGGAGTCGGTCCGGACCTCGACCCCCCTGGCACGCTCCGCCACCGCGGGCTCGACGTGCTCGAAGCTCTCCACGGTCGGCGGTCCATGGAGCAGCGTGTACGCGGTCAGATAGGGGATCGAGAACTTCGCCTGCAGGCCGTCGGCGGGCTCCGGTCCGTGGCCGGCCGCCTGAAGCGAGACGGGATGAACCGTCACGGTCAGGTGCTGCGGAGGGCGCCCGCGCAGGCTGTGGGCGGCCTCGATCGCGCCGTGGGTCTGGAGACAGCAGGGCCACGCCTTGATCCAGTTCTCCTCGACCGCGAGCCGCCCTGAATCGGGCTCCGCGAAGCGCCCGCCCGTGGCCGACTCGTACCCGCGCGCCGCGAGCTCGAGCGGCACGTGGGCTCCCGCCGCCGCCAGCCGCGCCGCCTGGAGGCCCGACGACGCGGCCAGTCCGACCTGCAGCGACTTGCCGTGCGAGCCGAAGGCGGCCCGCAGGCCGCTCGCGCGCAGCAGGGCAAGCGCCACGGCATCGTCGCGCGGGGCATCCAGCAGGGCCGCCGCCGCGACCGCCGCGCCCACCCCGCCGCAGACGGCGGTCGGATGCCAGTGCCCGTCGTAAAGCATGGGATGGCCGGCGCGGCTGAGCGCGCCCATGGCCTCGAAGCCGGCCGCGTAAGCGGCGAGCGCATCGCGGGCGCTCAGCCCCCGCTCGCCCGCCACCACGAGGGCCGTGGGCGCAACCGGGGCGCTCAGGTGGGCGATGCCGGGCAGGTATGTGTCGTCGAAATCGAGCACGTGACCGGCGGTTCCCGCGAAGGCCACGCGGTCGCCGAGCTCGCGGGCGGCACGCGCGGCCGGCTCATCGCGCCCCCGGGCCGCGCAGGCAAGCCAATCGAGCAGTGCGACCCGGTAGCGCTGCTCGGTCACCCGTCGAGCTTGGTCCGGAACTCGCCGGCACCGACCACCGAGGCGCCGGCAGCCTTGACCCGGCCGGCGAGCGTCTGGTCCGAGGTCACGACGGTCAGCCCCGCCGGATCGTGGTCGCTCTCGACCAGCCCCGCGATGTCGTCGTCGGCCGCGTTCGGCCCGCGCGTCGTCGCGAACTCGACCCGCACTCCAGCCGGGGCCTCGAGCTCGAAAGGCCGCCCGTCGAAGACCACGGTCAGCTCGTCTCCGGTCGCGCCGGCCAGGTCCCCGAGCTCCTGCGTGAGCGCGCGCATCGCGCGCGGCCGGTCCCGCCACCAGCCGTTCGGCCGCGAGCCGATCACGTTCATCCCGTCGACGATCCAGCGGGTCACGGCTGCGTCAGCGCCTGCGCCGGACATAAAGGACGATGAACGCGACGAGCAGGAGCCCGGCGGCGAGCTGGGCGGCGAGCACGGTGCCCGTGCCCTCGTCGTCGGCGGCATTGCGGATCAGGCCGAACATGACGGAGGCCCCGAAGAAGACCACCAGGGCCCAGAGCACGGTGTTGCGATCCACGGCGGCGGACGATACCCACCCCTGGCTAGTCTCGAACGTCGTGTTCGAGCGTCCCGTTCTCGCAGGCGCCCTGGGAGCGCTGGTGATCGCCTTCTCGGCGATCCTGGTGAAGCTGGCCGAGGTCTCGCCCTCCACGGCCGCCTTCTTCCGCTGCGCCTATGCGCTGCCGGTGCTCGGCCTGCTCGCCTGGGCCGAGCGCAGGCGCTACGGCTCACGCTCGCGGGGCGACCGGCTGCTCGCCTTCGTCGCTGGCATCGCGTTCGCCGCCGACCTCACCTTCTGGCACCACTCGATCGAAGCGGTGGGCGCCGGGCTCGCCACCGTGCTCGGCAACCTCCAGGTGATGTTCGTGGCGCTGATCGCATGGGCCGCGCTCGGAGAGCGGCCCGGCGGTCGCGCGCTTGCTTCGATCCCCGTCGTCTTGCTCGGCGTCATCCTGATCTCGGGCGCGATCGGCGCGGGCGCGTACGGAGACGATCCGCTTCTCGGCGTGGTCTACGGCGTGCTCACCGGGATCAGCTACGCCCTCTTCATCCTCATCCTGCGCCAGGCGGGCTCGGACGATCGCCGGCCGGCGGGCCCGCTCTTCGACGCCACCCTCAGCGGCGCCGTCTTCTCGGCGATCGGCGGCATCGCCGTCGGCGACATCGACTGGGTGCCGGGCCTGGAGGCCCAGTTCTGGCTCGTGCTACTCGCCCTCTCCTCGCAGGTGCTCGGCTGGCTGCTGATCTCCGTGTCGCTGCCGCGGCTGCCCGCGGTGCTGACCTCGATCCTGCTCATGCTGCAGCCGGTCTGCACCGTGCTCCTCGGCGTCCTGATCTTCTCGGAGGCGCCCTCGGAACTGCAGCTCACCGGCGTCGCCGTCGTCCTCGCGGGGGTGGCGTTCGCAACGATGGGGTCGCGCACGAGGCAGCTCGAACCGGCCTGAGAATCGCTTTCCGATCAGCTGACCTCACGCAGGCGGCCGCTCTCGACCTCGTAGACGAAACCGCGCACGCTGTCGGTGCGGGGCACGAAGGGGTCCTCCTTGATGCGCTTGACGGACTCGCGCACGTCCTGGTCGAGATCGGTGAAGGTCTGCGCGTTCCACTCGGGCCGCCGGCCGGTCTCGCTCTCCAGCCGGTCGGAGAATGCATCGTCGTCGAAGGTGAGCATCCCGCAGTCGGTGTGATGGATCAGAACGATCTCCTCGGTCCCGAGCAGGTGCTGCGAGATCGCGAGGGAGCGGATGGCGTCGTCGCTCACGACGCCGCCGGCATTGCGGATCACGTGGGCGTCGCCCTCCTCCAGGCCGAGCATGCGCGCCGGATCTAGGCGGGCGTCCATGCAGGCCACGACCGCGATCTTGCGCGCAGGGGGCATCTGGAGGTCGCCCTTGTCGAACGTGGCCGCGTAGGCCTGGTTCTTCTCGAGGAGGCTGTCGGTGGTGCTCATGGATGTCCGATACCCGTTTCTCACAAAAGCAAGTCGAGAAAGGGGGAATTAGGCCGGCGGCGGGCTTGGGAGCAGCGCCCCGCCGAAGCAGAAATCGCGGCCGAGCGGCAGCTCGCCGTCGAGCGTGGCGCGGTACGCACGGGCACTCACCATCGCGCCGTGGTCGCGTTCCCAGCTGTCGGGAACGATCCGCGCGACCCAGCCGCCGCCGTAGGGCTGGGCGAGGAGTGCATGGGGCGCCCGCGGCAGCAGCCCGTTCAGCTCGACGACCGACCCACCCACCGGCGACACGATCACGACCGTTCGCCCGGAGCGGCCCTGGACCGTGGCGAGGGTCTGGCCGGCGTCCACTCTCTCCACCGCCCAGAAGCGGACCTCGGGGGTGAACCAGAGCATCTCACCGAGCGGCGAGGTGACCCCGACCGTCGCGACACCCTCCCGCATCTGCGCCCACACGTGCCGGGGGGCGAGGTAGTGCCGGTCGGATGGAAGCGCGAAGCGCGCCGAGGCCCCGGCCCGGGTGATCGAGATCTCCGGCACGACAGCGCGAGCCTGCACGGCGCGCCGGACGGAAGCCGCGGTCCGGGGTCAGCGAGGCTCATGGCCACGGATACTCGGGCTCGCCGTAGTCGGGGTAGTCCTCCTCCGGGTACTCCAGCTCGGGGAGTGGGAGCCGACGAAGCGCTCGGTCTATGCGCGGGACCTGGTCGAGGAGGCATCCGAGCCGCTCAAAATCGCTTGCGATCGAGCCGAGGTCGGACCGCCAGTCCAGGTTCGTCTCGGCGTCATAGGGCCATGCCCGGATGTCCTCGCGCGCGTGTTCGATCCACAGCTCGATCGCGGCCACTGCGTCGGTACGCCGCGGGCGGCGCTCCGTCCCGTTCCTCACGCGCCGGGGGCGGTCGAGGCAGAACGACCTGAGAGTCGCGAGGGCATTGCGCTCCGCCTGGCGGGCCTCGTTCACCGGCGCCTCTCCCTTGGGCGCAGGCGTCGGGGCGTCGTAGCAGCCGGCGAGCGGGAGGGAGAGCAACGCGAGGATGACCGCCGGGATCGTCCTCGCACCGGTGGGGATCCACATCGGCCGTGAGGCTCAGCGCGGGCGCCGCCTCGAGGGCCGGGCGATTCGCGCCTGGGCCGCCGCGCCATGATGCCGGCCGCGCGGGTCCCCGGCGGGGAACGCCGCGAGCTGGATCAGCTCGCGCTCGAGCTCGAGGCCGCTCCCGATCAGGGCCGGCGTCCCGATCGCGACGCTGCAGCCCATGCCGGGCGTTCGGGTCGGGACCCTCGGCGCGGCGAGCGCCTCGTGCAGGAATGAGCCGGCGGCCTCGGGGTCGGGCGCGGCCTCCGGGGCGCCGAGAGCGTCGAGCGCGTAGCCCTGGGCGAGGCGCGGCAGCAGCGCCGCGAAGGCCTCCGCACGGCTCACGAGGTCGAGCACCACCGGGCGGCCCGCCACCGCCGCCACCGCCCCCAGCTGGCCGTCGACGTGGTCGACGGCTCGCGCGAACGAGCCGAGCTCGTCCCGGCGGTCGTCGTAGAGGTCGCTCATGGCGGAGTGCGCCGAGGTGACCCCGTGTCTCGCGAGCCGGTAACCCACCGCGGCCCATACCTCGCCCTGATCGGCGCGGCCGGCCGCGCGCGCACCGGCCCGCGTCAGGCGCCTGAGGTCAGGGTCGGCGGCCTGCGGCGAGGAGAGCATCGGCTCGCCGTGGCGCGTGCGGTCCCAGCGGCCGGCCTCCACGCAGCTGACGGGCACCTCGAGCTTGGCGCCCGCCGCCACGAGAACCGAGTCGTCGAAGGTCCGGTTCTGCTGGGCTCCGAGCACTTCCTCGCCCTCGTAGACAAGCACCGGAAGGTCGGTTGGGTTCTCGACCACGAGCGAACGCACCGAGGCGCCGCCGTCGAGCTCGCGGGCGAGGGCGCCGAGCTCGATCGCCTGCGCGAACGTGCGGTAGTCGAGCAGCGGGCCGGGCCCGAAGACCGGGAAGACGGCGAGCGGCCCCGCGACCTGGGGCTCGCCGATCGAGTACTGCCGCAAGAGAGTGTTCATTCTTCGGGGGTCGGCGGAACGGCAGCGGACCTGACGTTGCCCGACCTTTCGTGTCAGACCGGGCCCCGCGCCCCGACCTTCATCTCATTGGCCGAATTCCGAGAGCTTCCGGAGCAGCGCCTGAACGAGCTGAGCGATGAGCAGCTCATCGATTACCTGCGCGCCGCCCGCGAAGCGGGGCGTCACGCGGCGATGAAGCCGGCGGTTGCCGTGCTGGTCTTCGGATACCACGACACGCTCCGCAACCGTGCCCGGCTGAAGCTGCCCGACCACGATGTCGAGGACGTGGTGGCCGAGACGATTGCGAGCGCCGTCGCCTCGGCGTTCGGCGGCAGCTCGATCGGGGAGTTCAGGAGCTGGGCGCACACGATCCTCTCGCGGCGGATCGCCGACTACCACGACGCGCGCAGCCGCTCGCTCAATACCACCGCGCTTCCGAGCGAGCACCAGGGAGAGGACGAGGTGTGGGGGCAGGAGCCGGGTGTGCCGTTCGAGGGAGACGCCCAGCATGCACGCGACTGCGTGCGCCTGGCCTACGAGGAGCTCGAGAACGACCGACACCAACGGGTCATCGACCTCTACGTGTTCGGGCCTCATTCCGCCGCACAGACGGCCGAGCTGGTCGGCGACGGCATGTCCGAGGCGAACGTCCACCAGATCTCGTCGCGCTACCAGAAGCGGGTCAACGAGCTGCTCGATGAGGGCAGCGATACTTCGGGTGAGAGATGACGGACGTCGAACGACTGCTCTCGGAGTACAAGGAGGCGTACCGAACCGGCGACGACACCGACCCGCGTCCCTATCTCGCGCGTGCGTCGGGTGTCGACCGCGAGCTGCTTGCGGCGCTGATCGACGCGTACCTGGAACGCGCGCCGCGCCGGGACTTCGATGCCGAGGCCTTCCAGGCCTCGCCGGCCGCGGCCGTGGCGGAGGGAGTGCAACGATCGCTCGCCGGGGCGAACGGCATGTGGCCGGCTCTCCTGCCGGCGCTCCGCACACAGGCGCGGCTGAGGCGGGCCGAGGTGGTGGCGCAGCTCGCCGCGCGGCTCGGGGCGCAGTCGCAGCAGGACAAGGTGGCCGGCTACTACCACCAGATGGAGCAGGGGCTCCTGCCCGAGTCGGGCGTGTCCGACACGGTGCTCGAGGCACTGGGGAAGATCGTCGGCTGGACCGCGGACGCCCTGCGCAAGGCGGGGCAGATGCCGGCCCCGGGACCGCCGCGGACCGATGCGGGAGCCGTATTCGCGCGCACGCATCTGACCGCGGCCCCGCCGGACGCCGAGGCGTCCGCGGCCGAAGCGCCCGCGGGCGAGGAGTGGGACGAGGTGGACCGGCTGTTCCGCGGCGGCCGCCCGTCAGCTTGAGCCCCGCCCGCGGACCCACTCCCCATGCAAGAGCTCCTCGACCTCTACCGGTCGGCCGTGCGCTCCGGGAACCGGCCGCTTGCGGACGCCCTGGGCCGCGTACTGAAAGCCGATCCCGAGCTGCGCGAGCGCGCCGACCTGGTGCTGCAGGAGCTGCCGCGCGGCCCGGCGCGCTGGTCGGCCGCCGGCGAGCGGGCGCTGGTGGCCGTGCTGCGCGGCATCGGCTCGTCGCGCCGCTGACTCTGGCCTACGATCGGGACGGGCATGCAGGCTGAGATCGAACAGCGGGCCGAGGACGTACTCGCGGCGGTACCCGACTGGCTGTGGAACGGCCAGACCCTGCCGGTGCCGGTGGACGACATCGCGGACACCTGCTTCGGACTCCACGTGCGCGAGGTCGAGGACCTGCGCACGGCGCCGGGCGTCCCTGTCATCGAGGACAGCAAGGGGCTGTCGGGCCTGCTCCTGCCCTCGCTCGGAGAGATCTGGGTAAGCGCGGGCGAGGCGCGCGAGTGGCCCGGGCGGCGCCGCTTCACGATCTCACACGAGCTCGGGCACTGGTGCCTGCATCGGACGGACGGCGCGGTGTGGTGCCGCAAGCACGCCGTCGACCCGCCTGACGGCGACGCCCGGCCCGCCGCGGGGCGCCCGCCCGCGGAAGCCGAGGCCGACGCCTTCGCCGCGGCGCTCCTGATGCCGGCCCACCTGGTCCAGCGCCACTACGAGCGCCTGCGCCGCCGCGACGACTGCTTCGAGCAGCTCTGCGCGACCTTCGGAGCATCCGGCTCCGCGATGGGCCGCAGGCTGCACCGCGTGGTCTGACGCCGCCGGCCTCCTAGTCTCCGGGGCGCCTTGCGACGCACGTTTGCCCTCTGGTTTCTGCTCTTCGCCGCCTACGCCGCCACCGTCGGGCTCGACGCCTTCGGCAGCTCTCACTACGGCGGCGACGAGCCCCACTATCTCCTCAGCGCCGAGTCGATCGTGGAGGACGGCGACTTCGATCTGAACAACCAGTACGCGGCGCGTGCCTACGAGGACTTCTACCCCTACGAGCTCGACAGGCATGGCCGCGAGACCGAGGGGCGGCTGCACGAGCCCCACGGAATCGGGTTCGCCCTCTTCATCGCGCCGATGTACGCGCTCGCGGGAGCGAAGGGTGTCGAGCTGTTCCTCGCCGCGGTTGCCGCGCTGGCCGTCGCGCTCGGGTACCGGCTTGCGCTCCGGGTGGTGCCGGACCCGTGGGCGCTCGGCGCGGCAGCGGCGGTGGGACTGTCGCCGCCGTTCCTCGCCTACGGGAGCGCCGTCTATCCGGAGCTCACGGCGGGGGCGGCGCTCGCCGCGGCGGGACTGCTCGCGATCAGGCTCGACGCGCGGCCGAGCCGCCCGGCCGCGTTCGGCTGCTTCGCCTTGCTCGGCTTCCTGCCGTGGCTCGGCACCAAGTTCGTGCCCGCCGGGCTGGTCATCGGCTACGTGGCCGCCCGTGCCCTGTGGCGGGCACGACGCCGCACGCTCGCCGTCGGCACGGTCGAGCTGTCGCTGTTCAGCGTCGCGGTCTTCGTGGGCGTCAACGAGGCGCTTTACGGCGGCCCCACCCCGTACTCGGCCGACGTCCCGGGCGAGACGGCCACCGACGCGTCCTTCCCCGGCGGGTACCTCGAGCGCGTCTACCGCCTGGTGGCTCTCTTCATCGACCGCAACTACGGGCTGCTGCGCTGGGCGCCGGTCTTCCTGCTCGCGTTCGCGGGGCTCTGGTGGCTGTGGCGCTCCTACCGCGACCGGCTCGCGCGCGCCGTGCCGCAGCTGCGCGAGGTCGAGCTCACGGCGGGCCTGTGCGCGGCGGCGCTCGGCGCGCAGCTGCTGGTGGCCGCCTTCCTCGCGCCCACCATGTTCGGCTTCTGGTTCCCCGCCCGCCACCTGCTGGCGGCACTGCCGCTCGCGATCCCGCTGGTCGCCTGGGGCCTCAGGCACGCGCCGCGCCTGGGCACGGCGCTGGCCGCCCTCACGGTCGCCGCGTCCGCCTGGCTCTACGTCGACGTCCGCTGGGGCAGCGGCTCGCTCGTGACGGCCCGGCCCGACGCGCCGTTCGGCCCACTCACGGACGCCTTCCCGCTGTTCGAGCCCGGCGGCGGCTGGCCGTTCTGGCTCGCCGGTGCGATCGGCGCGGCGCTCGCCGCCCTCGCCCTACGCGAGCTGCGCCACTCCCGCCAGATGGCGGGCGCCACCCGTCTCAGGTAGACGGGATAGCGGACGAACGAGCGGCCGTTGCGGCGGCGCCGGTAGCGAATCGGCACCTCGACGGGGTCGATGCCCGCGCCCCAGAGCGAGAGCGTCAGCACCTGCGCGTAGTTGTAGTCGTGGCGGATGCGGGCATTGGCGAGCGCGCGCGCGGAGAATGCGCGGTAGCCGCTCTGGCCGTCGCTCGTCACGGTCCCCATCAGGAAGCCGAGCAGGGCGCTCGTCGTGCGGTTGGCGAGGTTGCGGTGCCAGCTCATCCCGTCGCGCGCGCCCAGGAAGCGGGAGCCGAGTACGTACTCCGCCCGCCCACGCGCGACGGGCGACAGCACGCGCGCGAAGTCGGATGGGTCGTACTCGCCGTCGCCGTCGAGGTATACGGCGGCGGCGTAGCGCTCGTCACGGGCGATCTCGAGCCCGCTCCGCAGCGCCGCGCCGAGGCCGCGGCAGCGCCCGTGCGAGACGACCCGCGCGCCGTGAGCGCGGCCGATCGCGGGCGTTGCGTCGCGGGAGCCGTCGTCGATCAAGAGCACATCGACCGGCAGGCCGCAGGCCTCGCTCGGCAGGGCGCCGAGCACTTCGCCGACCGTCGCTTCCTCGTCGCGCGCCACGACGATGGCGAGACAGCGCGCCGATGCCGGGGCCGTGGCGGGCGCCGAGGGCGCCGGCAGCAGCGGGCGTCCGCGCGCGGCAGCCGGCGCCGGCACGCCGAGCAGGGTCGAGATCGTTGTCGCGAGCTCGCACACCGAGCGCGGCTCGCGCTCGATCGCTCCGGGCCGCGCTCCCTCCCCCCAGACCACGAACGGGACCGGCCGCTCGCCCCAGTCGAGGTGGCCGTGGCCGCCGACGCCGCGCCCCTGGCCGTGATCCGCCATGAGCACGACCGTGGCGCCACGGAGCTTGCCGCGCTCCTCGAGGAAGGCGAGGAAATCGCCGATGTGGCGGTCGGTCTCCGCGAGCTGGTCCAGGTACTCGGCGCTGCGCACACCGCGGACGTGGCCGAGCTGGTCGGCCGCCAGCAGCTGCAGGACGAGCAGATCGGGGTCATCTTCCTCGACCACGCGTCGGCCCTCTGCGCACAGCGAGCGGTCGATCTCCGCAGTGGGCTGGACCGAGCTGACCGGGCGAACGACGTTGTCGCCAAAGGGGTCGAGCAGATGGGCGATGCCGACGAGCCGGCCACAGCGGCCCTCCCGCTCGAGCACGTCGAAAACCGACTCGACCCGGACCCCGAGCCGCGGGGCGAAGTTCGAGCGCATGCCGTGCTCGTGCGGCGCGGCGCCGGTCAGCATCGAGGAGAAGCAGACGACCGTACGCGCCGGATAGGCCGGCTCCACCCCCAGGTACTCGGTGCCCTCGCGGGCGAGCCGGTCCATCACGGGCGTGTGCGCCTGCCACAGCCGGCCGCGGTTGCAGCCGTCCACGACGATCACGTAGACCCTGCGGGCGAGCGCAGCCGCGGCGCCTGTCGGCGCGGGGCTGCGCTCGGGGTCGCGCGGCAGGCGCCTCCGCGCGAAGCCGTGCCATGCGAGCGCGCCGAGCCCGGCCGCGATCAGCGCCGCCGCGGCGATCCGTAGCGGCGAGCCGCCGCTCGGCTCCTCCGCGAGCAGCGTGCCCGCGCTCAGTGCCATCAGGAATTTGGGGACCTGCTCGAGCGCGTTTCCGCTGGTGGGGTCGGAGTTGGTGAGCACGAGGCGCCAGAAGCGCAGCCCGTTGAGCCAGGAAGCGCCGGTGCGCAGGTGGTAGTAGACGCTTCCCCAGACCACCACGGTGAAGAGGAGGTAACCCGCGAGCGCGCCGGCGAGCAGGGCCGGCGCGCGCCATGGTTCCAGCAGCGGGACGGAGGCGAGAGCCGCGAGCCAAAGGAGTGCCCGGCCTCGCAGCGGGAACGGGAAGCAGGCAAGCACGGCGGACAGCGCCAGCGCGCCCACGCACGCGAGCGCGGTGGAACCGTCCGGCGCCAACCCGACGAGCGTGGCGCAGAGCAGGACGAGCAGCGGATACACGAGCGAGAACGGCCGCCCCTCGTTGAAGACGTTCCAGGCACGCGCCGCCCAGATCTCGATCGGCCCAGCCATCGCGGGCGCCATATTAGGGATACCTAACAGGGTGTGGAGCGCGGTGCGGGATACCGTGCGGCGCGGCACTGGCAGACTGTCCGGCCATGGCTGACGCCGCCACCGTACGCCGGCTCACGGAGGCACTCCCCGACGTCGAGGAGGGGACGTCCTTCGGCACGCCGTCCTGGAAGGTGCGCGGCAAGTTCTTCGCCCGCCTGCGCGACGGCGACACGGTGCTCGTCGCGAAGGTCGACAAGGGCGAGAAGCAGCTGTTGATGGAGGCCGAGCCGGAGATCTTCTTCGAGACGCCGCACTACCACGGCTACGGCTACGTGCTCGTCCGGCTCGCCAACATCGACGAGGACGAGCTGGCCGAGGTGGTCGAGGACGCCTGGCGGCTCGCCGCACCAAAGACGCTGGTCAAGGAGCGCGACGAGGCGCGCAGCGCGTGAGCCTGGCTACCCCGTCGCTTCCCGGTGGGCCTCCGGGGTTGGCCTCCGCGGACCGGGCTGGGGCTGGGGAAGGGGTGTGGGGGCAGCGGCCGCTGGGAATCCGGAGCCACCTTCATGACTTCGACCGCTCCTGGCGGTCAAAGTCGGCAAAGCTCCCGCTTCCCGACACAGCCGCAGGGCGACGCAGGAGCCTACGCCGACCCGATCGCGATCCCGACGGCCGCGACCACGGCGCCGCCGAGCGTGACCTGCACTAGTGAGCGCGCCAGTGAGACTCGCATGAACCGGCGGCGCACCCAGGCGATCGCGATCAGCTCGAGCGCCACCACCACGTAGGCGACCGTCAGCGCCCGGTCGACGTCCCCGATCAGGAACGGGAGCGCGTGCAGGGAGCCGCCCACGAACGTTGCTCCTCCGGTGATCAGCCCGCGGGCCATCGAGCTGCCGCGGCCGGTGAGCGAGCCGTCGTCGGAGAGCCCCTCCGACAACCCCATGCTGATCGCGGCTCCGAGCGCCGCGGCGAGACCCACCAGCAGCGCCTCGCGTGAGCCGGCGAGGTAGGCGGTCGCGAAGATCGGCGCGAGCGTGGAGATGGTGCCGTCGATGAGGCCGATGAGTCCTGGCTGGACCACCCGGAGCACGAGGCTCCGCTCGTCGGCGCCTCGGACATGAGCGACGATCTGTGCCGCACTCGACATGGACTAATTATTGCAAACGAGTTAGAATAAGGTCTCCCTAATGAGAGCTTCGGACGATGCGATCCTCAGCGCCGCCCTGCGTGAACGCGGCATGCGCGTGACGCCCCAGCGGCTGCTGATCCACCGTGCGCTCACAGAGCTCGACCGGCACGCGAGCGCCGAGCAGGTCCTAGAGGCGCTCTCCGAGCGGCTCCCGAACGCCTCGCTCCCCACCGTGTACGCGACCCTGGAGCTGTTCGAGGAGCTGGGGATCGTGCGCCGCGTGGCCGCCAGCTCGGGAGTGACGCTGTGGGACCCGCGCCCGGAGCGCCACCATCACTTCGTCTGCGCCGGCTGTGGCGCGATCGAGGACGTCGACGCCCCGCTCGACGTCGATCGGGTCATTCGCGCCGCCCGTGGGCGGGGCCTGCGGCCCTACGAGGCAGAGCTCGTCTTGACCGGGCTCTGCGCGGCCTGCTCGCGGGAGGCCTCCCAGAGCAGCTCGAGGCGTCTTAAGAACGCCTTGGGCCGGTCCGCGTAGAGGCGGGCGCCGAGCTCGAAGGCGTCCCGCTGCAGCTTGGCACGCCGGCGCTCGACCGCCTCCACGAGCTCGGGCTCGCGCTCTGCGTGCTCCTGAGCCCAGGCGAGCAGCACGGCCAGGTCGTGATCGTCCCCTAGCCGGTCCGAGAGCGCGTGGGCCTCGTCGCCCACCGCGTCCATCACGGGCTTCCAGAGCGAGCCCAGCAGGGCGTGGTCGTACCAGAGCTCCTTGCTCCGCTTGCGCCATTCGTGCAGGCCCTCGACGGTCGGCTCCTCGCGCAGGGCGAGGAACTCGCGGCGGCCGCGCTTGTACATGCGCCTGAGCCCCGGCCGCAGGGCCTCGAAATCATCGCGCTCGAGCGGCCACTCGGCCGCTCGCGCGCGTGCCTGCTCGAGGATTTCGATCACCTGCGAAGCCGCCTGCTTGCGCGAGCCGCCACCCGTGCGCAGGCGGTGGGCCTCGAGGGCCTGGCGAAGCGGGCCGCTCACCGGCTCCTCCAGCTCCAGCGTCTCGAGCGTCGCGAGCATGACGTCGGCGTCGCGGACCCCGGACAGCTCCGCGGCGGCGTCGCGGAAGCATTCGTTCTCGCGCCGGTAGACGTCGTCGCCGAGCTCGCTGCGCATCAGGCGCAGGAGCGCGCGGAGTTTCTTCATGTCCTTGCGGGTGTTGTGGACCGCCTCCTCGGGGCTGCTTCCGGCTTCCCCGTTGAGCTCGTCGATGGCGTGATCGATGCGCCCGCGGGCGATCCGCGCCACGCCCTCCGGGAGCGCCTCCTTGCGTTTCAGCCTGTACGCGCGCGAGTTGCTCATCTTCTGACAGTACCCGTTACATGCGGGTCTTCGTCACTGTTCGCGCTCGAGCAGCTTGGCCGCCGCGCTCGCCGGATCGAGGCGCCGCGCGACCACCTCGTCGAGCAGCTCCTGCACGGACTCGTCGCCCCTGACCTGCTCCTCGAGCTTGCGGCGCAGGCGCCCTGCGGCGAGCGCGATCACCTCGTTGAGGAGGTTGCGGCGGCGGCGCTCTGCGAGCGTCCCGCGCTCCTCGATGAACTCGCGGTGCTCCGAGATTTTCTCGCCGAGCTCGGCGATGCCCTCGTCCCTGCTCGCCTCCGTCTTCACGATCGGCACCCGCCAGTCCTCCTGCGGGCCGAGCGAGAGCACGCCGCGGATCTCGCGCACCATCGTGTCCGTGAGCGGATGGTCGGCCTTGTTGACCACGATCACGTCCGGGATCTCCATGACGCCCGCCTTGAGCGCCTGGATCGAGTCGCCCGACCCAGGCATCAACGCCAGCACGATCGTGTCGGCGTGGTCGATGATGTCGACCTCCGCCTGGCCGACGCCGACGGTCTCCAGGAACACGTCGTCCTTGCCGGAGGCGTCCATCAGGAGCGCCGCCTGCAGGGTCGCCTCGGAGAGCCCGCCGAGCGAGCCCCGGCTCGCCATCGAGCGGATGTAGACGCCCGGGTCGAGGAAATGCTCGCTCAGCCGGATCCGGTCACCGAGCAGCGCTCCCTGGGTGAACGGCGAGCTCGGGTCGATCGAGAGCACCGCGACGTCGCGCTCGCGGGCACGGGCGCGTTCCACGAGGCGCCCGATGATCGTCGACTTGCCCACCCCGGGCGGCCCGGTGAAGCCCACGATCGCCGCCCGCCCCGTGCTCGGGTAGACCTCGCGGACGAGCGCCCATCCCTCGGGGTCGTCGTTCTCGACCAGCGAGATCGCGCGCGCGAGCGCGCGTTTGTCGCCGGCGAGCAGGCGCTCGGCGAGGTCGGCTGCGGTGCGTCCGGGGGCCGGCACGGAGGCGCAATGCTAGGGATGCCATCCCCTGCGCAGCCGGCCTGGGCCCTCAGCCGCGCACGTGCTCGCCCACGTCCCAGGTCCACAGCTCGACGACGTTGCCGTCCGGGTCGTTGACGTAGGCCGCGCGGCCGGCGCCGGGGAACTCGAGCGTCTCGACCCGCTGGCCGCGCTCACCCAGCAGCGCCACCGCCGCGTCGAAGCTCTCCTCCGCGATGTGCATCGCGTAATGCACGTGCAGCCCGCCGCGGCCGCCCTTGAGGCCCACCTGCGGGCGCCACAGCCCGATCCGCGTGCGCTCCCCGGCCATCACCCAGATCGCCTCGCGGTCGGGCCAGCGCTCCACGACCGGGAGGCCCAGCACGCCCGCGTAGAACTCCTCGGCGGCCTCCAGGTCGACCACCTCCAGCACGAGCTCGGACACGCCGGTCACGGGGACGCCGCTCACGCGACGCGAGCCTACTCGTACGCGAGCGCTCGCAGCACGTCCAGGCGTGACGCGCGCCGCGCGGGGCCGATCGCGGCAATCACACCCGCCAGTGCGGCGAGCACCAGCAGGATGATGAGCGTGCCGATCGGATAGGAGAGCGTGAAGCCCTCGTCGGCGAGCGGCCGCGACACGAGCACCGCCAGCAGGACGCCGAGCACGGTCCCGAGGATCGCTCCGATGAGCGCCGTGATGACCGCCTCGTAGCGGACCATCGTGCGCACCTGGCGGCGCGACATGCCGACCGCGCGCAACATGCCGAGCTCGCGCGTGCGCTCGTGGATCGAGAGCGCCAGCGTGTTGACGATCCCGAACAGCGACACGATCACCGCCAGCGACAGCAGCGCGTAGACGAGCGCGAGTAAGGTGTTGACCTGCTGCTCCTGCTGCTCCTTGAGCTGGTCCTGATTCCGAACCTCGACCGTCGGATAGCGCTGCGCGAGCGCCGCCTCGAGCTCGTCCTGTACCTGGGCGGCCGATGCGCCGTGCTCGACCTGGACGAGCGCGATGCTCGGCTGGTCCGCTCCGAACAGGGGCGCGAGCGTGGAGTCGCGGACGAGCATCCTGCCGTAAAGGTCGAGCGCCCCCTCGACCTTCCCGAGCACGGTGTAGACGGCGGTCTTCTCGAGCGGGGTGCGCACGCGCACGGTGTCGCCTTCGTCGAGCCCCTTCGAGTCCGCCCAGGCCTCGTCCAGGACCGCGCCACGGTCCGGAAGCTGATTCAAGAGCTCGGGCGAGCCGCCGTCCACGAACGTCAGGGCGAGCACGCTGTTGATCGTCTGCGGATCGATGCCGGCCACCCGGATCTGCTCTCCGTTGTACTCGCCCGACCCGTAGGTGATCGATGAGACGCTCGCCACGCCGTCGACGTCGCGCGCTTCCGCGACCGCGTCCCTCGGAATCGGCGAGAAACCATCGGTGTTCTGGAGGATCACGTCGCTCCTGAAGCTCTCGTCGATCGTCTTCGCGATCGACGAGTTCAGCCCAGCGGCGAACACCGTCACGAAGGTCACGAGCGCCAGCCCGATCATGAGCGCCGCGGCGGTGGTGGCGGTCCGGCCGGGCTTGCGCATCGCGTTCTCGCGGGCGAGCCGGCCGGTGATGCCGCGGATGCGCTCCATCGGCTTGCCCGCCAGCGAGGCGAGCGGACGCACGAGCCTTGGTGAGAACAGCGAGGTGGCGAACAGGATCAGCGCGGCCCCGCCGCCGAGCAGGCCGGCGGCCGTGCCGGAGTCGTCGATCCCGCCGAACAGGCCGACGAGCATCATCGCAAGCCCGAGCGCGCCGAAGACGAGCGCCGCGATCGTCGGGGCGCGCCCGCGCGGCTTCGAGTCGGCCAGCTCCGACTCCCAGAGCGCCGCCATCGGCGTGATGCGCGTGGCGCGCAGCGCGGGTGCGAGCGCCGCGACGAGGGTCACGACCACGCCGACGAGCAGCGAGACGATCACCGTGCGGCCGGTCACGACCGTGCCCGTGTTGGGAAGGTCGATGCCGACCGCCTTGAAGAGCTCGTTGATGCCGAACGCGAAGCCGAGCCCGCCGCCTAGGCCGGCGAGCGAGCCGAGCAACCCGAGGATGAGCGCCTCGAGCCCGACCGACGACAGGATCTGGCGGCGTGACGCTCCGAGCGTGCGCAGCATGCCGAACTCGCGCGTCCGCTGGGCCACGGTGATCGAGAACGTGTTGAAGATCTGGAACGCGCCCACGAACAGCGACACGCCCGCGAACACGAGCAGGGCGATGCGCAGGAAGCCGAGGTCGTCGGCGATGTCGTCCGACTGGCGCTCCGCGGCCTCGGTTCCGGTCTCGACGACCAGGTTCGGCGGGACGATCTGCGCGATCCGGTCGCGCAGCTCCAGCGCCGACACCCCCTCGGCAGCGGCCACCGAGATCTGGTCGAACTCGCCGACCCGGTCGGTCACGCGCTGCGCCTCCGGCAGCGTCATCTGCGCGATGCCGGCCCCGCCGAAGTTGCTGTCGCCGAGCTGCGTGAGCCCCACGATGTCGTAGCTCTTGACCTCCTTGGCGCCCGCGACGCGCAGCTCATCGCCGACGCTGAGGTCGGCGCTGTCCGCCGTCTGGGTGTCGATCGACGCTTCCGAGGCGCTGCGCGGCTTGCGGCCGTCGACGTAGTCGAGCGTCTCGAAACGCGGCGGCAGCAGCGAGGAAATGAAGTTGGGGGCGAAGCTCTGCGTGAGGGCGTCGCCATCCTCGTCCACGAACTTGCCGATCGAGAAGACAGATCCGGCGGCGGCCTCCACGCCCTCCACGCGGCGCACACGGGCGAGCAGCGACCCGTCGAAGGCGGGCGGGCCGGTGTCGTCGGAGGCGATGTCCGTCTTGGCCGTGATCGCGACGTCGGTCCCCTTCAGCGACTCGCTGAAGATCTCGCTGAACGACTCGTTGATCGTGTCGGTGAGGACATACGTCCCGGCGACCAGCGCGACCCCGAGGAAGATCGCGAGCCAGGTCGTGAAGGCGCGCAGCTTGTGAGCCGCGATCCCGCGCAGCGCGACCTTCGTCACGCCACTTCCTTCATCAGCTCGATCACCTCGGCCGCCGTCCCGGCCTGGGCGTCGTGCACGACGAGGCCGTCACGCAGCACGATCAGCCGGTCCGCGTAGGAGGCGGCCTCCGGGTCGTGGGTGACCATCACGACCGACTGGCCGAGCTCGTCGACGGAGCGCCGGAGCAGCTGCAGCACCTCCTCGCTGGACCGCGAGTCGAGGTTGCCGGTGGGCTCGTCGGCGAACACGACCGCGGGCCGCGAGGCGAGCGCGCGCGCGATCGCGACGCGCTGCTGCTGGCCGCCCGAGAGTTCGGCCGGGCGGTGGGTGCGCCGGTCGTCGAGCCCCACGGTCGCGATCAGCCGGTCGATCCAGCCGCGATCGGGCTTGACGCCGGCAATCGAGAGCGGCAGCACGACGTTCTCCTCGGCGGTGAGGACCGGAATCAGGTTGAAGAACTGGAAGATGAAGCCCAGCTTGTCCCGGCGCAGCTTCGTGAGCGCGGCGTCGTCGAGGCTGGTGATCTCGGTGCCGTCGAGCGTGACCGTGCCCGAGGTCGGGCGGTCGAGGCCGGCGAGGATGTGCATGAGCGTCGACTTGCCCGAGCCGGACGGCCCCATGATCGCGCTGTAGCGGCCGCGCTCGAAGCCGACGGTCACGCCGGCGAGCGCGTCGACGGCCGCGTCGCCCTCCCCGTAGCGACGGCGTACGTCAGCGGCGGTCACGATCGCGTCCATGGCGGGAGGCTCCCAAACGCCTTGGTTGCGTGCAGTACGGCTAACCGTCCATATTTGGGTGCGGTGGACCCGAGACGCGGCAGCGGGTCAGGCAACTACGCAGTGGCGGCCGACCGGCTCTCGCTGGCCGGGGAGCGGCTGCTCGAGGCCGTGGAGCTGAGGCCGGGCATGGAGCTGCTAGACGTGGCCTGCGGCACAGGGCATGCCACGATTCCGGCCGCGCGCGGGGGCGCGCGAGTGACGGGGCTCGAGCCGTCCCCCGAGCTGCTCGCGATCGCGCGCGAACGCGCCGCCGACGCCATGGTCGAGATCGACTGGGTCGAGGGCGAGGTAGGTGAGCTGCCGTTCGAGGAGGGGCGCTTCGATCGCGTGGTGTCGGTCTTCGGGCACACGTTCTCGCCCGACCACGAGCGGACCGCCGCGGAGCTGAGGCGTGTCTGCCGAGCGGGTGGCGCGATCGGGATCGCTTGCTGGACGGGGGCGATCGGCAGGTTGCTGGGGACGGTGGCCGACCCAGGCCTGCTTGGCTGGGCCGACCAGGAGCATCTGCGCGCGCTGTTCGGCGCGCGGCTCGAGATCGAGCGCCACGAGATCGAGTGGCGTGACCGCTCCACCGACGACTTCGCCGACTTCCTACTCGAGAGCTTCGCCGCGCTCGGAGAGCCGGCCGACCCGCTGCGGAGCGCCATCACCGCCAAGCTCGAACGCGAGAACCTCGAGGAGGATGGCCGCCTGCGCTTCCACGCCGACTATCTGACGGCGGTCGTCAGGCTCTGAGGAAGGCGAGCACCGCGAGCACGCGGCGGTGATCCTCAGGCGCCGGCGCCAGTCCGAGCTTGCCGAAGATGCTCGTCACGTGCTTCTCCACGGCGCGCTCGGTCACGACCATGTGCTCGGCGATCGCCTGGTTCGAGCGGCCCTCGGCCATCAGCTCGAGCACCTCGCGCTCGCGCGGGGTGAGCTCGGCGAGCGGATCGTCACGCCGGGCGCGGCCGACGAGCTGCGACACGACCTCGGGATCGAGTGCCGAGCCGCCCTCCGCGACGCGCTTGACGGAGTCGACGAAGCGTTCCACGTCCGCGACGCGGTCCTTGAGCAGATATCCGACCCCGCCGGCGCTCTCGCCCACGAGCTCGAGCGCGTAGCCCTCCTCGACGTACTGGGAGAGCACGAGCACGCCGGTCTCCGGGTGTGTCGCGCGGATCTCGAGCGCCGCGCGCAGCCCGTCGTCGGTGTTGGTGGGCGGCATTCGGATGTCGACCACCGCGACGTCGGGACGATGCGCGTTGACCTTGCGCAGGAGGTCCTCCGCGTCTCCTGCCTGCGCCACGACCTCGTAGCCCCACTCCTCGAGCAGCCGGACCACGCCCTCGCGGAGCAGGACCGAATCGTCTGCCACCACTACGCGCATGGAATGCTCGCCCTCACAGTCGTTCCTCGTCCCGCCTCCGACTCCACTTCCAGGCGACCCTCGAGCACCGCGACCCGGTCGGCGAGACCGTGCAGGCCGCTTCCCCTTTCGGGATCCGCGCCGCCCACACCGTCGTCCGCCACCGCCACGACCACGCGCCCATTGTGCCGCTCGACGCTGACCGTGGCCCGGCACGCACCAGCGTACTTGGCCACGTTGGTCAGGGCCTCGGAGACCACGAAGTAGGCGGCCAGCTCCACCGCCTCGGGCAGTCGCTCGCGCGGAACCGAGCCCAACTCCACCGGCACCGGTGCGCGCTGAGCGAGCGCCTCGAGCGCGGTGCGCAGACCGCGCTCGCCGAGCAGCGCGGGATGCAGCCCGCGGGCCAGCTCGCGCAGTTCCTCGAGCGCGGCGTCGAGCTCCTCGCCGGCGCCGGCTAGCAGGGCCTCGGCCCCGTGCGGGTCCTCGCTCAGCCTGGCGCGCGCCACCTTCAGGTTGAGGGCGAGCGAGACGAGCCGCTGTTGGGCGCCGTCGTGCAGGTTGCGCTCCAGCCGGCGGCGTTCCTCGAGCCCGACGCGCAGCATGCGCTCGCGCGACTCCCGCAGCTCAGCCAGCTTGGCCCTGAGCTCGGCGTCGAGGCGCTCGTTTTCGAGCGCGAGCGCCGCGGCGGCGCCGACCGCTCGAACGTGGTCGCGAGCGCCGCTCAGCGACTCGTCGTAGACGATCGCCGCGATCTTGTCACCGTCGCGCTCCACGCTCGTCAGCGCCCGCCCCGAGCCGGGCTCGGGCAGCCTGTAGGCCCTGCCCGCCACGTCGACGAAGCGGCCGTCGTCCGGCAGCCAGTAGACAAGCTCGAGGGAGGGATCGCCGAGCGCGTCGGCGAGGGCGTCGCGCAGCTCACCCGGCCGGGGCGCCTCGCCGAGGCGGGCGATCAGCTCTCCCACGGCGCCGCCCTGCAGCATGCGCGCTCGCGCGAATGCGGCCAGGAACACGAACGGCATCAGGGCAAGCGGGATCATCGCGACCACCCATGCAACGCCGGTGACGTCGCTGTCTCGCGCGGCCACCGACAACGCGAGGCTCAGGAGCAGGGCCCCCATCAGCGCCACCCCGGCCACGTACAGCGGCCCATAGAGACGCCGCTCGGGCGCGGCCGCGCCCCGCCAGCGCCGCACCAGCGTCACCAGCACCGCGACCACGAGCGTGAGTCCGACCACGTTGAGAGCGAGGCCGAACACGTTCACGAACGTCTCGCTCTCGCGTATCAGCAGGATGTTCTCCGGGCACTCGTCGCAGTCGAACGATTCGTGCGGGTCGGCGAACAGGAACAGGGGCAGGGCGAGCAGGCTCGTGACGTACACCGCGACCACGAGACGGCTCTCCCAGAGAGAGTGCAGGCGCCCGTCGGGCGCCGCCAGGAGCATGTGAGCGGCCGTCGCGAAGTAGAGGGCCCCAACCACGTTGCCGAACGCGTACAGCAGCGGGATGTCCGATGCGCCTACGAGGCCCAGGAGCCAGGCGAACCCGGTGGCGACCATCAGCATCCCTACGCGGTTGTCGGGGTGCGACGACCATGCGAAAAGCCCGGCGACCACGAAGGCCTTGCCCACCAGCAACCCGACAGCCGCGACGAGGCCGCGTAGAGGGACGAAGTCGCTGGTGAGAATGAGCGCGAGGTCGATCAACCCCAGCGCGAGCGCCGCGCCGGCCAGCGCCCAGAGGGCCCGGCGCAGAGGAGTCAGAGGAGCGCCTCCAGCGCGGCCCCGGATAGCTCCGACTTTGGGATGAAGCCACGCACGTGCGGGAACTCGGCCAGCGGCCCGAGATCGTCAACGTCCCGGCTCGAGGTGAGCACCACGGCGGGCGCAGAGCCGTTGGCGACGATTCGAGCGGCCACCTCGAAGCCGTCGATGTCCGGAAGATGGACGTCGAGCAGCACCACCTCGGGCCGGAGCTTCCCCACCACCTCCAGCGCCGTCAGGCCGTCCGGCGCCTCGCCGATCACCTCGAACCCCTCGGCCTCGAGCAGCATGCGCGCACTCGCCCGGAAGCTCGGGTGATCGTCGACGATGAGGACAGTTGCGGCCATCTAAGCGGTGATTCTGTACCCGATTAGCGCGGCAGCCAATACGGATAGCCGCACCACCCTTTTCGGGGCCGATACGTTCCCTGACCCCATGGAGGGCGCCACCGAACCCGTAGCGGCACCGCCGTCCGATGTTCCCACGGAGATCCGGGGCGAGCCGCCGCCGCGCCGGGGCGGGCCAGTCACGCTGGTGCGCTTCATGCACGCCAAGGGGATGCTCAACGCGAAGTACGCCCGGCTGATCCTGCGGCTCGGCGTCTTGAGGCTCAGGCTCGGGCGCCGGCTGCGGCTTGACGGCCTGGCGTTCGTGGGGACGGGCTGTTCGCTCGAGCTCGGGCGGCAAGCGACGCTCGAGCTCGGCCGCTGGTCCTGGATCGGACACGGCTGCAAGATCCGCGTCCACGAGGGCAACGTGTCGATCGGCGCCAAGACGGTGCTCGGCCAGGAGTGCACGATCTCCGCGTTCCAGCACGTGTCGATCGGCAGGGAGTGCGTGATCGCCGACCGCGTGATGCTGATCGACTTCGACCACGGCATGGTCGAGGTCGAGCGCCCAATCCGTCTGCAGGGCATCTACAAGCGCGACGTGCGGGTGGGCAACAACGTCTGGATCGGCTACGGCGCCTGCATCCTGCGCGGGGTCACGGTGGGCGACAACGCGGTGATCGGCACCAACGCCGTGGTGACCCGCGACGTGCCGCCCAACGCGGTCGTGGGCGGCGTGCCCGCGCGCGTGATCCGGATGCGCGAAGCGCCGCGCCGCATGCGCTTCTCGTAAACCCCGGGGGCGCGGCACGCCGCCAACGCGCGTTCGGTTACCCCCACCTCCCTTAGGGGGGATCCCGCATTGGAAACGCCTCCGCCGCAGCGCACCATCGGCCCATGCGCAAGACCAGGACGAACAACATCGCTGCGCGCGCCGGAAGGTGGAGCGCTCAACACAGGAAGAAGGCCATCGTCGGATGGCTTGTCTTCGTGATCCTGGCCGTCTTCATCGGCGGCTCTGTAGGCACCAAGACGCTCGATCAGGCCGAGGACAACGGCATCGGCGAGTCGGGCCGGGCGGACAAGGCGGTCGAACAGGCCTTCCCGGACGACGTCTCCGAGAGCGTGATGGTGCAGAACAAGAAGGGCTCGGTCGACGACCCGCAGTTCAAGGCGGTCGTGGCCGACGTCGAGCGGTCACTGCGTGACGTCAAGGGCGTCGAGAACATCCAGGGCCCGTACGAGAAGGGCAACGCGGGTCAGCTCTCGCAGGACCGCCACTCGGCCCTCATCACGTTCGACCTGCCCGACAACGACAGCCAGGCCGAGGACCTGGTCGAGGGCCCGCTGGCCGCAGTCTCCAAGCTGGACCAGACCCACCCTGGCTACACCATCGAGGAGTTCGGCGAGGCAAGCGCCGACAGGGCGCTCTCGCAGGCGTTCGAGGATGATTTCCAGCGGGCCGAGATCACCTCGTTGCCCATCACGCTGATCATCCTCATCCTTGCTTTCGGCGCGCTGCTCGCGGCCTTCGTCCCCCTCGTGCTGGCAGCGACGGCCGTGGCCGCCGCGCTCGGCCTGCTCGGCCCCATATCGCAGCTGTGGCCGGTGGACGAGTCGATCAGCTCGGTCGTGCTGCTGATCGGACTGGCCGTGGGCGTCGATTACGCGCTCTTCTACATCCGACGCGAGCGTGAGGAACGCGCGGCGGGCCGCAGCGAGGAGGCCGCACTCGAGGCGGCGGCCGCCACCTCCGGACGCGCCATTCTGGTGTCCGGCTTCACGGTAATCGCCGCGATGGCCGGGATGTACTTCGGGGGCGCGGCGACGTTCGTGTCCTTTGCCACCGGCACGATCCTCGTGGTCGCGATCGCGGTGCTCGGCTCGCTGACCGTGCTGCCGGCCGTGCTCTCGAAGCTCGGCGACCGCGTGAACAAGGGCCGGATCCCGTTCCTCAAGCCGGAGAAGCGCACGGGTGAGCCACGCGTATGGTCGTGGATCCTCACCCGGGTGCTCAGGCGGCCGCTGGCGTCGGTGATCGCCGCCGCCGCCGTGCTCGTGGTGCTGGCGATCCCGGTGTTGCACATCCACACGGCCGACTCTGGGGTCGACGGCCTGCCGCGCTCGCTCGAGGTCATGCAGACCTACGACCGGATGCAGGCCGCCTTCCCGGGTGAGCAGTTCACGGCCGACGTGGTGCTCGAGGGCAACAACCTCGACAAGGCGCAGGTCCAGGGCTACGTGCAGGAGCTGCGGACGATCGCGGGCGAGTCGAACCAGTTCCACGAGCCGGTGACGCTCGACGTGAGCCCGAACGGCGACGTCGCCGTGATCGAGATCCCGGTCGCGGGCTCGGGCACCGACGACGCGTCGATGGCCGCCGTGGACAGTCTCCGCGACGAGGTCGTCCCGCAGGTGTTCTCCGACATCCGTGGCGGCGAGGTCGTCGGCGTGGCGGGGTTCACCGCCGGGTCGATGGACTTCAACGACCTGATGGCCGAGCGCATCTGGTTCGTGTTCGCGTTCGTCTTCGCGATGGCTTTCATGCTGCTGCTGGTGACGTTCCGGTCGATCGTGATCCCGATCAAGGCGATCGTCCTGAACGTGATGTCGGTGGCGGCTGCCATGGGAATCGTGACCTGGGTCTTCCAGGACGGGCATCTGGAGGACTTCCTGAACTTCGATTCCACGGGCGCGATCACAGCCTGGTTCCCGCTGATGCTGTTCGTGATCCTGTTCGGCCTCTCGATGGACTACCACGTGTTCATCCTGAGCCGGATAAAGGAGGCCGTGGACCGGGGCGAGTCGAACGACGAGGCGGTGGCGCATGGCATCAAGTCCACCGCCGGGGTGGTGACCGCGGCCGCGATCGTGATGGTCGGCGTGTTCTCCATCTTCGCCACGCTCTCGTTCATCGACATGAAGCAGTTCGGCGTGGGCCTGGCGGTGGCGGTGTTGATCGATGCCACCCTCGTCCGCGGCGTCCTGCTGCCAGCCACGATGAAGCTGCTCGGCGACTGGAACTGGTACCTGCCGAAGTGGCTCGAGTGGCTGCCCAAGGGGCCGGCGATCGAGGGCTCGGTGGAGCCGGTCGAACCGGCCGCCCAGCGGCCCAGCCCGCGGCCCGGCGAGCCCAGGCCGGCCGAGGCGTAGGCAGCGGCAACAACGAAGTGCGAGCGGCGCCCGCCCCCCGGCGGGCGCCGCCGCTTGTCAACCCACAGCGAGCACGGACGGGAACTCGCGCGGTCCGCGGCCGAGCGCCTGGGCGGCCGCGTCGCGGCCGGTCCGCACGGCGCCCTCCATGTAGCCCGCCACCCACTGATCCGAGCCGCAAACGTAGAAGGGCGGCTCGTGCGTTCCGTGCAGCGGGCCAACCGCCATCACGTCACCGGGTCGCCAGCCGGTCACGTAGCCCTGCGTGAAGGGGTCGAGTGCCCAGGTGCGCGTCCCGTAGAGGATCGGGTCGAGGGCCTCGTCGCCGATGAGCGTCGCGAGCATGGCCAGGAACTCCCGGCGCCGCTCCGGCTCGGGTGTGGCGAGGAACGGGCCGAGCCGGTCGGGCGGCGTGAGCGAGGACAGGATCCCGTCGCGCTGGATCCACACCGAGGCCCAGACACCGTCGGACGTGGCGCCGCCGACCCGCCAGAACGAACTCGGATAGGCCACCACCGTCTTGGCGGCGAGCGCGTGGCGCTGGCGATGAAGCGATCCGAGCCGCTCGTCCGACACCCCTGTGATCGCCACATCCCGGAGTGGCCCCACCGGCAGCGCACACACGACCGCCTCGGCCTCGATCCGCTCCCCGTCGCGCAGGAACACGGTGCAGCGGCGCGGCGCGACGTCGAGCGCCACCACCACGCAGCCGAGCCGAACCAGCTCGCCGAGCTCGCCGGCCATGCGGAGTGCGACGGTGGCCGAGCCCTCGGCAACGCGCAGGTGCTCCCAGTGACGCTCGTCGTAGAACCCCTGCACACCGGCCACGGCCTCCTTGCGGAGCTGGGCGAGCAGCGAGGTGCGCTCGACGGAGTCGATCGACAGCGACCTGTGCTGGTGGTCCAGGTAGCGGATCACGCCCGGGCGAGCGCCGAGCGTGCGCAGCCAGGCGCCGACGCTCAGCCGGTCGAGCCGCCGGGCGTCACGATGACTCCAGGGGTCGCCGGGGTCGACGCCCCGCGCGAGCGCCGCGAACTCCGCTTCGACGCGCTCGAGGTCGGCCATGGCCTCGTCGTCCATCCAGGGCGCCCGTTCGCCGACGGCCACGCCCTCGTCCGCGCCCCAGGCCGGGGGCAGGTCGGTGTCGGTGTAGCTCGGTTCGAGGGTCAGCCCGAGCTCGCGGGTGAGCTCCCCGTAGGCGCTCATCCACTCGGCGACCACCTCGCCGCCCCACTGCAGAGGCCTGCCGTCGGGAAGGAGCTCCTGCTCGACCCGCCCGCCCGGACGCTCACGCGCCTCGAGCACGACGACGTCCGCGCCGGCCGCAGCGAGGTCGCGCGCAGCGGACAGGCCGGCCAGCCCGGCGCCGATGACGATCACGTCATGCACGGGCCGCTGAATCGGCGCTCAGGGGAGGAAGGGCGGCCAACCGGCGGGAGTATAGCCGGGTTTTGACTTTGTAGTCAGTCACACGATATGATCGCCCCCGCATGCCTTCTGACGGCACTGCGGACCGGCTCTCGCACGACGCCCTCCGTCACCTCTGGCTCCACTTCACCGGGATGGGCGACCTCGACCCGGACGGGCTGCAGGTGATCGTCCGCGGCGAGGGCTGCTATCTCGAGGACTCGCACGGCAAGCGCTATCTCGACGCTCTCGCAGGCCTCTTCTGCGTCAACGCCGGCTACAGCTTCGGCGCCGAGATGGGTGAGGCTGCGGCGGCGCAGATGCGCGAGCTGCCGTTCGCGATCAACTGGACCTTCGCCCACCCGCGCTCGATCGAGCTGGCGGCCGAGCTGGCCGAGCTCGCGCCCGGCGACCTCGGCCGCTGCTTCTTCGTCTCGGGCGGCTCCGAGGCGGTCGAGGCAGCCTGGAAGCTCGCCCGCCAGTACCACACGGCGCGCGGCGAGCGGCGCTGGAAGGCGATCGGGCGCCGCGTGGCCTACCACGGCACGACGATGGGCGCGCTGTCCATCAACGGCTGCACCGAGCTGAAGACCCCGTTCGAGCCGCTCGTGCCCGACGTCCTGCACGTGTCGAACACGAATCGCTACCACCGCCCGCCGGAGGAGTCGGAGGAGCAGTTCACGCGCTTCCTGCTCGACGAGCTCGAGGGCACGATCGAGCACGCCGGTCCGAGCACGGTGGCGATGGTGATCATGGAGCCGGTGCAGAACGCGGGCGGCTCCTACATGCCGCCGGCGGGCTACTTCGAGGGCGTGCGGGCGCTCTGCGACGAGTACGGCATCCTGCTCTGCGCCGACGAGGTGATCACCGCCTTCGGGCGCACCGGGCACTGGTTCGCCTCCGAGCGCTTCGGCATCCGGCCCGATCTGATCACCTGCGCGAAGGGCCTCTCGTCGGCGTATGCAGCGATCGGCGCGCTGATCGCCTCCGAGCGCGTGATGGAGCCCTTCGCGGAGCCCGGCGCCATGTACTCGCACGGCATGACCTTCGGCGGCCATCCGGTCCAGGCCGCGGTGGCGCTCAAGAACATCGAGATCATGAAGCGCGAGGGGATCATGGAGCACGTGCGCGAGCACGAGGCCGGGCTGCGCGCCGCG
>Ga0081538_10000234_pt1 | contig 62458 bp, 61 predicted proteins | sample TabmetS5T2R1_FD_71022 | JGI IMG/M metagenome (GOLD analysis project Ga0081538, IMG submission 71022) | Tabebuia heterophylla rhizosphere microbial communities from the University of Puerto Rico - S5T2R1 | ecosystem: Host-associated > Plants > Roots > Rhizosphere ...
TGTGCTATGCCCGCGGTGGAGCGGACGTCACCGTGACCGATGCCCACCTCGTGCTCGGCCGGATCCCGCCCCATCTGCTCGGTGGCGAGATCCCGCTCGACGCCGACGCGGCCCGCTCCGGGCTCGAGGCGTTGGCCGCCAAGCTGTCGCTGTCACCCGAGCGGGCGGCGACCGGCGTGCTCGAGATCTCAGCGTGGAACCAGGCGAACGCGCTGCGGCAGATCACCGTGCAGCGGGGTCTCGACGTCCGCGACTTCACGCTGACGACCTTCGGCGGGTCGGGCTCGCTGCTGGCCTGCCGGCTGATCGACGTCCTCGGCCTGCCGCGGGTGTTGGTGCCGCCGGACCCGGGCAACGTGTCCGCGTTCGGGCTGCTCACCGTCGACGTCAAGAACGACTACGTCCGCACCGACGTCGCCCGGCACGACGACCTCGACCCGACCCGGGTCGCGACGCGGTTCGAGGAGCTCACCGCCCAGGCGGCGGCCGCGCTCGACGCGGAGGGGTTCGAGGCGGAGCGGCAGCGGTACGCCCGGACCGCCGACCTGCGCTACTTCGGTCAGGCGTACGAGGTGCGCGTCCCGGTGCCCGACGGTCCGGTCGACCGGAGCCTGCTCGACGCGGTGGCCGGGTCGTTCCACGCCGCCCATCGGTCGCTCTACGGCTACGACTTCGCCGGTGACCCGAGCCAGCAGGTCGAGTGGGTCAACCTGCGAGTGTCCGGCATCGGCCCGATCCAGCGGCCGGACATCGGGCGCCGCGCCGCCGGGCCGGAGGGCGGGCCGACCGGGCGGCGGCCGGTCTGCTTCGACGCCGAGCAGGGGTACGTCGACACCGACCTGTACTGGCGGCCCGACCTGGCGCCGGGGCAGCGCGTCGCCGGTCCGGCGGTCGTCGAGGAGTACGGCGCCACGGTCCCGGTCCATCCCGGGTTCGCCGTCGAGGTCGACCCGTACGGCAACCTGATGATCAGTCGGTGAACCACTCCGGCGCCGTCGCGAGGGCTCGGAAGCGCGCTCGCGGATCGGGGACCAGGGTGCGCTCCGTCAGGTCCAGCAGGCCGGCCACGCAGATCACCTCGGCCGCCACCCGGCCGTCAGTCTTGGTGATCTCCTGCTTGAGCTGGAAGGTCCTCCCGGCACCGAACGCGAACGCGCAGGAGACGTCGACCTCGTCGCCGCCGCGCAGCTCGCGCCGGTAGCGAATCGTGTTCTCGAGCGCGACCGGTCCGACCCCGGAGCCGATGAGCGCGTCCTGGGTGACGCCGGCGGCGCGGAGGAACTCCCACCGGGCGTGCTCGGCGTAGAACAGGTACACCGCTTGGTTCAGGTGCCCCTGAGTGTCGAGCTCATAGCCGCGGACGACGACTCTGACGGTGAACGGCTTGTCCACGTGACCTCCGGACGTCGGGCCTGCGTCGCTTCCGGTTCCCATTCTGCCGACCTCGCGGGATCGTAGAGCGCGGCCACGTCGCGCGCCGCAGCGGCCATCGCCGCGCGCAGCGGGGGCGGTGCGTCGACGACGATCTCCGGTCCCAGTCGGAGCAGCTCGGTCCGGGCCTGGGTGAGCGACTCGAACGGGATCTCGCCACGGTGCCAGCCGTCCCCGTCCGGCCCGGACGCCGTGGCGTCGAAGCGATCGGCGATCTCCTTGCCCATCAGCTCGCGCAGCCGCCGGCGTCCGCGTGGGGAGACTCGGACCGCTGCCCGGCCCGACCGGAGCCGGTCCCGAAAGTCGCGCAGGTGCTCGCGCCACCAGGCGGCCAGGTCGAAGCTCGCGGGCCGGTCGAAGCGGTCCGGCAGCGGCTCCAGGTGGAGGACGGCGCCGACCTTGTACGTCCGCGGCTCGGGATCGTCGTCGCGGCCCGCCACGACATACCAGTTGCCGGCCTTGAGCACGATCCCCCACGGCTCCAGGACCCGCTCGACGTCGGTCGGCTCCCGCCAGCGGCGGTAGGTGACCCGTACCCGGTGCTGGTCCAGGACCGCTGCCGCGAGGTCGCCGAGGTGCGGCACCTCGTCGGGCACGGTGTACCACCCCTCGGCGTCGAGGTGGAACCGACCGCCGACGAGCTGGGTGCGGGATCGCGTCGGCTCCGGCAGCGCCGCCTGCAGCTTGAGCTGGGCCGCGAGGAGGGCGTCGCCCAGGCCGAGATCGGCCGCCGCGGCCGGGAGCGTGGTCAGGAACAGCGCCTCCGCCTCGGTGGCCGAGAGTCCGGTCAGGCGGGTCCGGTAGCCGTCGAGGAGCTGGTAGCCGCCGGTCGGCCCGGGCTCGCCGTACAACGCGACCCCAGACCGGTGCAGCGACTCGATGTCGCGATAGATCGTGCGGACCGAGACGTCGAGCTCGCCGGCGAGCTGCCGCGCGGTCATCCGGCCCCGCGTCTGCAGCAGCATCAGGACGTTGAGCAGCCGGCTCGCGCGCATGGCGACAGCATCGGGCAGGCCACCGACACAAACACTGACACGAGATGGCAGGGATCGCTGGTTGGCTGGCGGCATGACGACCGACGACGGCCGCCGCGACTTCGACTTCCTGCTCGGCCGTTGGCGGGTCGCGAACCGGCGCCTTCGCGACTTCCAGGATCCCGACTGCGCCGACTGGGTCGAGTTCGACGCGACGCTCGTGACCCGCCCGATCCTGGACGGCCTCGGCAACGTCGAGTCCTTCTCGGTCCCCGCGTCGTCGGAGCGCCCGGCGTTCGAGGGCATGACCCTGCGGCTGTTCGACCCCGAGCGTCGGCTGTGGCGGATCTGGTGGGCGTCCAGCGCCCTTCCCGGTCGGCTCGAACCACCGATGGAGGGCAGCTTCGCCGACCGACACGGCCGGTTCCACGGTCGCGACGAGGTCGAAGGCGGATCGATCCCCGTCCGGTTCGACTGGTACGACCTGACCGGCACGTCCGCGCGGTGGGAGCAGGCGTACTCCTTCGACGACGGCGCGACCTGGCGGACCAACTGGGTCTGGGAGCTGAGCCGGGACGCCACGCGATGAGCGACGTCGACGGCTGGCCACCGCTGCTCGAGCTGCGGCAGTACACGCTGCGCCCCGGCCGGCGCGACGACCTGATCGACCTGTTCGACGCGGAGCTCGTCGAGTCGCAGGAGCGCCTCGGTTTGGGCGTCTACGGACAGTTCCGCGACCTCGACGATCCGGACCGGTTCGTGTGGCTGCGCGGCTACCCCGACGGCTCGGCCGAGCGACGGGGCGAGTCGCTGGCCGCGTTCTACGGCGGACCGGTGTGGCGGGCGCACGGTCGGGCCGCCAACGCGACGATGGTGGACTCCGACGACGTCCTGTTGCTGGCTCCGTTGAGCGATGCCGAGCCGTTCGCCGGCGAGCCGACGCATCCGCCGGGGGGCGCCCTCCCGACCGCGACGGTGTTCGACCTCACCGTGTGTCCCCTCGACCGGCCGGCCGACGACGTACTGCTTCATCGGGTGTCTCGCGAGGTGGTGCCGCTGATGAGCGAGCTGGCCGGTGCCCCGGTGGCCGCCTTCGCCTCGTCCGACGTGGCGAACACGTTCCCGGCGCTCCCGGTCCGCGAGGACGAGCCGGTGGTCGCCTGGCTGGTCCGCCTGGCCGACGCCGACGCGCACGCCGCCTATCGGCGCCGACTCGAGGCGAGTGAGCGGTGGCAGCGGGACCTGTGGCCGCGACTGGCTCCGCTGCTCCGGGCCGCACCGCTGCGCCTGCGCCTGGCACCGACCGGTCGATCCCGGCTGCGCTAGGCGGTCGGGTCCCGGACGAATCTTGAGGGGTTCGGGTAGCCAGGACGACCCGAAACCCTCAAGATGCGTCCATGAGCTCGCGGACGGTGCCGACCGACTTCCCGTACGGGATGCTCACGGCGGACGCCGGCGCCTCGGCCGACCCGGTGGTGCTCGAGATCGTCCAGGGCAGCCTCGCATCGGTGGAGCGCGAGGTCGAGACCGCGATCGCCCGGACGGCCCGGTCGCCGATGATCCGCGACGCGCACGACTTCCGCGCCGGCATCCACGACCGACTGCTGCGCAAGCTCACCGGACGCTCGTACAGCGCCCTGGTGCACCCGGTCGCCCGGGACTTCCCGCTCGAGGAGATGCGGCCCGGCGACGTCTTCTTCCACAACGACGTCTACCGGTCCGAGGGCGGCATCGGTCACCTGCCGGACCTGTGCGTGACGGTGCCAGTGTTCGCGCCGACGGCTGGTTCGGTGGTGGCGTTCGTGCAGGCGTTCGGTCACCACGACGACATCGGCGGCGCCGTGCCCGGGTCGATGCCGAGCCACGCGACGTCGGTCTTCGAGGAAGGCCTGATGGTGCCGCCGATCAGGCTGTGGGAGGGCGGCCGACCCAACCGGGCCGCGATGACGATCATGACCCGCAACTCCCGCATGCCGGAGTCGCTCGCGGCCGACCTCGACGCCGAGTGCTCGGCCTGCCTGATGGGGGCGCGCCGACTCGAGGACCTGTTCGAGCGGTACGGCCGCGACGTCGTCGAGTCGTGCTTCGACGCGATCATCGACCGGACGACGCAGACGTACCGTCGCGAGATCCTCGGCAAGATCCCGGTCGGCCAGTGGGTGTGGGAGGACTACGCCGAGCACGACGGGGTCGACGAGCCGAAGCTGCACGGCCAGCGCATCACGCTGACCCGCACGCCACCCGACGACCCCGACGGCGAGCGGCTGGTCGTCGACTTCGACGGCACGTCGCCGCAGGCCAAGGGGCCCATCAACCACTGCGGCGACTTCGCCGACGGCGTGTTCCTGAAGAAGTGGCTGGCGCCGATCCTGCGCAACCTCGCCGAAACGCCGCAGCGGATGGCCGAGCTCGACGTCAACGAGGGCGTGGTGCCGCTGATCGAGATGCGGTTCCCCGCCAAGGGCACGCTCCTCACCCCGGTCTACCCGGCGCCGACCAACGCGCGGACCTTCGTCATCCTGCGGCTTCTCGGCGTGCTGGCCGGCGTCCTCGCCAAGGCGGTGGACGGCGAGATGCCGGCCGACCAGGAGACGATCCGCTACACCGGCGTGTACGGCATCGACGCGGACGACCGGCCCTACCTGATGCGCGAGGTGCTCGGCGGCGGCTCCGGCGGCCGGCCGCACGGCGACGGCGAGGACACCATCCACGTCGTGCCGGACTCGCGCAACCTGCCGACGGAGTTCACCGAGTCGCGATTCCCCTTCGTCGTCGAGCGGTTGGGCCTGGCGGTCGACTCCGGCGGGCCCGGCCTGCATCGCGGCGGACTCGGCTACGACAAGCAGCTCCGGATGCTGCGCGACGCCCACTTCATGTCGATCGCGGACCGGTCGATCCTGGCCTGCTGGGGTGTACGCGGCGGGCGGGCCGGCCGGCCGTTCCGCGTCACCATCGACCCCGGTGGCCCACGGGAGCGGGAGGTCGACGCCCTCGCCGACGCCGAACCGGTCCGAGCCGGCGAGCTGATCCGCATCCAGACCACCGGCGGCGGCGGATGGGGCGACCCGCTGCGACGCGATCCGGCGCTCGTCGTGCGCGACGTACGGTGGGGCAAGGTGTCGCCGGCCGGCGCCCGGGCCGACTACGGAGTCGTGTTGACCGGCACGGTGGGCGCCGGCGATCTGGCCGTCGACGCCGACGTGACTCGGTCGCTGCGGGCGTCGCTCGCCGCCTCTCGCCCCGACGACGAGCCGTTCTTCGATCGCGGACCGGGGTACGCCCGCCTGTCGGGTGGCGCGGCAGCGGCCGACGTCGACTGGCGCTGACGACATTTCAGGTGCGGCGTGTCGATCCGGCCCGGGGTCGTTCGTGTAGGGGGTGAGACCGTCCCACGACACTGACCGGAGGTGAACCGGCATGAGCCGGATCGTGGTCGTCAACAACCTCACCCTCGACGGCGTCATGCAGGCGCCGGGGCGCCCCGACGAGGACACTCGCGGCGGCTTCGAGTACGGCGGCTGGGCCGTGCCGTACAACGACGAGGTCCTCGGCCGCTTCATGGGCCAGCGCCTCGTCGATCCCGGACACCTTCTGCTCGGCCGGCGGACGTACGAGGACTTCCACTCCTACTGGCCACACCAGACCGACAACCCCTTCACCGGCGTGCTCGACCGCGCCCAGAAGTACGTCGTCTCGACCACGCTGACCGAGCCGCTGCCGTGGCAGAACTCCACGCTGCTCTCGGGAGATGCCGTCGACGCGGTCACCCGCCTCAAGGCGGAGTCCGACAAGGACATCGGCGTGCTCGGCAGCGGCGCGCTGCTCCAGACGTTGATGCGACACGACCTGATCGACGAGTACCTGCTGCTGATCCACCCGCTGATCCTCGGCCGGGGCCGACGGATGTTCGCCGACGACGCGGCGTACGCGGCGCTCCGGCTCGTCGACTCGGTCACGACGACGACCGGCGTCGTCATCGCGACCTACCGGCCCGCCGAGCGGAGCGCACGATGACCGCGCCGGAGGTCCTGCTGGACGGTCTCGTCGTCGGTGAGTCGGCCCGCTGGCACGACGGTCGGCTGTGGTTCTCGCACTGGGGCACCCACGACGTCGTCGCGGTCGACGTCGACGGCACCACCGAGGTGATGGCCACCGTGCCGACCAACATCGCCTTCTCCATCGACTGGCTCCCGGACGGGCGGCTGCTCGTCACGTCCGGCGACCGGCTGCTTCGACAGGAGCCGGACGGGTCGCTCGTCGATCACGCCGACCTGGGCCAGGTCGGTTTCGACGGGCTCAACGAGATCGTTGTGGACGGCCGCGGCAACGTGTACGTCAACGGCGGATGTACGTTCGAGCCGGCCGACGGCGAGCGGCCCGGAGGCATCGCGCTCGTCACGCCGGACGGATCGGTACGGCAGGTCGCCGACGAGATCGCCTTCCCCAACGGGATGGTCGTCACCCCGGACAACGCGACTCTGGTCGTCGCGGAATCCTTCGCGGGCCGGCTGACCGCCTTCGACATCGCGCCCGACGGCGGCCTGTCCGATCGGCGGGCGTGGGCCGACGGCGTCGGTCCCGACGGCATCTGCCTGGACGCCGACGGCGCGATCTGGACCGGAGTGGGGGAGTGGGGCGACCATCTGATGGGTCGGGTCGCCGAAGGTGGCGAGGTGCTGGACCGGATCCGGCTCGATCGGGAGTGCTTCGCGAGCACGCTCGGCGGGCCGGACGGGCGGACCCTGTTCATGCTGGCCGCCCGGTGGCGCGGTCTGGAGCGAATGTTCGACGAGCCGTACACCGGTCAGGTCCGCACCGCCGACGCACCGGCGTCCGCCGCCGGCTGGCCGTGAGCACGAGAGGAGCGATCGGATGCACTACCTGCTGACCGTCTACCAACCCGACGGTCCGCCACCGCCGCCGGAGGTCCTGGACCCGATCATGCGCGACATCGACGCCGTGAAACGGGAGATGCAGGACGCCGGCGTGTGGGTGTTCAGCGGCGGGCTGCATCCGCCGAGTACGGCCACGGTCGTGCGACAGCAGGACGGCGAGCTGCTCACGACCGACGGCCCCTACATCGAGGGCAAGGAGTACGTCGGCGGCTTCACGATCATCGAGGCGCCCGACCTCGACGCCGCACTCGCCTGGGGCCGGAAGCTGGCGACGGCGATCCGGTCGCTCCCGATCGAGGTGCGCCCATTCGAGGGTGTCGTCGAGGAGTGATACCTATCGGGGGTGTCGACGTCGGTACCCCTGGCCGAGATCGAGCGGGTCTTCCGCTCCGAGTACGGCCGCGCCGTCGCCGTCCTGACCCGCGTCTTCGGCGACATCGACATCGCCGAGGAGGCGGTCCAGGAGGCGTTCACCGCGGCGGTTCGGCGCTGGCCGACCGACGGGCTCCCGCCGAGCCCGGCCGGATGGGTGATCACGACGGCGCGCAACCGGGCCATCGACCGGCTCCGTCGGGAGGCGCGTCGCGACGACAAGCACGCCGAGGCCGTGCTGCTGCAGGCCCGGGACGAGCCCACTGAGGTGAGCGCGGTGCCGGACGACCGACTGCGCCTGATCTTCACCTGCTGCCATCCGGCGCTGGCGCCGACGGCCCGCGTCGCGCTGACCCTGCGGCTGCTCGGTGGCCTCGGCACGGCCGAGATCGCCCGCGCGTTCCTCGTGTCGGAGTCGACGATGGCGCAACGACTGGTCCGCGCCAAGGCGAAGATCCGCGCCGCGGCCATCCCGTACCGCGTGCCCCACGAGGCCGACCTCCCGGAGCGGCTGAGCGGGGTGCTCGCGGTGCTCTACCTGATCTACAACGAGGGCCACACCGCGAGCTCGGGCCACCGGCTCGATCGTCCGGACCTCGGACGTGAGGCGATCCGACTGGCCCGGCTGCTGGTCGAGCTGATGCCGGACGAGCCGGAGGCGACCGGCCTGCTCGCGCTCATGCTCCTCACCGAGTCGCGCCGGGCGGCGCGCACGTCACCGGACGGCGAGGTGGTGCTGCTGGCCGACCAGGACCGCGCCGGGTGGGATCGGGCGCTGATCGACGAGGGGCAGGCGCTCGTCCGCCGCTGTCTGCGCCGTGACCAGCCGGGCCCCTATCAGATCCAGGCGGCGATCAACGCCGTCCACAGTGATGCCGCGAGCGTCGAGGCGACGGACTGGCGGCAGGTGGTGCGGCTCTACGACCAGCTGATGGCGATCGCACCGAGCCCGGTCGTCGCGCTCAACCGAGCCGTCGCGGTGGCCGAGGTCGACGGACCGGAGTCGGCTCTCGACCTGGTCGACGGCCTCGACCTCGACGGCTACTACCTCTTTCACGCGATCCGGGCCGACCTGCTGCGACGCCTCGGCCGGATCCGCGAGGCGACCGAGGCCTACGACGCGGCGATCCGGCGGACCGACAACGAGTCCGAGCGCCGAGTGCTGCGTCGTCGACGGACCGCCCTGGACAGCGGCGACGCACCACCGTGACCGATGTCCTTCGGCCCTGTCGCCGTCGTGTGCGGCGGCTACCGTGGATCGGGTGCTCGAGCTGACGTGGCTGGGTCACTCGACGGTGGTGATCGACCTCGGGGGCGTCCGCCTGCTCACGGACCCGCTGCTCTTCCGGCACGTCCCGCCGCTGCGTCGGCGTTGGCGCCGGCCGGATCCGGCGCAGTGGTCCGGTGCCGACGTCGTGCTGCTGTCGCACCTCCACCACGACCACGCCGAGCTCAGATCGCTCCGACGTCTGGGATCGGCGCCGATCGTGACGGCGCCGGTCAACGCCGAATGGTTGCGCTCGAAGGGACTTCGCCACCCGGTCGGCCTCGACGACGAGTGGTACGACGTCGGCGACGGCGGAGTCTCCGTACGACTCGTTCCGGCGGTGCACCGGTCGCGGCCGATGCCGCACCGGCCGAACGCGGCGAACGGACATCTGATCCGGTCTGACGGCACCGTCGTCTGGGCCGCCGGCGACACCGAGCTGTTCGACGGCATGGCGGAGCTCGCCAAGTGGGCGGGTCACGGGCTGACGGTGGCGGTCGTGCCGATCGGCGGATGGGGCCCGCGGCTGTCCAAGGGCCACCTCGATCCGGACCAGGCCGCGGAGGCGTGCGCCCTGACCGATCCGGACTGGGTACTTCCCGTGCACTGGGGGACGTTGCACCCGCCCGGTGGGCGCCACCTTCCCCGGGGCTGGATGGATCGGGCGCTGCCGGCGTTTCGGAACGCCCTGGCGAGGGAGGCGCCGCGCAGCCGGCTGATCGCGCTGGAGCCGGGCGAGCGTTGGCGAGAGCCCGAGACGTAGGACGAACGACTCTCGGCCCGGTGGTCGGATTCGGTTAGCTTCCTGGCATGACGGGCCGTGGTCCCAGCAACTCGCGATGGTTGGTCTTGCGTTGGGGCGACGTCTTCCGGGCCGCCCTCAGCCTGGTCGGCGCCGCGGTGGGACTGCGGCTGACGACGTGGCTGGTTCCGGGATTCGCCATCAACGGCTGGGAGCTCGCGATCGTCGCGGCCCTCCTGGTGTCGGTGTTCGGCTGTCTCCTGCGGCCCATCCTGGTCTGGCTCGCGGTCCGACTCGGCTGGGTTGGCACCCTGCTGCTCGGCCTGTTCGCCCAGGCGCTGGTGATCTGGGCCGTCGCCGCCGATGCGACTGGTGAGGCATCGTTCCTCGGCTCGCTCGTCGCGTCCTGGATCGTCGCCGCCATGTCGACACTGTTCGTCTGGCTGGCGACGGCGGGGACCGACGACGCCGTGTCCGCGAGCCTGCTCCGACGGGCCCGCCGGTCGCGGGCCGACGATCTCCCGGACCCCGAGGTCCCCGGGGTGGTGTTCGTCCAGGCCGACGGCGTGCCGTTCCCGGTGCTCGACTGGGGCGTCCGCGCCGGCACCCTGCCGACCCTGTCGCGCTGGATCCGGTCCGGTTCCCATCGGATGGCGGAGTGGCGTCCGAAGCTGCCGGCGACCACGCCGGCGAGCCAGATGGGCATCCTGCACGGGAGCATCGACGGCATCCCGGCGTTCAGGTGGGTCGATCGGGCCACCGGACGCGTGTACGTCGCCAACCGACCCAAGGACGCCGCCGCCATCGAGGCGATGCACTCCGACGGTCGCGGGCTTCTCGCCGACGACGGTGTCTCGATCGGCAACCTCTTCACCGGCGACGCCCAGTCGGCGTACGCGACGATGAGCGCGGTCGAACGGACCCGGGAGACGAAACAGGCGCGTACGACCCTCGCGGAGTTCCTGTCACGGCCGGCGGGCCTGGCCCGAAGCATGAGCCGGACGTTCGCCGAGATCGGGCGGGAGCGCTTCCAGGCCCGCCGGGCCCGACGCCGCGACATCCGCCCACGGGTGCACCGGGGCTGGGGCTTCGCGATGGAACGCGCCGCGCTGAGCGGAGTGATTCGCGATCTGAACACCACGCTCGTCGCCGACTCCATGTTGCGTGGACACCGCGCCATCTACGTCGACTACGTCGACTACGACGCGGTCGCCCACCATGCCGGGCTCATGCAGCCGGAGTCGCTCTCCGCGCTCGAGGGGATCGACGCCGTCCTCGCCCAGCTCGAACGGATGGCCCAGGTGACCCCGCGGCCCTACGAGATCGTCGTGCTCTCGGACCACGGCCAGTCGCAGGGCGACACGTTCGACGACCGGTACGGCGAGGACCTGACCGCACTGGTGGCTCGACTGGCGGAGGTCGAGGCGCTCGGCGCCGAGCTCAACGAGGAGGCCAGTGGCTCCCTGAACTCGGTCTTCGCCGCGTCGGCCGGTCCCGACACGGTGCTCGGTCGAGTGCTGACGAAGGCCTCCGATCGGCTGAGCACCGAGACCTTCGATCTGGTGACGCAGGCGGACGAGGTCGAGCGCGTGTCGCGGGTCGCGGACGGAGCCCCCACCCGTGACGACCGTTTCATCGTCTTCGGATCCGGCAACCTCGGCCTGGTCTATGTCGCCGGCCAGTCGCGACGGCTGCACCAGCAGGAGATCTCGGACCGGTTTCCCGCCCTGCTCCCCGGCCTCGTTCACCATCCCGGTGTCGGCTTCGTCGTCGTGGACACCGTCGAGTTCGGCCCGGTCGCGCTCGGACCGAAGGGCGAGCACCGGGTACGGGAAGGCGTCGTGGTGGGCGAGGATCCGCTGGCCGAGTTCGGTCCGCAGGCACCCGAGTTCGTGCTGCGGGCCGCCCAGATGCCGGAGGCGCCGGACATCTACGTCAACAGCCTGCTGGACGACCTCGGTGAGGTGGCCGCGTTCGAGGGACTCGTCGGCTGCCACGGTGGTCTCGGCGGCTGGCAGGACCGCGCGATGCTTGTCTGGCCGACCGCGTTCGACGCGCCGAAGGAGATGATCGTGGGCGCCGACGCGATGCACCGAGCGCTGGTCGGCTGGCTGGAACGACTCGGCCATCGCCGGTCCCTCCCGACGCGGGTCCGGACCGAGGAGGGCACGTAAGCCTCCGCGTTCGTCGGCAAGCTCATCCGTACCGGGCGATTCGCGGTACCGATGGAGTGCTCCACAGTGGGACAGCGGGTCGATTCGGTTCAGGCGGGAGGTGCAGATGTCCCACCGAGACTCGTCGACGCCGGACGACGACCGGCTGGACGGCGGCGATCGGATGCGGTCAGACCCGGCGTCGCCCGAGCGGGACTATGCCGGGGCGATCTACGGATCACTGCTCGCGGCGTCGGTCGTCGCCGGGACGAGTCCGGGCCGGGTGGCGCCGTCGCCAGGGCAGCTTGCCGTCCTCCTGCTGGCGACGGGGCTGGTGTTCTGGCTGGCGCACGTCTACGCGAGTCTGTTCGGCGGCCGCCAGTCGCACCGCGCCATGGAATGGTCTTTCATTCGAGAGGTCGCCGCGCGGGAATGGCCGATCGTCGAGGCGGTCGTGCCACCGGCGGCCGTGGCGCTGGTGGGGATGGTGTTCGGCATGGCCGACTCCACCACGGCGTGGTTGGCGTTGGGGGTTGCGGTGGCCGGTCAGGTCGGCTGGGCCGTCGTCGGCGCGAGGTCGGCGGGTGCCAGCCGCCGGGTCGTCGCGCTCTCGGCCGTGGTCAACCTCACCCTCGGGCTGATGCTCGTGATCCTCAAGGCCGTCGTCGCCCACTGAGGGCTCGTTCGACGCGGTCACAAGATCCCACGCTTGCGGGCGATCGCCACCGCCTCCTTGCGCGAGCGGACTCCGAGCTTGCTGTAGATGCCGCGGATGTGAGTCTTGACGGTGTTGGTCGAGATCAACAGGTTGGCGGCGATCTCGTCCACCCGGTCCAGCGTCGGCAGCTCTCGCAGGATGTCCAGCTCGCGGGCGGTGAGCGGGCTGGGCTGGTTCGGGACGCTCGTCGAGTCGTAGACGTAGGCCAGGACGGTGTCGACGACGTCGCGATACGCGCTGAGGCGGTCGATCTGTTCGGCCAGCAGCGCGTGGACCTCGGGAGACGCGTGGCCGAGTGGCCGATAGCTTCCGCTTTCCTGGGCGGTGGCGAGGGCTTGCTCGAGGCTCGAGAACGCCTCGTACGCGTGGTCGGACTGGATCGCGTACGTCGCGGACATCACGAGGCCCTCGACGAGTGCGGTCGGCGTCCGCCAGCTGGCGGGATCGGCGAGGTGCGGCTGAAGGAGTCGGTGGGCGAGATCGCCTCGATGCTGTGCGGTGAGCGCCAACGCCCGCATCGCCATGACGTCTCCGCAGTTGCCGAGCAGCTGGGTCGCCTGGTCGACGCTCTGTCGGACCGCGTCCGGCCGACCGATCGTCAGCGCGGCACGGAGCGTCATGAACGACGCGATGACCTGCAGCGCGGGCGGAAGGCCGGTCGCGAGCTTCCGCACGCCGGAGAGCTCGCCAACGGTGAGTCCGAGCGCCGGGTCGACGACGACCTCGAGCAGCCCCGCGTACCGTCGCGCCGCGAGCGCCGTGGCGGGTTCCATCGTGTGGCCGCGATCGGCCTGCCAGGCGTCGAGACACCGCCTGGCCGACTCGTCGTCGAGTCGCTCATAGGCAATCCAGCCGTCGACGACGTCGAGCAGACCCGCCGACGGCTCTTCGACGTCGCCACGTTCGGCGGCGTAGACGCGGGCGGACGACTCGCGCACGGCCGCTGTCACGAACGCGCCCTGTCCCACAGCCGCCGCGGCCCCGAGGATCCGGGCCTGCAGCTCCGCGGTCGGCCGCCCGAGAGCGGTGGCGAGGTCTCGTGCGGTCCCGAGATCGCGTTCGAGGGTGACCGAGTCCCCGACGGCGATCTGTGCGACGCTGCGGTTGAGGGCGATCAGGAGCTCGAGATCATCGACCGGCGGCGGATCCTCGCTCTCGGGCTCTGACACCGTACCGGCGTCGTACGTCGCGTTGAGGCCGGCGAGTACGAGCTGGATCGACGCACGCAGCCGACGTAGTCGGGGATCGGCCGGGTCGGCGACCGCGTTCGGATGCGCCAGCCACTGGGCCGCGCCAACCGGGTCGCGGCACCGAAGCGCGCTGCTGGCCGCGATGGCGACCTCCCATCCGGTCGGCGCGAGATTGGTCTCCCGCAGGACGTCGAGCAGGCTCTCGCTGTCGCCGGCGACGATCAAAGCCGCCGCGTACCGCCGCAGGAAGTCGTCGAGCAGATCGACGTCTTGACTGGCCTTCGCGTGTCTAATCGCGCGGATCGGCTCGCCGTGCCGTTCGTACCAGGCGGCCGCGGACCGATGAGTGGCGAGCAGCAGCTCCTGGTCGCGGCGGGCGAGCTCACTGACGAGATAGCTCCGAAGCAGCGGGTGGTAGCGGTAGCGCACCTCACGCGCGGCGTGGTCTCCGTATCTGCTGAGCAGCGGCGCGATGTCGGTCATGTCGGCGATCGCCTCGCCGGCGTCGGGACGCCCGGTGAGTGCCGTGGCGAGGCCGTCGCTCATCTCCGGCACGGTGGAGGTGCGCAGCAGGAGATCCTGGGCCTGTGGTTCCTGGACGGTGAACGCCTCCTGGAACAGATAGTCGGCCAGGATGCCCGCCTGGGCGTTGAAGAGCGTGGTGAGGCGTCTGCCGTCCCCCGGCTCGTTGAGCAGCCCCCGGGCTAGCTGGACGCCGGCCGGCCACCCCTCCGTCAGTTCGATGACGGCTCGGATGTCGTCGTCGTTGTCGAGGCCTTCCTCCGAGAGCAGCTCGTTGGTCTCGGAGGGGGTGAACGCCAGCTCGCCGGCCCGGATCTCGACGAGGTTTCCGGTCAGCCGGGACTCGTGGAGCGGCAGACCGCCGTCGTGTCGGGAGGACAGGACGAGGCGCACCGATGGCGGAAGCCGTCGGGCCAGGATCTTGAGCTGGTCCAGGGGCTGCGGCTGGGTCAGCAGCTGGACGTCGTCGATGACCAGGAAGGTCGGCGCCGTCAGTTCGGCCAAGGCATGGAGGAATCGCTCGAGGAATCGACCGTCGGAGGAACGCTGGACCCTGGGCACGCCGTCCATGGCGGCGGCGGCCTCGCGCGACGAGTCCGACAGCGCGGAGAGGATGGCTCGCCACATGGCCGCGGTGCTCGTGCCGGCGATCTCGAGATCCGCCCAGGCGACGGCGTCGCCCTCAGCCGCGACCTCGTCACAGAACTGCGTGAGCAGCGTGGTTTTTCCGAAGCCGGCCGGCGCCGACAGCAGGGCGATCCGCGGCCCCGCCTCGTCGACCAGCGTGCCGAGTCGCCGAAGCAGGTGGGCACGCCTGACCTGCGGCACCCGAGCGGGCGGCTGCCGTGAATGCCAGGCTAGAGCGGACATGTCTAGGTCTGGCTATGCGCGCCGGCCGGTGAGCCGTCGCCCGGCAACTGGGCGCGCTCCCGAGCTGGCGCCATAGATCTGCCGCATCCGTGGTGTCCCTCCGCCGCTGCCGCGGGGCGCTTTGACGACAGGCTCCCGCGGGCCCGCGCGACGGGGATAGGGCCGAAAGGCCCAACGATGCGAACGCTGGTGGCGGGTGCCTTCTTCTTCTCACCTTCGTGAGGTGATGTCGGCGACCGGCAGGTTGTCCCACCCTGAGGTGACGTGCGTTGGAAGGTTTCCCGAGATGACGAATCCGAGTACGTCCAGTGTGAGCGGCGAACGCCCGATGCGGGTCGAGTTCTTGATCGACGGCACTGTCTCGGACACGGTCCTGGCGGCGTTTCCGGAGCTCGACGTCACGAGAGGGCCGGCCGGAGGCTCGGCGTTGTACGGAGCAGTCCTCGACGACGCCCATCTGGACGGGCTGTTCGAGCGTTTTCGCGACCTCAATGTCGCCGTCGTGGAGTTTCGCCAGTTGCCCGGCTAGGTGTCCCTCACCGCTCTTCGGCGGGTGTCCGGTCGGCCTTCTCCCCGGCTTCCGGGTCTTCAGCGGCTGCCGGGTCTTCAGCCGCTGCCGGCTCGTCCGCGGCTGCCGGCACCGTCGGCGGTGCCGCCAGAACCTCGACGAGAATCAGAACGACGAGGGTGGTGACGACGACTCCGAGGGCGTATCCGCCGGTCGGATGGTCTCGCAGGAGATAGACCAGGGCGGCGCATCCGATCACCCCGATGCGGATCACGGTGCGATATCGGGCGAGCGCGGCCCCGAACGCGCCGGTTCGGAGCCCGGCGCGGGCCCGCCCAGACCGCAGCAGCGCGATGCCACGGGCCAGGCCCCGGCGGGCGGTCGCTCCGCTGCCGGTCGGTGCCGCCAGCCAGGCGCCGATCGCCACCGCGAGGGCGACCACGAGGACGGCGCGCAAGGCCAGCCGGATGAAGCCCACCATCGTGTCGTAGACAGCCGCCGCCGCATCCGTCGATATCGCGTCGGCCGGGATCGCATCGAGATAGAGCGGACGAGCCAGGTTGAGCAGGGTGCCGAGGAGAAGCATCGCGGCCACCAGTGCCAGCCCGGCCGCCAGAACGGTCCGACGACGGTCCCTGGCCACCAGGACGGCGACGGCGAGCATCAGCAGCGCCACGACCGGGAGCCAGGTGGCCACGCCGTCCAGGAGCCGGAACAGGCTCTGCGCCTCCGCGAGATCCTCGGACTGGAAGACGGTGAATGTGGCCTCCACCGCGGGAATCCGGTCGGCGAGGCCGAAGCCGGCATCGGCCAGCCGCTCCTTCACCGTTTCGATCAGCGGAGCGATGTCGAGCGACACCGCTCCGTCCGCGACGTCGACGGTGTCGGTCCCTTCACCCGTCAGGACGGCGACCATCTGGGCATGGGCCTGCCGGTTGGCTTCGATCCAGGCCTGCTGGAAGAGGTCGGACTCCACCAGATCCTGCACCCGGTCGGAGATGAAGCTCCGGATGGCAGAGGCCAGCGGTCCGCTCACCGCCTCGAGAGTGGTGACCGCGCGAGGCGGGAGGTTTTGGGCCTCGAGGGCATCGGTGATCTCCTGGATCGCCGCGTCGATGTCGAGGTTGTCGAAGATGACCTCTTCGATCCGGCTGGCGACGGCGGCTTGTACTGCCGGGTTTGATGCCAGCGGAGTGATCGTCTCGACGTACCGATCGGTGTCCTCGATCTCGTCCCGGGCCCACGTGGCCAGGACGGACACCGGCGCCAGCAGCGCCGCGACGGCGACGAGGATCCCGGCGACCAGGGGCCGCCACCATCCCGTCCGTCCGGTGGGCTTCGGCGATGTGTCGTCCAGCTGTCGACGAAGTCGCTCCACCTCCTGCCGCAGGTGGGCGGCTTCGTCGGGCTTGTCGCTTGCCGTCATCGTTTCACTATGCGAGCCGCGTCACGGGTCGGCTTCACACAGGGCGGGTGAGATCGATCCGGGGTGTCCCGATCCGCGATCCGGGCGCGGGCGGCGATTACGCCTGTCAAACCTCACCTCGCCCGGGTGATGCTTCCGTGGGTGGGGCGGGCGAAGAATCTGATCCGATGCAGGGTCGTCGGTTGTCGCGGCCCGGACAGTGAGGAGCACGACATGTCCCTCTGGGAAACGATCGTGTCGATCTTTTGGTTCATGCTGCTGGTGGCGTGGTTCTGGCTACTCATCTCGATCGTGAGCGACATCTTCCGCGACCGAAGCCTTTCGGGCTGGGGCAAGGGTCTGTGGTGCCTGTTCGTCATCGTTCTGCCGTGGCTGGGAGTCCTCGTCTACCTGATCGCGCGTGGCGGGTCGATGCATGAGCGCGCCATGATCCACGCCAGGCACCAGGAGCAGGAGTTCCAGCAGTACGTCCAGCACGTCGCCCGGCCGGACAGCGTCGCCGACGAGCTCTCCAAGTTGGCGGACCTACGCGACCGCGGCGTGATCACGGCGGCGGACTACGACGCCGCGAAGGGCAAGCTGCTGGCGGACACGCCGACCCGGTCGATGGCGGACGGCGCCACTGCCCAGTGACGCTGCGGCTGGCCCCAGCCAGTCGTCAGAGGAGCCGGGGCGCCGCGATGACGGGGTGAGCGGATGGGCGTGAACGAGTCGACCCCGGTACCCACGGCGACAGCGGCGGCCTCGGGCCTCATCCTTCTCACGCTCTCGTCGGGCCAGTTCCTCATGGCGCTCGACAGTTCGGTGATGAACGTGTCGATCGCGACGGTGGCCGACGACCTCGACACGACGGTCACCGGTATCCAGACCGCGATCACGCTGTACATGCTCGTCATGGCCTGCCTGATGATCACCGGTGGAAAGGTCGGAGCGATCATCGGGCGCAAGCGTGCGTTCGCCCTGGGATGCGTCATCTACGGCTCGGGATCGCTCACGACCTCGATCGCGCCCAACCTGACCGTGCTCCTGATCGGCTGGTCGCTGCTGGAGGGCATCGGAGCCGCCCTCATCATGCCCGCGATCGTCGCGCTCGTGGCGTCGAACTTCGGCCGCGCCGACCGCCCACGCGCCTACGGGCTGGTCGCCGCCGCCGGTGCGATCGCGGTGGCGGTCGGACCGCTCATCGGAGGGCTGGCGACGACGTACGCCTCGTGGCGGTTGGTGTTCGCCGGCGAGGTGCTCATCGTCGTCGGCATCCTGCTCCTGGCCCGACGGGTGGCCGACGTACCACCGGAGACCGGAGTCCGGATGGACCTGGTAGGGACCGTGCTGTCGGCCGGCGGTCTCGGGCTCATCGTGTACGGCATCCTGCGCGCGGGCGAGTGGGGCTTCGTCCTGCCGAAGGCGTCGGCCCCGACGTGGGTCGGGCTCTCGCCGGTGTTCTGGCTCGTCATCGCCGGCGGAGCGGTGCTGCTGGGCTTCCTGAGCTGGGAACGGCGACGAACGCAGCGGGACGAGGCGGTGCTGATCGACCCGGCGCTGCTCGAGAACCGGCTGCTTCGCGGGGGCTTGACGTCGTTCTTCTTCCAGTACCTGCTGATGTCAGGCATCTTCTTCGCGGTACCCCTCTACCTCTCCGTCGCCCTGGGTCTGTCGGCGATCGACACCGGCCTGCGGATCGTTCCGCTGTCGGTGACCCTTCTCCTCGCCGCCGTCGGCGTGCCCAAGGCATGGCCCGACGCGTCTCCGCAGCGGGTGGTACGGCTCAGCTTCCTGTGCCTGTTCGTCGGGATCGTGAGTCTGATGGCAGCCCTGGAGGTCGGCACCGGTGCGGAGATCGTGACCGTCCCGATGCTGCTGGCCGGGCTTGGTCTCGGAGGGCTCGCCTCGCAGCTGGGCAGTGTCACGGTCTCCGCCGTCACGGACGAGCAGAGCGCGGAGGTCGGCGGCCTCCAGAACACCGTGACCTTCGTCGGCTCCGCGATCGGCACCGCCCTCGCGGGCGCCGTCCTGATCTCGTACCTGACCACGTCGTTCCTCACCGGCATCCAGGACAACCCGGAGATCGACGAGAGCGTCTCGTCGCAGGCCGCCGTCGACCTGAGTGGCGGCGTGCCGTTCATCTCCGACGACGAGCTCGACTCCGCGCTGTCGGACGCCGGAGTGGACGACGAGACCGCTGCCGCTGTCGTCACCGAGAACGAAGCGGCGCGCATCGACGCGCTCAAGGTCTCTCTCGCCACGCTGGCCGTGATCGCTCTGGGCGCGATGTTCCTCACCCGCGGCATCCCGACGCGTCAGCCCAAGGCCACGACCACGTGACGGCTCTCGTGCCGGCGGACCCTCAGGCAGCCGCCCACCGCTTCGCGGCGTCGAGCTCGGCGAGTGGGAACGCGCGCGCCTGGCCGGGCCACAGGACACTGAACATCTTGACCGCGGGAGCGGCCCACCGCGCATCGGTGACGATCGCGATCCGCTCGAACGCCATGGGGTTTCGCGCGCCGAGCTTCAGGTCTTCCCAGACCGCCTCTCCCTCGTAGTCGTCGAACCTTTCGCCGAGTACGTACACGAGGCGAACCTTCCCGTGATCGGTGATGGCCTGGTTGACGGCGGGCACGAGGACGTTCTCGTAGTCCTCCTTCTCCACGTCGTCGACCGCCTCGAACCCGAGGACGCCGGCCGGCATGTCACCAAGAATGCGAATCATGATGGGCGTCCCTCTCTGTGACGGACTTCGGGTTGGCGCGAGGCAGTCGCCCACTCCGTGGGGACGTCGGCACCGCCTTCCTCGGTGAAGCGGTTGCCAAAGCGGACGAAGCACGGATGCGACGCGATCTTCCCCGCGACCAGGGCCTCGCCCTGTCGAAACGCGACCGCGCGCTGGAGCAGGCTCGGCGGGACGTACGAGAAGACCTGCTCGATCAGGCCCAGATCCGCGACCGAGTTCATGCGCATGAGCAGGAGGTTGTCGCACTGGGAGACGACGTTGGACTCGACCTTCTGCGGCCGCTGGGAGGCGACGAGCAGGTACAGGCCGAACTTGCGGCCTTCCGCCGCGATGCGGACCGCGTGCTCGGTCGCCAGCGCGGTCACCGCGTCGGCGGGGTCGCTCGGACAGACGTTGTGCGCCTCGTCGACGACGACGAGCACCGGCTCGCGTCGGTCGCGGCGCTGCCACAGTGCCGCCAGCACCGCTTCCGCGACCACCGCCTGCTCGGACGGACCGGGCAGGGAGCCCAGGTCCACGACGAGGCAGCGAATGTCGGCGTCGTCGAGGTCGTCGACGACCGAGCCGCCGCGGCCGCGCGGCCAGAGCTCCCAGTCGCCGACACCGAGGTTGGCGGCTCGCAGCGACAACTGACGCGCTTCCGGACGATCGGTCGTGAGCAGGTCGTCCATGCCCTGCAACCCGCCACCGGCCTGATCGGGACCGCCGAACAGCTCACTGAGCAGGGCGTACTCCTCCCGATGCTGGATCGGGTCCAGGCGCAGCAGCGCCGCCCTCGCCGCGGGCTCGAGCTGGCCGAACCGCACCCGTAACGGCGAGTCGGCGGAGCCGGCCCGACGTACGACGATGCCTCGGGCCGTCTCGCGATAGCGCTCGACCAGCTTCGGGCTCGCCGAGGCACGGGTCTCGGCGAGCCGGACGTAGTCCGAGTTGGGATCGAGGATCACCAGTCGTAGCCGGGTCTCGACCAGCAGCTGCTCGAGGACGAGACCGAGGGAGTAGGTCTTGCCGGACCCCGACTGCCCGCACAGGAAGCTGTGCCGGTCGAATCCACCGGCGTCGAGGGCGAGGCGAACGCCGGGCGCCAGCAGAAGGTCCCCGACCCGAAGCGCCGCGCGGTTGGGCTGGATCCGCTGCAGCCACGCGACGACCTCGTCGGGCTGCGCCGGCCGAATGCGTACGTCGTGGAAGGCGCCGCCCTGCTCCGGATCCAGGATCACGCCGGTGCCGTGAGCCGCCCGGAGGGTCACGCTCGCGACCAGGTCTGGCCGGCCGGTGCCGTCGGCGTCGCCGAGGCCGAGTTGTGGACCGTCCGCCTGCATCCGCTGGACGTCGATGACCTGGCCCAGCCGGCGGGTCGTGTCGTCCTCGAGCACGGCGTAGCCACCCGCTTGCAGCTCCAGCCCGTGCAACGACGCCTGGAACTCGAACCGGCGGCCGTCCAGGCTGGTGGCCAGCGGGAGGACGGACTCCTCGAGACTGCGCCGGGTCTCACGCCAGCGGGTGACCTGATCGGCCAGCCGGCCCCGCGCTCGGTCATCCGACATGTCGCTCACGGTAGGACGCCGGCGTCGTCGTCACCAGCATCGACCGCGGTCGGCAGGTCATCTCACCCGTCGGAGATGACCGCGTCGGGTCGCGACGACCCGCGACGGAAGTCACGGCGTAGCCAGTACCAACAGCCCAGCCCGATCAGGATCGGTCCGAGATAGGTGAACATCCGAAACGTGAACACCCCGGCGACGATGACGTCCTGGCTGGTGTTGGGCGCGGCCCACGACAGCGTGGCGATGTACAGCGCCTCCGCGACCCCGACGTTGCCGGGCGTCGTCTCGATGATCGTGAGCAGCCGCACCACGGCGTACGAGGCGAAGACCTCGATGGCCGTGAGATCCGCGCGATCGGTGTCCACTGCCCACAACGAGACCAGGAGGGCCAGGTACGTCGTCAGCTCCTTGACCACGACCACGACCGCCAGCCGGATCCCCTTGGTCCGCGTCGTCGCCAGCAGGTCGACCCGAAGCCGGGCGATCTCCTCGTTGAAGGTCGCGGACGGCGGACGCCGGACGAGACCGCGGGCCCAGTTGACGACTCGTGCGGTCAGCTCACCGAATCGGCGGGCGAACGGCTCGCTCCTCATGATGAGAACGCCGGCCGTGATGGCGACGATCGAGATGACGAGGGCCACGAGGGTGATGGCCACGACGCGTCCGGGCACCTTTTCCTGGGTGGCCAGCATCGCGATGGCAAGGGTCGGCATGGTCAGCGCGACGATGTGGTTCCACACACCGTTCATGACGGTGCCACGACCGAAGTCGATCGAGTCGATGCCGTACCGGCGGTAGGTGGCGAACTTCGCGACGGTGCCCGAAGGCCCGGGGATCGTGTTCGAGACGACGGCGGCGGTCTCCTGGGCGAGGAAGGCCTGCCGCAGGCTGAGGCCGTCGATGAGAAGGCTCGGCGCCGCGGACTTGCCCAGCTCGATGGCCACCGTCAAGCCCACCAAGGTGAACAGGGCGAGCCATGAGAGCGACATGATCGCGTCCCACACCTCGTCGTAGTCGGCGAACTCTGGGATCACCAGGCCGAAGATCAGGTAGAGGAGGATCGCGACCAACGCACCCCGCGCGAGGATCTCGAGGGGCGACAGCTTCGACGGCTGGAGCATCTTCGAGCTTTCGTGCTCGGGATGGCGGCCCCGCTCCTCCGGCGGCTCGCCGTCCTCGGCGCCGCCCGACCGGTGTCGCCGGCGTCGGCGCCGTGGGCCACCGTGCGTACTCGTCATCCACTCACTGTCCCCCGGCAGACCGTTCTTCGCTTCACACGTTCAGGGCGAGGTGCGACGCGCCGCCCACGGTGACGCGGCGACCGCGGCGTCCAGATCACCCCCCCGGCCGAGCCCGCGACACTTTTCATCCCACGCGGGTGATGGCGACGGATCGCTCGGACAGCGACGATGCCGGTGCCGAGCCGCCCGAAAGGAATCCCCATGAGTGACCGGTCGGATCGAACCGTGCTTCCCATCCACGACCGGCCGCACACCGGGTTGGTCCCTTACGACGCGAAGGATCCAGATACGTCGTTCGACCCGATCGAACCGATACGGCCACCGGCCGGTGCGGCCAACGTCCTCCTCGTGCTGCTCGACGATGTCGGCTTCGGCGCCTCGAGCACCTTCGGCGGACCCGTCCGCACGCCGTCCTTCGATCGCCTCGCCTCGAACGGGCTGCGCTACAACCGGTTCCACACCACCGCGCTGTGCTCGCCGAGCCGCCAGGCGCTGCTCACCGGTCGCAACCACCACGCCGTCGGCATGGGCGGCATCACCGAGATCGCCACGTCGGCCCCCGGATACAGCTCGATCCGGCCGAAGGCGGCCGCGCCGCTGGCAGAGACCCTCAGGCTCAACGGTTACTCGACGGCACAGTTCGGCAAGTGTCACGAGGTGCCGGTGTGGGAGACCAGCCCGATGGGTCCGTTCGACGCCTGGCCGACGGGCAGCGGCTTCGAGCACTTCTACGGCTTCATCGGCGGCGAGACCAACCAGTGGGCGCCGGCGATCTACCAGGACACGGTCCCAGTCGAGCCGGAGCGCACGCCCGACGAGGGATACCACTTCACCGAGGACATGACCGACCGCGCCATCGCCTGGGTGCGTCAGCAGAAGGCGCTGATGCCGGACAAGCCGTTCTTCGCCTACTTCGCGCCGGGTGCGACCCATGCTCCGCACCACGTGGCGCCGGAGTGGTCGGACCGGTATCGCGGGGAGTTCGACGACGGGTGGGACGTCCTGCGCGAGCGCACCTTCGCGCGCCAGAAGGACCTCGGGGTCATCCCCGAGGACGCCGAGCTCACCGTGCGGCCGGCCGAGATCCCGGCCTGGGACGACATGCCCGACAACCTCAAGCCGGTGCTCGCTCGCCAGATGGAGGTGTACGCGGGGTTCCTCGAACACACCGACCACCACGTCGGTCGACTCATCGACGCACTCGCGGATCTGCAGGTCCTCGACGACACGTTGGTCTACGTGATGATCGGCGACAACGGGGCGTCGGCGGAGGGCACCGTCACCGGGACCTTCAACGAGTCTCTCGTGTTCAACGGCGCCATGGAGCTCGAGACGCCCGAGTTCATGGCGTCGCGGATCGCCGAGTTCGGCACGCCCACCGCGTTCAACCACTACGCGGTGGGTTGGGCCCATGCGATGGACACCCCGTATCAGTGGACCAAGCAGGTCGCGTCGCACTGGGGAGGCACCCGCAATGGGACAGTCGTGCACTGGCCGAACGGCATCGCGGCCCGCGGCGAGATCCGCTCCCAGTTCCACCACGTCATCGACGTCGCGCCGACGGTGCTGGAAGTCGCCGGTCTTCCGCATCCGACGTTCGTCAACGGTGTCCAGCAGATGCCGCTCCACGGGGTGAGCATGGCGTACTCGTTCGACGAGCCCGACGCGGCCGAACAGCACGAGACGCAGTACTTCGAGATGTTCGTCAACCGCGGCATCTATCACAAGGGCTGGACCGCGGTGACCCGGCACAGCACGCCGTGGCTCACGACCGGCGAGCTGCCGGCCTTCGACGACGACGTCTGGGAGCTCTACGCCCCGGACGACTGGTGCCAGGCGCACGACCTCGCCAAGGAGATGCCGGACCGGCTCCACGAGCTGCAGCGGCTGTTCCTGATCGAGGCGGTCAAGTACGACGTCCTGCCGTTGGACGATCGTCGGATCGAACGCTTCAACCCCGATCTGGCCGGGCGGCCGCAGCTCGTACGAGGGAACTCGCAGCTGCTGTTCGGCGGGATGGGTCGGCTGTCCGAGAACTCGGTCGTCGTGGTCAAGAACAAGTCGCACGCGGTCACCGCGCAGATCGTGGTCCCGGACGATGGTGCGCGCGGGGTGATCGTCTCGCAGGGCGGAGCCTTCGGCGGCTGGAGCTTGTACGCCAACAAGGGACGGGCCGCCTATTGCTACAACCTGTTCGGGATGCAGCGGTTCAAGATCGAGGCGGCCGACGCGATCCCACCCGGTGAGCATCAGGTGCGGATGGAGTTCGCGTACGACGGCGGTGGACTCGCCAAGGGCGGCACGGTCCGGCTGTACCTCGACGGCGACCAGGTGGCCGAGGGCCGGGTCGACGCGACGCAGCCGATGATCTTCTCCGCCGACGAGACGACCGACGTCGGAACCGACAGCGCGACGCCGGTGAGCGACGACTACGGACCCAGGGACAGCGCGTTCAACGGTCGGGTCCGGTGGGTGCAGATCGACACCGACGAGGCCGCCGAGGACGTCGACCACCTGATCACACCCGAAGAGCGGCTCCGGATCGCGATGGCCCGCCAGTAGGCGCGCGATCACCCCCTCATCGCGCTGGACGTGGCCGTGATCTGGGCCCGCTGCGTCTATCTGCCGCGTCGGGCTTGAGCCGTCGCGATATCACCCGGCGCGGGTGGTGCCGTTTCCGCCCGCGCCAGACATGGTGATGTCCGGAGAAGCGCACAGCGCGGGCTCGGTGACGAGACCGGCCCGACCTCCTGGAGGAAGCAAGAAGCGAACCTGGGTGAGGTCTTCTCAGAGTCGGAGGTAATGCTGCGATGAGTACGATTCCGGACACGCCGCGCGACACGATGCGGCCCGGCTCCGATCGCGAGCCCAGTGTGTGGGCACAGGGCCTGGCGCTGTTCGCCGGAGCTCTCCTGGTGACCATCGGCATCTTCCAGATGCTCCAGGGCCTGGTGGCCCTCGTCGACGACACCTTCTACGTGACGACCGAGAACTACACGTTCGAGTTCGACATCACGGCGTGGGGATGGATCCACCTGCTCGGCGGCGCGATCGTCGCCATCGTTGGATACTTCGTCGTCGCCGGAGCGCTCTGGGCGCGGATCGTGGCGATGATTCTCGCCGGTCTGACCGCGGTCGCCAACTTCTTGTGGATTCCGTACTACCCCGTCTGGTCGGTCCTCATCGTGGCGCTCTGCGTTCTGGTCATCTGGGCGCTCGCCGTGTACAGCCCGAGACGGGCCTGACACCGAACGGGCAACGAGCGACGCCGGTCCAGGTCGCGGCGCGACCGGCTACCGTGACCGAATGGACCGGTGCGCCGAGTGCGGCTTCGTCTACGACCTGGGCCGGCCCGACGGCGACCTCGTCGCTGCCATTGAGACCGGCGCGGGCGACGTGGCCGAGCTGCTGCGGGACGCCGGCGCCGACCTACGCAGCCGACGGAACCCGACCGTGTGGTCGCCGCTCGAGTACGGCTGTCACCTGCGGGACATGTTCCTCGTGCAGCGCGAGCGCGTCCTCGCCGTACGCCGGGCGGGGGAGCCGGTCGAGTTCGCGCCGATGGGCCGCGACGAGCGGGTCGAGCACGAGGGCTACGCCGACCAGGACCCGGCCGACGTGGCGCGCGAGCTCACCGACGCCGCCCGCCTGCTCGGCCGCGTGCTGAGCCGGCTGCCTGCCGACGAGTGGGACCGGACCGCGCGGTATCCGTACCCGGAGCCGACCGAGCGGTCGCTGCGCTGGGTCGCGGCGCACACCCTGCACGAGGTCCAGCACCACACCCTCGACATCCGGCGGCAGCTGACGTCCTAGACGCGGCCGCCGAAGAACACCTGGACCTCGACGACCTGGCCGCGTCGTACGGTGTGGAACTCGGTGTTCCGGTAGCGACCGTCGCCTTGGAGCGAGTCGTACTCGTAGAGCAGGAACACCCCGTCGTCCGCTGTCGGGACCACCTCCAGGATCTGGTGCGTCGTGAGGTCCGTGGTGGCGGGAAAGCAGCGCTCGAAGAAGGTCGCCCTGTCGATGTGGTCGTCCTGGGGGCTGGTGAAGACGAAGTCGTCGGCGATCAGCCGCTCAGCCGCCGGGCGGTCCTGCGCGAGGTAGCTGGCGAGCAGAGCGCGCACGACGTCGGCGTTCGACATGCTCGATCGTCCCTTCCTTAGGGTTCGTAGGAGTAGACCGGCGAGCAGCCCAGAAGTCATCGGTCGCGCCCGCTCGGTCCGGTCGGCAGAATGCGATGCTGTGGGGACAGCGCCGACGCGTCCGGCTGCCGCGACGCTCGATCCGGCCTGACCACGTACGCGAGCTCTTCGGCGACCGGGTCGATCCGCTGCGGCTGAGCCGTCATGAGTACGTCGAGCGAGTCGACAGCCCGGCGGCCTACCGCCGGCTCTGGAAGGAGACGTTCGGTCCGGCCGACTATCACGACGAGTACCTGCTCGTGGTGGCCCGGACGCGGGACAGGGGTGGCCGGGGGAGTTAGCCTCACGCCATGCGACTGCTCATCGCCCTCGGCGGAAACGCCATGACCGGGCCGGACGGACAGGCCGGGCCGGAGGATCAACGCACAGCCATCGCGGGGGCGATGGAGACCGTCTCGGACCTCGTCGTGGCCGGCTACGGCGTCGTCCTCACGCACGGCAACGGGCCGCAGGTCGGCAACCTGCTGCTCAAGAACGAGCTCGCCGCCGACATCGTGCCGCCGGTCCCACTGGACTGGTGTGGCGCCCAGACGCAGGCCACGATCGGCATGCTCGCCATGAACGCACTCGACCGGGCCCTCGCCGCGCGGGGCTCGACGACCCGATCCGCGGCGCTGGTGTCGCGCACGCTGGTCGACCGGGACGATCCCGCGTTCCGGCATCCGACCAAGCCGATCGGGCGTTACCTCCCGTACGACGAGGCGCAGCTCATGATCGAGCACGGCCAGCACTGGGTCGACCGGGGCGTCCGCGGCTGGCGGCGCGTCGTGGCCTCGCCGGAGCCCCGGGCCTGCCTCGACGTCGCGGCGGCCACCACCCTGCTCGACGACGGCTGGGTGGTCGTCTGCTCGGGCGGCGGCGGCATCCCGACCGTCCACGACGACGAGCAGGGCTACGTCGGCGTCGAGGCCGTCGTCGACAAGGACCTCACGGCCGCGCTGCTGGCCGAGCAGCTGGCCGCCGACCGGCTCGTGATCGCCACCGACGTCGATGCCGCGGTCGTGGGGTGGGAGACGCCACAGGCCCGGTCGCTCGGTCAGGTCGGCGCGACCGAGCTGCGCAAGCTCGCCGCCGAGGGCCACTTCGCCAGCGGGTCGATGGGGCCGAAGGTCGAGGCGGCCTGCCGGTTCGTCGAGCGTACGGGCCGGCCGGCGGCGATCACATCGCTCGGTCGGATCGCCGAGGCCGTCGACGGCAGGGCCGGTACGGTCGTCGTACCCGACGAAAGGTAGCCCGCAGATGCCTCCGGCCATCGAAGTACGCAAGATCCCGATCCACTCGGTCGCCGACGCCAGCGAGCTCGAGCGGCTCATCGACGACGGCGTGATGGACGCCGACCGGGTCATCGCGATCATCGGCAAGACCGAAGGCAACGGCGGGGTCAACGACTACACCCGGATCATCGCCGACCGCGCCTTCCGCGAGGTCCTCACGGCCAAGGGGACGCGGTCCGACGACGAGGTCAAGCGGGTCCCGATCGTCTGGTCCGGCGGCACCGACGGCGTCATCAGTCCGCACGCCACCGTCTTCGCGACCCTTCCGGACGGGTCGGCGTCCGCGACCGACGAGCCGCGGCTCACGGTGGGGTACGCGATGAGCGAGCCGCTGCTGCCGGAGGAGATCGGCCGGGCCGGCATGATCACGAAGGTCGCCGAGGGCGTGCGGGCCGCGATGGCCGAGGCCGGCATCACCGACCCGGCCGACGTGCACTACGTCCAGACCAAGACGCCGCTGCTCACGATCCATACGATCCGCGACGCCAAGAGCCGCGGCGAGACGGTGTGGACCGAGCACACCCACGAGTCGATGGACCTGTCGAACGGGTGCACGGCCCTCGGCGTCGCCGTCGCGCTCGGCGAGATCGAGATGCCGCCGGACGAGGACGTCATGCACAACCGCGGGCTCTACTCCTCCGTGGCGTCGTGCTCCTCCGGCGTCGAGCTCGACCGGGCGCAGGTCGTCGTCGTGGGCAACGCCCGGGGCGTCGGCGGTCGCTACCGCATCGGGCACTCGGTGATGCGGGACGCCCTCGACGCCGACGGCATCTGGGCGGCGATCCGCGACGCCGGCCTGGACGTGCCGGAGCGGGCCCATCCGTCCGACCTCGGGGAGCGGCTGGTCAACGTGTTCCTCAAGTGCGAGGCCAGCCAGGACGGTCAGGTACGCGGCCGGCGCAACGCGATGCTCGACGACTCCGACGTGCACTGGCACCGCCAGATCAAGGCCTGTGTCGGCGGCGTCGCGGGCGCGGTGACGGGCGACCCGGCGGTGTTCGTCTCGGTCTCGGCGGCCCACCAAGGACCCGACGGCGGCGGGCCGGTGGCGGCCATCGTCGACCTCGGCTGAACCCAACGCCGCGCTGAGGGTAGGCAAATCCCGAAACACGCCGGCGTTTCTCGGGATTCGCCTACCGCCAGTGGAGCCGACCCCGTCGAGTCCGTCAGCGGCCGAGCTTGGCGAGCCGGGCGACCAGGCGGGAGGGCGCGACGCGGGAGAGCCCGGCGACCGCCTTCCAGCGCAGCGTCGGGATGGAGACGGCGGCGCCGCGGTCGAGGTCGGCCAGGGCGCGCCGGATCAGCTCGTCGGCGTCGATCCACAGCCAGCTCGGGATGTTGTCGGTCCGGGCTCCCATCCGCTCGTGGAACTCGGTGCGGACGAATCCCGGACACAGCGCCATCACCTTGACGCCCTGGTCGGCGTACGCGAGGTTCGCCCAGCGGCTGAAGCTGATCACCCAGGCCTTGTGCGCGCCGTACGTCCCTCGCGGCGTGAACCCGGCGACGCTCGCGACGTTGACGATCGCGCCGCGGCGTCGGGGCGTCATCGCGTTGAGAGCCGTGTGCGTCAGATGCAGCGGTGCCCGCACCATGACGTTGAGCACCGCCTCCTCGTCCGCGATCGGATTCTCGGTGAAGCGCTTGCGCAGCGAGAAGCCGGCGTTGTTGACGACGAGGTCGACCGGTCGCTCCGCGTCCTCGATGACCTTGGCGACCCGGTTGATCCCCGCGGTCGTCGCCAGGTCGGCCGTCCGGGTCCGGACGTCGACGCCGTGGTCGTCCTTCAGCTGCTTGGCCACCGTCTTCAGCCGCTCCTGGTCACGGGCGACCAGGACGAGATCGGCGCCCCGGCGGGCGAGCTCGGTCGCGAAGGCGTGACCGATGCCGGCCGTCGCGCCGGTGACCAGGGCGGTTTCGGGCATTGCCCCAGCATTTCGGACGCGCGTTCGGGTCGGCAAGTCGCCGCCCCACCGTCCGGCACAATGAGCGGATGACCCGGACCATCGCGGTCGCCAACCAGAAGGGCGGAGTCGCCAAGACCACGACGGTGGCGACACTCGGCGCGGCGCTCTTCCAGCAGGGGCAGCGAGTGCTGCTCGTCGACCTGGACCCGCAGGCCTGTCTGACCTTCTCGCTCGGCATCGACCCGGAGGACCTCGAGGACGCCGTCCACCAGGTGCTGCTCGGCGATCAGGCCGCCCACGACGTCATCGTCACCACCGACGACGGACCGGACCTCGTCCCCGCGACGATCGAGCTCGCCGGCGCCGAGGCCGCCCTGATCACCCGCCCCGGGCGCGAGCACCTGCTCCGGTCCGGGCTGGAGTCCGTCACGGCGGAGTACGACTGGGTCTTCCTCGACTGTCCGCCGTCGCTCGGCATCTTCACCGTCGCGGCGCTGTCCGCGGCCGACGAGGTCCTGATCCCGCTGCAGTGCGAGACCCTGTCGCATCGCGGTGTCGGACAGCTGCTCGACACGATCCACGACGTCCGACGGTTCACCAACCGCGACCTCGCGGTCCTCGGCGTGCTGCCGACGCTCTTCGACGGCCGGACCAAGCACGCCCACGCGGTCCTCGACGCCATCCGGTCGGCCTACGAGCTGCCCGTGCTCGAGCCGCCGATCCCCAAGACGGTGCGGTTCGCCGAGGCGCCGGCGATCGGACGTTCGATCCTCGGGACGGCTCGGTCGCATCGGGGCGCCCAGGCGTACCGCGACCTCGCGGAGCGGCTCCGGCAACGGTCGTAGAAGGCTCGCTCACGTCCGGTGAAATCCGGTCGCTGGCGCATACGATGTCCGGGTGGAGCGACGAGGGACGGCGCGCCTCGGTCGAGGCGTGCATCGAGCACGCAAGCGGCGGTACGGCCGGATCGGCCTGCTCGCCGGCTCCCTCGTGCTGACCACGGTGGCAGCCGGTGCCGCGACCGGACTCGTCCCGTACGCGCCCCGCGGCGACGACCGAGTCGGCGAAGCCGTCGCGGAGGAGCCGGCCCCGGGCTACGAGTCCGGCGACGCGGTCCCGAACGGCCACGCGGCCGACTCCGAGCCGGTGAGCGCGACCGAGCAGCGGGCCAGCCGGGAGCGGGTCCACGACGACGCGTCCCGGCTGCCGGACCGCTCGGGCGACGGACGCCGGATCGTCTACGACATGTCCGACCAGCGGGTCTGGCTGGTCCGCGCCGACGACTCCGTCGAGCGCAGCTACCTCGTCTCGGGCAGCGTCCACGACAACCTGCGCGCCGGTGGGTACGAGGTGTACTCCCGGTCACGCCACACCCTCGCGTTCGACCAACAGAGCACGATGAACTACATGGTCCGGTTCGCCGAGGGCGACAACGCCGCGATCGGTTTCCACGACATCCCCGAAGACCTGGCCGGCCGTCCGGTGCAGACCGTCGAGCAACTCGGGACGGCACGGTCGCACGGCTGCATCCGGCAGCGAACGGCCGACGCCCGGGCGCTGTGGCGCTTCGCGGCCGTCGGCACCCCGGTTCGGGTGCTCGGCTAGCGGTCCGTGGCGAGCGGGGTCAGCCGTTGGCCGGCTTCGACTCGGCCTGCTCGACGGGTCGGCCGCCCCGGGTCCGTCGCCGCTGCCGCCGCCGTCGCCGCCGTGGTCGGTCCGCCCCGTCGTCGGGGGCCGCGTCGTCGCCTCGCTTCTGCCGGGGTCGGTCGGCGGACTTCTCGGCCGGCTTGGCCGAGCCCGTGCCGACCCGACCGGCCACCTCCCGCGGGATGCCGAGGTCGCGGAAGAGGTGCTCGGAGGTGGAGTACGTCTCCGCCGGATCGTCGAACGGCAGGTCGAGCGCCGCGTTGATGACCTTCCAGCGGGTGACGTCCGACCAGTCGACCAGCGTGACCGCGACGCCCGATGCGCCGGCCCGCCCGGTCCGACCGATCCGGTGCAGGTAGGTCTTCTCGTCGTCGGGGCACTCGTAGTTGATCACGTGGGTGACCGCCTCGACGTCGATCCCGCGCGCGGCGACGTCGGTGGCGACCAGGACCTGGACCCGGCCGGCGCGGAACCGCTTCAGCGCTCGCTCGCGCGCCTCCTGGGCCATGTCGCCGTGCAGCGGCGAGGTCGGGAAGCCGCGCTCCTTGAGGTCGTCGGCCAGCCGCTGCGCCTGCCGCTTGGTCCGGGTGAACACGATCGTGCGGCCGCCGCTCTCGGCCTGCAGGATCCGGGCGACCACCTCGGGCTTGTCCGACTGGTGCGCGCGGTAGATGAACTGCGCCGTCGCCGGGACGGTCTGCTGCTCGGTCGTCGACTCGGCCCGGACGTTGACCGGATGCCGCAGGTGCGTCCGCGCCAGGGACACGATCGCCGCCGGCATCGTGGCCGAGAACAGCATGGTCTGGCGCAGCTCCGGCGTCATCGCGATCAGCCGCTCGACGTCGGGCAGGAATCCGAGGTCGAGCATCTTGTCGGCCTCGTCGAGGACCAGCACCTTGATGTGGCTCAGGTCGAGGACGCCACGGTCGGCGAGGTCCAGCAGCCGGCCCGGTGTCCCGACGACGATGTCGACTCCGGACGCAAGGGCCTTCAACTGCGGCTCGTACGCGACACCGCCGTAGACGGTGACGCTGCGCGCCTCGCGTCGCTTGCCCGCGACATCGAGGTCGTCGGCCACCTGACTCGCCAGCTCGCGCGTCGGCGCGACCACGAGGGCCTGCGGCTTGTCGGGGCCGGCCAGCTCCTCGTAGTCGGGGTCGTGGGGCGCCACGATGCGCTGCAGGACCGGGATGCCGAAGGCGAGCGTCTTGCCGGTGCCGGTACGGGCCTGACCGATCAGGTCGGTGCCCATCAGGGCGATCGGCAGCGTCATCTCCTGGATCGGGAACGCCTCGACGATGTCGACGTCGCTCAGCGCCTCAGCGATCTCGGGCAGCACGCCAAGGTCGTGAAAGGTTGTCAGGGTCTCCTCGATTCGCGTAACCGCCCGCGGGCGAGCGGGATAAGTCCCCCGCTATCTCGATCCAGTCTATCGATCAGCCGTAGGCTGCCTGTCATGGCCGACGACGACACGCCTCTGGCGCTCCAGGATCCGACCTACCGGGTCGGCATCGTGGATCTGCTCGGCGCCCTCGCCTACGGCGAGCTGACGGCGTTCGAACGGCTGGCCGAGGACGCCAAGATGGCGCCGACACTCACGGACAAGGCCGCGCTGGCGGCGATGGCGAGCGCCGAGTACGGCCACTTCGCCGCGCTCCGCGATCGGCTGGTGGCGCTGGAGACCGATCCGGCCGCGGCGATGGCGCCGTTCGTCGCGACGTTCGACCGGTTTCACGAGCACACCGCACCGGCCGACTGGCTCGAAGGCCTGGTCAAGGCGTACGTCGGCGACGGGCTGGCCGCCGACTTCTACCGCGAGGTCGCGGCGTACGTCGACGCCGACACCCGCGAGCTCATCCTGCACACCCTCAGCGACACCGGCTACAGCGAGTTCGCGGTCGAGCGGGTGCGGTCGGCGATCGCGGAGGATCCGGTCGTCGGCGGTCGACTGGCCCTGTGGGGGCGGCGGCTGGTCGGTGAGGCGTTGAGCCAGGCGCAGGTCGTCGTCGCCGAGCGGGACGGCCTGTCGGCCCTGCTCGCCGGCGGGGTCGACCGGCCGGGCATGGATCTGGCCGCGATCGGCCGGATGTTCGCCCGGCTGACCGAGAACCACGCCGAGCGGATGGCCAAGCTCGGCCTGGCGTCCTAGCCGGTCGACGAATCTCGAGGGCTTGGGGTAGCTCTGGCTACCCGAACCCCTCAGGATCCGTCTAGGACTTGGACTTGCGTCCTTCGTACATCGACGACGCCAGCATGACGCCGATCACCGCGAGGACGACCTGCGCGACCAGCTCGGTCCAGTCGAACCAGCCGCTCGTCTCGCGGAGTGGGCCCACGATGAACGTCCCGATCAGGGCGGCGACGATACCCACGACGATCGTCAGCCAGATCGGGATGCTCTGCTTGCCGGGTGCGAGGGCCCGGCCGATCACCCCGAGAACCAAACCAATGATGAGGGCTCCGAAGATGCTCTCGATGGTCATCATCGACCTCCAGGTTGTGGAACACCGTCTAGCTGACGAATCCCGCTCGGCGCGGTCCTTCCTCGCCGACCTCCACGTACGCGAGCCGGTCGCCCGGTACGACCACCGTGCGTCCCTTCGCGTCCACGAGCTCGAGGAGGCCGCTGTCGCCCACGGCCTTCTGGACCGCGGACAAGATGTCGTCCCGACTGTCCGAGGACTCGAAGACGAGCTCACGGTTGGCGTGCTGCACGCCGATCTTGACCTCCACCGGGCCTCCTCGCCGCAGGTGCCGATTCACGTCGAGCCTATCCCTCCAGTATGTGGTGCATCCGTCCGTGGATATCCGCTGATGCCGCGCCAGGCGAGCGCGCTCACCAGACCGACCGCCGTGTCGCGGTCCAATGTCGACTCCGCGTCGCCCACCCAGTAGCGCGCGCTGACCTGCGCCATGCCGACCAGGCTGACCGCGAGCAGCTCCGACGCCTCGGCCGGCAGACCGGTGTCGTCGTGGATGACCTCGGCGATCAGCGCGGCCGACTCGTTGGTGACGCGGTCGACCCGCTCCCGGACCGCGGGCTCGTTGGTCAGGTCGGACTCGAAGACGAGCCGGAACGCCGCCCGCTCGCCGGAGACGTACGCATAGAACGCCTCCATCGTCGCCGCCACCCGCTCCTTGTTGTCGTCGGTCGAGGCCAGCGCCTGGCGAACCGCGGCCATGACCGTGTCGCAGGAGTTGTCCAGGAGCGCGAGATAGAGCTCGAGCTTGCCCGGAAAGTGCTGGTAGAGCACGGGTTTGGAGACGCCGGCCCGGTCGGCGATCTCGTCCATGGCGGCGGCGTGATAGCCGCGGGCGACGAAGATCTCGAGCGCCGCGTCGAGGAGCTGGGCCCGGCGCGCACTCCGGGGCAGTCGCGCCCCGCGGGCGCGCTCAGCCGGGCGGGTCTCGGTCACGGGAGCAGGCAATCTGTCGAGCTTGACGGTCCGCTGCATCCTACCGGCCGGTCCACGCCGAGCGGTCTCGCCTGGTGACCCTGGGGACGGGAACACCGGCGGGCCGACCTAGCGTTGGACATAGAGTTCAGTCGTACGCCTACTCGGAGCCGCACCGTGTCGCTGCCACCCCTGGTCGAGCCCGCCGCCGATCTGACCATCGACGAGGTCCGCCGCTACAGCCGCCACCTGATCATCCCCGACGTGGGCATGGACGGTCAGAAGCGCCTCAAGAACGCCCGCGTCCTCGTCATCGGCGCCGGCGGTCTCGGCAGTCCCGCCCTGATGTATCTCGCGGCGGCCGGCGTCGGCACCCTCGGCGTCGTCGACTTCGACACCGTCGACGAGTCCAACCTGCAACGCCAGATCATCCACGGCCAGAGCGACATCGGCCGTTCCAAGGCGGAGTCCGCGAAGGCCAGCGTCGCCGAGGTCAACCCGTTCGTGGAGGTCGTCGTCCACGACGAGCGGCTCGACAACGACAACGTGCTGGGGATCTTCGAGCAGTACGACCTGATCGTCGACGGCACCGACAACTTCGCCACCCGGTACATGGTCAACGACGCGTGCGTGCTGCTCGGCAAGCCGTACGTCTGGGGCTCGATCTACCGCTTCGACGGTCAGGCCAGCGTGTTCTGGGCCGAGCACGGCCCCTGCTACCGCTGCCTCTACCCGGAGCCGCCGCCGCCCGGCATGGTGCCGTCGTGCGCCGAGGGCGGCGTGCTCGGCGTGCTGTGCGCCTCGGTCGGGTCGATCCAGGTCACCGAGGCGATCAAGCTGCTGACCGGCACCGGCGAGCCGCTGCTCGGTCGGCTGATGCTCTACGACGCGCTCGAGATGAGCTACCGCACTCTCGACGTGCGCAAGGACCCCCACTGCGCGATCTGCGGTGAGAACCCGACCGTCACCGAGCTGATCGACTACGAGGACTTCTGCGGCGCGATCACCGACGAGGCCGCCGAGGCGGTCGTCGACTCGACGATCTCGGTGCTGCAGCTCGAGGAGTGGCTGAAGGAGCGCGACAACGGGCAGCGCGACTTCGAGCTGATCGACGTTCGCGAGCCCAACGAGCGCGAGATCAACCAGATCCCCGGCTCGGTCCTGATCCCGAAGGGCGACTTCCAGACCGGCGAGGCGCTGGCCAAGCTGTCGAGCGACAAGCCGTCGGTGTTCTACTGCAAGGTGGGTGGTCGCTCGGCAGAGGTGCTCGCGATCGCCAAGGGAGCCGGCTTCTCCGACGCGGTGCACGTCGGTGGCGGCGTCTCGGCGTGGGTGAACCAGGTCGACCCGTCGCAGCCCGCGTACTGACGGCGACGGCCCGCGCATGCCGATCGACGACGTCGAGGCGTACGTCGAGTCGGTCCTGCGCGTCGTCGAGTCGATCCCGACCGGCCGGGTGATGGCCTACGGCGCGATCGCGGCGATCGTCGGCGAAGGTGGGCCGCGGCAGGTCGGCAAGGTGATGGCCGACTACGGCGGCGCCGTGCCGTGGTGGCGGGTCGTCCGCGCCGACGGCACCCTGCCCGACTCGCATCGGCACCGGGCGCGGGAGCGTTACCTCGCCGAGGGGACGCCGCTCGCCGGCGACCGGATCGGCGGTGACCTGCGCATCGACATGCGCCGGGCCGCCTGGGAGCCGGCGGCGACGGCGTAGCGGCGGCCGCGAGGACGGCGTAGCGGCGGACGGCGTCGCCGCGACTCGGCGTAGCGGCGACAAGGAGGCTTCATGCGGATGCCCGTGCTGACGACCGAGCGGCTGCTCATCCGTCCGTTCGCGATCGACGACCTCGAGCGATGCCATGCCGTGCTCGGCGCCGTCGGCGACCCGGTCACCCTCGAGCAACGTCGGGCGTGGCTGCGCTGGACGATCGCGAGCTACGGGCAGCTCGAGACGCTCCGGCAGCCGCCGTACGGAGACCGGGCGATCGTCCGCCGGTCCGACGGGAGACTGGTCGGCGGCTGCGGGTTGGTGCCGTGCCTCGCGCCGTTCGGGCAGCTCGATCGGGCCGCGGCGGTTCGTTGGACGCCGGAGGTCGGACTCTTCTACGAGCTCGGACCGGACCACCGCGGTCGGGGCTACGCGACCGAGGCGGCCGGGGCGCTGATCGCGTGGGCGGGGGAGTCGATGCGACTGGAGCGGATCGTGGCGACGACGTCGTACGACAACACCGCGTCGATCGCCGTGATGGAGCGGCTGGGCATGACCGTCGCACGCAACCGGCTGGCCGACCCGCCGTGGTTCCAGGTCGTCGGCGTCCACGAGTACGGCGCTCGCGAGCCGGACGCCAGTGGTACGTGACAGCTGCACCACCACGCCGCCGGACGTGGTGCATCCGTCACGTACCAGCGACGGCGGCTGTCGGAATCGCGAGGGCATTTCGGACGTACGTCATCGACGGGTCGTAATCGCCCAGACACCTTGCGTACAAGGGCATAACCCGGTTCGGCGTCGGTCGTTGGGCTCCTTGACCTGACCCGCAGGAGGGACACCGACATGCGTCCGATGTCATCCGGCAAGCGACTCCTCGCCGTCACCACGACGCTCGTCGCGGCGACCGCCTATGCCGTCACCACGTCGACCGGCGCCGGCGCCGCACCGACCTGGGCGCCGGCTGCGTCGGCCACGATCACGCCCGGCGTCCAGATGTACACGCAGGGCGCACAGTGCACCGGCAACTTCGTCTTCACCGACTCCTCCGGCACGGTGTACGTCGGCTACGCCGCCCACTGCGCCGGCACCGGTGGCGCGACCGAGACCAACGGCTGCGACGCCGGTTCGCTGCCGCTCGGCACCAAGGTGACCTTCCGCACCGGCGGCAGCCTGCTCGGTGCGGGTGAGCAGGTCGGCACCGGGACGTTGGCGTACTCCTCCTGGATCACGATGCAGCAGCGCAACGAGAGCAACGCCAACGCCTGCGCCTACAACGACCTCGCGCTGGTCGAGGTCGACAACGCCTTCGTCGACGACGTGAACCCGTCGGTGCCGTTCTGGGGCGGACCGGTCGGGCTCGACTCCAACGGCACCGCCACCGGCGACCGGGTCTACAGCTTCGGCAACTCGTCGCTGCGCGGCGGCATCGAGCTGCTGTCGCCGAAGACCGGCCTCTCGCTCGGCGACCAGGGCAACGGCTGGTCGCACGACGTCTACACCGCGACGCCCGGCGTCCCCGGTGACTCCGGCAGCGGCTTCATGGACGCCGACGGCAAGGCGGTCGGCGTGCTCTCGACGCTGCAGCTCGCCCCGTTGGTCGGATCGAACGGCGTCGGCGATCTCGCGAACGAGCTGGCGTACGCCAACCAGCACTCCAGTCTGGCCGGCGTCACGCTGGTCCCCGGCACCGAGCCGTTCTCGCCGATTCTCTGAATTCGGGCGGCGACCGATAAGCTCGGGGGCGGCCCGGTGTCTGTGTGCGGTACAGGCATCGGGCCGCCGCCGGCCGCGACACCTGACCACCCCGTCGGCGGCGTCTGCTGAGATGGGCCCATGCCGGTTACGTACGTGCTCCGCCGCGGCGGCACCGTGCCGGCGGACCCACCCGACCTCGAGACCGCCCAGCGCGCCGTCGTCGATCACCCCGGAGGCCCGCTCCTCGTCCTGGCCGGGCCGGGCACCGGCAAGACCACCACCCTCGTTGAGGCGGTCGTCGACCGGATCGACCGCCGCGGCCTGCGGCCCGACCAGGTCCTGGTGCTCACCTTCAGCCGGAAGGCCGCCGAGGAGCTTCGCACCCGCATCACGGCCCGGCTCGGCCGCACCGGGGTACTCCCGACCGCGGCGACGTTCCACTCCTTCTGCTACGGCCTGGTCCGGCAGTACGCCCCGGCCGACCTCTTCACCGACCCGATCTCGCTGTTGAGCGCACCCGAGCAGGACGTTCGGCTCCGGGAGCTGCTCGTGGGCAGCCGCGAGATGGGGACGGTGCGGTGGCCGGACAGTCTGGTGCCGGCGATCCGTACCCGTGGCCTGGCGCACGAGATGCAGGGGCTGTTCGCCCAGGCCCGGGCGCACGGCTGGGATCCGGACGACCTGGCCGCGGTCGGTGCGTCGGCCGGCCGCGCCGAGTGGGTCGCCGCCGGGCAGGTCTTCGCCGAGTACCTCGAGGTGCTCGACGCGCAGGGCTTCGTCGACTACGCCGAGCTGGTGCACCGGGCCGGCCTGATCGCCGCCGACCCGGCCCACCAGGCCGAGCTCCGCGACCGCTACCGGTGCGTCGTGGTCGACGAGTACCAAGACACCGACCCGGCCCAGATCGCCCTGCTCCGATCGCTGGCCGGCGACGGCCGCGACGTCATCGCGGTCGGCGATCCCGACCAGTCCATCTACGGCTTCCGCGGTGCCGACCTCCGCGGCATCCTGCGGTTCCCACGCGAGTTCCCGACCGCATCGGGCGCCCCGGCCCCGGTCGTGGCGCTCGACGCGACCCGACGCTTCGGTCACGAGATCCTCACGGTGTCCCGCCGCGTCGTCGACCGACTCGGGCTGCCGGGCAGTGTGGACCGGGCGACGTACGAGCGGTTCCGGCGACCCCGGGTGGTCGACCCGCCGTACGGCGACGGGCGCGTCGAAGTCCAGACGTACACCTCGCCAACCGCCGAGGCCGAGCGGATCGCGGAGCTGCTGCGTCGCGCCCATCTCGACGACGCCGTGCCGTGGTCGCAGATGGCAGTGCTCGTGCGGTCCGGCGTGCGCTCGATCCCGCGGCTGCGTCGGGCGCTGGCGGCCGCCGACGTGCCGGTCGAGGTAGCCGGCGACGAGCTGCCGCTGCGTACCGAGCCGGCCGTGCAGGTGCTGCTGTCGGCCTTGCGGGTCGCCGACCTGTTGCATCGGTCCGCGGTCGACCCGGCGACCGGGCGGGACCGGCTCACCGACGCCGAGCGTTCGGCTGCGACGCTGATCGACCCCGACGTCGCCGAGCAACTGTTGCTCTCGCCGCTGTGCGGTCTGGATCCCGGTGGCGTACGCCGGCTGGCTCGCCGGCTGCGTCGGGCCGACCGGGACGCCGCCGCGGAGACCGAGGAGCGGCCGATGCCACGGCCGTCGGACCAGCTGCTGGCAGCGGCGCTCACCGACCCGGCCGGTCTTGCCACGACCGACGGCGGCGACGCGCGCCGGGCGAAGACTCTGGCCGACCTGCTCGCGCGAGCCCAAGACCGGCTGGCCGACGGCGAGCCGGCCGAGGTCGCACTGTGGGCGGTGTGGTCGGGCTCGCGCTGGCCACGTCGGCTACGGGCCGCGATCGACGCCGGCGGGCCGGCGGCTCGGGCGGGGCATCGCGACCTCGACGCGGTCTGCGCGTTGTTCGACCTCGCGGCCCGGGCCGAGGAGCGGCAGCAGCGGCGCGGACTGCGGGCCATGCTCGCCGAGATCGACGCCCAGCAGATCCCGGCCCAGACGCTGGCCGAGCGCCCGGTCCGCGACGACGTCGTACGCCTCCTGACCGCGCATCGGGCCAAGGGACTCGAGTGGCGCCTGGTCGTGGTCGCGGGCGTCCAAGAGCGGGTCTGGCCCGACCTGCGGCATCGCGGGTCGCTGCTCGCGGCCGATCGGCTCGGGCCGGACGGCCTGCGGCGGCCGCCGTCGAGCATCGAGCTGCTCGCCGAGGAGCGGCGGTTGTTCTACGTGGCGCTGACCCGAGCCCGCGAGCGCCTGGTCGTCACCGCGGTCGCCAGCCCGCACGACGACGGCGAGCAGCCGTCCCGGTTCCTCGACGACCTCGGCCTCGACGTCGCGGGCCCGGTCGGCCGGCCACCGCGGCCGCTGTCGCTGCGCGGCCTGCTCGGTGAGCTCCGCGGCCTGATCGAGCAGACCGACGATCCGGACCTGCGGGCGGCGATCGCGCGTCGGATCGCCCGTCTCGCCACCGCTGAAGGCCCGGCCGGTCGGCTGCTTCCGGCCGCCGATCCGGACCGCTGGTGGGGCGTCGTCGAGCCGACCGAGGCCGAGATCCCGGTCCGTCCGGTCGACCAACCGGTCCAGCTGTCGGGGAGCGCGGTCGACGCGCTGACCACCTGCCGACTGCGGTGGTTCCTCGCCCGCGAGGCCGGTGGTCAGACCGCGAGCACCACCGCACAGGGCTTCGGCAACGTCGTCCACGCGCTCGCCGCCGCGCTCGTCGACGGCGAGGTCGAGCCGGAGCTGCCGGCGCTGCTGGCCCATCTCGACCGGGTCTGGCCGCAGCTGGCCTTCGCCGCGCCGTGGCAGGCCGCTGCCGAGCGGAGCGAGGCGGAGGCGGCGTTGGCTCGCCTGCTCGACTGGCATCGGGCCGCCTGGCGTCGAGAGGTGCTGGCGGCCGAGCACGGATTCGAGGTCGAGGTCCCGGTCGGCGACGACGCCGCGGTGCTCCGCGGGTCCATGGACCGGGTCGAGAGCGACGGCGAGAGCGGCGTCGTGGTCGTCGACCTCAAGACCGGCCGGAAGGCCCCCCGCGAGATCGACCTGCCCGAGCATCCGCAACTCGGGATGTACCAGCTCGCGATCCGCCACGGCGCCGCCGACGAGCTGGCCGGCCCGGGCGCCCGGCCGGCCGGTGCCGAGCTCGTCCACCTGCGACAGGAGGTCCGCGGCCAGGTGCGCGTGCAGCACCAGGACGCACTCGGTGACGACTCCGCCGCCGACGCCCAGCTGACCGCCGCCGTCGGTGCGATCCGCGCCGAAGACTTCAGCGCCACGCCCGGCGGTCACTGCAGCTGGTGCGAGTTTCGCGCCAGCTGCCCGGCGCAGCCCGACGGCACCCACCTGCTGTCCGCCCCGTCGAGAGACCCCGACGATGGCTAGCCGTCGCGAGGTCGAGGGCCAGCTGACCCTGCCGGAGCCGCTGCTGCGCGACGACGCCCAGCTGCGCGAGGTCATGGGTGTCCCGTTCAGCGCCGAGCAGCTCGACGCCATCACGGCTCCGATGGAGCCCGCTGTCGTCGTCGCCGGAGCCGGGTCGGGCAAGACCGCGGTCATGACGGCCCGTGTCGTGTGGCTGGTCGGCACCGGTCAGGTCGAGGCCGGCCAGGTGCTCGGCCTGACGTTCACCAACAAGGCCGCCGCCGAGCTCGGATCGCGCGTCCGGACCGCACTTCGCCGGCTGGCCCAGGCCGCCGACCAGCCGCGCCTGCTCGAGGAGGACGGCGAGCCGACGGTGTCGACGTACCACGCGTACGCCGGCGGCCTCATCGTCGAGCACGGCCTCCGCCTCGGGTTCGAGCCCGACCTGCGACTGGTCGAGGACGCGACCCGCTTCCAGGTCGCCGCCCGCGCGGTCGCCGGCTACTCCGGACTGCTGCCGGACCTGCCATCCCACCTGCCGACGCTCGTCCGCGACGTCATCGAGCTCGACAACCAGCTGCTCGACCACCTCGTCGACGTCGAGGCCGCGCGTACCTTCGACGACGACCTGCGCAAGCTGCTCGAGCGACACCGGCCGCTCAAGGACGTCGTCCGGGCGGTCAACGCGAGCCGGGCCCGGGACCAGTTGTTGGACCTGGTGGTCGCCTATCGGGCCGCCAAGGCGGAGGCCGGCGTGATCGAGTTCGCCGACCAGATGGCGCAGGGCGCCCGGCTCGCGATCGAGTGCCCGGAGGTGTCGATCCGGGAGCGGGAGCGATTCCGCGTCGTGTTGCTGGACGAGTACCAGGACACCTCGGTCTCGCAGCGTCGCATGCTGCAGGGGCTCTACAGCGGGTCGGCCGCGGGCGCCGGCCTCGGGCATCCGGTGACCGCGGTGGGCGACCCGTGCCAGGGGATCTACGGCTGGCGCGGAGCGTCGGTCGACAACATCGACGACTTCCCGCGGCACTTCCCCCGGTCCGACGGCGGGCCGGCGGTCCGGCATCGCCTCGGGGTCAACCGGCGGTGTGCCGTACGCGTGCTCGACGCCGCCAACGACGTCGCCGGACGGCTGTACGCCGCGCACGAGGGCGCCGAGCCGCTGCGGCCGCGCGACGCCGCGCCACCCGGCCGGCTCCGGGTCGCCCTGCACGACACGGTCGTCGACGAGATCCACTGGGTCGCCGACCAGGTGGCGGGGCTGCCGGACGAGCTCGCCGACGCCGACGGCCAGCCGATCCCGTGGTCGGACATCGCGGTCCTGGTGCGCGACCGTCAGGAGATCGCCGAGCTCTCGGCCGCCCTGCGCGGGCGCGGTATCCCGGTCGAGGTCGTGGGCCTGTCCGGGCTGCTGATCCAGCCCGAGGTGACCGACGTCGTGGCGACCCTGCGAGCGGTCTCGGACCTGACCGCCAACGCGGCCGTGCTCCGGCTGCTCAGCGGGCCGCGCTGGCGGATCGGCGTCCGCGACCTCGCGCTGCTCGGCGAGCGCGCCAAGGAGCTCGCCCGCGCCGCCCGACCGGAGCGTGCCGGACTCGACGACGCGCTGGACGCCGCCGTCAGCGGGGTCGACCCGACCGAGATCCTGTCGCTGTCCGAGGCGGTCGCCGAGCCGGGGGAGCTGGCCTACTCCGACGCCGCTCGTGAGCGGTTCGCCGCGCTGACCGCCGAGCTCACGATGCTCCGTCGTCATGCCGGCGAGCCGCTCGTCGAGCTCACTCGGCGCGTCATCGACACGCTCAGCCTCGACGTCGAGCTCGCCGCGCAGTCGGGCCTCGAGGCCGAGCAGGCCCGCGACAACCTGGCCCTCCTGGTCGAGACCGTCGCCGGCTTCGTGGCCCGCGAGCCGAGGGCGTCGCTGCCGGCGCTGCTGGCGTACCTCGACGCGGAGGCGGAGTTCAATCGCGGCATCGAGCTCGCCACGCCGACCGCGACCGACTCGGTCAAGCTGCTGACCGTCCACATGGCCAAGGGACTGGAGTGGCGGGCGGTGGTGCTGCCGTTCGTCTGCGAGGGCGTCTTCCCGTCGGCACAGGGCCGGCCGCGCTGGCCGTGGGTGCCGTCGGAGGTGCCGGGCCCGCTGCGCGGCGACGCCGAGGCGCTGCCCCGGGTCGGTTCGTGGGACACCGTCGGCTTCCGGGAGTACGGCGAGGCCTGCCGCGAGGTCGCGCTGCTCGAGGAGCAACGCCTCGGGTACGTCGCGGTCACGCGGGCCAAGGAGGTGCTGGTCGCCAGCGCGCACTGGTGGGGGCGGATCCAGACCCGTCCGCGCGGGCCGTCAGCGCTGTGGCGGCAGTTGTCGGCCCACGTCGAGCGGCCGCCGGTGCCGATGGCGGATCCGCCCGCGGAGGGTGTGTCGAACCCGGTCGTGGCCGCCCGCCCGGCGGCGCCGTTCCCCGGCCGGCTCGACGAGGCCCGACTCGAGCGGCGGCGCCGGGCGGCAGCGGCGGTTCGGGACGCGATGCGGTCCGGGGCGGCGGCGTCGGCATCGGGGGTAGGTACAGCTGCGGCTTCCGCTTCGGCTTCCGCTTCGGCGTCCGCTCCGGCATCCGCTCGCGCTTCCACTCCGGCATCCGCTCCGGCATCCACTCCGGCATCCGCTTCGGCATCCGCTCGCGCGTCGGGCTCGGGCGAGTCCGACGCGGTCGCGGCGGCGCTGGCCCGGATCGACGCCGAGATCGAGCCGCTGCTCGCCGAGGCCGCCGCCGCGACCGCCGACCGGGTCGAGGTCGGCCTGCCACCGGCGCTGTCGGCCACCACCGTGCAGCGGCTGCGCGACGACCCGGACCGGCTCGCCCGAGAGCTGGCCCGCCCGATGCCCCGACCGCCGTCGGCCGCCGCCCGCTTCGGCACTCGGTTCCACGCCTGGATCGAGGCCCACTTCGGCCAGCAGACCCTCTGGGACCCGACCGACCTACCGGGCCGGGCCGACTCCGACATCGACGACGACGCCGACCTGGCGGCGCTGATCGAGGCGTTCCGCGCCGGCCCGTACGGCGAGCGCGCACCCTACGCGGTCGAGGCGCCGTTCGCCCTGCTGCTCGGCGGTCAGGTCGTTCGGGGTCGGATCGACGCGGTGTACGAGACGGCCGACGGCTTCGACGTTGTCGACTGGAAGACCAACCGCTCGCACGACGCCGACCCGCTGCAGCTCGCGATCTACCGGCTGGCCTGGGCCGAGTTGCACGAGCTGCCGCTGGAGCGGGTCGGCGCCGCCTTCTACTACGTCCGGTCCGGCGAGCTGGTCCGGCCCGAGACGCTGGCCGACCGGGCCGAGCTGGAGCGACTGGTCACCGGCGCCGACTGAGTCGACACCAGCCCAGCGCCGCTCGCCAGGCCTGCTTGATACGTGACAGATGCACCACGACGTTGCCGGCGAGGGTGCATCTGTCACGTACCGGTGCGGCGGATCGCTAGAAGTACGCCCGCCAGGCGGTGGTCGGCATTGCCGGCGCCACGGGATGACCGCGCTCCTGCAATGCCGCGAGGATCCGCATGATCGTCGGGCCGGGCTGCAGGTAGAGGTGCTTGGCCGTGACCACGATGACTCGCCAACCGGCCCGGTCGTAGTGCTCCCGTCGCCCGATGTCCTTCGCCCACTGCCGATCCGACTCGGCATGATGCCGCCCGTCGTACTCGATCGCGATCCGATACGTCGGATAGCTCAGGTCGGGGCGGGCGATCCAGGCGCCGTGCCGGTCGAAGACGTCGAGGCCGGTCTCGGGCTCCGGCAGCCCGGCGAGGACGACGAGCAAGCGCAGCCGAGTCTCGGTCGCCGAGTCGACTCGAGGTCGGACCAGGCCGGAGGCGCGCCGAGCGAGGCGAGCACCGGGACGCCTGCGGTTGTCGCGCGCCGCGATGGCGAGTGCGTCTGGAGTAGTCAGAGATCTGCGGACGAGTGCGTCGCCCGCCGCGACCAGATCCACTAGGGAGAACGTCTGGGCCAGGTCGGTGAAGGTGCGTTCCGGCAGGGTCACCAGCCAGCCGTCGTCGTTGTGCGCTTGCGGGCATGTGGTCTCGTGGACGGCGACCCGTCCGGTGCCCACCGCGATCGGAGTGATCGAGCGCAACCGCCCGCGCGGCACGGTGACGTGCGATCCGATCCGACTCGGCACCGGGAGGCCGTAGTGCATCGCCGCCGAGTCGTGACTCAGAGCGGCGTCGGGGTTGGCGAGTTGTACGGCCTTCGCTCGTACGAGCAAGTCCTCGGCGATCTCGGCCGTGGCGTACACGTCGTCGAACAGTCGAACGAAGCGTCGACCCTGGAGGACCCGTCGGGACAGGCCGTGCGCCTCGGCCTCGCCGCGGCGAAACGGTCGACCGAGCAGCACCGGAGGGATGGGCGTCGCCGCTGGCATCGCCCCAGCCTGGCGGGATTCGGCATCCGCCGTCGGCCGCTATCCACAGCCCTCGTTGGTACGTGACGGGTGCACCACGACGCCGCCGGACGTGGTGCATCTGTCACGTACCAACGGCGGATCCGGCGCGCCAGCCCAGCGCCACGCCTCGCCTCGGGTCAGGACTCGGACAGCATCGCTTCCAGGGCGATCTCCACCATGTCGCCCAACGACCGCTCCCGGTCGTCCGCCGACAGGGTCTCGCCGGTGCGGATCTGGTCGGACACCGTGCAGATCGCGAGCGCCTGCCGGCCGTACGCCGCGGCCAGCGTGTAGAGCGCGTTGGCCTCCATCTCGATCGCGAGTACGCCGTGGTCCGCGAGCAGGTCGACGAGCTCGGGGCGCGGGTTGTAGAAGGTGTCCGACGACAGGATCTGGCCGACCGCCGGTGTGAGGCCACGGGCCACGGCCGCGTCGTGAGCGGCCCGGAGCAGCCGGAAGTCGGCAGTCGCCGCGTAGTCGAGCCCGTGGAAGCGCACCCGGTTCATCGCCGAGTCAGTCGCGGCGCTCATCGCGAGAATGATGTCGCGCGGGCGCAGCGACTCGGCGAGCGCGCCGCACGACCCGACCCGGACCAGCTGCTGCACGTCGTAGTCGTTGAACAGCTCGTTCGCGTAGATGGCCATCGAGGGTTGGCCCATGCCGGAGCCCTGGACGCTGACCGGCGTACCGCGATAGGTGCCGGTGAAGCCCAGCATGTTGCGCACCCGGGAGTAGCACTCGGCGCCCTCGAGGTACGTCTCGGCGATCCACTCGGCGCGCAACGGGTCGCCGGGGAACAGCACCCGCGGCGCGATCTGACCGGGCTCGGCAGCGATATGCGTACTCACGATCGGGCAGCCTACGGCCCACACCTAGGCTGGCGAGCGTGACCGCCTCCGATCGCCGCGCCGCACCGACGTTCCACTTCGCCCGCAGTCGCCACGATCGCCTCGGTCGCCACCGCACCGACCCGGACTGGGCCGACGAGCAGTGGACCCGGACCGACCCCTGCGTCCTCGTCGTCGGTGACGGCGTCGTCGCCATGGACGGCTCGGCCCTGCGCCTGATGACTCCCGACACCGCACCCAAGGGGGAGCGGGCCGTGCTCGGCACGGTGGACGGCCGAACGTACCTCGCGGTCTTCGCCAACGATGTCCCCGGGGAGCTCGATCCGACCCCGGTACGACAGGCCGGCGTCGCGATCGACACGGCACACGGCGGCCTGCTGGTCCACGCGCTCGGCCTGGCCAACTGGCACCGCACCCATCCGCGTTGTGCGCAGTGCGGCGACCCGACCGAGGTGGCCGAGGCCGGTCACATACGCCGCTGCCCCAGCTGCGGGGCCACCCACTTCCCGCGGACGGATCCCGCGGTGATCATGCTGGTCACCGACGACCGCGACCGGGCGCTGCTCGGCCACCAGCCGTCCTGGGCCGAGGGCCGCTTCTCGACGCTGGCCGGCTTCGTCGAGCCGGGGGAGTCGTTGGAGGACGCGGTCCGCCGCGAGGTGCACGAGGAGGTCGGCATCACGCTCGCGGACGTCGCGTACGCCGCCAGCCAACCCTGGCCGTTCCCCTCGAGCCTGATGGTCGGGTTCTTCGCCACCGCGGAGACGACCGACATCGACGTCGACGGCCGGGAGATGGCCGAGGCGCGGTGGTTCACCCGTGACGAGCTGCTCCGCGAGGCGACCAACCTCCAGGTCAAGCTGCCCGGTGTGGTGTCGATCTCGCGCTGGCTCATCGAGACCTGGCACGGCAGCGAGCTGCCCGGGCGTTGGTGAGGTCGCGCTCAGGTCAGGACAGCTTTGCCTTGACCTCGCGTACTGAAGGGTTCGTCAGCGCTGAGCCGTCGGGGAAGACGAGCGTCGGCACCGTACGGTTGCCCGCGTTGACCCGCTCGACGATCGACGCCGCATCCGGCTCGGCCTCGATGTCGATGACGGCGTAGTCGATGCCCTCGCGATCGAGCTGGCCCGCCAGTCGATGGCAGTAGCCGCACCAAGACGTGGAGTACATCGTGACCTGTGGACGCTCCGGCATTCTGTCCTCTCGGCGACCTAAAGTGTTCAGGGAGTCGCGCATGTCAGTGCAACATTCAACCAATTGCGACTATTCCAGGCGACCAGCGCCACGAGGAGACGCCCGGTGACGGAGCCCGACCAGGTGCTCGCGGCCCTCGACCCCGAGCAGCGCGAGGTCGCGACGACCCTCCGCGGGCCGGTCTGCGTGGTCGCGGGCGCCGGCACCGGCAAGACCCGGGCGATCACCCACCGGATCGCGTACGGCGTCGCCTCCGGCGTCTACGCGCCGGCGCAGGTCCTGGCGGTCACGTTCACCACGCGGGCCGCCGGCGAGATGCGCGCTCGGCTCCGCGGTCTGGGCGTGGACGGTGTGCAGGTGCGGACGTTCCATTCCGCCGCGCTGCGCCAGGCCCGCTACTTCTGGCCGCAGGTCTACGGCGGCGCGCTGCCCGAGCTCGTCGGGTCCAAGCTGTCGATGGTCGCCGAGGCGGCGTCGCGGTGCCGGCTGTCGACCGACTCCTCGCAGCTGCGTGACCTCGCCGGCGAGATCGAGTGGTCGAAGGTCAGCAACGTGACGCCGGACTCGTACGCCGGGCTCGCCGCCTCCCACGGCCGCGACCCCGCCGGGCTCGACCATCCGACGGTCGCCCGGGTGTTCGCGGCGTACGAGGAGGTCAAGCGCGAGCGCGACCGGATCGACATGGAGGACGTCCTGCTGTGCGGCGCGGCGCTGCTCACCGCCGACGAGACCGTCGCCGCGACGGTGCGCCGGCAGTACCGCTGGTTCGTCGTCGACGAGTTCCAGGACGTGAGCCCGATCCAGGTCGCGCTGCTCGACCTGTGGCTCGGCGGCCGCGACGACCTGTGCGTCGTCGGCGACCCGATGCAGACGATCTACTCCTTCGCCGGCGCGTCGGCCGACTACCTCACCGACTTCGCCGCCCGGCATCCCGGCGCCCGGCGACTCGAGCTGGTCCGCAACTACCGGTCGACGCCGGAGGTGATCGCCGCGGCGAATCGGGTGGCGCACGGGCCGCGTGGTGGGTCCGGCTCGCGCGGTGGGTCCGGGCCGCGTGGTGGGTCCGGCACCGGGGCGGTCGTGCTGCGGGCGCAACGTACCTCCGGCGCCGCCGTCCGCTGCGCCGGCCATGCCCACGAGATCGACGAGGCCGAGGCAGTGGCCGGCGAGATCGCGACGCTGCGCGACGGGGGGACGGCGCTGCGCGACATCGCGGTGCTGTTCCGGATCAACGCGCAGTCGGAGGCCTACGAGGAGGCGCTCGCGGCGCGAAGCATCGGCTACGTCGTCCGCGGCGTCGAGCGGTTCTTCGACCGGCCCGAGGTACGGCAGGCGATCACGCTGCTGCGGGGCGCCGCGCGGGCCGGCGAGGCGACCGGCGACCTCACGGCCGACGTACGGGCGGTGCTGTCCACGATGGGATGGACCGGCGAGCCGCCGTCCGGCAGCGGCGCGCAGCGCGACCGATGGGAGTCGCTGCAGGCCCTGGTGGGGCTCGCCGAGGAGTACGCCGCGTCCGCGGCCGGTGCCCCGGTGCCCGACCTGACCGGGCTCGTGGCCGAGCTGGAGCGGCGAGCCGCCTCGCAGCACGCGCCGGTCGCCGAGGGAGTCACGCTCGCCACCCTGCACGCGGCGAAGGGTCTCGAGTGGAAGCACGTGTTCCTCGTCGGGATGCACGAAGGCACGATGCCGTTCGTCTACGCCCAGACACCGGCGGCGATCGCCGAGGAGCGGCGGCTGTTCTACGTGGGTGTCACCCGCGCCCGGGACGCCCTGCACGTCTCGTGGTCGGCGGCCCGGTCGCCCGGCTCCCGGGGCAACCGGAGCGCGAGCCGGTTCCTCGACGGCATCCGGCCGCCCGACCCGGACGGTGCCGGCCGCGACCGTGGCAGCAGGTCCGCCCGCGGCGCTCGTGGCCAGCGGCAGGTGGCCCGCTGCCGGACCTGCGGCCGGCCGCTCAGCGGCGCCGCCGAGCGCAAGATCGGTCGCTGCGACGCCTGCCCGGCGACCTACGACGAGCAGCTGTACGAGCGGCTCCGCACCTGGCGTACCGAGCAGGCCAGTGCGCAGAGCCTCCCGGCGTACTGCGTCTTCACCGACGCGACCCTGACGGCGATCGCCGAGACGCTGCCCGCCGACCACGCCGCGCTGCTGCGGGTGCCGGGCGTCGGCAAGGCCAAGCTCGACAAGTACGGCGCGGACGTCATCGCGATCTGTGCCGGCCAACCCGGACGTTCTGCCGCGGACGACGCCGTCGAAGAAAAAGGTTTGCGTGCCCCGACGGGAGGGGCGTAGCATCACGGCATCGAGACCGTAAGGGATCGATGCTGGATCGCTCATTACGTGAGGAGGTGCTAACGATGATCACGAAGACCAAGATTTCGCCGTCTGTCGCGGCGGTGCGTCAGCGTGCTCTCGTTGGTGCCTCGCTGCCGGGCGGCATCACGTGCGCGGCCGGGATCCACCGTTTCAACGGGACCGGTATGTCCAGCGTCGTCGTGGATGCTTCCGGCGTGCGCCCGACGTACCTCCCGATCCTGCAGGCCTTCCACGTGGGAGACCCAGCCTGGAGTCCACCCGATTGACTGCGTCAGTCGACCGGCACCTCCAGGCCGCGGAATCCCACATCGGATTCCGCGGCTTTTTGTATGTAGGGAAGACGCAGTTGTGACACAGCACAAGGTTTGTCCCGGGACCTCGGTCCCACCGTCAGATCGACAGTCACAAGGAGGTGACAGATGACCATCAGCGTCCTCGACCCGTTCTCGAGCGCCACGCTCGACGCGGTGGACGACGAGCAGCTGCCATGCCGGTCGAACGATGCCGAGCTGTGGTTCGCCGAGTCGCCCGCCGACGTGGAGCTCGCGAAGTCGCTCTGCCTGGACTGCCCAGTCCGGCTGGAGTGCCTCGCAGGTGCCCTCGAGCGGCGCGAGCCATGGGGCGTCTGGGGCGGTGAGCTGTTCTTGCAGGGAGTCGTGATCCCCCGCAAGCGGCCTCGCGGTCGTCCGCGCAAGAACGAGGCGGCCTGACCGTCGTCGCCTGGAGGCAGGAACTCAACACATGAACGACAAGACGAAGACACAGACCAGGAGCACCATCATGAATCTCATGTACGAAGACCTGGCGCGAGCGCATAGTCGCGAGCGCCTCGACATGGCGCGAGCCGAGCGCCGGGGCCGTCATCTGGCCCGGGCCCAGCGGCTCGCCCGCCAGGCGGAGCGGGCGGCGTACGCCGCCAAGCTCCACTTGGCACGGGCCCTCTGAGGCGCTCGGCGACGACCCCGTCGTGGGGCCCCAGTCGGTCTGACGGAAAACAGCGAGCCCCGGCTCACCTTCGGGTGGGCCGGGGCTCGCTGCTGTTCACGCCGAGTGGCGCACGGTCGTCGCTCCCACCCACGCCGGGCGACGACCGTGCGCCACTCGCCGAGCTGAACGGGCGCTCGCGGCATGATGGAGCCGTGACGTACTCCTGTGCCTACTGCGGCCAGGCCGCCCCCGGCGACTCGTTGCCGCTGACCTGGGCGACCTCGATCGAGAACGGCCGGCAGCTGGTGTACTGCGAGCAGTGCGCCCGTGAGCACGTACGCGGCATCGAGGGCCGCCTCGACAACGAGTGGTGGTGACCCGACCCACGAATCTTGAGGGGTTGGGGTAGCCAGGACTGCCCCAACCCCTCAAGATTCGTCAGCGGGACGCGCGCCAGGCCTGCCAGCGTTCGACGGCGTGCCACCACTGCCGTCGGGCCCACATCACCGACTCGTGCTCCTCGGACTGGCGCCGGATCCAGCGCCGCAGCGGACTGACCGGCTCCGGGGCGGCGGTCTGGAGTTGCTCGACCTCCGAGCTCAGTCGGTTGACGACGTCGCGCAGGCCGGAGATCTCGTCGGCCTGGGTCCCGATCTGGATGAGCAGCGGGGTCACGACGTCGGCGGCCAACGCGACGCTGCGGACGCCGGCTCCGGTCGCGCCGGACCTCGTGATGGGAACGTCGTCGACCAGGAGCTGCGGGTCGCCGACCACGTCGTACGGGCCGTCCCGGAGGACTCCCGCGATCTCCTCCCCACGCGTACGCAGGAAATCGGCCTGCTCGGCCGGGAAGGTCAGCGGGTCCCGGTTGACCGCGGTCGGGAGCACCTGGTTGGTCAGGACCTGGCCGACGACGGCGGCGTAGCGCTCGTCGTCGAACCGGTCGGCGACCCGCTCGTTGACGCCGGCCAGCAGTCGGGTCGCGGTCCGCCCGAGCGACACGTTGAGGTGGCGGTTGCTGACCAGCTCGAGGTCGGTCGGCAGCCCCATCAGGTCGGCGAAGTCGGTCCAGAGCTTCCGTCGCGGCGCGGCCGGCGTGGTGACGACGACGTGGATCCGCTCGGCCGGCAGCGCCGTCGCCCAGCGGGCCAGGACGGCGGGGGCGTCGTGGTGCCCCCAGAACCACTGCCCGAAGTGGGACCGGTCCGGCTCCTCGAACACCTGCCGGAGGTACTCCGGCCAGTCGGCGGTGTGTCGATGCTTGACCTGCTCCTGCCAGTCCGACCGCAGCATGGACACGAGCGAGCGCAGGGTGTAGACGATGTGCACCTCGCGGTCGCCGAACGACTCTACGATGCGCGGCACCTGCGCCTTGTCCGCGCCGGCCAGCAGCTCCTGGGACAGCACGACGTCGGCGTCGACGCCCGCGACCCGGTCGCACAACCGGTCCCACGACCCGGCCCACTCGGGGTGCTCGACGCCGCCCCAGCGCAGGGCGCGCACATCGAGGGTCGCGTGGAACATCTCCTCCGGGCTGTCGACGGGGTAGGCGACGTCGTACTCCGGCCAGCTGCGGCGATACTGCCAGAGCACCGACTGGAGGAATGTCGTCCCGGTCTTGGGGGCGCCGATGTGTAGGTGCAGCCGCCGCGTCTGCCCCATTGCGTACCTCCTCCTGGACGATGTGCCCGAGACACGCTGTGCCACTTTAGTCCGCCTTGCTCAGTTGTTGGCGAAACCAGGCAGGGCATCTTCACAGATCGCCCGGAACGGCGCCTCGGCCCCGAGCTGGCTGAGCACACCGATGCCGCCGATCCAGACCCTGTGAATGAGGAGGTACGAAGGTGGCAGGTTGATGCGGATGGCGGTGGTGAAAGCGGGTTTGCGTGGGTCGTTCATGCGGGCCGCCTGGCGGCGCATCCAGGCCCGACTGAACTGGAACGTCTCGTGGCGGGCCGGTTCGACGAAGGGCCCGAGGTAGTCGCGGATCACCTCGACCGGAATGTCGATCCCCGGCTTGATGAAGCCTTCCTCGCGCAGTCCGTCGACGACCGCGTCGTAGTCGTCCTCGACCGCCCGGCGCAGCAGTCGGCCGATCGGCAGCGGGAGGCGACCCTCGGGAAGCCGGGCGACCGAGCCGTAGTCGACGACGCCGAGCCGCCGTCCCGACAGCACCCGGAAGTTGCCGGGGTGCGGGTCGGCATGCAACAGCCCGGTGCGACGCGGCCCGTCGAACAGGAACCGGACGTAGAGCTCGCCGTAGTGGTCGCGATCGACCTGGTCGCCCTCGGCGATCAGCCGCGCCAGCGAGCTGGTGCTCTCCATCCAGGTGCTGACCAGGACTCGCTTCGTGTGGGCCACGACGTCCGGCACCTCGACGTCGGGGTCGGTGGCGTACGCCTCGGCGAAGACCTGCTGGGCGGCGGCCTCGAGGTCGTAGTCGAGCTCCTCCACCACCCGGTCGCGCAGCTCGTCGATCAGCGGCTTGACCTCGATCCCGGGGAGTACGGGTCCCAACAACCGCGACAGCCGGGCGATCTGCCTCAGGTCGGACCGCAGGGCGTCGCCGGCGCCGGGGTACTGCACCTTGACGGCGACCTCCCGGCCGTCGTGCCAGCGGCCGCGATGGACCTGGCCGATCGAGGCGGCGGCCGCCGGGTCGTCGTCCAGCTCGACGAGCCGTTCCCGCCAGCGCGGTCCGAGCTCGGTCGCGAGCATCCGGTGCACCGTGGCGGCGTCCATCGGCGGCGCGGAGTCCTGGAGCTGGGTCAGCGTCGCACGGTAGGGCGCGGCGAGGTCGTCGGGGAGGGCCGCCTCGAAGACGCTCAGCGCCTGACCGAACTTCATCGCGCCGCCCTTGAGCTCGCCGAGCACCTTGAACACCTGCTCGGCCGTCCGGGCCTGGACGTCGGTCACCACGCGCTCGCTCGGGACGCCGGCGAGGCGGCGGCCGAGGCCGGCGGTGGCGCGACCGGCGAATCCGAGGGGGAGCGTGGCCAGGCGGGCGGTCCGCGCCACCGCCTTGCGCGGCAGCGGGGTCTCGTCGGATGAGCTCACCCCACCATTCTTCCCAGCCGTCGGGCCATCCCCTAACCCAGGAGGGCACATCCGCACCGGTCCTGCAGCGACCACCGCTGCCGGCGCAGCCGAGACAGGTCGGCGCCGATCCGCACGGTCGCGTTGTGCGTGAGCGCGGGCTCGCCGGCCAGGTGGGCCAGCGCGTCTCGGACGGCCAGGACCGCGACGGCGGTCTCGAGCACGGCCGAGACGGCGCGGACCAGAGAGTCCGACGTCGTCGACAGCGGCCGGGGAAGCTGGGCGAGGATCGCCGGCCAGGCGGCGTCGACGGCGCTTCGCTCGGTGTCGATGCAACGCAGGCAGGCGGTCCGCCCGGGCAGCACCAGCGGCCCGATGACTCCGCAGGCGTCCCGGAGGGCAACGACGAGATGCGGGACGTCGGCTCGGAGGCACTCGTCGCCGAGCTCGCGGGCCGCCTCACCCTCGACGGCGATGACGGCGAGATCCAGATCCGCCGTCGGCGACGGTCCCGGGACGATCCGCTTCACACCGGAGGCCTCGAGCAGCGCCGCGAGCGGTGCGGCGAGGGCGGTGTCGCCCAGGATGGCGACCTCGGCCGCCCGTCGCCTCGCCAGGTGCTCGTGGACCGCGTCGGCGGCCACTCCGCGGGCCAACAGGTGCGCCGCCTCGTGCTCCAGGCCGGTCTCGGCCCGCCACACGTCGGAGTCCACGACGACGCCCGCCGCGTGCAGGGCCCGCACCATCGACGCGTCGAGCGTCGGGTCGTCGGCCTGGCGGACGCCGTCGAGGGCGCGCAGGAGGTCGGCCAGCGGGTCGGCCGGGTCGAGGACGAGGGCGTGGCCTGGCTCGGTGCCGAGCTGCAGGTGCTCGGCGTCTCGGCGCAGCAGCGGTGAGCCCGGACGTAGGACAGGACGCATGCGGATCTCCGGTGTCAGCTGGGTGCCGACAGCCTGCCAGGATGCCGCGTCGACCGCCGGCGCTGTCCACAGCCGGGGCCAGGACGTAGGACGGCGGCGCCCCGGACGATCCGGGGCACCGCCGTCGACGTCAGCTGGCGGCCGTCAGGCCTTGCCGAGGATTCGGTTGAGATTGGTGCCACACACGGGGCACTTGGCCTTGGCCATCCGGGTGCCCTTGGCGTTCACCTGCACCTCACCGGTCGCCTGGCGCTTGTCCTTGCACTTGACGCAGTAGTACTCGCCACTCCACGTCTCCGCCATCGCGTTTCTCCTTGCCATCTCGTGACGACGCTCGCTCCGCTGGAGGAGCGCCGATACTTAGCAGGCGGGAAAGAACCGGGGGAAGCCCCGCCGTGACCCGTATCAGCGGGCCTCGCGGACACCCTACGTCACCGGCTCGTCGGCTCAGCGGCGACACGGCGTAACCGAAAAGCCCCCGACTCGCCAACGAAGCCGCCCGCCTTCCCCTTGCGGACGCGCCGGCGAGCCGGAGGCCTTTGCGCCGTCACGGTAGGAGCCCGCCGTCACCGCGTCAATCCACGCCTGTGCATAACGTTGTGGACGGGCTGTGGACGAGGCGATACTACCTGTGCACGACATGTCCGCTTTAGTGGAATTTTCGGAGAGAGCGGACATAGACAAATTACGCAAAGTACGCGACAAGCTGCGCGAATGCCTCGGAATCGCGGTTGTGGATGAGCATCGACGGTGCCTTGCCACGGCTACGGTATGGGTCGTGAAGAAGTCTGATCGGCCCGCGGTCGAGGTGCGCCGCAGCAAACGTCGACGCCGCACGGTGGCCGCCTATCGCGATGGCGACAAGGTCGTGGTGATGATGCCGGCCCGCCTCACCAAGGCCGAGGAGGCCGAGTGGGTCGAGATCATGCTCGGCCGCCTGGAGCGGCAGAGTCGACGGCAGTCGCCCAGCGACGCCGAGCTGGCTCGTCGGGCCGACGCGCTGTCCGGGCGCTACCTCGACGGCCTGGCCCAGGCGGCCTCGGTCCGGTGGGTCGACAACCAGCAGCAGCGGTGGGGCTCGTGCACCATCGCGGACCGCACCATCCGGCTCTCGTCCCGGCTTCGCGGGATGCCGACCTGGGTCATCGACTACGTCCTGTTACACGAGCTGACGCACTTGTTGGTGCCCGGGCACGGCGCGGACTTCTGGGAGTGGGTCAACCGCTATCCGCGCACCGAGCGGGCCCGGGGATACCTGGAGGGCGTGTCCGCGACCACCGCGATGCCCGGCGGCGGCGCGCCCGATCTCGACGACGTGGACGCGTGAGCCCGACCGCGGTCCGTCGGCTCGTCGTCGTCCTCGCCGTCCCGGTCGCCGACTCCCTGCCTCGTCCCGGCCTGTCGGGCGATCGGCTGGCGGCGGCGCTGCTCGCCGACACTGTCGACAACGCCGAGGCGCTGGCGGCGGCCGAGATCGCGGTGCTGTGTCGCCCCGGCCAGGCGGAGACGGTGGCCGAGTCGGCTGCGATCGACACGCTCGTCTGGAGCAGCGCGTCGCCGACGGTGGCGGAGGCGGCCTCCCGGGCGACCGACCATGGCGTCGGTCAGCTGGTCGTGATCGCCTCCGACGCGCCGCACCTGCCCGGCTTGCTCGTCGGCAAGCTGTTTCGGCCCCTGGGCCGCGCCGAGGTCGCGATCAGCCCCGACCCGCGTGGGATCGCGACCGCCGTCGGGCTGCGGCTTCCGGCGCCGGACTGGCTGGGCGAGATCGAGCTCGACGATCCGGCGGTCGTCGACACGGTAGTCGGTCGAGCCCCCCGCCGGGCGCTGGTCCGGACCACACCGGGTTGGCGACGCCTCCGCGAGCCCGGTGACCTCGCGGCGCTCGACACCGGCGTCGACGGCGGCGATCTCACCCGCGCCATCGTCCACGAGGATCGCTAGCGGCGTCGGACGCAGTCGCGGACCAGGGCGCGTACCTGGTCGTCGGTCTCGACGGGAAGCCGCTCGACGGCGAACCACGCGAGATCCACCGACTCGGCGCTGCGTCGTGGCGCGGCGTCCGGTGACGCGATCGCGACGAACTGCACGTCGAGATGACGTGCGACGCCGTCCGTGGCGCAGAACGCGGGATGTCGGGCCAGCCGGACCGGTCGCGGGTCGACCTCGAGGTCGTCGATGCCCGACTCCTCCCGGGCCTCGCGCCGGGCCGCGCCGGCCAGGGTCTGGTCGTCGGACTCGCAGTGCCCGCCGGTCTGCAGCCACAGCCCGGCTCGTCGATGCAGCGTGAGCAGGACCCGCCGACGATCGTGGCTCAGAATGAGCGCCGCGGCGGTCAGGTGCTCGGGTACGCACGACCGGGAGAGGGCGTCGTCGTACGTCGCGAGGTGTCGAAGGTACGCGGCGCGCAGCTCCGCCTGCTCGGTGTCCGGCGGCTGCCAGCGGTCGAGCAACCGAGTCGCGTCGGCGTGCAGGCTCACGCGCGACCGGGGTCGTCGCCCTTGTCGTCCTCCGACTCGTCCCGCGGCGGCTCGTCCTCCAGCAGCTTGGCCAGCGCCTCGTCGAACTCCGAGTCGCTGCCGGTCGTCGGCGCATCGGTGTCGCGATCGGCCTGGACGAAGCCGAGGGGGTCGTCGAGGTCGCTCGCTCCGGGCATCAGGTCGGGATGGGCCCAGACGGCGTCGCGCTCGGCGCGGCCCTTGGCGTCCCGCAGCGCCGCCCAGAGGTTCGCGGCGTCGCGCAGCCGTCGGGGCCGGAGCTCCAGCCCCACGAGGGAGGCGAACGTCTGCTCCGCCGGCCCGCCGGCCGCCCGCCGACGCCGGACCGCCTCGCGCAGCGGATCGGCGCTCGGCATCCGGTCGCGGGTCGCCTGGGTCACGACTTCGTCGACCCAGCCCTCGACCAGGGCGAGCATCGTCTCGAGTCGGGTCAGCGCCGCCTGCTGGGCGGGGGTCCGCTCCGGCTCGAAGAGGCCGCCGCCGAGCGCCTCCTGCATCGCCTGCGGATCGGTCGGGTCGAGCCGGCCGAGCTGCTCCTCGATCTTGGAGACGTCGATCGACGTGCCGCGGCCGAACTCCTCGACCGCACCGAACAGGTGCCCGCGCAGCCACGAGACGTGGGCGAACAGCCGGTGGTGGGCGGACTCGCGCAGCGCCAGGTAGAGCAGGACGTCGGCGTCGGACTGGGCGAGCCCGGAGCCGAACGCGGAGATGTTGGTCGGCAGCAGCGCGGCCGTGCCCGGCTCGGTCAGAGGGAGGCCCACGTCGGTCGTGCCGACGACCTCACCGGCCAGCTCTCCGATGGCCTGGCCGACCTGCTGGCCGAACATCGCGCCGCCCACCTGGTTGAGGATGCCGAGCAGCGGTCCGGCCATCTGACGGGCCTCGGCCGGCATCGCTTCGCTCATCGCGCGGACGACGTTGTCGGCGATCGGCTCCACGAGTCGCTGCCAGGTCGGTCGGGTGGCCTCGACCCACTCCGCCCGGCTCCAGGCGGCGACTCGACTCGTGCCGCTGGGGAGATCGGTGACGTCGTCGAGCCAGTGCTCGGCGAGCCGGGCCGCGTCGGCGATCCGATCGGCCTGGTCACCGCGCGGCGACGGGTCGGGGGACCGGGCCAGGGTCTGTCGCGCGACCTGTCCGGCCAGGTCCCAGTTGATGTTGCCCTCATGTGGGGTGAGGAGCTGCTGGACCTGGCCCATCAGCTGTTGGAGGTCGGGCATCTGGCCGGAGCCCATCGCGCCGAACAGCGACTCGAGAGGCGTCCCGGCGAACGGGTTCGGCGTCGCCGGTAGCTCCTCGTCCGGTCGGCCGTCGTCGTCCTCGCCGGGACGCTCGTCTTCTGGGTCGCTTGCCATGCTTCCAACGTACCTTTCCCTCGAAAGCCGGTCCGGTCGTACGCTTCGACCATGCCGCACGCGATTCGCCTCCTGGCCCTGCGGGACGATCCGCTGAGCGTCGACGAGGTGCATGCCGCGCTGGCGGACCCGGCCGCCGGTGGCGTCGCGGTGTTCGTCGGTACGGTCCGCGACCACGACGGCGGTCGGTCGGTGGAGCACCTGGCGTACTCGGCGCACCCGAGCGCGCTCGATCGGCTGCGCGAGGTGACCGAGAAGGTCGTGGCGAGTCACGAGCTGATCGCGGTCGCCGCCGTCCATCGGGTCGGCGACCTCGACGTCGGCGACGTCGCGGTCGTCGTCGGGACGGCCGCGGCCCATCGCGGCGAGGCGATCGACGGCTGCCGCGCGCTCATCGACGACCTGAAGGCGACCGTTCCGATCTGGAAGCACCAGCGGTTCGCCGACGGCTCCGACGAGTGGGTCGGCACGCCGTAGCCGCCGTCCGGTCCGCTCCCGCCTACGCTGGTCGGCATGGACGTGTTGTGGTGGCTGGCGGTCCCCCTGGGGATCACCGCGCTCGCGATGGTGTGGGCGGCCTGGGCCGGTCGGCCGCGCGACGATCGGGAGCGCGACGACACCAGTCGGGCCCGGCTCGCCGCGGCGCTGGCCAAGCCGGTCCCCCCGGCGGCCCGCCGCGTCGTGGTCCGACCGCCGGACCCGCCGCGGGGCGTCGCGGTCCGACCCTCGACCCGGGCAACCCCGCCAGGTCGGCGGCGGCCGCGCCGGTGAGAGGCTGGTGCGCATGACGTCGCGTGCCACCACCCTGACGGTGGCCGCCATCCTGCTCGTCGCCCTGATCAGCGTCGCGGTGCTGCTGCCGGTGCCGTACGTGACGATGAAGCCGGGGCAGACGGTCGACACCCTCGGCGACACGGCACGCGGACCGATCATCGAGTTCGGACCGGGCGCGAGGACGTACGACACGACCGGCGAGCTCCGGATGACCACCGTCTCGGTCACCAGCCCCGACTCCCACGTGGGCCTGGGCCAGGCGCTCGACGCGTGGTTCGACTCCGACACGGCGATCGTGCCGCGCGACCTGGTCTACCCGCCGGAGCAGTCGGTCGAGGAGTCCGAGGAGCAGACCCATCTCGAGATGACCGGCTCGCAGTCCAGCGCCCAGGTCGCCGGGCTGACCGAGGCCGGGTACGACGTCGAGGAGGTCGTCGAGGTGACGACCGTGGCCCCGGACGGTCCGTCGGCGGGCCAGCTCGAGACGGGGGACCGGCTGCTCGAGGTGGACGGCGAGCCGGTGCCGACCTCGACGGCGGCCGTCGACGCGATCCGGGACCGCGAGCCCGGCGATCCGGTCACCCTCGCCGTCGAGCGCGCCGGCGACCGGCGCACGGTGACGGTGACCACCGAGCCGTCGCCGGACGACAGTTCGGTGCCGATCGTCGGCGTCGAGGTCACCACGACGCACGACTTCCCGTTCACGATCACCTACAACGTCGACCCGGCCATCGGAGGCCCCAGCGCCGGTGCGATGTTCGCGCTCGCGATCTACGACAAGCTGACCCCCGGTCCGTTGACCGACGGACACGTGATCGCCGGGACCGGGGAGATCGACGCCGAAGGCAACGTGGGCTCGATCGGCGGCATCCAGCAGAAGATCGTGGCCGCCGACCGGATCGGCGCCGACCTGTTCCTGGTGCCGCACGACAACTGCGTCGAGGCGCTCGACGTGGACGTCGACGACATCCGGCTGGTCGAGATGGGGACGCTGCACCAGGCCGTGACCTCGCTCGACGAGCTCGCCGACGACCCGGAAGCGGACGTGCCCGACTGTGCGGACTGACGACCCGGTCCGCCGCGCCGCGCTCGAGGTGGAGGCGCACGTCGCCGAGTCGGGATGGGACCAGCCGGCCCGGCTGTACGCGCTCGTCCCTACCACCGAGCTCATCGCCGACGAGCCGGAGCTCGCCGCTCGGCTCGGGCTCGATCCCGTCTCGGCCGCCGGCACGTTCACCCCCATCGAGCAGGAGCTGAATCCGACCGAGTCCTTGGAGCGGCTGCTGACCCGGATCGAGTGGCCGCCGGCCGTCCGTGGCGCCGCCGCCGTCCTCGAGCGGATCGTGCTGCCCGACGACGTCGAGGCCGCGCTGCCGGCCGAAGCCGACCCGGAGGCGGCGGCGCGGGATCCGCGGCGGCACGAGGTACGGCTCGCCGCCGCGGTCACTCGCGACGGCCGGGCGTACTGCGCGATTCGGTTACGCGACCACGATCGGGACGACGCGATACTCGAAGGTGATCAACTTGTGCCGGGCCTCGTGGGTCTCCTGTCTCGCTCCCTGACAGACTGAGGGCGTGGCCGACGAATTCGATAGGGAGGAAGCCGAGGTACCCGGACCCGGGCCGCGGCAGTCCACGATGCGTCGCGTCCTGCTGCCCACGGTCCTGACGCTGGCGGCGCTGATCTTCGGCATCGCGGTCTTCACCGGCGTGTGGACCGACCGGCTGTGGTTCCAGGCGGTGGGCTACTCGGACGTCTTCACCAAGGTCCTGTTCACGCGAGTCGCGCTGTTCGTCGTGCTCGGCGTGTTCTTCGCGGCGGTCGTCGTCGGCAACGTCGTCATCGCCTACCGGACCCAGCCGATCGTCGTGCCGCAGCCGCGCCGCAACGACCCGGTCGCCCGCTACCGCGAGGTCATCACACCGATCCGCGGCCGGCTGCTGCTGGCACTCGGCATCGTGCTGCTGCTCGCCGCAGGCTCGGTCGGCGCCGGCCAGTGGGAGAAGTACCTGCTGTGGCGCAACGGGGTGTCGTTCGGCGAGGGCGACGAGTACTTCGGCCGCGACATCGGGTTCTTCGTCTTCGACTACCCGTGGTGGCGGTTCCTGATGTCGTACGGGTTCGTCCTGCTCGGCGTCTGCATCGTCGCGGCGGCCTTGATCCACTACCTGTACGGCGGCATCGTCCTGCAGGGTCGGTCCAACCGGTTCTCGGCCGCCGCCCAGATCCATCTGTCGATCCTGCTCGGCCTGTTCATGCTGCTGAAGGCCGTGGCGTACTGGATGGACCGCTTCGGGCTCGCGATCGCCGACGGGAGC
>Ga0081538_10000235_pt1 | contig 62346 bp, 57 predicted proteins | sample TabmetS5T2R1_FD_71022 | JGI IMG/M metagenome (GOLD analysis project Ga0081538, IMG submission 71022) | Tabebuia heterophylla rhizosphere microbial communities from the University of Puerto Rico - S5T2R1 | ecosystem: Host-associated > Plants > Roots > Rhizosphere ...
GTCATCGATCAGGTGCCCATCCCGGGCCCGTCGCTCGTCGCCGCGCACGGCCGGTCGGTCTGGGTCAGCAACACAACCCGGACGCTCTCCAGGATCGACGGCAGCACGCTCTCCGTGACGAAGGTCGTTCCAGCGAGCGCGACCGCCGACGACCTCGTCGCCACGAGGGACGCAGTCTGGCTGCTCGACCTTGAGGGGCGCGTGCTCGTCAAGGTCGATGCGGCCTACGGGTCCGTGGCGAAGCGGAAGCCGCTTCCGGCCGTGAAGCGGCCGGAATATCAGTCCGGCGCCGGCGTGGACGCTGGGCGAGGAGCGGTTTGGGTCGCGCCGGGGACCAGGCGGCTGCTGAAGCTCGATCAGCAGGACGCGCGCGTCGTCAGGGCCGTCGATCTGCGGCGGCCGGTCGACGACGTCGCGGTCGGCACCGGGGCGGTCTGGGCGATCAGCAGCGCCTCGGCGAGGGTGCTCCAACTCGATCCGCGGACCGGATCGATCCGCGCTCGCATCCCGTTGGTGGCACGCCCGCGCCTGACGAGACCCGTTCCCGTCGCCATCACCGCCGGCGAAGGCGCGGTCTGGGTGCTGAATCAAAACACTCCGAGCGTGTCGCGCATCGACCCGCAGCTCGGCGCGGTCACGGCGACGATCCCGCTCGGCGTCGGCAGCGCTCCGAGCGCGATCGCAGCCGGGGCGGGCGCGGTCTGGGTCGCGTTGAGCGGCACGGAAACCGTCGTGCGAATCGACCCGGACACCGGCGCCGCTCGGTCGATTCGGATGGGTGGCACTCCGACCGGGGTGGCCGTCGGTCAGGGCAGGGTGTGGATACCCGTCCAGCCCGGTTTCAGGGCCGAACCCGCTGCCCGAGGGCGGACGATCCGGATGCCGGGCGCAATCTCACAGAGCTTCTGCACGCCGGTTGAGTTCGCGGAGACCGGGTCGCCACGGTTTTTGATCGTGTCCGATTTCCCGTTGCAGGCGCGCCCCAGCGTCCTGCCATCCCTGCAGTACAGCGATGCCGTTCGCTTCGTGCTCGCTCGGCGCGACTTCAGGGCGGGGAGGTACAGCGTCGGCTACCAGTCCTGCGACGTGTCGAGCGTCGCCACCGTTTTTGGGGGAACGCCCGCGACGTGTCGCAGGAACGCACGCGCCTTTGCGAATGCTCCGGCCGTGCTCGGGATCATCGGCCCGTACACCTCGGGCTGCGCATCCGTCGAGCTCCCGATACTGAACGCAGCCCGCGGCGGGCCGCTCGCCGCGATCAGCGCATCCGCCACCGTCGTCGGCCTCACGCACGAGGGCCCCGCCACCAGGCCCGAAGAGCCCCAGTCGTACTACCCCCGCAGGGTGCGGAGCTTCGCGCGTGTCGTGCCAGCGGACGACGTCCAAGGCGCCGCCGACGCCCTCATGGCGAAGCAGCTGGGCATCAGAAGCCTGTACGTGTTGAATGACCAGGAGCCGTACGGAATCGCTTTGGCGGCGAGCGTCCGAAAGACGGCGAGAAAGCTCGGAATCCGGATCGCCGGGTCAGACGGCTACGAGCTTCGCGGCCGCACCTTCAAGGAGGTGGCGAAGCGGATCGAGAGGTCGGGGGCCGACGGCGTCTTCCTTGGCGGCATCCTCGCTTTCAGTGGACCCACGCTCGTGAGAGATTTGCGCGCGGCCCTCGGCCCGCGCGTCCAGATCCTGGCACCGGACGGGTTCCCTCCCGAAGCGCTCATCGAGCAAGCGGGTCCGGCGGCGGAGGGTGTCGTGGTCAGCCTTCCGGTTGTCGACCCGGCACGACTTCCTCACGCAGGGCGCCGCTTTGTCGAGTCCTTCGAGCGGGCGATAGAAGGCAAGGCTGCGCCGCATTCCGCACCTATGGCCCAGGCCACCGACATGCTGCTCGATGCCATCGCGGCGTCCGACGGGACGCGGGCTTCGGTGACCAGGAACCTGCTTCGGACGCGCGTCAAAAACGGCATCCTCGGCAGCTTCGAGTTCGACGCGAACGGCGACACGACCGCGGGCGGGGTGACGATGTACCGCATCGAGCATGGGAAGCCGCGCGTCGTCTCAGTAATCACGCCCCCGCGGAGGCTGCGATAGGCGCCCGCCTCTAGAGGTACCCGAGGATCGCGGCGCACCCCGCCAGCAGCAGCAGGCTGAGCGCGGTTCCGATGATGCCGAGCACCTCGCCGGCGCGTGCCATCCCGTGGCGGTGCGGGTCGCCCGAGCGGCGGGCGTCGCGGCCGAGCGCCCAGGCGGTCACGGCCAGCGGCAGCGCCACGACGAAGAGCAGCCCGAGCGACATCATGAGGATGAAGATCGCCATCGCGCCGGTGACGACTGACGCCACTGCGGACCCGCGACCCGTCGTCCGCCGGGGCATGAACGAGGCGTCGACCGGAAGGGCGCGGAGCGCCCGCCAGAGGTCCGTGGCGAAACGCGCCCGGAGCGCCTCGTCGACGCGCTGCTCGAACTCCTCGGCCGTCAGGCGACCGGAGAGCCAGTGCGTGCGCAGCAGCCGCACCGTGTTGTCCCGTTCCCGATCTGAGACGAGGAGTGCCGTCACCGCGACCCGGATGGTACTCAGCGGCGCTGCGCGCCGCCGCGCCTTCGGCGCGACCGCAGCCCGTTGCGGCGCAGCTCCTTCATCCGGTCCACGTCGACCTTCGCCGCAGCCTTTCCCTCCACGCCCGGCCCCTCGAACAGGACGGGCAGGCTCTCGAATCGCGGCTCCGAGAGGAAGGCAGCGCAGCCGCGCGGGCCGAGCTCGCCGTCACCGGGCGGGGCGTGACGGTCCCGGTTCGAGCCGAGCGGCGTCTGCGAGTCGTTCATGTGGAGGCAGCGGAGGCGTCCCCGTCCGACGGTGTCCTCGTAGCGGTCGATGACGGCGGCGAGCTTGTCGGCGGTCGTGATGTCGAACCCCGAGGCGAGCAGATGACACGAGTCGAGGCAGACGGCGACGCGCTTCCGACGGCCGCACAGCTTAATGAGGCGGTCGAGCTCCTCGAAGGAGCGGCCTAGGGTGTCGCCGGCGCCGGCCGTGTTCTCGAACAGCAGCGGGCAGCGGTCGGACTCGTCGAGGGCATGCTTCACGATCTCGGCGACGCGCGGCAGCGCCTCCTCGTTCGGCTCGCCCTTCGCGGAGCCCGGGTGGAGGACGACGCCGTCGGCGCCGATCTCGTCACCGGTGCGGAGCGCGTGGATCAGCGAGGTCGCGGACTTCCTGCGCATCTCCCGGTCCGTCGAGGCGGCGTTGATCAGGTAGATCGAGTGGATCACGACCGCCTTGATCGGCCCGTCCTCCATCAGCGCGCGGAAGGCGGCGACGTCGTCCTCCTTCCAGCGTCCCGGGCGCCACTGACGCGGCGACTGGCCCCAGATCTGGATGGCCTCGCAGCCGCGCTCGACGCCGCGCTCGTGGGCGTGGACGAGGCCGCCCGCCGTGGACACGTGAGCTCCGATTAGCATCGATCGAATGAGGGTCCGCTTCGCGCCGTCCCCGACCGGGGTGCTGCACATCGGCGGCGCGCGGACGGCACTGTACAACTGGCTCCTCGCCCGCGGCCGGGGCGGAATGTTCCTGCTCCGGATCGAGGACACGGACCGCGAGCGCTCCACGCCCGAGAACGTCGAGCAGATCCTCGAGGCGCTTCGCTGGCTCGAGCTCGACTGGGACGAGGGCCCGTTCTCGCAGTGGGAGCGCCGCGGCCGGCACGCCGAGGCCGTCGAGCGGCTGCTCGCCGGGGGCCACGCGTACGAGGACGAGGGGGCGGTCCGGCTGCGGGTGCCGGACGACGGCGAAACGGTCATCCACGACGTCATCCGCGGCGACATCGCGTTTCCGCACTCCGGGATCGCCGACTTCGTGATCCAGCGCTCGGACGGGAGCCCGCTCTACAACCTGGCCGTCGCCGTCGACGACCTCGACATGGGCATCACCGACGTGGTGCGGGGTGACGACCACATCTCGAACACCCCGCGCCAGGTGATGATCCTGCGGGCGCTCGGCGAGGAGCCGCCGTCGTACGCCCACCTGCCACTGCTCCACGGGCCGGACGGCAAGAAGCTGTCGAAGCGTCACGGCGCCGCGTCGGTACAGGATCTGCGCGACGCCGGCTATCTGCCGGAGGCGGTGCGCAATTACGTCGCGCTGCTCGGTTGGGGCTACGACGAGTCGACGACCTTCTTCACGACGGACGAGCTCGTGGAGCGCTTCGACCTGGCGCGGGTGTCGAAGAACCCGGCCGTGTTCGACGAGCAGAAGCTGCGCTGGATGAACGGCCGCTACCTGCGCGCCCTCGACCCGGCCGACCTACGCGGGCGGCTCGAGGACCTGTCGGGCCGCGAGGTGCCCCCCGAGGCGGTGGCCATCAGCCAGGAGAAGATGCAGACCCTCGCGGACTTCTGGGCGCTCGCCGGCTTCCTCGTGGAGCGCGGACCCTTCGACGAGAAGGCGTGGTCGAAGGTGATGCGGGACGGCGCGCCGGACCGGCTGCTAGCGGCGCGCGAGGCGCTCGAGGCAGCCGAGCCGTTCGACGTGGAACGGGTGGAGGCGGCGCTGCGGGGCGTGGTGGACCGGCTCGGGGTGAGGCCGAAGGACGTCTTCCAGCCGGTGCGCGTGGCGATCACCGGCACGACCGTGTCACCCGGCATCTTCGAGTCGGTCGCCGCGCTGGGGCGAGAGGAGACCCTCGCCCGCATCGACGACGCGCTTCGCAGGGCCGCCGGCTAGGACAGGCGCCCGGAGTCGAGCGGCGCCAGTGCGAGCACCTTCGTGCCGAGGTCGGAGGTCTCGATCTCGAGGCGCCCGCCCAGCATCTCGACCCGCTCCCGCATGCTCGCCAGCCCGACATGCCCGGGCTCGCCCGCGTCCAGGGGGTCGTCGTCATTGAAGCCGCGACCGTTGTCCGTCACCCGAAGCTCGACGTCCGGACCGACGGTGCGGAGTGAGAGTGACACCGCGCGCGCCCCCGCGTGGCGGCCGGCGTTCGTCACCGCCTCCTGGGCGATCCGGAACAGGGCGCCCGACATCTCCTCGGGCATGTCCACGTTCTCGATCGTCGCCAGCACCTCGAAGCCGTACCTGCGCTTCCAGACCGGCATGCAGTGCTCGATCGCGCTCGCGAAGCTGAGCTCCCGGTAGGCAAACGGTCCGAGGTCGACGATCTCGTCACGCAGCACCTGCACGTTGCGACTGGCGAGCTCGCGAGCCTCCTCGATCAAGGCTCCGGCCTCCTCGCCCCTTCCCTCCGCCGCGGCACTGCGCGCGGCCGACAGCATCATGTCCAGGCCGATCAGCTCCTGCACGGGGCCGTCGTGGATGGATTCGGCCACCCGCCGGCGGACCTCGCCCTCGGCCTGGATCGCCCGGCGGGAGAGGCCGCGGGCCTGGAGCCGCGACGCGGACTCGGTCGTCCGCAGCCGCCCCACTACGAGCGCGGTGGCGAGCGCGGAGACGACGAACACCGCCTCGGACAGGCCGAGCAGGCTAGCGCCGACCGGCTCGTCGCCGCGGATGAGCGTCGTGGTCACGAGGAGCCCGGACCCGAGCACCGCGACCGCGAGGCCGCGCCGCTCGCCCTGGAAGTGGGCGTGGGAGGCCACGAGGAAGAGGGCGGCAACCCGGACGGCGCCCAGTGTGTCGGGCGCCGCCGCCTCGAGCACGGCGAGCAACACGAAGTCGACCACCGCGACGAGCGGGCTGAGCGCTGCCTCGGGATTGCGCCGCGCGAGGATGACCATCCCGACCGCCCAGGGCAGCAGCAGGCCACCGGTGACCGCGACGGCGCGGCCCTCGTAGGGAAAGCCGAGCGCCACGATCGTGATGAGCGCGAGGACGGTGACGGCCAGGCGAGTGAGGGCGAACACCACGACCGGTCCGCCCGACGCGATCGGCAGCCGGGGCGGCATCAGGGGGTCCCCTCCGGGATGTCGGTGCGGCATCAGACCTCCGCTCCGGGACGCCGAAATGGCGACATTCGCATACCGTAGAGTGACTTTCGTGCTCGTGATAACGACGAAGTCGCCCTACGCGGTGCGCGCCCTCGCCGAGCTGGCCCGCCGCGGCAGCGCGACGCCCGTCCCGATCGGCGAGATCGCGAGAGCACGGGACATCCCGGTCCAGTTCCTCGAGGGCCTCTTCGCGACGCTGCGGCGGGCGGGCATCCTGCAGTCGCAGCGCGGCGTGAAGGGCGGCTACTCGTTCGGCCGCGACCCGGTCGACGTGACGGTGCTCGAGGTCGTGGAGCTGCTCGAGGGCGAGCTCGGGGTGGACGCCGCAAGCTCGAGCCCAGTCTGGAGCGAGGCGGTCGACGCGGTGCGATCGGTGCTCGCGGGAACGACGATCGCCGACGTGGCGGAGCGCGAGGCCCAGGAGGCGGGCGCGCCGATGTACTACATCTGACCGGCAGCCCGGCGTAGCACCGCCGTCGGGCGGGCCGCTAGGGTCCCACGCGCGACGAGGCTCGTTCGGCCAGCCCGAGCGCCCGGTATAGCGCCCACCGGACGGGTGGGTCGTAGCACTGCTGGGTGTAGCCCGGCCGGTTGACCCAGCCGTAGGCGACGCGCGGGTAGGGGGTCGGGGACGCGGGGTCGGGGCCGAGGCCGTAATGCTGCTCCGAGTCGCACCAGGACCTGGCCCGGGTCCGGGGATTGGGGCCCTGGCCGTTCTCGGCGGTGTTAACGAGAATGCGGAGGCGGCAGGCGAGTAGCCGTTCAAGGGCCCGGCCGTAGCGGACGTTGCGGACGGTCCAGTCCGCGTGGGTGGCGTTGAGGAGCACGCCTCCAGCGCGGCAGATATCGACGCGACGGAGCTTCCGGGCCATCCCAAGGGGGTTCCCCCCTCCCCAGTCGGAGGCCCCCGCGTCCATGTACACGGTCGTGCCGGGGAGGGCGGAGAGGACCCGGACGCCGTAGCGGATGGCGGCGAAGCAGGCGCGCTCCGACAGCTTCATCGATCCCAGGCTGTCGGGTTCGAGCGCGACCATGGCCCGGCGACTCCCAATCGCCGCGGCGGCCTCGTCGTAGAAGCGTCTCGCCGCGGCGAGGTCCCCGCACTCTCTCGCCTCGACGTTGAAGATCACAACGAGCGGCACGTTCCCGGCGGCGACGGCGCGGTCGACGTACTCCTCCAGCCGGTTTGCTCCGATGAACAGGCCGTACCAGTTGAAGCGGGGCTGGGAGGCGATCCGTTCGATGAGCGCGGCCTCGTCGTGTCGCCCGTCGGCCTGGAGCGACGCCAGCTCGCGGTTGGCGGGCGACTCGGGGTCGACGTACCAGGTGGTGCTGGGCGGCGGCCCGATGCGGGCCGTCGCGGCGAGGGCGGTCGCGGTACCGCCCACCGCAACGAGCAGCGCGGTGACAACGGCGACCATGGACAGGGACGGTCGTCGTTTGACGATACGCCGCATCGGATCGACCTCCGGCTATCGGGTGGGTGCGAGAGGGCCACCACGCCTGCATGCACACTTCTGGCGGCGAGTCCCGGCGCCGATGTCCCTCTCCTCAAGGGCTCGCGCCATCGTCCCCGACACCGACAACCTCTGTCAAGGGGTGCGACCAAGATGCCGATGTTGACCTCGATGAGCTTCCGAGGAGCATCTGTTGCGATCTGTACGTTGGCTGTCCTTGCGGCGGTGGCGGCGCCGGCATCCGCCCAGGAGCTTCCGGGGCCGCTGGCGACGGCGCATCCGTGTCAGGACGGCTTTAACCGGCTCGTGCGGGAGGACGGCTCCAGGTTCGCAAGCCCGGGCGACTGCGTCTCGTACTCCGCACGGGGAGGCGCGGTCATCGATCCGTTAACCCGCGAGTCGTGCCATCTGGGCATCAGCGCCCGACAGGGGGCGGACCCGCACCTCCTCTGGACCTGCTCCGTGGAAGGCATCCTAGTCGAGCGTGCGCTCAAGATTGCGCTCCTGAGACTCGTGTGCGACCTAGCGGGCGGCACGCGCTTCACCTCTGACGATGGAGGCGCGACCGGTCCCGGCCAGGCGTCCTGCTACCGACGTTGAGCCCGGCAAAGCGAGGAGGCGCAATGGGGTCGCGCGCTCAGCAAGGATGCCGCGCCGTCGCGCAGCGACGTCTACCCCTCGTCGCGCTAGGGTGGGCGCCGACGCGCGTTGGCCGGTGCTTCCTCGTCGGCGCGACGACGAACGCTGCGGTCCAGCTGCGATTGGCTGGCTGAGGATTCGCCGCCTCGGTGGTGTGCGACGCGAACGACCTGGCGCATGCCGCCGCACGGGCATGGAGCCACGGAGGCACGCCCGTCGGTGATGGCCGCTTCCGTGCGTGCACCGCACCGTTGACACAGGACTTCGGCCACGGGCGGCATCAGCGTCCTGCCTCTGATTCTCAAATCTCCCCTTCCACCGTCGGCACATGCTCGCCACGGGCCAACGTGGCGCGTAAGGAGATGAGTTCCCCGGCGAAAACGTGCGCAAACCGGGCTTTCGCAGAGACCAGCACGGTGCGGGGCACCCTGGGCCGCCCGGGTCGCACTCCTCGACGGGGGTTGCGCACATTCCGGGACTATGCGTCCCGGTTTGTATGGAACCCCCCTTGCCCGACCCCGCCCGCCCCCACCTCCGCGAGAAGCTCCGGGGCATTACCCCCTTCAGGTGGTTTGCCGCTGCTCCAGCACAACCAGGCCAACCGCCATCCGCTCTGCTTGCCGTCGGTAATGGGTCGCTGCCCTGGTTTGAAGTGCTGCGGCGTCATCGTGGACGCGTGCTAGCTGCTCCAGGTTGGCACGCTGTCCCGGGTCTCGCGCGATCGCAGCCTTCGCTCGCGCCGAGCGCGCCAGCTCGCGCTCTTTGTCCGCGACCTTGTCGCAGGTGTCGGCCCGCCTACGCGCCAACACTTCCTCGGCCTCGCGAACCACGCATCCATTATTCCCGGCGCCGGGCCGTGTAGCCATTGAGAGGCGGGTGCCATCGGGCGATCGAGATGCTCGACTCCACGAAACGAGGGGCGCTGCGCTGAGCCGTTGGGTCGCGAAGGCCGTCCGCTGCCGCCGCTGTCGCCGCGGCGCTGCTCTACGCCGACAGCCTCGAAACTTGAGCCGCCGGTCGCACTTGCCGCGTCACGCGCCCAGCGATGCCAGCAGCGCCGCGACCGCCAGGAACGCCACGATGAGCGCGATCATCGCAAGGTATGCGGCGGAGGCCACCCGCTCCTGCCGGGTGAGCTCCGGCTTCGGCCGCCCAACCCTCCGAGATCTGGGCTGAGCCAGCGACGAGCCCGGGGCGGCGGCCGGTTCCCTCTCGGGCAATGTCTGGGTTGCGCTCTCCACGTTCGCTCCTTCGGTGGCCCAACGTAACCCACGTCGGGGGCACGGGGTGTGCCCTGCGTCACAGATCGTGCGCCCTCGTGCGCGTTCCGGGCAGCAAGCGGCTAACTGACGGCGCTCGAGCGGCGCTCCGGTCGCTCGTCCCCGTGACATCGCCCGCCCGGTACGGCGGCTACAGTCGAGCCGATGAGCGTTCCCTCGATCACGCGCGCGTTGCCGGCCAGCCTCGCCGACCTCGTCGGCAACACGCCGATGGTCAGGCTCACGCGGGTGGCCCCGGATTGCGACGCCGAGCTGATCGGCAAGCTCGAGGCGTACAACCCCGCCGGCAGCGTCAAGGACCGGATCGGCGTGGCGATGATCGACGCGGCCGAGGCCGACGGGCGGATCGAGCCCGGGCGCAACACGATCGTCGAGCCCACCTCCGGGAACACCGGCATTGCCCTCGCATTCGTCTGCGCCGCCAAGGGCTACGACGTCGTCCTCACGATGCCACAGGGCATGAGCCGCGAGCGCGAGAAGCTGCTTCGCCTCTACGGGGCCGAGGTCGTCTGGGTCGAGTCGATGGGCGGGATGAACGAGGCGGTGGAGGAGGCGCGGCGGATCTGCCGCGAGCGCGGCGACTGCTACGTGCCGAACCAGTTCGCGAATCCGGCCAACCCCGACATCCACCGCCGCACGACCGCCGAGGAGATCTGGCGCGACTGCGACGGGAGGGTGGACGTCCTCGTCGCAGGGGTGGGGACCGGGGGGACCATCACCGGATGCGGCGAGCGGCTCAAGGAGCGGAGCCCCGACCTCCACGTCGTCGCCGTCGAGCCGGCCCGCTCGCCGGTCCTGTCCGGAGGCCTCCCGGGGCCCCACAAGCTCGACGGGATCGGGGCCGGGTTCGTGCCGGACGTGCTGGGGCGCGAGGTGATCGACGAGATCCTGCCCGTCGGCGACGACGACGCCATCGAGACGGCCAGGCTCTGCGCCACACGCGAGGGCGTCCTCGCCGGGATCTCGGCCGGGGCGGCGGTGTGGGCCGCGATCCAGGTGGGCTCGCGAGCCGAGATGCGCGGGAAGCGGATCGTCGCGATCCTGCCCGACTCGGGCGACCGCTACATCAGCACGCCGTTCTTCGCCCCGTGATCGGCCTCGGGACATTCACGCGCGTCGCCCGCGAGCTGCGGGAGGACCTCACCGCGGCCCAGGAGCGCGACCCGGCGGCCCGGAGCGTCGGCAGGGTCGAGATGCTGCTCACCTACGGCGGGGTGCAGGCGCTCCTCTCGCACCGCATCTCTCACGCCCTGTACGAGTCGGGCGTGCCGCTGGCCCCGCGAATGCTGGCCAACGCGACGAAGGTCCTCACGGGGATCGAGATCCACCCGGCGGCGACGATCGGGCGGGGGCTCTTCATGGACCACGGCTCGGGCATCGTGATCGGTGAGACGGCCGAGGTCGGCGACGACGTGACGATGTACCAGGGCGTGACCCTCGGCGGCACCGGCTTCGCCCGCGGCAAGCGCCACCCGACGGTCGGCCACGAGGTCATGATCGGGGCCGGCTCGAAGCTGCTCGGACCGATCGAGATCGGGGACCGGTCGAAGGTCGGCGCGAACTCGGTCGTGATCCACGACGTGCCCGCGAACTCGACCGTCGTCGGCAATCCCGGCCACCCCGTGAAGGTCGACGGCAAGAAGCCCGAGGGGCCGGACGCCGACTGGGTCCACCTGCCCGACCCGGTGGCCGACGCGATCCGCGGCCTCGCCAACCGGCTGACGGAGCTCGAGGAGCTCGTGGCCGACCTCACCGGGCGAAAGCCGGAGGGCGACGTACGGCCGCTGCACCGCCGCGGCGGGCCGGACTCGACGGGCGGGTAGGTGGCGGCGTGAGCGCGGCGCGGCGCCACTCGAGAGTGCGGCGCGACGGTGTACAGGGTTTTGGGGGTCCTAGGACCAAAAGTCAGGACACCGCCGCCGCAACCCCGTAACCAGCCCTGACCCGGCCGGGGAAGACGCCAGCGCCTCGAAGGCAGGACCGGCGGGCGGGTCCGACGCCCCGACCGCCTTCGGTACCGTCGGATGGGTGACGGAGAACACGCCGGACGCGCCCCGCGCCCGCCTCGTCAAGCGGATCGTCCGCCTGTTCCGCCCCTACCGGGGCCGGACGGCGCTGATCCTCGTCTCGATCCTCGTCACCTCCGGGCTCGGCATCGTCAACCCGCTCCTCATCCAGGTCGTGTTCGACGACGCCCTGTTCGTCGAGGGCGGACCGAACCTCGGGCTGCTCTACACGCTCGTCGCCGTGATGGTCGCGATCCCGCTGGTGTCGGGAGCGCTTGGCGTCGGCCAGACGTATCTCACGAATTTCGTCGGCAACCGGGTCATGCAGGATCTGCGCGACCGGCTCTACGCCCACCTTCAGTCCATGCCGCTCGCGTTCTTCACGGGTACGCGGACGGGCGAGATCCAGTCGCGCCTCGCGAACGACGTGGGCGGCGTGCAGACCGTGGTCACGAGCACGGCGTCTTCGATCCTCTCGAACGTCGTGACCGTGACGAGCAGCCTGGTCGCGATGGTCGTTCTGTCCTGGGAGCTGACCGTCGTCTCGCTCGTTCTGGTCCCGCTGTTCGTCTACCTCACCTGGCGAGTGGGCCGGGCCCGGCGGGCCGTCACGGCGGAGACCCAGGAGTCGATGGCGGAAATGAGCGCGATCACGCAGGAGACCCTGTCCGTCTCCGGCATCCTGCTGTCCAAGGTCTTCGAGCGCCGGGGGGACGAGATCGAGCGCTACCGGCGGGCGAACGAGCGGCTCGCGGGCCTCCAGGTGCGCCAGCAGATGACGGGGCAGGGGTTCTTCGCCCTGGTGCAGGCCTTCTTCGGGATCACGCCGGCGATCATCTATCTGGTGGCCGGCCTGGCCCTCGAGGGCGGTGGCGGACCGGCCATCAGCGCCGGGACGATCGTCGCATTCACGACGCTCCAGACGCGGCTCTTCTTCCCGATCATCCAGCTGCTGAGGGTGTCCGTGGAGATCCAGTCGTCGCTCGCGCTGTTCGAACGCGTCTTCGAGTACCTGGACCTCGAGCCGGAGATAGTCGACGCTCCCGACGCCGTCGCGCTCGACCCCCGCTCCGTGCGAGGCGAGGTCGCCCTGCGCAAGGTGTCCTTCCAGTACCCGGAGAGCTCGCCGCTCGCCGCCGCGGCGGGCGTCGACGGGGCCGACGGGCGTCCCCGCCGGAGCGCGCTGGACGGCCTCTCGCTCATGATCGAGCCGGGGCAGCTCGCCGCGCTCGTCGGCCCGAGCGGCGCCGGGAAGACGACGGTCTCCTACCTCATCCCGCGCCTGTACGACCCGAGCTCCGGCGGCGTGGAGATCGACGGCATCGACGTGCGGAAGATCCGGCTGGCCTCGCTGGCGGAGATCGTCGGCGTGGTGACACAGGAGACGTACCTCTTCCACGCCAGCGTCCGCGACAACCTGCTCTACGCGAAGCCCGACGCCACCGACGGGGAGCTCGAGGCGGCCGCCCGGGCGGCGCTGATCCACGACCGGATCGTCGAGCTCGACGACGGCTACGACACGCTGGTGGGGGAGCGCGGCTACCGCCTGTCGGGCGGGGAGAAGCAGCGGGTGGCGATCGCGCGCGTGGTGCTGAAGGACCCGCGGATTCTCATCCTCGACGAGGCCACCTCGGCGCTCGACACGACCAGCGAGCGCCTCGTGCAGGCCGCCCTCGAGCCGCTCATGGAGGGCAGGACCACGCTCGCCATCGCCCACCGGCTGTCGACGATCTTCGCCGCGGACGTGATCTTCGTCCTCGAGCGCGGTCGGCTCGTCGAGCAGGGGACCCACGCCGAGCTGCTGGCCCGCGGCGGCATCTACGCGCGGCTCTACCACGAGCAGTTCCAGGACGGCCTGGTGGAGGCGTCCTGCGCCGACGGGGTCGTGCTGTCGAACGGCGGCGTGGTGCACACGGGACGCGCGGCCTAGTAATAGACCGTCCGCGTTCGGTGCCTCGGGACCGCCTTGTAGCGCGGCGCCTGCCCGCGGTTCCACAGCCACATGTCGAGCACCCGCGGCGGCGTGCCGGTGCGCGCGGCCATCAGCTCGCAGGCGTGCAGGGCGCAGGCCCGGATCTCCCGCTCCTGCTCGCCCGGCTCGAGCAGCTCGCCGGCGTCGATCTGGGCGGCGAGGCGCTCGTCGTAGCGGAGGACCCCGTCCACGCGCAGCACGTGCGGGACGAGGTTGTCGGCGAAGATAGTGAGCCGGTCGAGGTCGTCGAACTCGGCCACGCCGGCCAGGGCCAGGTCATTCGGCGCGATCTGGGCCCGCTTCCAGAATCCGCGGTCGTCGAAGAAGGGCATGCCGGCGGCGAGAGTCTCGGCGAGCCGCTCGGCGGAGCCGTCCGACTCGCCGATCACCTCGAGCGCCGTGCGCCCGCCGAGGAAGCGCCCCAGGTCCTGCAGCGCCTGGGCGTAGAGCGCCATCAGCTCATGCCCCGGATCCTGGCCGAGCACCGCGGCAACGGCCGGGGCGTCGAGGCGCCGCAGCTCCGCCGCGGACCACGGCCCGCCCGAGCGCCAGCGGTCGGCGAGCGACCAGGCCACCGTGAAGTAGCCGGAGCACCCGGGGCGCTTCCGGATCGTGGGAAACCAGCCCGAGCCGAAGTTGATCGCGTCGAGGGTGAGCATGTAGGCGGCGACGTCGTCGCGGCTTCCCTCCAGGTAGTGGCGGTCCGGGTCGAGCTCCGGCGGCGGTGCGCGGCCCACCGCGGCCACCCGCTCGAGGTCGATCTCCACCCACCGCGCGTTTGCCGCGATCCCGGCGCAGCTGCGGCGGACCTCGTCGAGCAGACTCATGGGATCGGCCAGGGTAGACGCCTGCGGCACATCTATCCTCGGCGTGTGACCCTGCCGGCCGCGACGGAAAGCCTGCTCGAGACGCTGAACGAGCCCCAGCGCGAGGCCGTGCTGCACGGCGAGGGGCCGCTCCTCATCCTCGCCGGCGCCGGCTCGGGCAAGACGCGCGTGCTCACCCACCGCATCGCCCACCTCGTGGGAAGCGGCGCCGCGCGGCCGGGGGAGATCCTCGCGATCACCTTCACCAACAAGGCCGCAGGGGAGATGCGGGAGCGCGTCGAGGCACTCGTCGGCGGGCGGGCCCGCGCCATGTGGGTAATGACCTTCCATTCGGCCTGCGCCCGGATGCTGCGGTCGGACGCCGGGAAGCTCGGCTACACGCGCGGCTTCACGATCTACGACGAGCAGGACTCGCTCCGGCTCGTCAAGGCGTGCATCGAGGAGCTCGACGTCGATCCGAAGCGCTTCGCGCCGCGCGGCATCCGGCGGCAGATCTCCGACGCGAAGAACGCGCTGCTCGACGCGGAGGCCTACCGGATCAAGGTGTCGAGCTTCTTCGAGCAGACCGCCGCCGACGTCTACGAGGTCTACGAGCGGCGCCTGCACGCGGCGAACGCCATGGACTTCGACGACCTCCTGTTCCGCTGCGTGAACCTGTTCGAGCTGTTCCCCGAGGCGCGCGACCGCTACCGGCGCGCGTTCCGGCACGTGCTGGTGGACGAGTACCAGGACACGAACCGGGCGCAGTACCGCTGGCTGCAGCTGCTCTGCGAGGAGCACCGGAACCTGGCGGTGGTCGGCGACGACGACCAGTCGATCTACGCCTTCCGCGGAGCGGACATCAGAAACATCCTCGAGTTCGAGCGTGACTTCCCCGACGCCCACGTCGTCAAGCTCGAGCAGAACTACCGGTCGACCGAGACGATCCTGGACGCCGCCAACGCGGTGATCGCCAACAACCGCTCCCGCAAGGCGAAGTCGCTCTGGAGCGAGCTCGGCCGGGGCGATCCGGTGCACGTGCGCGAGCTCGAGGACGAGCACGCCGAGGCCCGGTTCGTGGTATCGGAGATCGAGCGGCTCGTGGACGAGGGCGGCTCGCGCGACGAGATGGCGGTCTTCTACCGGACGAACGCCCAGAGTCGCGTGCTCGAGGACATGCTCGTCCGCTACGGCGTCTCCTACCAGGTGATCGGCGGCACGCGCTTCTACGAGCGGGCCGAGATCAAGGACGCCCTTGCCTACCTGACGCTGCTCGTGAACCCGGCCGACACGGTGGCGTTCGCCCGCGTCGTCAACTCGCCCCGCCGCGGGATCGGCGACACCTCGCAGGGGCGCATCCTTGGTTACGCGAACACGGTCGGCGAGCCCGTGTGGGACGTCGCAGCCGCGCCGGAGTCGGTGCCCGGCCTGGCCGCCCCGGCGGTGAAGGCGGTCGGGCGCTTCATGTCGGTGATGGAGCGCCTGCGGGAGCGGGCCGAGGCAGGCGCCGGGGTCGGCGATCTGCTCCACGAGACGCTCGCGGAGACGGGCTACGCCGACGCTCTCCGCGCCGAGCGCACGATCGAGGCGCAGGGGCGCCTCGAGAACCTCGAGGAGCTCGTCGGGGTCGGGCGCGAGTACGACTCCGCGGCGGATGAGGGGTCGTTGGAGGAGTTCCTCCAGCAGGTGGCGCTCTTCTCGGAGCAGGACAGCCTCCGGGACGAGCAGGGGCTCCTCACCCTGATGACGCTCCACAACGCCAAGGGGCTCGAGTTCGGGACGGTGTTCATCATCGGGCTCGAGGACGGCGTGTTCCCGCACATGCGCGCGATCGAGGCGGGCGACCTCGAGGAGGAGCGGCGGCTCTGCTACGTGGGCATCACCCGGGCGAAGCGGGAGCTGTACCTCACTTACGCCCGCTCCCGGAGCCTGTTCGGGGCGCGCGACTGGAACATGCGCAGCCGCTTCGTCGACGAGATACCCCTCGAGCTGACCGACCGCGACGAGGAGGCCCCGACCGGCCCGGATGCGGCGGCCACCTGGGGCGGCGGCGCCGCGGTGCCGGAGCCGGCCGGCGCCCGCGCTTCGTTCGCGCTCGGCGAGGACGTCGTGCACGCCAACTTCGGCGACGGCGTGATCACGGGGGTGGAGCCCGGCGGGCTCGTGGTCGTGCGCTTCGCCGCCGACGGCAGCGAGCGCAAGCTGATGGCCGACTACGCGCCGCTCAAGCGACGCGGCTAGTCTGCCGCCGCGCATGGGAGCGCGGATCATCGACGGCAAGGCCGTTGCGGCGCGGGTCCGCGAGGGCGTGGCCCGCGAGGTGGCGGCGATGCCCTCGACGCCCGGCCTCGCGACGATCCTCGTCGGCGACGACCCGGCCTCCGCGGTCTACGTGCGCATGAAGCGCGAGGACTCGGCCGAGGTGGGCATCGAGTCCTTCCACCACGAGCCCGGCGGCGACGTCGCCCCCGACGCGCTCGCCGAGCTGATCCGATCGCTGAACGCCGACGAGCGGGTCCACGGGATCCTGCTCCAGCTGCCGCTGCCGGACCGCCTCGACCAGGACGAGTTCATCTCGCTGATCGACCCGGCGAAGGACGTGGACGGGCTCACCGCGGCGAACGCCGGGCTCCTGCTCCAGGGGCGCGAGGAGGCGATGGTGCCGTGCACGCCGGCCGGCGTCATGGAGCTCCTGCGCGAGGCCGGGCTGGAGCTCCAGGGCGCCCGGGCGGTGGTCGTCGGCCGGTCGATCCTCGTCGGGAAGCCGCTCGCCCAGCTGCTCCTTGGCGCCAACGCGACGGTCACCCACTGCCACTCGCGCACCCGCGACCTGCCGGCGGTCTGCCGGGAGGCGGACGTGCTGATCGCGGCCGCCGGCTCGCCGCGGCTCGTTACCGCCGACATGGTGCGCGACGGGGCGGTGGTCATCGACGTCGGCACGAACCGCACCGAAGGCGGGCTGGTGGGGGACGTCGACTTCGACGCGGTCAGGGAGCGGGCCGGCGCGATCACGCCCGTGCCGGGCGGCGTCGGGCCGATGACCCGCGCAATGCTGCTCGCCAACACCCTCCGCGCGGCGAAGCGGGTGGCGACGGGTGAGCTCTCAGCCGGGTAGGAGCAGATCTCCGAGGTCGACGACGGATCGCGGATCGACCCCGTAGCGCCGCTCGTAGTCGCGCGCGGCCTCCTCGTCCACCATCGCGAGCACGAGCTCCTCCCGCGAGGAGCCCGCCTCGCACGCGGCGCGGTCCACCGCGACGAGCAGCGCGTCCTGGATGGCGCCCGTGAGGCCGCCGCTATCCGGGAGCTTCCGGTCCTTGCAGGGGTCTCCGATCGGCACCGGCTCGGGGCGGTCCTGCTCCGCGGCCAGCGCGTAGCCGGCCGGGGCCAGAAGCGCGGCCGCGACCACCCCGGCGGCCAGGGCGGGCCGGCGCACGGCGCCCCAGGGCGCGAGCGCGGGCACTGCGAGCAGGGCGAACGCGGCGCCCACGAGGAAGGCCGTCGCGAAACCGTCGTTGACGGCCGCCACGAGCGTCTCGTCGGCGCGCTCGGCGAGCCGGTCGTATGCCGGCCTCTGGTCCTCGTCGACGGAGTCCCGGTGCTCGGCGAAGGCGTCCTCGAGACCCGTTCGCGGTCTCTCCGTCTCCACCGCGTCGGCAAGCTCCGGCGCCAGCGACAGCTTGACCTCCGGATCGATCGGCGCGTCGAGGATCAGGGCGGCGCCGCGCTCGCGGGTGTCGGCGAGCGTGGTGTCGATCTCGTTCTGGGCGATCGGGGCGAGGATGAGGAGCGCCACGGCGATGCCGACGTGGCGGATCGACAGCAGCCTCGCGGCGTCGTGACCGGTTCGCTCCGGCAGGAGCTCGCCCGCCAGCGCCGGCAGGGAGAGGCCCATCCCGATGCCGATGGCGAGCTGGGGGACCACCGTCCACGCCACCGACGCGGTCGGCAGGAACGCGAGCGACGCGCTTCCCGCGGCCACGAGCAGGCAGCCGCCGCCGGCCCGTAGGAGCGGCGGCCCGGCGACGCGCACGGCGGCGAGGGCGGCGAGCGGCATGATGCTCACGGCGGCGGCCGCGGCCAGCGGGTCGATCCCCCAGCCCGCGATCAGCATGAGGACGGTGAGGAAGAGGGCGGCGGCGATGGCGCCCGAGATCAGCGCCAGCGCGGCGAACCGGCCGAGCGCGAGCCCGGTCACGGGCGGCGGTCTCGGCGGCCGCGGCTCCGCCACGGCGGCGGGCGGCTCCCTGAGCGCGGCGGGAAGCGCCAGGAGCGCCACCGGCCCCTGGACCAGGAAGATCGAACGCCAGCCGAATCCCTGCGTGAGCGCGCCGCCCAGCGCCGGCCCGGCGGCGAAGCCGAGGAGAGCGGAGAGTCGCCAGGCCCGCATCCCCATCGCGTCGTCAGCGAGGAGCGCGTGCGCCGTGACGAGGATGCCGCCGCCGCCCGCCGCCTGCACTCCCCGGGCCACGAGCAGCAGCTCGAGCGACTCGGACAGCCCGCAGACGAGCGAGCCGACGGTGAACAGGAAGACGCCCGCGCAGCCGGTGAGGCGCGTGCCGAAGGCACCGCGGGCGGCCTCCGCGGCGGGCAGCGCCGCTGCGAGCACCACCGCGTACACCCCGAGGACGGCGGCCACGCCGGCCACGTCCGTGTCGAGCTCGCGCAGGATCGGGGGAAGCGCGAGCGCGACGATCGCCGTGTCGGCGAGAGCTATGAACGCGGCGCCGGCTAGCGGCAGGCGGACGGCGGCGCGGTTCATCCCGCGAATTGTGGCTGGTGCCAGACGGCCGAAGGTTCGGTTATCCGCACCGGCGGCGGGCGGGGAACCCCATTGAGCCGGGCGTAGCGCGCTGGGAACGTGTGCCGCGCTCGGGCGCCCCACCTCCCGCGGCGCGCCCGAGCCCTCACCCCCCGCCCGTCCGTCCCTGGCCTCCCCGGCCGGGGACGGCGGGCACCGGGCGCGCCGGCGTGTCTATGCCCCGCCCGGCCGGTCCTCGCCGGCACCGCCCGGCCGGTCCTCGCCGGCCCCGCCCGGCCGGTCCTGCGCGCCCTTCGCGCCGGGTTCCTTCAGCGCCTCCGCGCCGCTCTTCAGCTTGTCGCCGGTGGACCCCTCGCCGCGGGCGATGTCCTTCAGCTCCTCGGCGTCCTCCTTGAGCGACTCCGTGCCGCCGCGGCGCTGCACGACCTCCTTGGCCCGGTTCACCAGATCGCTGAGCCCCATCGTGGTTCCTCCTTCCGAGTGGAATGCGCCGGCAGGCACGCTACTCCCCTGGCGGGCGGCCCACAGTCCGCCCCGCGATACCCTGCCGCGGGGCATGGACCTGCGGAGGCTCCGCACCGGTGAATGGGTGCTGGCGGCGGCGGGAGTGGCGCTGCTCGTGTCGCTCTTCCTGCCCTGGTACTCGCCCGGCCTGAGTGGCTGGGAGGCGTTCACGGTGCTCGACGTGGTACTCGCCCTGATCGCCGCGTCGGCCATCGCGGTCCTGCCCGTCACGGCCACGCAGTCGGTCCCGGCCGTGCCGATGGCGCTGGACTCGCTGGTGGCGCTCCTCGGGATCGCGGCGACCGTGCTCGTTGCGGTGAGGGCACTCGTCCTGCCCGACGCCGCCGCGGGCCGCGAGTGGGCGCTCTGGGTCGGCCTGGCGGGGGCCGCAAGCGTCGCCGCCGGGGCGCTGCTCGCCATGCGCGACGAGCGGCTGCCGCAGGCCCGCCGCCACACGGACCACACCGGCCTGCCCGCCGCGCCGCCGGCGCCGATCGAGACCCTGCCGGCACCGCCCGGAGACCGAGCCACATGACCCTCGAGCCGGGCATCGAGCGAAGCGACGAGTTCAAGGTCGAGGACCGCCTGGTCACCGACGTGGGCGGAACCCTCGACGCCAAGGTGCTGTCGACGCCCGGGATGGTGACCGTGATGGAGCGCTGCGCGTCCACCTTGAGCTACGAGCACCTCCCGGACGGCAAGGCGACCGTGGGCTTCGAGATCTGCATCAAGCACGTCGCGGCGGCCGCGGAGGGGGCCCGCCTCACCGTCCGGGTCCGCCTGCGCGAGGTCGTCGAGGATCGGAAGCTTCGCTTCGACGTGGAGGTGCGCGACGGCGAGCGGACGATCGGCGTGGGCACCCACGAGCGCCGGGTGATCGACCGCGCCCGGTTAGCGGCCGAGCCCTCCTAGAATCGCGGCCGATGATCGAACGCGATCAGGTGCTCCACGTCGCGCGGCTCGCGCGGCTCCGGCTGAGCGAGGACGAGGTCGAGCGGATGGCGCGCGAGATGTCGAAGATCCTCGAGCACGTCGAGAAGATGAACGAGCTCGACCTCGAGGGCGTCGAGCCGACCTCCCACGTGGTCGAGCTGCAGAACGTGCTGCGCGACGACGTACCCCGGGACAGCCTGCCTCGCGAGCAGGCGCTCGCGCCGGCGCCCGACGCCGCCGAGGGCGGCTTCCGCGTGCCGAGCCCGGGACAGGGATGACCGGCCTGCTCGCCCTGACCGCCGCGCAGCAGGCCGAGCTCCTCCGAGCCGGCGAGCTGTCCGCCGCCGAGGCATTCGACTTCTGGCGCGCGCGGGCCGAGGACGACGACCTGGGCGCCTACCTGTGGGTCGCGGACTCGGCGCCCGACGACGCGGGCCACCTCCCCCCGGTCGCGGTCAAGGACCTCTTCTGCGTCGAGGGCGTGCCGAGCGGCGCGGCGTCGCGAATCCTCGAGGGATACCGCCCGCCGTACACGGCGACGAGCGTCGAGAACCTCCGGCGCGCCGGAGCCCCGGTGCTCGGCAAGACGAACCAGGACGAGTTTGCGATGGGCTCGTCGAACGAGAACTCCGGGTACTGGCCGGTGCGCAACCCGTGGGACCGCGAGCGCGTGCCCGGCGGCTCGTCGGGCGGATCGGCGGCGGCGGTGGCGGCCGGGACCGCGCCCTGGGCGATCGGCACGGACACCGGCGGGTCCATCCGCCAGCCGGCGTCGTTGTGCGGGATCGTCGGCCTTAAGCCGACCTACGGGGCGGTGTCCCGCTACGGGATGATCGCGTTCGCCTCGTCGCTCGACCAGTGCGGGCCGCTCACCCGCGACGTGACCGACGCGGCGCTGCTGTTGCGCCATCTCGTGGGGCGCGACCCGTGCGACTCGACCTCGCTCGACTATCCCGAGGAGGTCCGGATGCCGACCGCCGAGCGCCTCGACGAGCTCCGCTTCGGCGTCTGGGGGCTCGATGAGGAGGGGCTCGACCCCGGCGTGGCCGACGTGGTCCGGCGGACGCTCGGGACGATCGAGGAGCTCGGCGGCGGCGTCGAGGAGATCGAGCTGCCGAGCGCCCGGCACGGGCTCGCCGCGTACTACGTGATCGCCCCGGCCGAGGCGAGTGCCAACCTGGCCCGCTACGACGGCGTCCGCTACGGCCCCCGGTCGGGCGACGGGGACCTCACCGCGATGTACGAGCAGACTCGCCGCGACGGCTTCGGCGACGAGGTCAAGCGGCGGATCATGATCGGCACCTATGCCCTGTCCTCGGGCTACTACGAGGCCTACTACGGCACCGCGCAGAAGGTGCGGACGCGCATCGCCGACGAGTTCCGCGCCGCCTTCGAGAGGGTCGACTTCGTGGTGACCCCCACATCGCCGACGGTCGCCTTCCGCCTCGGCGAGCGGACGGCCGACCCGCTCGCCATGTACCTCTCGGACTACTTCACCGTGCCGATGCCGCTGGCGGGGATCCCCGCGGTCTCGATCCCGGCGGGGCTCTCGGACGGGCTTCCCGTGGGATTCCAGATCGCCGGGCCGGCGTTCGACGAGAGCCGCATCCTCGACGCGGCCCACGCGCTCGAGAAGGCGATCGGCTTCGAGGGGGTGCCGCGCACGTGAGCGTGACGGAGCCGGAGGCCCGCTCGTACGAGCCGGTCATCGGGATCGAGATCCACGTCCAGCTGAAGACGCGTACGAAGATGTTCTGCGGCTGCGCGCTCTCGTTCGGAGAGGCGCCGAACACGCGGACCTGCCCCGTCTGCCTCGGGCACCCCGGCACGCTTCCGGTGACCAACGCCGAGGCCGTGCACTTCGCGCTCATGATCGCGATGGCGTTCGACTGCGACATCGCCCCGCGCTCGATCTTCCACCGCAAGAACTACTTCTATCCCGACCTTCCGAAGGGCTACCAGATCAGCCAGTACGACCTCCCCTTGGCCCGCAACGGACGCCTGGGCGACGTGCGCATCCACCGCGTGCACCTCGAGGAGGACGCGGCCAAACTCGTGCACGCCGGCGCGTCCGGGCGCATCCACGGCGCCGAGACGAGCGTCGTCGACTTCAACCGCGGCGGCACTCCGCTCGTGGAGATCGTGACCGAGCCGGACCTGCGCTCGCCGGCTGAGGCGGCGGACTTCGGCCGGCTGCTCCAGGCCACCCTTCGCCGCATGGGCGTGTCGGACGTGAACATGGAGGAGGGCTCTTTGCGGGTGGACGCCAACGTTTCGATCCGCCCGGCCGGCGAGGCGACCCTCGGCACGAAGACCGAGCTCAAGAACATGAACTCGTTCCGCTTCCTCGAGCGCGGCCTCGAGGCGGAGATCGGGCGGCAGGAACGGCTCGTTCGCGACGGCGGGGAGATCGAGCAGGAGACGCTCCACTTCGACCCCCAGTCGGGGGCGCTCAGCGCGCTCCGCACGAAGGAGGAGGCGCACGACTACCGCTACTTCCCGGAGCCCGACCTAGTCCCGATCGTCCCGACCGAGACGATGCTGGAGCGCGCCCGGGCCGCCCTGCCCGAGCTCCCCGCGGCCCGCGCGGAGCGGCTCGAGCGCGAGCTCGAGCTGCCGGCGGAGACGGCCAGGCTGCTCTCCTTCCGCTTCGAGCTGGGCGACTTCTTCGAGGACGCCATCGCCGCCGGGGACGGCGACCCGCGCACGCTCGCGAACTGGGTCACCAACGAGCTGGCCGCCCGGATCGGCGACGCCGACCCGGCAGACTCCCGCGTCGAGCCGGGCGCGCTCGCCCGGCTGGTCGCGATGGTGGGGACGAAGGAGGTCTCGCGGTCGGCCGCCCATGAGGTGCTGGACGAGCTCGTCGCCGAGGGAGGCGACCCCGCCGCGGTCGTCGAGTCGAAGGGGCTCGGGCGCGCCGACAAAAGCGAGCTGGAGGGGATCGTGGAACGCGCCATCGCGGAGAACGGGGACGCCGTCGAGAAGATCCGTGCGGGAAAGGCGCAGGCGATCGGGGCGATCGTGGGCGCCGTGATGCGCGAGACGAAGGGGCGCGCCGACGGCGGCGAGGTGCAGCGGATGATCCGGGAGCGGATCGGCGCGTCCTAGGGCGGGTTACGGGAATGGCGCCGGGCCGGTGTCCAGGGTTGTGGGGGTCAGGGAACCAAAACCCTGGACACCGCCCGCGACGCTCGAATTACTTGAGAAAACCGGTCGCTTCGCTCGCGGTTTTCGAGTTACTTGAGACAATCGAGGCGTCTCGAGAGGAGGACCGCATGGCACGACTGATCCGGATGGACGGCACGGGGCACACGACCCTCGCCGAGTGGACCGAGCAGGATGACGCCGCCTTCGCCGCGGCCGTGAGCCAGTTCAGTGAGCAGCAGGAGCTCGGGTTCATCGGCACCGTGCCCGACGGGCCGGGGCAGGCGACCCACGTACGGGAGCTTCCCCGCGAGGCGGACCTCGTGATCATGCGCCGGCCGATCGCCGGCGGCTAGCCGCTCGCGTGGAGCAGGCGCTCCCCGAGCTGGCGTCGGTGCCCTGGCGCCGGCGCGCGGACGTCGCCTGGCTGCGCCGCTGGGGGCGGATCTGGCACGGCTGGACGCTGCTCTACACGGTGCCCTTCGTCGTCGCGGGGGCCGGCATGCTGTGGCTCGAGCCGCTGGCCGCGCCGGTCGCACTCGTGGCTCTCGCGCACGCCTGGATCATCCCCGAGCTGTACGCGTTCCGGGGGGCGAGCGTGGTGCGCCCCAAGGGCGCGCGCAACCCGCGCGCCGAGCCGGTCGCCCAGGGTCTCCTCGCCGATCTCCTCCACCACGAGGAGCGCGAGCTCCAGCGCCGCACGGGCCTGGCGCTCGAGCGCTCCGGGCTCGGCGTGTGGCTCGTGGGGGAGGGCGGCGCGCTGCTCGTCACGCCCCGGGGGCGCCGGGTGCACTGCTTCTGCGTGCGGGCCACCGACCCCGAGCTGCCGCCCTCCGACCGCGTCGCTCACCTGCTGCTGGCCCTTCGCGAGGACGAGGGGGGCTTCGCCACGGTGGCGAACCACGCCTTTGCCGGCGCGCCGTGGCGGGTCCGGCGCCGGCTGCCGGCGCCGATGCGCCCGGCGCTCGACGCGGCACGAGCCGCCGCGCGCCGGTAGGCGATTTCGTCTAGCCTCGCGCCGGTGTCATCCGGCGCGATGACCGATCTTTCGTTCCGGGAGGGGAGGGCCGGCGACCTCCGCGCCACCTTCGAGCTCGGCGAGGCGGCGTGGGACGCCTCGCGCAGGGCGCGCGGCCTGATGGACGCGGACCACCGGCGCGACGCTCCCGAGATCGCCGAGCGGTGGCGCAGCGAGCGCCCGCTCATCGAGTTCGTCTCGGCTCAGCCCGACGGGGCGTTCTGGATCTGCGAGGACGGCGACGAGCTCGTCGGCTATATCCGCGTCGCGCGCTTCGGGGCGATGGACGAGCTCACCGAGCTGTGGGTGACGCCGTCCCACGCAGGCCGCGGGGTGGGCCGGGCGCTGCTCGAGCACTGCTGGCCCGCCTCGCCCACGCCGGCACTCGGGCGGATCGTGCTCACGCTCGGCACGCCCGTCGATCTCAGCCTCTACACCCAGTTCGGCGTGATGCCGGCGAGCGGCCACTGGCACATGCGTCACCGGGCGGAGGAGTACCTGGAACGTCGCTCGCAGGAGCTGGACGCGGCCGCCCCAGGCGTGCACGTGCTGACGCCGGAGCGCGCCGTCGAGGAGTGGAAGCGCCTCGAGCCGCCGGCCGTCGGCCACGAGCGCCCGCTCCTCCACGAGTTCTTCGGGCGCACGCGGATCTGCCTGGCGGTTGTCGACCCGACGGCGGGCCGCGCGTCGGCCCTGTGCTGGGTGAGCTCCGAGGGCGACATCGGCCCGGCGGTGGGGGACGGCCCGGAGGACCTCGTCCCCGTCGTGCTCGCTGCCCTCGATCGCGTGGCGAAGACGCACGAACCGGAGACCTTCGGCGTGTTCTGCACGACGGACTCCTGGTGGCTCCTCGATCGCCTCCGCCGGCTCGGGTTCCGCGTGCACTGGCCGGCGTGGGTCATGTCGTCGGTGCCGCTGCCCGGCCTCGACCGCTACCTTCCGACGCGGCCGGCGCGGCTCCTGTGAGCGCGGTGCGCTACCTGCCGCCGCACGCCCGCGGCGTCGTAACCCGCGGGTCCGGTACGGCCTCGGCGCGCCCGGAGATCTTGCAGAACGCGTAGCGGCCGGTCGCGAAGTCGACCAGCACCCGGTACTCGTGGCCGATCACGCCGCCCAGACTGGTCTCGCTCCGCGGGATCTCCGCCGTGACCGCGACGCACGAGTAGCGCCCACGGCGGCGCGATAGGTCCCGCTCGGCCCCGGTCCCCTCGACGGTGCGCGGGAACGGCTCGCACTCCGTGCGAAGGATCGGGCCGTCGAGCGCTCCGCCGCGCACGCGCCGGCGGGCGTCGGACAGGATCGCCACGGCCAGCCCGTCCATCAGCGCCGCCCGGGCCTCCAGGCGCCGCGCCGCGGGCGCGCCGGACGGGGCGACCGCGCCGAAGCGACCGAACCGCGGTCGCTGCTCGGCTCGGAGCTCGCGGAGCCGCCGCGCCTCGAGCCGCACGCGCTCGCGCCGCTCGGACTCGGCGGTCTCGCGCTTCGACTCCCGGATCCCCGTCGCCAGGGTCAGCGCCACCGCGATCGCTGCGAGGAGCAGCGCGCCGGCGGCGATCCGGCGGCGCCGGCCCATCCTGCGCCAAACCCAGCCGGGCAGGTCGGCGAACCCGGGGAGCGGTTCGTAGCGATCTTGCCGGTGGCCCTCGACGCCCGCAGTATCGGAAGTCCTTTAGGCAAGTACAAGTACCGATGACTACAGACGAGCGTAAGCTCAGCTAAACGATGCTCGACGTGCGACGGCTCCGACTCCTCAGAGAGCTCTCCCGGCACGGAACCATTGCCGCGGCGGCGCGAGTCGCCGGGTACACGCCGTCCGCGGTCTCGCAGTCACTCGCGCGGCTCGAGGACGAGGTTGGGGCCACGCTGCTCGAGCGCGACGGGCGCCGGGTCCGGCTGACGCCGGCCGCGCAGGGGCTCGTGGGCCGCACCGAGCGCATCCTCGCGGAGCTGGACGCGGCGGAGGCCGAGCTCGCCGCCGAGCGCGAGGTCGTGCGCGGGGATGTCGTGATCGGCGCGTTCCCGAGCGCCGCGGGCCGCCTGGTGGCGCCGGCCGTGATGGAGCTCCGTGAACGGTACCCGGAGCTGTCCTGCTCGGTTCGCGAGCATGAGCCCGAGGACGGGATCCCGCTGCTTCGTTCCGGCCAGCTCGACCTCCTCGTGTCGGAGGGCTACGACGACGTCGATCGCGCGCCTGTCGGCGGGCTCGTCTCCCATCTGCTCATGACGGAGCCGCTCCTGCTGGTCCTGCCCCGGACGCACCCCGCCGGCGACCCCGTGCCGCTCGCCGCGCTCGCGGACGCGCCGTGGATCGCCGGGGTCGCCGGCACCCAGTTCGCGCCCGTCGTCGAGCGGACCTGTCGTGCGGCCGGTTTCGCCCCGCGCGTGGTCCATCGCGCCGACGAGGCGTTCCTCCTGCAGGCCCTCGTCGCGGCCGGTCTGGGCGTCGCCCTGCTGCCCGCCCTCGCCTGCGTCGAGTCGGACGGCGTTCGCTTCGCGGAGGCGATCCCCGCGCCGCCGCGGCGCCACGTGTTCGCGCTCGCTCGGCGCGGCGCGGAGCGTCGCCCCGCCGTCCGGGCGATCCTGGACGCGCTGCTGCACCGGGCACGCCCCGCGTAGGACGCTGCCGAGCGCTCTGCCAGAATGGATCACATGGGACAAGCGGTATCAGACGCCGCCCGCAAGCTGCTCGCCGTGGCCGTTCTCCTGGTCGCCGCCTACATCCTGTTCAAGGTGGTGCTGGGGGTCGTGGCGGCGGTCGCCTGGATCGCCGTCGTGGTGGTCGCCATCGTCGGCGTGGTCTGGGCGATACGCGTGCTGTAGCGCCTTGGAGCTCGCCTTCATCGCGCTCGTCTTCGGAATTGCGACCGGGACGATCGGCGCCATGAAGGGCAGCTCGTTCTGGATCTGGTTCCTGGTCGGGTTCGCGCTTCCGGGCGTCGGCATCCTCGCCGCCCTCTTCATGCGCCGGGAGAAGGACGAGCCGCGCCGGCGCTGCCCGGAGTGCGGAAACGTCGTGCCGGTCAGCGACCAGGTGTGCATGCGCTGTGGCCACGACCTCGACTTCCCGGACGAGGTGGTCCCCGCTCGCTAGTGCTCCTCGCCGTAAGTTCGGTCGCGGATTGGCGAGCGAGAATCGAGACTGGCAAGGACGCAGCGAGCGTGGCGTGCTTGAAAAGCACGCGAGCGAGCGAGGACGTAGCCAGGCGAAGATTCGCAGCCGCCAAACGCGATCGTACTTGCGGCGGGGGGCACTAGGCCGTCCGGCCGGCGAAAACCCGCTGTTAGACTGCCTTTCCCTGGCCTCCCGGCCAGTTTTTCGTCCCCGGAAGGAGCCCGTCGCAATGCGAGCCGTCGACGCCATCATGGAGTGCCTCAAGGCCGAGGGCGTCGAGCACGTATTCGGCATCCCAGGCGGCGCGAACCTGCCGACCTACGACGCCATCTACGACGCCGGCATCCGGCACGTCCAGTGCCGCCACGAGCAGGGGGCCGGTCACGCCGCCGAGGGCTACGCGAAGGCGTCGGGAAAGGTGGGCGTGGCGCTCGCGACGAGCGGCCCGGGGGCCACGAACCTCGTCACCTGCATCGCCGACGCCGTCATGGACAGCGTGCCGACGGTGTTCCTCACGGGGCAGGTGCGCACCGAGCTGATCGGCACCGACGGCTTTCAGGAGGCGGACATCTCCGGCATCACGATGCCGATCGTGAAGCACTCGATCCTGATCCAGGACCCGCGCGAGATCCCGAAGGCGATCCACGAGGCCTTCCACATCGCGCGGAGCGGCCGCCCCGGCCCCGTCCTCGTCGACGTGCCGCAGGACCTGTCGCGCGCCGACATCTCCTACGAGCCCGTGACGAGCGTGCACCTGCCGGGGTACCAGCCCACGACGGAGGGCAACCGCAAGCAGATCCGGCTCGCGGCGAAGGCGATGGCAAACGCCCGGCGACCGGTCGTCTACGGCGGCGGCGGCGTGATCAACGCGAGCGCGGCCAAGGACTTCCAGGAGCTCTGCCTCTCGGACGCGTTCCCCGTGACCTGCACGCTGATGGGCCTCGGCGCGTTCCCGGCGGACGAGGAGCAGTGGCTCGGGATGCTCGGCATGCACGGCACCCGTACCGCGAATTACGCGATGGACGAGGCGGACCTGATCGTCGCGATCGGCGCCCGCTTCGACGATCGGGTGACCGGCAAGCTGGCGGAGTTCGCGCCGCGGGCGAAGTTCATCCACATCGACATCGATCCGGCCGAGATCTCGAAGAACGTGCCGGCCCACATCCCGATCGTCGGCGACGCCAAGAACATCGTCCCGAAGCTGACCGCCGAGTACCGGGCCCTGGGTGCCGAGCGCTCGCGGCTCGACGCCTGGTGGCAGCGAATCCGGGGCTGGCAGGAGAAGCACCCGCTGCGCTTCGACGACGGCCCGGACCCCGAGATCAAGCCGCAGTACATGATCCAGGCGATGTACGAGGCGACGGACGGGCAGGCGATCGTGACGTCCGACGTCGGCCAGCACCAGATGTGGGCAGCCCAGTACTACGGCTTCACGCGCCCGCGCCAGTGGATCAACTCGGGCGGGCTCGGCACGATGGGTTTCGGGCTGCCGTCGGCGATGGGGGCCAAGGTCGCGCGCCCGGACGACGACGTGGTGTGCCTGGCCGGCGACGGCTCGCTGATCATGACCGTGCAGGAGCTGGCCACCTGCGTGACGGAGGGCATCCCGGTCAAGGTGTTCCTGATGAACAACGGGTACCTCGGCATGGTCCGCCAGTGGCAGGAGCTGTTCTGGGACCGGCGCTACTCCCACGTCGAGATGGGGGCCAGCCCGGACTGGGTGAAGCTCGCCGACGCCTTCGGCGCGCTCGGCATGCAGGTGAGCGACAAGGGCGAGCTGGTCGAGGCCTTCAGGACGGCGCTTGCCGAGGACGGCCCGGTCCTCGTGGACGTGCACGTCACAAAGGAGGAGAACTGCTACCCGATGATCCCCGCCGGGCAGGCCGCCCGGAACATGGTCGGCTGAGCCGTGGGTGAGCCCGGAACCAAGGAGGTCCTGAACCTCGAGGACCTCGAGGCGAGCGGCGGGATCCGCACGGGGCGGCGGCACGTCCTCTCGATCCTCGTCGAGAACAAGCCCGGCGTCCTAGCGCGCATCGCCGGCCTGTTCGCGCGTCGCGGGTTCAACATCGAGTCGCTCGCGGTCGGGCCGACCGACGACGAATCGATGTCCCGGATCACGCTGACGGTCGACGGCGCGGCGCACCCGATGGATCAGGTCACGAAGCAGCTCCACAAGCTGGTCCATGTGATCAAGATCCGCGACCTCGAGCCGGACGAGCGCGTCGCGCGCGAGCTCGCGCTGTTCAAGATCTCCTGCCAGGACGGTGAGTCGCGCGCCCAGGTGATGCAGTTCACGGACATCTTCCGCGGCAGCGTGGTGGACGTCTCGAAGCGCAGCGTGACGGTGGAGGTCACGGGCACCGACGACAAGGTCAAGGCGTTCGAGGAGATGGTCCGCCCCTTCGGCCTGATCGAGATGGTCAGGACGGGCGAGGTGGCGGTGGCGCGGGGCCGCGGAGCCACATAGGTGACTGATTCCACGACCCCGCGTGCGCGGATGACGCACGGATACCTTCACCGGATCGGGGTCATCGGGCTCGCCGATACGTCCCGGTATCGGCTTCGCCCTGCTTCCCCCGCCCGGCTCGGTCCCGTGCGCCCCCGCGCACACGCGGCCGTGGAATCAGCCACCTAGCGCCGTGCACGTGCGCACCGCTCCCGCTGCGAGCCCGTTCGCGCTCGACGGGCGGAGCCGCGACCGGCTCGCGGAGCGCATCGCCGACGCGGTCGCGCTGGCCCGGCGCCGGCGGTCTCGCTCCGTGGCGGCGATCAGCGTGCCGGTGCCGGCGGAGGTGGACCTTTCGGCGGCGGTGCTCGCCGCCCGCCGCCCGGACGACCGCTTCTTCTGCCTCGAGCAGCCCGACCGTGACGGGCTCGCGCTCGCGACCCTGGGAGCCGCGGCCGTGGTCGAGTCGCGCGGCCCGCACCGGTTCGGCGAGGCGGCCGCGGCGGCGCGGGAGCTCGGGCGAGTCACCTTCGCCGACGACCCGGCGGGCGACCCCGGCCGGCCGCCCGGCGCGGGGCCCGTGTTCGTCGGCGGCTTCGCCTTCGCGGACGAGGGCGGCCGATCGCCGGAGTGGTCGCCGCTCGCGCCGGCCATGCTCGTGCTGCCGGAGATCGCCCTGGCCCGCCAGGGGCGGGAGGCGAGGATGACCATCTGCGTAGCGGCGGACGGCGACGAGGCGCCGGGGGCGCTCGTCGACCGGGCCCTGCGGCGCGTCGACGACCTGCGGCCCGCCGGGATGCCGCTGCTCGACCCCGATCCCGTAGAGCCGGCGCGGGTGGCGAGCGCCGCCCCCCCGTCGCACTACGAGCACGCCGTCGAGCGGGCCGTCGAGCGGATCAACGCCGGCGAGCTCGACAAGCTGGTGCTCGCCCGCGAGGTCCGCGCGCACTCCGCCCGGGCTTACGACCCGGCCGGGGTGCTGGGCGCCCTGCGCGACGTGTTCCCGGCCTGCTACTGCTGGTGCGTCGGGGCACCCGGACTCGCGTTCGTGGGCGCCAGCCCCGAGCTGTTGGTGCGCCGCGACGGCCAGCGTGCCCAGACCGTGGCGCTCGCCGGCACCACCAGGCGCAGCGCCGATCCGGCCGTCGACGATCACCTGGGGCAGGGCCTCCTCCAGAGCCCGAAGGACCGCGAGGAGCAGGCGATCGTGGCGCGGCGCATCGAGCGGGCGCTCGAGCCGGTCAGCCTCTGGGTCGCGGCGGCGGGGGAGCCGATGCTGGTCAAGGTCCAGAACGTCCAGCATCTGGGGACGGCGATCCGGGCCCAGCTCGCGGAGCCGGTGCCGGCGGTGGAGCTCGCCGGCCTGCTTCACCCCACGCCGGCGGTCGGGGGTGAGCCGCGCGAGGTCGCGCTGCCGCTGATCCCCGCGCTCGAGGGCCTCGACCGGGGCTGGTACGCCGGCGCGGTCGGCTGGACCGACCTCTCCGAGGACGGCGAGTTCTGCGTGGCGCTGCGGTGCGCGCTGCTGCGCGGCCGGGTGGGTCACCTCTACGCGGGGGGCGGAATCGTGCGCGACTCCGTGCCCGCGGAGGAGCTCGCCGAGACCGAGGTGAAGCTCCAGGCGCTCCTGCCGCTGCTCGTCTAGTCCGTCCGCCGGCGTCGTATCGACCGGATGCAACGCCCGTTTTCGGGCGTTTGCACGTGTGAAAGGATGTCGCCACCGATGGCTCCGCCAGCGACGAGCCGCCTCGACGGCTCCCCGTGGCCCGTACGCATTGCGGCCATTGGGGCGGTTGTCTTGGCGCTCGCGGTCGTCTTCGTGTTGCTGTTCAGGGGCGACGGCTACACGGTCACCGGGGAGTTTCTGAGCGGCGGCCAGCTGGTCGAGGGCAACCTCGTGAAGGTCGCGGGGGCCGAGGTCGGGACCGTCGAGGACGTGCGGATCTCGGACAACGGCCTGGCGGTCGTCCGGTTCACGGTGAACGACGACTACGCGCCGCTCCGGCGCGGCACGCGGGCGATGATCAAGCAGACGTCGCTGTCGGGCATCGCGAACCGCTTCGTCGACCTCCATCTCGGTCCCGCCGACGGCGCCGAGATCGACGACGGCGGCCGGCTCGACACGAGCGAGACGCAGACCGCGGTCGAGATCGACGAGGTATTCGGGATCTTCGACCCGGAGACGCGCCAGGCGCTCAGGGACACGATCAAGGGCTCGGCGGACATGTTGCGCGGGCGCGGGCGGGAGATCAACCGGGCCGTGAAGTACCTGAACCCGGCCCTCTCCACCGGCGCCCGGCTGTTCCGCGAGCTCTCACGCGACGAGCCGCTGCTCGAGCGGTTCCTGGTCGATTCCGGCCGCTTCGTCAACGCGCTCGCCCGCCGGCGGGCCGACGTCAGGGGACTCGTCTCGAACGCGAACACGACGTTCCGGGCGCTCGGCGCACAGCAGCAGGCGCTGGCGGAGACGGTCGACCTGCTGCCGCCGTTCATGCGCCGCGCCAACACCACCTTCGTCAACCTGAGGCGGGCCCTCGACGACGTCGATCCGCTCGTCGCAGCGTCCATTCCCGTCGCGCGCCGCCTCGTCCCGTTCCTCGACTCGGCGCGCCGCTTCGCCGCGGCCGCGGAGCCCACCGTGCGGGACCTCAGCCTGACGATCCGTCGCCCCGGCCCCGACAACGACCTCATCGGGCTCATGCAGACCTTCCCGCCGCTCGCGCGGGCGGCGCTCGACCCGCGGCGCGTGAACGGCGCCGTGCGGAGGGGCGCATTCCCCGAGTCCGAGGAGGCCTTCGTGGAGTCGGCCGACACGTTCTCCCTGCTGCGGCCCTACACGCCCGACCTCGTCGGCTGGTTCGAGGACTTCGCCGGAACCGGCGCCTACGACGCCGCCGGCGGGTTCTCGCGCTCGCAGCTCAACCTGACCGAGATCCTGTACGGGCCCGAGCAGGGGATCCGCCAGTTCCGGCGCTGCCCGGGCGGCGCCGACGCGCCGGCCGCGGACGGCAGCAACGTGCTGTCCGCCGCCGAGCGGGCGGAGCTTCAATGCGAGGAATCGGACCGGGCGGTGCCCGGACGGTGAAGCGGGTCGCAGCCATCGCGCTCGTGCTGCTCGCGCTCGCCGGGGCGGCCCTGGCGATGGGGGCGAACGGCGGCGGCGGCGACGAGGACAGGAGCTACCGGATCGTGTTCGACAACGGCTTCGGGCTGACCGAGGGCGGCGACTTCCGGATCGCCGGCGTCCGGGCCGGCGTCATCGACGACCTGCGGATCAGCAAGGGCTACCCACCCAAGGCCGTCGTCGACGTCACGGCCACGGAGCCCGGCTTCGCCGACCTGCGTGAGGACGCCACGTGCGAGGTCCGTCCGCAGTCGCTGATCGGCGAGTACTTCGTCGACTGCCAGCCCGGCGACGCCGGCCGGCGGCTGCGCGACGGCGGCCGCGTGCCGGTCGAGCGCACCACCTCGACGATCCCGTTCGACCTCGTCAACACCGTGATGCGCCGGCCGGAGCGCCAGCGCTTCAGGCTGATCATCGCGGAGCTCGGCGCCGGCTTGGCGGGACGGCCCGAGGACCTCTCCGAGGTGCTGCGCCGGGCGCATCCGGGGCTGCGCGAGACGACCGAGGCGCTTCGCATCCTCGGTCGCCAGACGCGAACGATCGAGCGCTTCATCACCGACGCCGACCGGGTCATCGGCGAGCTCGAGCGGCGCCAGGACGACGTTGTCCGCTTCGTCGAGGAGGCGGGGCGGACGGCCGAGATCACGGCCTCGCGCCGCGCCGATCTCGCCGCCAGCTTCCGCCTCCTGCCGCGGTTCCTGGCCGAGCTGCGGCCGAACATGGCCCGCCTCGGCGAGCTCTCCGACGCGCAGATCCCGCTGCTGCGCGACCTGAACGCCACGTCCGGCGAGCTCGACGCGTTCCTCCGGCTCCTGCGGCCCTTCTCCGTCAACGCGCTGCCCGCGTTCCGAGCGCTCGGGCGTGGCTCCGAGGCCGGCCTCGACGCGATCCGCGCGACGAACGAGGAGATCGAGGTGCTCCGGCAGGCGGCGCGGAACGCGCCGGGCACGGCGAAGCCGCTGCGCCAGTTCCTGCAGACGCTCGACGACCGGAGGCGCGCGGTCGAGAACGACCCGCGCGCGAAGGCCACCGACCCGCCGGCGCCCGACAAGACGCACATCCCGGCGAACGAGCAGGGCGGCTTCACCGGGATGGAGGGGCTGTGGAACTACTACTACTGGCAGGCGCTCTCCACCAACCCGTTCGACTCGATCGGGCACATCCTGCGAATCTCGGCGACGCTCGACCTGGGCGGGTGCTCCGCCTACTTCACCACGATCACCGCCGAGACCAGGCGCTGCCAGCGCTGGCTCGGCCCCTACCAGCCGGGCGTCAACGCCCCCGATCCCACCGAGATCCGCGGCGAGGAGGGCGACGCCGAACCACCCGCCGCCGAGCCCGCGGCGACCCGCTCCCGCCCCGCTGAGCCGAGGGTGACCGGCGCCCGCCTCCCCGAGCCGGCCGGGGCCGCCGTGCGCGGTTCGGACGCAGGGGACGCCGAAATGCTCCTCGACTACCTCCTGGGTCCATGAGGGGCAGGCGGCCGGCTGCCCTGACGGCGAGCCCCGTGCTGGTGGGCTCCATCACCGTGCTCGTGACGATCATCGCGGTCTTCATCGCGTACAACGCGAACGCCGGCCTGCCGTTCGTGCCCACCTACGACGTGAAGGCCGAGCTGCCGAACGCCAGCAAGCTCGTCCCCGGCAACGAGGTTCGCGCCGGCGGCTTCCGGGTGGGCACGGTGGACGAGATCAGCAGCGGCCGGGCCACGGTCGACGGCGAGGAGCGCTCGATCGCGGTGCTCGGGCTGAAGCTCGACAAGACGGTGGAGCCGCTCCCCGCGGACACGCTGGTGGCGGTCAGGTCGCGCTCGGCCCTCGGCCTCAAGTACGTCGAGCTCGCGCCGGGCAGCTCGGAGCGCGACTTCCAGGCCGGCGACACGATCCCGCTCCGAAACTCGCGGCTCCGCGCCGGCGAGATCGAGGACTTCACCGCCATCTTCGACGACGACACGCGCGTGGGCGCCCGGGCCGCGCTCGACGGCTTCGGGGGCGCGGTGGCGGGCCGCGGCCCGTCTCTCAACCGGGCGATCGCCGGGCTCGCCCCGCTGTTCCGCTACCTCGAGCCGGTGGCGCGGAACCTCTCCGACCCGCGGACCGAGCTGGGCGGCTTCTTCCCGCGGCTCGGGCGGGCGCTGCGCGAGCTCGCGCCGGTGGCCGCCGTGCAGGCCGAGTTCCTCGCGAACCAGGCGACCACCTTCGGCGCGATCGGGCGCGACCCCGAGGCGCTCCGGGAGACGATCGAGGAGGGGCCGCCGACGCTCTCCACGTCGATCCGCTCGCTGCGGGTCCAGACGCCGTTCCTCGCCCGGTTCGCGGACCTCTCGCGGCGACTGCAGCCGGCCGTGCGCCAGCTGCGGGTTTCGCTGCCGGCCATCAACGACGCCCTGCGCGTGGGGACGCCGGTGCTGCTGCGCGTCCCCGAGCTGGGAGAGGACCTCGAGCGGTTCTCGAGGGCGCTCGAGGACCTGGGGAACAACCCGAGCACGCTGCTCGCGCTGCAGGACGTGCGCCAGGCGCTGCGGGTCACGCGGCCGCTCATCGAGTTCGCCGCCCCCTACCAGACCGTCTGCAACTTCTTCGTCTACTTCTGGCCCGCGACCGGCGCGCACCTGTCGCAGGTCACGCGCGCGCCGGACGGGCACGCCCTCGGCACGCTGCAGCGGGTCCTGTCGATCCCGCCGAGCAATCAGCCGAACAGCCTCAGCACGTCGGCGTCCTCCCGCCCGGTGGACGTGCCGCCCGGCCAGGACCCGCAGGCGGAGGGGGCGGGCCAGGCGCTCCACTCCCAGCAGGGCGGGCCGGCCATCGACGATCAGGGCCGCGCCGACTGCCAGACCGGCCAGTGGGGGTACCTCGACCGGCTGGCGACAGACGACCGCTACGGGCCGAACCGCCTGGGCGGCGCGCACATCGTGGTGGATCCCAACACCCCGGGCCTCGCCGGGGGCACCTGGGTCTCGCGCCGGCTCGGCATCGACAACGTGAGGGACGTGCCCTAGCCATGCCGATCCTGCGGAAACGGGCCTACCGCCGGAGCGCGCCCGGCGTGCCGCCGTTCAAGGCGGGCCTGCTCGCGGTCGTGTTGATCGGGCTGCTCGCCTACTTCGGCTTCACGAAGGCCAACCCGTTCTCGAACCCCTTCGAGCTGAAGGCGGTCGTGGCCGACGCGCGCAACCTGCAGCCTCGCTCCGCGGTGCGGATGGCGGGCGTCGACGTCGGCAAGGTGACCGACGTCGAATCCATCCCGGGCTCGGAGCCGGCCGCCCGGGTGACGATGGAGGTTCGCGAGGACGCACTCCCGCTGCGCGAGGACGCCGTGCTGAAGGTGCGGCCGCGGATCTTCCTCGAGGGGAACTACTTCGTCGATCTCAGGCCGGGCTCCCCCTCCGCGGAGGAGCTCGAGGACGGCGACACCCTGCCCGTCTCGCAGACCTCGGCCGCGGTCTCCACCTCCGAGGTGCTCGCCGTGCTCCAGGCCGACGTGCGCAGGGACCTGCGAACGCTCCTGTACGAGCTCGGCACGAAGGGTCTCGTCGAGGGCGGAGGCGCCGCCGGCTTCAACCGCGCCGTTCCCTTCTTCGAGCCGGCCTACCGGCGCGCCGCGCTCACGAACGACGCCCTCCTGGGCGAGGACCCGGCCCGCGACCAGCAGCGGCTCCTGCGCGGCCAGCAACGCACGCTCGGGGCGCTCTCAGCGAACCCGCGCGTGCTCGAGGAGCTCGTGACGGACCTGAACGTCACCGCACGCGCGCTCGCCCGCGAGGACGTCGCGCTCGAGCAGTCCGTCCCCGCGCTGCGCGACACGCTGCGGGTCGCGATGCCGGCGCTCGACTCCCTGAACGCGGCGCTGCCGACGCTGCGGGTGTTCGCGCGCGAGGCGCTGCCGGGCGTGCGGAGCTCGACGCCCACGCTGGACGTCGCCATCCCGTGGATCCGCCAGCAGAGCGCGCTCATGAGCGAGGACGAGCTGAGGGGCCTCGCCCGCTCCCTGACCGGGGCGATCCCGAGCCTCGTGCGACTCAACCGCAGGCAGGTCCCGTTCCTCGATCAGGGGCGCGCGTTGGCGTCGTGCACCAACCACGTGCTGACGCCGTTCAGCCGCTCGCGCATTCCGAGCGCCGAGCCCGGCAACACCGACCAGCAGGTGCGCCTCCAGACGTTCCGGGGCTTCGTGGGGCTTGCCGGGGAGAGCCGCAACAACGACGCGAACACGCCCTACTTCCACATCCAGTCGGTCAAGCCGACCAACCTCGCGGCCGCGAACGGCGGGCGGCTCGAGCCGCTGTCGCCGCCAAACCCGAACGTGCCGCCGCCGCACCGGCCCGACGTCCCGTGCGAGACACAGGAGCCACCCAATCTCGACGCCCCCGACGGGCCCGGAGTCGCGCCCTCGTTCCCGGCGGCGCCGACCACCGCGGCCGCGCTCAGCGCCGCCCAACGGGGCGACTTCGCCGGCACGGTGTTCGCCGACCAGGCCCGCACGACCCAGCGGATGCTGGGGAGCCCGCTGCTTCAGCGCCGCATCGAGCGCGCTCTCCGAACGGAGCGGACGAGGTGAAGCGCGCGATCAAGGCCCATCTGCGCGACTTCCTCGTCGTACTCGGGCTGGTCGTCCTGGCGGTCGCGATCGGCGGCTACATCCTGTCCCAGCAGCGGCTCCGCTTCCCGCTCATCGATGACGAGCCGAAGCGCGTCGAGATCGAGCTCGACAACGCGCAGTCGGTGCAGCCCGGCCAGGGCCAGACCGTACGGGTGGCGGGAGTCGAGATCGGCCAGATCTCCGCCGTCGAGATCGAGGACGGCAACGCGGTCGTCGAGGTCGAGATCGACCAGGAGTTCGAGGACGTGATCCGGGAGGACGCCACCGCGCTGCTGAGACCGCGCACCGGGCTCAAGGACATGCTCATCGAGGTCGATCCGGGCCAGGGCGAGGTCCTCGAGGCCGGCCGGCGGATCGCGGTCGGGAACACCCTGCCGGACGTGAACCCGGACGAGATCTACTCGACGCTCGACGCCGACACCCGCGCGTACCTGAGGCTCCTGATCTCCGGGGCGGGCAAGGGCCTGCGCGGACGCGGCGACGATCTGGCCGAGACGCTCAAGCGACTCGAGCCCCTCCACCGCGACGTGGCCCGGGTGGCCCAAGCGGGCGCCCGCCGGCGGGACGCCCTGCGGCGGCTCGTCAACCGCTACAGCCTCCTCATGCGCGCCCTCGGGCGCCACCCGGCCGCCCTCCGGCGGCTCGTCTCGGCGTCGCAGGGCGTGTTCGACGCGCTCGCCGGCGAGCAGTCGAACATCTCGGCCGCGGTCGCCCGGCTGCCAGGCACGCTGCGCCAGACCGAGCGCACCCTCGGCCGCGTCGACACCCTCGCCCAGGTGCTTCGCCCGGCGCTGAACTCGCTGCGGCCGCCGGTCCGGCAGCTCGCGACGACGAACGAGGCGCTCCGTCCGTTCCTAAGCGAGACGACGCCGATCGTCCGCGACCAGATCCGCCCCTTCGCGCGCGCCGCCGGCCCCTACGTGGACGACCTCGAGCCGTCCGCCCGGGACCTCGCGCAGGCGTCCCCCGACCTCACCGACGCGGTCGAGGAGCTCAACCGGTTCTTCAACATGGGCGCGTACAACCCGGGCGGCGCGGAGCCGCCGCGCGTGGAGGGCGGCAACGACATGCGCCAGGAGGGCTTTCTCTACTGGCTCGCGTGGACCGCCAACAACGGCGTGTCGCTCTTCAGCACCGCCGACGCCCAGGGCGTCTACCGGCGCCTCACGATCTGCGGCCTGTCGCCGGGCATCCTCGGCAGCGTTCAGCTCGGCCCGCTCGTCAGGGAGATCGCGGCGTCGCAGCCGGAGATCCTGGCCGACATGACCGCCGGGCTCAGGGCCCAGGGCCTGCTCCCGGCGGGAATCCCGACCACTACGCAGCTCGTCGACGCGGTCACCGACGCCACCGGCGGCCTGGGGGACTGCAGGTTCTAGGCCATGGTCAAGAAGGCGCCAAGCATCGGACACATCATCGCGATGGTGGCGTTCACCCTCTCGGTGTTCGGGCTGCTGCTGTTCCTGTGGATCGCCTTCGGCGGCGTCACGCCGCTGAAGCCCCAGGGCTACCGCTTCAAGGCGGCGTTCCCCGAGGCGGCCCTGCTCGTGAACGAGGCCGACGTGCGCATGGCGGGCGTGGTCATCGGAAAGGTCAAGTCGAAGGAGCTCTCCGAGGACGGGCGGCGGACCGTCGCGGTGCTCGAGCTGGACGACGAGTTCGCCCCGATCCCGCGCGACACGCGGGCGATCCTCCGCCAGAAGAGCCTCCTGGGCGAGACCTACGTGGAGCTGACGCCGGGGAACGCGGAGGACGAGGACCTCCCCGACGGAGGCACGCTGCCCGGCTCCCAGGTCGCGGAGACGGTCGAGTTCGAGGAGCTCTTCAGCACGTTCGACCCCGATACCCGGCAGGCGTTCCGGGACTGGCTGCAGGAGGCCGGCATCGCGGTCGGCGGCGACTATGCGCAGGACTTCAACGACTCGCTGGGCAACCTGGCCCTGTTCGCCGAGGCCGGCGCCGACGTGCTCGAGCCGCTCGCGCGCCAGCGAATCGCGCTGCGGCGGGTGATTCGCGACACGGGCCGCGTGTTCGGGGCGGCCTCCGAGCAGGCCGGGGCGCTGCGCGGCCTCATCGTCAACGGAAACCGCACGTTCGCGGCGCTCGCCTCGCGTGACGAGGCCCTCGCCGAGACGTTCCAGATCTTCCCGACCTTCGAGCGCGAGACGCGGGCCACGATGGCCCGGCTCGAGCGGTTCGCCCGCGACACCGACCCGCTCGTCAGGCTGCTCCGGCGACCGGCCGAGGACCTGGGGCCGACCGTGCGCGACCTCGGGGACCTGGCGCCCGACCTCGAACGGCTGTTCCGCGACGTCGACCCGCTGCTGGACGTGAGCGAGGAGGGCATCCCCGCCGCGGAGCGCTTCCTCGAGGGCGCCGAGCCGGTGCTCGAGGCGGCGCACGTCCTGCTCCCCGAGGTCAACCCGATCCTCGCGTACCTCCAGTTCAACCGGACCCTCGTCGCGTCCTTCCTCATCTCGGGGGCCGGCTCGATCGGCGAGAACCTCGCCGGCGGCTACACACAGCCGCGAACGGCCAGCACGCCCGAGCACCTGCTGCCGCAGGCGTCGTTCTTCGAGCTCCGCTCCTTCATGCGCGACACGACGCGGCCGCCCTGGGACCGCGGCAACTCCTATCTAGCCCCGAACGCCCGCTGGCGGGCGACGGGGCTCGGGGTCATCGAGAGCTTCGACTGCGACCCGTCGGGCGGCGAGGTGCGCGACCCGATCGACGACGCGGGGATCGCCACCGCGCCGCCCTGCTTCGTGGCGCCGCCGTCGCTCTTCCAGGACCAGAAGTACCCGCGCCTGCGGCGCGGCCGGGCGCCGCTCGTGCCGGGGCCGATCGACGGCAACCGCGAGGGCAACTCGCCGGCGCGGCCGTAGCCGGCTACAGAGCCCGCGCCACCCGCTCCACGACCTCCCGATGGAGGCGCACGTTGGCGCGCCGGTCGGTGCGCACCTCTGTGATCCCGGGGGCGATCGCCCGGGGGTCCACGCCCGCGGGGGTGGCGATGTGCTCCTCGTAGAGCTCCGGCTCGGCGTGCTCAGCGACCGGCAGGAAGTCGAATATCGCCCCGCCGCCGTTGTTGAGGCAGACGATCTCGAGGTCCACGCCGGCCCGGCGGGCCGCCAGCAGCCCCCCGGTGTCGTGCAGGAGCGCCAGCTCTCCCGTCACGAGCCAGGTCGGCCGCCCGCTCGCGACGGCGGCGCCGAGGGCGGACGAGACGACGCCGTCGATCCCGTTCGCGCCGCGGTTGGCGAGGAAGCGGAGCCGCTTCGGCGACTGCGGGAAGTACGCCTCGAGGTCCCGCACCGGCATCGACGAGCTGACCCAGACCACGGCGTCGTCGGGCAGCGCCGGCTCTAGGCCGGCCAGCACCTTGGGCTCGAACGGGTCGGGCGCCTCGGCGAGGGTGGGGGGGACGAGCGCGTCGGCCCGGCGCCACGAGGCGATCCAGCCGGGATCCCGGCGGGCGGTCCGCATCTCGAGCGTGGCGGCAAGCGCGTCGAGGGTGGGGGCCGCCGCGGCGCGCAGGAGCAGCTCGGCGCGGCGGGTCGGCTCGTGCCAGGCGGCGTGCGGGTCGAGCACGACCTGGGGGGTGCGGGCGAGGAGGCGGCGGAGCGGCTTGGAGGTGGGGGTGTCGCCGACCCGCACGACGAGCTCGGGCGCGTGCTCGCGCGCGAAGCCATCCACGCGGAGCAGCACGTCGTAGTGGGCAACGACGTGTGAGCGGTCGTGGTCGCCGCAGCGCGCGCCGGAGGTCGGCTCGGCGAGCAGGGGCCAGCCGCACTCGGCGGCGAGTCGTGCGGCGGGCTCCGCGACGTCCTCGTCCGTCGCCCCGCACACGATGACCCCGCGCGGCGCCTCGGCGATCCGTGCGGCCAGCGCGTGGACGTCGTCAGCGTGGGGGGCGCTCGCGTGCTCGCGGACCTCGGTCCATGGTCGTCCGTCCTCGCGCCCCGCCCACTCCTCGGCGGGCAGCTCCTCGGACGCCGGCGCGAGCGGCTCGCGCAGCCCGAAGTTCAGGTGGACCGGTCCGGGGCGGCCGCCGCTCGCCGTCCACCAGGCGCGGCAGGCGAGCGCGCGGTGGTGGATCGCGGTCTCGCGCCCGGGCTCGTGGGTGCCGACCTCGACGAACCACTTGGCGGCGCTTCCGTAGAGCGAGAGCTGGTCGATGGCCTGTCCCGCGCCGACGCCGCGCAGCTCCGGTGGCCGGTCGGCGGTGAGGACGATGAGCGGCACGCGCGCCTCCCAGGCCTCCACCACCGCCGGGTGGAGGTTCACGGCCGCGGTGCCCGAGGTGGTCGTGACGGCGACCGGGCGGCCGGACGCCTTCGCCATCCCGAGCGCCACGAAGCCCGCCGAGCGCTCGTCGATCACCGACACGGCGTCGATCTCCGGGTGGCCGGCCAGCGTCAGGATCAGCGGCGCGTTGCGCGACCCCGGCGAGGTGACCGCGTGGCGCAGCCCGCAGCGTGCGAGCTCGTCGACGAACGCCTGGAGCGGCGCGTACGTGCGGTTGATCGGGATCATCTGCGGGGCGATGGTGGTCTTCATCCCGGGCTTCATGCAGCGTGGGGACGCCTGGCGGCCCGTCGCGCAGCTCCTGCCCGAACGCTATCCGAGCGTCCTGCTCGACCATCGCGAGCACTCCTTCGAGGGTCGGCTGCGCGAGATTGCGGCGGTGGCGGCCGCGGCGCGCCCGATCCTGGTCGGCTACTCGCTGGGCGGCAGGCTCGCGCTGCGCGCAGCCCTGCGCGAACCGGGCCGGTACGCCGGCCTCGTCACGGTCGGCGCGACGGCGGGGATCGACGACCCGCCCGCCCGCAGCGCCCGGGCCGAGGCCGACGAGCGGCTGGCGGCCTGGATCGAGGCGAGCCCGATCGAGGACGTGGTGGGAGTCTGGGAGCGCCAGCCGCTGTTCGCGGACCAGTCGGAGGCGCTCGTCGCGGAGCAGCGGCCGGGACGCCTCAGCCACGACCCCGCCGCCCTCGCGCTCCTGCTCCGCACCGCGGGCCAGGGGGTGCTGGAGCCGGTGTGGCACGAGCTGATCCGCGTTGACCTCCCGATGCTGGCGATCGCCGGCGGCCGCGACGACGGCTACGTGCGGGCGGCGCGCCGCATCGCGGAGACGGCCCCGCGGGGCCGCGCGGCGGTGGTGGCGGAGGCCGGCCACGCCGCCCACCTGCAGCAGCCGGCGGAGGTGGCCCGGCTGATCGGGGAGTTCGTCGAGGGCCTCGAGCGCTCCGGCCGGCTCAGCCCAGCACGTCCACGGTGACCTCGGCGAGGGCCTCCTCGTCCACGGTCACCCCGAGGCCCGGCCCCGTCGGCACCCTCAGGGTTCCCCGCCGCGGGCCCGGCAGCGCCGTGGCGATCCGCGCGTCGAAGAGGCCCAGCGTGGCGAGGCCGCAGGCCAGCCTGAGGTTCTCCGCCGCGGCGAGCTGCAGGGCGGCCGCGATGCCCCATGGGCCGTCGAGGGTGCTCGACATGAACGCCCCCAGGCCGCCCGACCGCGCCGCGCGCAGGACGTCGCGCGCCGGGCCGAAGCCGCCGCTGCCGGCCAGCTTCACGTTCACGACGTCGCAGGCGTCCAGCGCGATCGCGCGCTCCACGTCCGCGGCCGAGGCGACCTGCTCGTCGGCGGCGATCGGCGTGGACACCCGCTGGCGCACCCCGGCCAGCTCCTCGAGCGTGGCGCAGGGCTGCTCGACGAACTCGAGGTCGTGATCCTCGATCGCGCGGATGGCCCGAACCGCCTCGTCGACGGACCAGGCGCCGTTGGCGTCGACCCGCAGCGCCGGCCACGGGCCCACCGCGTCGCGCACCGCGGCCACCCGGTCGGCGTCGTCCGGCAGGCCGACCTTGAGCTTGAAGCAGGCGTACCCGCCGCGAATCCCGTCACGGGCCCGCGCCGCGAGCTCCTCAGGGGGCCCGGCGCCGAGCGTCAGGTTCACGGGGAGCGCATCCTTGGCCGGCTCGGCCAGCGGGCGTCCCTCCTGGCGGGCGCGCAGGTCGAGGCGCGCGATCTCCTCGGCCGCCCGGGCCTGGGGCGGCCGGCGACCGGCGCCGCCACTGAGGGCGGCGAGGGCCCGCTCGATCGGCACGCCGTCGTACGGCTCGAACGGGGCCGCCTCCCCGAAGCCGACGGTGCCGTCCGGAGCCTCGAGGCGCAGGAGCAGCAGCTCGCGCTCGCTCGTCACGCCGCTCGCGGTGACGAACGGTCGCTTCAAGGGGACGGCGAGGCGGAGCAGGGAGCGCCTCACGACAGCAGGACGCCGGCCGCGAGCAGCACCGAGAACACCGCCAGTAGCCGGCCCGTGCCGGCGAGGGCATGGTTCAGCGCGACCCCGTCCGCGCGCGACGAGACGGTGCGGATGAGCGGCGGGGCGAGCGGGAGCGCGGCGAGCGCGAGCAGCACCCAGGGAGAAAGCGCCGGCACGAGCAGGGGCGGGACGGCGAACGAGAGCAGGACCATCGCCGCGAACAGCCTGCGTGCCCTGTCCCGGCCCAGCTTGACCGCGAGCGTGCGCTTTCCGGCGCGCCGGTCGGTGTCGATGTCGCGGGTGTTGTTGACGACGAGAATCGCCGCGGCCAGGAGCCCGACGGGCACGGCGAGCGCGAACGCCTCCCAGCGCAGCTCCTCGGTCTGGACGAAGTACGAGCCGGCCACGGCGACCACGCCGAAGAAGAGGAACACGAACAGCTCGCCGAGCCCCTCGTAGCCGTAGGGCCGGGGGCCGCCCGTATAGAGCACGCCCGCGAGGATCGAGGCCACGCCCACCACGAGGAGCTGCCAGCCGGCCACCGCGGCGAGGTACAGACCGGCGGCGACGGCGATCCCGAAGGCGACGTAGGTGCCGACGAGGACGCGTCGCGGCGGCATGAGGCCGCCCGCCGTCACCCGTACAGGCCCGAGCCGATCCTCCGTGTCGGCGCCGCGGCGGGCGTCCGAGTAGTCGTTCGAGAGGTTCGTCCCGATCTGGATGAACACGCTGCCGACGAGCGCCGCCATGAACGGCAGCGCCCGGAAGACGTCCTCGGCGCCGGCGAGCGCGGTGCCCACCAGCACCGGCGCAACCGCGGCGGGCAACGTCCGCGGCCGGGCGGCGATGAGCCAGAGGCGCAGGGTGCCGCGGGGGACCGCGGCGGCGGGCCGGGTCACGGGCGCTTGGGAAACTTCCCGAAGTCGGGCCGTCGCTTCTCCCTGTAGGCGTCGCGCCCCTCCTGCGCCTCCTCGCTCATGTAGAAGAGCAGGTTGGTGTCGTGGGCGAGCTGCTGCACGCCGGCGAGGCCGTCCTGCGCGGCGTTGAAGCTCGCCTTCAGGAGCCGCAGCGAGAACGGCGACAGGGCGAGCATCTCCCGGCACCAGCGGACCGTCTCCTCCTCGAGCTCCTCGAGCGGGACGACGGCGTTCACGAGGCCCATCTCGAGCGCCTCCGCGGCCGTGTACCGGCGGCACAGGAACCAGATCTCCTTGGCCTTCTTCTGGCCCACCTGCGCCGCGAGCAGGCCGGCCCCGAACCCGCCGTCGAAGCTGCCGACCTGGGGGCCGGTCTGCCCGAAGCGGGCGTTGTCGGCGGCGACCGTCAGGTCGCAGACCACGTGCAGCACATGGCCGCCGCCGATCGCGTAGCCGGCGACCATGGCCACGATCGGCTTCGGCAGCCGGCGCATCTGGAGATGGAGATCGGTGACGTGGAAGCGGCCCACGGACGCGCCGGCGCCCACGTAGCCGCTGTCGCCCCGCACGCGCTGGTCGCCGCCCGAGCAGAAGGCGAGCGGCCCCTCGCCGGTCAGGACGATCGCTCCGACGTCCGTGTCCTCTCGCGCGCGCTCGAACGCCCGCGAGAGCTCGACCACGGTCTCGGGGCGGAAGGCGTTCCGCACCTGGGGCCGGTCGATCGTGATCTTCGCGATCCCCTCGGCGAGCTCGTAGCGGATGTCCGTGAACTCGCCGTCCGGGCGCCAGTCGGCGGCGGGCCGGATGCGGCGCCGTGCCTGCCGCTCGGTCCATTCCTGCGTCGCCATCGGCCTCCGTACGATAGTTGCGCTGGACGAGTGGCTGACCCAAGCGGCGCGCAGGCGCCCCGATCACCCGGCGTTGCTCGTCGACGGCGGCGTGGTCACCTACGCCGAGCTCGACGCGGCCGCGTCACGCACCGCCCGCCGGCTCGCGGCCATGGGAGTGGCGCACGGCGATCGAGTGGCCACGACGCTGCCGCCGGGACTCGCGTTCTGCGAGCTTCTCCACGCCGTGCCGCGGCTCGGCGCGGTGCTCGTGCCGCTCCACCCCCACGAGCCGGCGCGCGGCGGCGCCCGCGTGACGATCGATGGGCCGCTCGCCGGCGCCGAGGCCAACGTTCCGCTGCACACGACCGTCGACCCGGACGCGGTCCACTCGGTCATCCACACCTCCGGCACGACGGGGCGCCCGAAACCCGTCGAGCTGACCTACGGAAACCACCACGCCAGCGCCCTCGCAGCGGCCGACGCCCTCGGCGTCGACCCGGACGATCGCTGGCTCTGCCCGCTGCCGCTCTTCCACGTGGGCGGGCTCGGGGTGCTCATCCGCTCGGCGATCCACGCCACGACGGCCTTGCTGCATGGCGGCTTCGACGCCGGGCGCGTCAAGGCGGCGCTCGAGGCGGGCGAGGCCACGCTCGCCTCGCTCGTCCCCACGATGCTCGTCCGCCTGCGCGCCGGCGGCCTCCGGCGGGCGCCGGGCCTGCGGGCCATAGCCCTGGGAGGGGGGCCGATCCCGGCCGGGCTGCTCGACTGGGCGGAGGCCGCCGGCATCCCGGTGGTGCCCGTGTACGGGATGACCGAGACCTCGTCCCAGGTCGTGGCCGGCGTCCCGGGGCGGCCCCTCCGCGGCGTCAGGCTGCGCGTGGCGGACGACGGCGAGCTGCTCGTGGCCGGGCCGATGGTGGCCCGCGGCGCGGTGGGGCCGGACGGCTGGCTCCGCACGGGCGACCGCGGCCGCCTCGACGAGGCCGGGCTCGTGCACGTCGAGGGGCGCCTGAAGGACCTGATCGTCACGGGCGGAGAGAACGTCTCGCCGCTCGAGGTCGAGCAGGCGCTGCTCGAGCACCCCGCCGTGGCGGAGGCCGCCGTGGCCGGCAGACCGGACCGGGAGTGGGGCGAGGCGGTGTGGGCCTTCGTCGTGCTCCGGGACGGCGCCAGCGCCGCGGAGCTCCGCGACTGGTGCCGCGACCGGCTCGCGCCGTTCAAGGTGCCGAAGCGAATCGAGCCGGTGGCCGGCCTGCCGCGGAACGCCGCGGGCAAGCTGCTGCGGGACCGCTTGTAGCTGGTTTCCTCGCTCGCCGCTAGGGCGGGTTACGGGGTGGCGCCGGGGGCGGTGGTGCGGGAGCAGCTGTAGCTGGCTTCCTCGCTCGCCGCTAGGGCGGGTTACGGGGTGGCGCAGGGGGCGGTGTCCAGGGTTGTGGGGGTCATAGGACCAAAACCCTGGACACCGCCCCCACTACATCCCCCTTACCCAGCAAAACCCGGCCGGCGCAGACGGCGGCGCTCGGGCTGCAGCTATCTTCCCGGCCCCATGATCTACGACAAGGACGCCGACCTCTCGCGGCTCGACGGCAAGACCGTGGCCATCCTCGGCTACGGCTCCCAGGGGCACGCCCACGCGCTCAACCTGAAGGACTCCGGCGTCGACGTGCTGGTGGGGTTGCGCTCGGGCTCGTCGTCGGTCGAGAGGGCCCGCGGCGACGGGTTGCGGGTGGAGTCGATCGCCGACGCCGCGAGCGCCGGCGACGTGGTGATGGTGCTAGTGCCGGACGAGAAGCAGGCCGAGGTCTGGCGCAGCGAGATCGCGGACGGGATCGCCCCCGGCAACCTCCTGATGTTCGCGCACGGGTTCTCGATCCACTTCGGGCAGATCGAGCCGAGCCCCGAGGTGGACGTGGGCATGGTGGCGCCCAAGGGGCCGGGCCATCTCGTGCGGCGCCAGTTCCTCGAGGGGAACGGGGTGCCCGGCCTCGTCGCCGTGCACCAGGACGCGACCGGCGCCGCGCGCGACCTCGCGCTCGCCTACGCCAGGGGGATCGGCTGCACCCGGGCCGGGGTGATCGAGACCACCTTCAAGGACGAGACGGAGACGGACCTTTTCGGCGAGCAGGCCGTGCTGTGCGGCGGGGTTACCGAGCTCGTGCGCGCGGGCTATGAGACGCTCGTCGAGGCGGGCTACGATCCGCGGCTCGCGTACTTCGAGTGCCTCCACGAGCTCAAGCTGATCGTGGACCTCATGTACGAGAAGGGGATCTCCGGGATGCGCTACTCGATCTCGAACACGGCGGAGTACGGGGACCTCACCCGCGGCAAGCGGATCATCGGCGAGCCGACCCGCGCGGCGATGCACGAGATCCTGGCCGAGATCCAGTCCGGCGACTTCGCCCGCGAATGGATCGCCGAGAACCAGGCCGGGCAGGAGAGCTTCCAGCGCCTGCGCACCGAGCAGAGGGACCATCAGATCGAGCGCGAGGGCAAGCAGCTGCGCTCGATGATGGACTGGATCGACACGGAGTTTTAAGTGCTCCCCGCCGCAAAGACGATCGCGTTTGGCGGCTGCGAATCGTCGCCTGGCTGTGTCCTTGCTCGCTCGCGTACTTTTCAAGTACGCCACGCTCGCTGCGTCCTTGCCAGGCTTGATTCTCGCTCGCCAACCCGCGACCGTACTTACGGCGAGGAGCACTGACGTGCACGACGAGCGCGGCGGTTACTTGCCACCCGAGCCGCCGGGGCCGGAGCCAGAGCTCGGCGGCCGAGGAGGCGGGCGCGAACAGACGCCGCCGGCCCACCCGCCACCCGCGCCGCCTCCGCCCGGTTACGGCTGGCAGCAGCAGCAGGCGCCCGGCTGGCAGCAGCCTCCGCCGTGGGGTTACCCGCCGGCGGCGCGTGAGCCCGACAACGGCCCGGCGATCGCCGGCTTCGTCCTGTCGCTCGTCTCGGGCGGTCTGCTGATCTTCTCCCTCGGCCTCTCGTCGATCGTCTCGCTCGCCTGTGCCGTCGCCGGGTTGATCTACTCGCGCAAGGGCAAGCAGCGGGTCGACGCCGGTGAGACGAGCAAGAACCGGAGCCTCGCCCAGGCCGGCTACGTGATCAGCATCGTCAGCCTGGTGCTCTCGGTGCTGGCGACCGCCTTCTGGGTGCTGATCCTGGTGCTCGCCATCGTCGACGAGGACTTCCAGCGCGACCTCGAGAACTCGAACGGCGTCAGGGCCTCCGTCCGCCTCACGGCGGCGGCCCTCCGCGCCGGCAGCTACCTCCTGGGCTGACGCTAGAGTCGCCCCGGATGGCCAACCCCTATCTGAAGCGGTATCTGATGACGGCGGGACCGACGCCGCTTCCGCCGGCCGTCTCGCAGGCGATGGCGCACCCGATGCTCTACCACCGCGCGCCAGCCTTCGTCGAGGTCTACGCTCGCGCCCTCCGGCGCCTCAAGGCCGTATTCGCGACCGGGAACGAGGTCCTGGTCTTCGCCGGCTCGGGCACCGGGGCGATGGAGTCCGCCGTGGCCAACCTCGTGCGGCCGGGCGAACCCGCGCTCGTCGCCTCCTGCGGCAAGTTCGGCGAGCGCTGGGCCGAGCTCTGCGACGCCTACGGCGCCCATACCTTGCACTGGGAGACCGAGTGGGGGCGAAAGGTCGACCCCGCGGGGCTCGACCGCATGCTGCAGGAGAACGCCGGTGTCGAGGTCGTCTTCACGACCTTCTCGGAGACGTCGACCGGCGTGGTCAACGACGTCCGCGAGCTGACCGAGGCCGCCCACGCCCACGGCGCCCTGATCGCGGTGGACGCCGTGTCCGCGCTCGGGGCCGTGCCGCTGCCCCAGGACGACTGGGGGGTGGACGTCGTCGTGGCCGGTTCGCAGAAGGCCCTGATGGCCCCGCCCGGGCTCGCCTTCGCCAGCCCGAACCGCGCGGCCCTCGAGCGCGCGGCGGCGGCGCCGGGACGCCGCTTCTACTTCGACTGGGGCCGCACGGTGAGCGGCCAGCGCCAGGACCCGCCGGACAGCCCGTTCACCCCGGCCGTCGGCCTCGTGCAGGCCCTCGACGTGGCGCTCGGGCTGATCGAGGAGGAGGGCCTCGAGGAGGTGTTCGAGCGCCATCGTCTGCTCGGCCGCGCCACACGCGCCGCAGCGAGGGCCCTCGAGCTCGACCTGTTCGGATCCGGGGACGAGAACTCGAACGTGGTCACCGCGATCAGGCTGCCCGACGCCATTGACGGGGCGAAGGTGCCCAAGCTGATGCGCGACCGGTTCGGGGTCACGATCGCCGGCGGCCAGGGCCATCTCAAGGGCAGGATCGCGCGCATCGCGCACTGCGGCTACTTCGGCCCCTTCGACATCGTCGTCACGATCGCCGCGTTCGAGATGACCCTGCGGGAGCTCGGCCACCACGTCGAGCTCGGCGCGGGCGTCGGCGCCGCGCAGCGCGCCTTCCTCGAGGCGGGCGTGCCGCTCGCCGCCCCGGCGTGACATGGCGCTCGCCGCATGAAGGTTCTCGTCAGGGAGAAGATCGGCCCGTCGGGCGTCGACCTCCTACGCGGCGCGGGCATCGACGTCGAGCTCGGCACCGACTGGGCTGAGGACGAGCTCGAGCGGCGGATCGGCGAGTTCGAGGGCATCCTCATCCGCTCGGCGACGAAGCTCGACGCCGGTCTGATCGACCGGGCGGAGCGGCTCAAGATCGTCGGCCGGGCCGGCGTGGGGGTGGACAACGTCGACGTCGCCGCCGCGACCAAGCGCGGCGTGGTCGTGGCGAACGCGCCGCAGTCGAACGTCATCACCGCGGCCGAGCACACGATGGCCATGCTGCTGGCGCTGGCGCGGAAGGTCCCCCAGGCCCACGGCGCCCTCACCGGCGGCACCTGGGAGCGCTCCGCCTTCAGCGGGGTCGAGCTCTACGAGAAGACGCTCGGGATCCTCGGGTTCGGCCGGATCGGGCAGCTCGTGGCGCAGCGCGCGCTTGGGTTCGGCATGCGCGTGGTCGCGTTCGACGCCTACGTGTCGGAGGAGCGCTTCCGGGAGCTGGGGGTGGAGCGGGCGCCGACCTCCGACGACCTCTACGCCCGCGCCGACTTCATCACCGTCCACCTCCCGGTCACGTCCGAGACCGAGAACTGGCTCGACGCGGCGGCCTTCGCGAAGATGAAGCAGGGCGTGCGCATCGTCAACGTGGCCCGCGGCAGGCTCGTGGTGGAGGAGGCGCTACGCGAGGCGCTCGACATGGGCAGGGTCGCCGGTGCGGCGCTCGACGTCTTCCGCGAGGAGCCCGTCACCGACCACCCGCTCTTCGGCTACCCGAACGTGGTGGTGACGCCGCACCTCGGCGCCTCGACGGCGGAGGCCACCGACCGGGCGGGCTACCAGGCGGCGGAGCAGGTCGTGGCCGCCCTGACCGGCGGGGTCGTGACGAGCGCGGTGAACGTGCCCGCCGTGGCGCCCGAGGACCTCGAGGCGCTTGGGCCGTTCCTGCCGCTGGCGCGGGACCTCGGCCGGATCGGGGTCGCGCTGGCGGAGGGCGTCTCCATCGACGAGCTCGAGATCGAGTACCTGGGCCGCATCGCGGAGCGCGACACCCGCCTCCTGACCGTCCAGGTCCTGAAGGGTGCGCTGTCGGGCCACGTCGAGGAGGAGGTGAACGACGTGAACGCCCCGGCGATCGCCCGGGAGCGGGGGATCCAGATCTCCGAGACGAGCTCGGCAAGGGCGCGTGACTTCACGGACCTGATGCGCGTGAGCGTCGTCGGAGGCGGGTCCCGGACGCGGGTCGTCGGCACGACCCTCGGCCGCCAGCACCGGCCACATCTCCTGGAGGCCTGGGGCTCGCGGTTCAACATCCAGCTCGAGCCGAATCTCGCGGTCTTCCGCTACACGGACCAGCCGGGCATGATCGGCCGGGTGGGGACGCTGTTCGGCAAGGCCGGCATCAACATCAGCGCCGCCGCCGTGGGGCGCCGCTCCGACGCCGACCACGTCGGGGGTGTGGCCACCATGCTGGTCACGACCGACTCGCCGGTGCCGCAGGACGTGGTCGACCGCATCGTCGAGAGCGACGGCTTCGAGGCCGGCCGCACCGTCAGCCTCTGAGGCGCGGTCAGGCTCCGGCCAGCGCCCGGCGCAGATCCTCCACGAGGTCCTCCGCCGCCTCGACGCCGCAGGAGAGCCGCACGAGGTCCGGCGGGACCGCGGCCGGCGAGTCGTCCACGGACTGGTGCGTCATCGCCTGCGGCACCTCCACCAGCGATTCGACGCCGCCGAGCGACTCGGCCAGGAGGAAGACCTCCGTCGCGGTCGCGATCCGGCCCGCCGCGGGATGGCGGAAGGAGACCATCCCGCCGAAGCCGGGCCAGCGCACGTCGGTCACGCCGTCGGCGTCACGCAGGAACTCGCTGACGGCGCGGCCGTTCTCCGTGTGCGCCGCCACCCGGAGGTGCAGCGTGCGCACGCCGCGGTGCACGAGGAAACAGTCGAGCGGCCCGGGGACGGCGCCGACCGCGTTCTGCACGAAGCGCACACGCTCGTGCAGGTCGAGGTCGCGGACCACGGCGGCCCCCCCGACGACGTCGGAGTGCCCGCCGAGGTACTTCGTGGCCGAGTGGACGACCGCGTCGGCGCCCAGCTCGAGCGGCCGCTGTACGGCCGGCGTCGCGAACGTGTTGTCCACGGCCACAACCGCGTCGCGCCGGCGCGCCACGACGCCCTCCAGATCCACCACGTTCAGGAGCGGGTTCGTCGGCGTCTCGACCCAGATCATCCTGGTCTCGGGCCGCACGGCGCGCTCCAGCGCGTCGAGGTCCGTCTGGTCCACCATGTCGTAGCGGAGGCCGAACCGCGCCAGCACCTTGTCCACGAGCCGGTAGGTGCCGCCGTAGAGGTCGAGCGGCAGAACCACGTGATCGCCGGCGTTCAGGAGCGCGGTGAGGAGCGCGTGGGTGGCGGCCATGCCGCTCGCGAAGCACGAGGCCAGTCCTCCCTCGAGCTCGCCGAGGGCGCGCTCGAGCGCCGTCCGGGTCGGGTTCGCGGTGCGCGCGTACTCGTAGTCCTCGACCGGCTGGCCCGGGGCGGTCTGCAGGAAGGTGGAGGTCTGGTGGATCGGCGGGATGACCGAGCCGTACGAGGGGTCCGGATCCAGGCCGGCGTGGACGGCCCGCGTAGCGAAGCGGGCCCCGTCGGGCAGGCGGCTCATCGCGCGAGCGACTCGAGCAGGTCCGCCCGGGTGAGGATCCCGGCCGCGCGGCCGCCCATGGTCACGAGCACGGCCTCGCGCCGGTCGGCGAGCAGGTCCACCGCCTCGCGCACCCCGTCCTCCGCGGCGACGGCCGGGAACGGGGCCTCCATCACGTGGACGATCTCGGCGCCGAGGAGGGCCGCGTCGTCCATCGCGTGCCGGAGCAGGCCACGCTCGCTGACCGAGCCGACGACCGCGTGCGGATCCTGCCCGGAGACCACCGGGAGCTGCGAGACGCGGTGCTCGTGGAACAGCGCGACGGCGTCGCGCACCTTGGCGTGGGTCTCCACCGTCACGAGCGGCGGGATCTCGCCCTCCGCGTGCTTGCGGCGGAGCACGTCGCCGACCGTCAGCTGGGAGTCCCGCTCGAGGAAGCCGTACTGGCGCATCCACGCGTCGTTGAAGACCTTCGAGAGGTAGGAGCGTCCGCCGTCGGGCAGGATCACCGCGATCATCGCTTCGGGGTCGTCGACCTCGCGCGCCACCTCGACCGCGGCGTGCAGCGCCAGGCCGCACGAGCCGCCGGCCAGGATGCCCTCGGTCGCGGCGAGACGGCGCGTCATCAGGAACGAGTCCTTGTCGGGGACGGTGATGTAGCGGTCGACGAGCGTCGGGTCGAAGGTCTCGGGCCAGAAGTCCTCGCCGACGCCCTCCACGAGGTAGGGCTTCACCTCGCCGCTCGAGAAGATCGATCCGACGGGGTCCGCGCCGACGATCTCGATGTCCGGCTTCTGCTCGCGCAGGTAGCGGCCGACGCCGGTGACGGTCCCACCGGTCCCGATGCCCACCACCAGGTGGGTGAGCCGGCCGCCCGACTGGCGCCACAGCTCCGGCCCGGTGGTGCGGTAGTGGGCATCCGGGTTCGCCTGGTTTTTGTACTGGTTCGGCTGGAACGCGCCCGGGATCTCCTCCGTCAGGCGGTCGGCCACGCGGTAGTACGACTCGGGCGATTCGGGTGGCACCTCGGTGGGCGCCACCACGACCTCGGCGCCGTACGCGCGCAGCAGGTCGATCTTCTCCTTCGACATCTTGTCCGGCATCACCGCGATGACGCGGTAGCCCTTGAGGCTCGCCGCGATCGCGAGCCCCGTCCCGGTGTTCCCGCTCGTGGGTTCGATGATCGTGCCGCCGGGCTTAAGGCTGCCGTCGCGCTCCGCCGCCTCGATCAGCGCGAGCGCGGCGCGGTCCTTGATCGAGCCGCCGGGGTTGAGCGACTCGAGCTTCGCGACGAGCTGCGGCCGCAGGTCCCGGCCGAGCCGCGACAGCCGGATCAGCGGAGTGTGGCCGATGGCATCGAGGATGGAGTCCTTGATGTCGGCGACCGTGGACGACGCCGTCGTCATGAGTGCACGATAACCCCAGTCGACGGGCGCGGCGCACCGGCGGCGGTCGGGACTGGCCTTATTACCCCAAACCGGTGACGAAGACCCCCGAAAGTACGCAACGGCATGGTTGCGTAAATGGACCGAATCGCCCCGCGGCCCGCTTCTCGCCGCAAATTGGGTGCAAAGTAGCCAACATGGAATCCGAGATTCGCGCCCGGACAGGTGCTCCTGCGCCGTCCGGGCAATCCGGCCTGCCGGAAAACGGCCGCGCGGTCGTCGCCAGGCGGGCCCTCCTGGCGGGCGGCGCCGCGTTGGCCGGAGCGGCGATCGCGGGGGCGCCTCGGCTGACGGACGCGGCACAGCCGTCGCAGGCCGACCTGAACGCGCTGAACCTGCTCCTCCTCGTGGAGTACACGGAGAACGCGTTCTATGCCGAGGCGCTTCGGCGCGGGCGGCTGCGAGGCGAGGTCCGTGAGTATGCGCGCACGGTCGCCGAGCAGGAGAAGGAGCACCTCGAGTTCCTCAGAAGCGCGCTCGGCGGTCGCGCCGAGGACGAGCCCCGTTTCGAGTTCGGCGAGAAGGCCGCCGACCCGCAGGCGTTCGCCACCGCGGCCGGCGACCTCGAGGACCTCTCGGTGGCGGCCTACAACGGCCAGGGGACGAACGTGAGCCCGGAGACCCTCGCCGCGGCGGCGAAGATCGTCTCCGTGGAGGCCCGGCACGCGGCCTGGATTCGAAGCGTCGTGGGTCAGCCGCCGGCGCCGGAGGCCACGGACACCCCGCGGTCGGAGGACCAGGTGCTCGAAGGCCTGCAGCGGGCGGGGTTGAGGCGGTGAGCGGCGTGGACGACCTGTCGTTCGACCGCCTGGACGCCGACGGAGCGATCGCGGAGTCGGCGGAGCGGGCGGGAGTCGTCTCGCGGGCGACCTTCCTCGGCGGCGCGCTCGGGGGCTCGCTCGCCCTGCTGGCCGCCGGCTCGGGGCAGGCGTGGGCGCAGGGCGGGCCCAGCGAGAGGGACGTCGCCATCCTGAACTACGCGATCATCCTCGAGTACCTGCAAGCGTCCTTCTACACGGAGGCGCAGCGCATGAAGGCCCTGCGAGGCCGTGCCGCCGACGCCGCGGAGGTCGTCGGCGCAGTGGAGCGCGCGCATGTCGAGGCGTTCAAGGACGTGCTCGGAAAGCAGGCGGCGAAGCGTCCGTCCTTCGACTTCCAGGGCACGACCGAGGACCAGAACGCCTTCCTGAAGACGGCGGTGGCGTTCGAGGACCTGGCCGTCGCGGCCTACAAGGGCCAGGCGCCGCGGATCCAAGGGAGCTCTGCCCTGGCGGCCGCGCTCGCGATCCACTCGGTCGAGGCTCGGCACGCCGCCTGGATGCGCTACCTGTTCGGGGTCCAGCCGGCCAGCCGGGCGTTCGACGAGCCGCGGTCGCGCCAGCAGACGCTCCGCGTCGTGAACTCCACGAACTTCATCACGAGCAGCCCGTCCACGCAGGGGAGACGGACGCCGCGCTACACGGGATGAGCCCGATGGGGGTCGGGCGAACGCTGCGCGCTTCGCTGGTCCTCCCCGCCGGCGCCGGCCTACTCGGGTTCACGGCGCTACTCCTGTGGCCGGCGACCGATCCGGCGCCCGCGCCACCGGGCGGCGCCCTGCCGGCCCCGCCGGCGTCGGCCCTCGACGTGCGTGCCCCGGTGCGGCTCGAGCGGGACCCGCACCTCGCGATGTGGGCGGCGGTCGAACGGCGCGTCACCGCGCGGGCCGCGCCCGGCCGGGGGAAGCGCGTCGCCCGGCTCCGGACCGTCACCCCGGAGGGGACCGACAACCTCGCGCTCGTACGGCGCCGGACCCGCGACCGCCGCGGGCGGGTGTGGGTGGAGGCGCGGCTTCCCGTGCTTCCGAACGGCACGACGGGCTGGCTGCCGCGCGCCGCACTGGGCGGGTACCGGCTGGTTCGAACGCACCTCGTGGTGAACCGGCGCAGCTCCACCGCTACGCTGAGGCGAGACGGCCGCCGCGTGTTCCGGGCGCCGGTGGGCGTCGGGCTGCAGCGGTGGCCCACACCGCGTGGACGGTTCTACATTCGTAACAAGCTCGTGCGCTATCGCAGTCGCTTCTACGGGCCGGTAGCCTTCGGCACCAGCGCTCGCTCGGCGAAGCTCACCGATTGGCCGGACGGCGCCTTCGTCGGCGTGCACGGGACGGATCGTCCCGATCTCATACCAGGACGCGTCTCCCACGGCTGCATAAGGATGCGGAACCGCGACATCGTCCGCCTCGGCCGCTTGATGCCGGTGGGAACTCCGGTCACGATCGAATGATGCGCCGGTCCCTCATCCCGCTCCTCTTGCTCACGCTCCTGTGGGCGGCGCCCGCGGTAGCGCAGGACGGAGGCGACGCGCCGACCGAGCTGTGGGACGAGTTCCCGCTCGAGCAGCCGCCGCCAGAGTCCGCCGGGAGCGGCGCTCCGCAGGGGCGCGGTCAATCCGCGGCGCGCGGAGAGCGCTCCGACGAGGGCGCGGCGTCGCCACTGCCCCTGTTGCTGATCGCGGGCGCCGGGCTCACCGTGCTGGCGCTGGCGGGCGTGGGGCTGTCCCGACGCCGGTCGCGCCCGCGTGTGGCGACCGCCCCCGCGCCGGCCTCGAAGCCGGCCACGGGGCCCGCCCCGTCGCCGGAGCGCGCCGCCGCCACCGTCGCCGCCGCCTCGAGCGGGCGGCCCGCGGCGGGGCGCCAGCCCGCGGCGGTCACGACCCCGGCGGCCGCCGCGACCGTCCCGGCGGCCTCGGCCGCGCGTACGCCGGCATCGGCGATGCCCGCCGGCGAGGGCGGGGCCGCGGCGACGGGGCAGCGCGGAAACGGCACCACCCCGGCGGCGGCACGGACGGGGCCGCGGCCGCCGGCGCAGTCCGCGCGCGCTTACGGCTACGCCAGTGTCTCGTCCTCCGACGGCAAGGGCGCCGACGACCTGAAGCAGCAGGTGCGCGCGATCCAGGAGGCGTGTGAGCGCCGCGGGCTCACGCTCGTCAAGGTGGTCCGGGACGTCGAGTCCCACGCCAGCTCCGACCTGCGGCGCCCGGGCCTCACGTTCGCGCTCGACCGGCTCGCCGCCCACGATGCGACCTGCCTCGTCGTCACGAGCCTCGAGCGGCTCACCCGGACGGCTGCCCACCTCGGAACCATGCTCGGCTGGGTCGAGGAGTGCAACGCCCGCCTCGTAGTGCTCGACCTCGACCTCGACACCGGCACGCACGAGGGGAAGCTCGGGGCGAGAGCCCTCGCCACGGTGGGAGGACTCGAGCGGAAGAAGGTCGAGGAGCGCACGAAGAAGGGGCTCGAGGCGGCACGGCAATTGCGCCGGTCGGGCCGCCCGGCGGTCAGCGACCGGCCCTCGCTCAAGCGGCGGATCTCGGAGATGCGCGCGCAGGGGATGACCCTGCAGGCGATCGCGGACACCCTGAATGCCGAGGGCGTGCCCACGCTTCGCGGCGGCGCCGAATGGCGACCGTCGAGCGTGCAGGCCGCCGCGGGGTACAAGCGCCCCAACCGGAAGGACCGCCCGAGGGTCCGGCACGGCGAGCCGCGCGAGAAGTCCGGATAGCCGGCGCGCCGACAATGTGATGTACCCTTCGCTCTCCATGTCGCGCCGGGCCGACCTGCGGCTTCTCCTCCTTCTCCCCCGCTAGGGGGAGCGAACGCGTGGCGGCCGCGAAGCCGCGAGCACAGGGGAACGGGACGGCAGAAGGGAGAAGTGACATGGACCGCAGCGAGCAGCAACGAGTAAGGATCTTCGACACCACGTTGCGCGACGGCGAGCAGTCGCCCGGCATCTCGCTCGGCAAGCAGGAGAAGCTCGAGATCGCGCACCAGCTCGCGCGGCTCGGGGTGGACGTCATCGAGGCCGGCTTCCCGATCACCTCACCGGGCGACTTCGACGCGGTCCAGGCGATCGCCCGGGAGGTGGAGGGCCCGTCGGTGTGCGGCCTCGCGCGCACGTCGAGGCAGGACATCGACGCCGCCTGGGAGGCGGTGAGGGACGCGGAGCGGCCGCGGATCCACACGTTCATCGCCACGAGCGACATCCACATCGAGCGCAAGCTGCAGACGACTCGCGAGGACGTGAAGGGCCAGGCGCGCGCCGCGGTGGCGCACGCGCGGGAGTACACGGACGACGTGGAGTTCTCCCCGGAGGACGGCTCGCGCTCGGAGATCGAGTTTATGGCCGAGGTGATCCAGATCGCGATCGACGAGGGCGCGACCACGATCAACGTGCCGGACACCGTCGGCTACACGATGCCGCAGGAGTACGCGGAGATGTGGCAGGCGCTGTACGAGCTCGTCCCGGACCTGACCACGGTCACCACCTCCGTGCACTGCCACAACGACCTCGGGCTGGCGGTCGCGAACTCCTTCGCCGGTCTCACGGCCGGCTGCCGCCAGGTGGAGTGCGCCGTGAACGGCATCGGCGAGCGGGCGGGCAACGCGTCGCTCGAGGAGATCGTGATGCTGCTGCACACCCGCGAGACGAGCGTCGGGCTCTGGACCTCCGTCACCACCCGCGAGATCGCCCGCGCCAGCCGGCTCGTGTCGCGGCTGACCGGCTACCCGGTGCAGCCGAACAAGGCGATCGTCGGCCGCAACGCGTTCGCCCACGAGGCGGGCATCCACCAGGACGGCGTCCTGAAGGACCGGACCACCTACGAGATCATGGACGCGACGACGATCGGGCTCGAGGCGAACTCGATCGTGCTCGGAAAGCACTCCGGGCGCCACGCGCTGCGAAGGGCCCTGGAGGAGCTCGGGTTCAGCGTCGAGGGCGCCGCCCTCAACACCGCGTTCAAGCGCTTCAAGGAGATCGCTGACAAGAAGAAGAAGGTCACCGCGCTCGACCTCGAGGCGATCGTCTCCGACGAGATGAAGCAGGCGCCCGCGGCCTTCGACCTCGAGTCGTTCGACGTCGAGGCCTCGTCGGCCCGCTCGCCGCTCGCGCGGGTGCGGGTGCGAATGCCGACGGGCGAGGTCGAGTCCGGTAGCTTCACCGGCGACGGGCCGGTCGACGCGTTCTTCAGCGCGATCAACGCGGCGGTCGGCCGCGACGCCCGCCTGAAGGAGTTCCACGTATCCGCCGTCACGGGCGGCCGCGACGCGCTCGGCGAGGTGACCGTGCTGCTCGAGCTCGACGGCACGCTCGCCTCCGGAGTGGGCGTGTCCACCGACATCCTCGAGGCCGCCGGCAAGGCCTACCTGCGAGCCCTGTCGAACGCGCTGGCGGAGGAGGCGGCCGAGGAGGCCGTCCTGCCGGAGCCGGTCGCGACGCCCTGAGCGCCGGTCCGCCCGCCGCGTCGGCGTCCGCCGGCGTCAGGGCGTGGGATAGAGAGCCCTGATGCCGGCCAAGTCGTCGGGCTGCAGGGTGCGCAGCGTCGAGTTGTAGGAGACGGTCGGCCACATGACCGACCCGGCGACGTCGCTATGGGCCAGGCCCAACAGGTGACCGATCTCGTGCAGCGCGACCGTCTCGATGTCGAGCCCACCGGCGACCGCTCCGTCGACCCACGTCTCGCTGTCGTCGAAGTGCAGCGGCTTCGGATAATCGGTCGTCACCACCGAGCAACCGGGCGGGTAGTCGGCATGAGCCACGACGTTGCCCACCATGCTGCTATCGGGATCCGCCGCCGGTCGCCACTCGATGCGGATGTCGGCGTCGATGGGGATGTCGCCCCCGGTGATAACGCGGAACGTCAGCCCGACACCGGCGCCGGCCCACGTGTTGAACGCCCGACGGATCGCGTTGATGGCGACCCCCTGAGGCACGTCCGTGGTCATCGCCGATGCCCCCGGGCGGCCGAACTGGTACCCGAGGTAGCGGCGATCCCACGCGCACACGGTCGCGAAGAAGATGGACGGCCAACCGAACAGATCTGGCACACCACAGCGGGGGGCCGCCATGAAGTCGCGGGTAGCGGCGTCGAGTACTCCGGGCGTGCCGACGTCGTAGCGCATCTGGAGCTCCACGAGCGCCCGGCAGGTCGCCTCGTCCAAGCGCCCCGGCTCGGGCGCCGTGCGGGGCGCGCCCGGGGCGAAGTCGAGATAGCCGAAACGTCTCAGGAAGTTCTGGACCTCCGCGACGCTCGCGTCGGATTCGCCGGGCTCGAGATCCGGGCCTCGGCGGATGACGTCTGGGTCATACGCCTGCTGAACCATCTGAGCGCGGCGATCGCGCGCGGTCACATCCATGAGGCAACCTCCGTTTGCGGGGCGGCGCGAAAGCTGTACCTGGCAGCAAGGGCCGTCGCGAGCGTAACACCGCCCACCCGCCGAGCGCTCGCGCGGCCGGCCGCGCCACAATGGCCGGCCGTGGGCGACGACTTCACCTGGCGCGACGGCGAGCGCCTCGTCCGCTTCGGTGCGGGCGTCGCGGCCGAGGCGCGCGAGCTGCTCACCGCCGACGGCTTCGGCGCCTACGCGCTCCTCACCACCGACCGCGCCGCCGCCTCGGCCCCCGCGGTCGCCGAGGGCGCGAGACTCGTGCTCCGCGTGCCACACGGCAAGGTGGACGAGATCTCGGCGGCGCTGCTCTCCGATTTGCCGGAGGCGCCGGTGGTGGCCCTCGGCGGCGGTCGGGTGGTGGACACCGCAAAGGCCGTCGCGGGTGCCCGGCGGGTGCGGTGCGCCGCGCTGCCCACGACCCTGTCGGGCGCGGAGATGACCCCGTTCCACCGGCTCCCGGCGGGCGTCGACGGCGCGCGCATGGTGCGTCCCGCGCTGGTGGTGGCGGATCCCGCGCTGATGGCCTCGCAGCCACCGCCGCAGCTGGCGGCCAGCGCGATGAACGCCATCGCCCACGCCATGGAGGCGCTCTACACGCCGCTGGCCAACCCACTCACCGAGCTCGCCGCGCTGCGGGCGACCGCTCTGCTCGCCGAGGGCATTTGGATGGACCCGCCCGCCGGCGACCGGCTGGCGCTCGGGGCGCTGCTCGCGGGCTACGCGTCGGGAGCGACCGGCATCGCCGTCCACCACGCCCTCTGCCAGACGATCGTCCGGACCGCCGAAACGCCCCACGCAGAGACGAACGCGGTGATGCTTCCGCACTCCGCCCACCTGATGTCCGACCGCGCGCCGGGACCCCTCGCCCGGCTGGCCGAAGCGCTCGGCGCCGATCGCGGCGATCCCGCGGCGGTCGAGGCCGCGCTCGCCGACCTCGCCGCCCGCTCCGGGCACATCCGCCTCGCGACCCTGGGCGTCACGGAGGACCGGCTGCCGGCGATCGCGTCGGCCGTCACCGGCCACCCCGCGCTGGCGAACACGCCCGCCCCGCCGGACGAGGAGGAGCTGCTCCGGGCGCTGCGGCGCGCGTACTAGATGACTGATCCCAACCCCCCACCCACGGATGACGCGCCATACCGTTGCTGGATCGGCACCCACGTCCTCGCCGATACTTTGGTTGGCCGGTCGTCCTTTGGACGCCGGGCGATTAGCCGAGGACGCGCAGGTAGCGCCGGGCGGGGCGGGACCGCCGATTCCGGTCGAGGTACGCGCGGACGGTGAGCCGGTAGAGGCCGGGGGCAAGGCGCAGGTTGAGCGTCAGCCGGCGGCTGACCGCCGCAGTTGGTCGCGGCGGCGTGTCAGGTAGGCGGTCTCGGCGGTGTTGCCCGCCAGCTCGATGGCTTTGTCGTAGGCCGCGCGTGACTGCTGACTGCGGCCCAGCCGGCGCAACAGGTCGGCGCGGGTGGCGTGGTAGGCGTGATAGCCGGCCAACTTTCGCTCAAGACGGTCGACGGCCGCGAGCGCCACCTCTGGTCCGTCGAGTTCGGCGACCGCGATGGCCCGGTTGAGGGCGATGATCGGCGAGGGGTCGAGGCGGACGAGCTGGTCGTAGAGGGCGAGGACCTGCGACCAGTCGGTGTCGCGCATGTCGCGGGCGCTGGTATGCACGGCGTTGATCGCGGCGAGGATCTGGTAGCGACCCGGAGCGACCCCGGCGGCGGCAGCGGCGAGACGCTCGCGCACCAGCCGGTGACCCT
>Ga0081538_10000236_pt1 | contig 62334 bp, 53 predicted proteins | sample TabmetS5T2R1_FD_71022 | JGI IMG/M metagenome (GOLD analysis project Ga0081538, IMG submission 71022) | Tabebuia heterophylla rhizosphere microbial communities from the University of Puerto Rico - S5T2R1 | ecosystem: Host-associated > Plants > Roots > Rhizosphere ...
AGGAGGCCGAGGCAATGAGCTCCGATTCCGGAACCCATGACCTCACCCTCTGGTTGGCGGAACCTATGACCTCGGGTCGGGGACTTCGGGTCGGGGAGCCCGTGCTGGCGCCCGCCGGTGCCTACGCCCCGGCCGGCCGGACCAGCCCCGACTCGTAGGCGAACACCACGAGCTGGGCCCGGTCGCGGGCACCCAGCTTGGTCATGGCGCGGCTGACGTGGGTCTTCGCCGTCATGGGGCTGACGTAGAGCCGTTCGGCGATCTCGTCGTTGGTCAGGCCCTCGGCCACGAGCGCCATCACCTCCCGCTCCCGCTCGGTGAGCACATCGAGGGTGGGGGCCGGCCGAGACTCCCGGGTCTTGCTGGCGAACTCGCCGATCAGCCGCCGCGTGACGCCGGGCGAGAGCAGCGCGTCACCTTGGGCCACCGCCCGCACCGCCCGCAAGAGCTCCACCGGCTCGGTGTCCTTCACCAGGAAGCCGCTGGCGCCCGAGCGGATGGCCTCGAACACGTACTCGTCCAGCTCGAACGTCGTGAGGATGATGATGCGAGCGTCCGACAGCCGCTCGTCGCCGGCGATCGCTCTGGTGGCGGCGAGGCCGTCGATGCCGGGCATGCGAATGTCCATGAGCACCACGTCCGGCGCGAGGCGACGGACGAGACGCACGGCCTCGTCGCCGTCGCTGGCCTCGCCCACGACCTCGATGTCGTCCTGGGCATCGAGCAGCGCCCGGAAGCCGGCGCGGACCAGGGCCTGGTCGTCGGCCAGCACCACGCGGATCACAGGCGTCACGGGGCTACATCTTCCCGATCGGGAAGCGGGCGCGCACCCGGAAGCCGCGGCCGGGCCGCGGGCCGGCCTCGAACGTCCCGTTCAGTGCCTGCACTCGTTCCCGCATGCCGGAGATGCCCCGCCCGGCGCCGTCGCGGGGAGGCCCGGGCGCGCCCACCCCGTCGTCGTCGACCTGCACGGTGAGACGCTCGTCGCCGTAGTCGAGCCGCACCCGCGCGTTGGCGGTGCCGGCGTGGCGGACGACGTTGGTCAGAGCCTCCTGCACGATGCGGAAGGCGGCCAGGTCGACGCCGGCGGGTACCGGCCGGGATTCGCCCGAGACGTCCAGCGTCACGTCCAGCCCGGCGGAGCGCGTGCGTTCGACGAGCCCCGGGAGGTCGCGGAGCCCCGCGGTCGGGGCCCGGGGGGCGGTCGTCCCGTCCTCGCCCCGCCGCAGCACGTCCAGCACCGACCGCAGCTCGCCGAGCGCCTCCTTGCTGGCGTCCTTGATGGCGGTGAGGGCGGGTCGGGCCTGGTCGGGCCGCTCGTCCAGGAGGTGGAGGGCGACGCCGGCCTGCACGTTGATGAGGGAGATGTTGTGGGCCAGGACGTCGTGGAGCTCACGGGCGATGAGCAGGCGCTCCTCGCTGGCGCGGCGGCGCGCCTCCTCCGCCTCGACGTGGGCGAGCTCCGCCCGCCGCTCGCGGCGGCTGCGGATGATCTCGGCCCCGGTGCCCAGCACCAGCAGCCAGGCGGCGAGGCCCAGCGCCCGGCCGAGGTTCCACGACTCCTGGTGGAGCAGCGGCGGGAGCACGGTGAACCCCACGTACCCGACCGCCAGCGTGCCCCATGCGAATGCCCGGCGGCCGGCCAGGACCGCACTGACCAGTGCGACGATCAGGGCCGGGAAGCCGGCCGGGCCCCGGGGATAATCGGTCAGCCAGTACGCGAGCGCCGCCGAGAACGCCACGGCCAGCGACACCTCAGGCCAGCGACGGCGGACGAGCAGCGCCGCCGGCCCCGCGAGCAGGAGTGCGACGCCGAGGACGTCGAGGGACCAGCGCTCGGGCTGGCGATGGCCGGCGCCGGCGGTGCCACCGACCTGCAGGACCGCCACCACCAGCGCCGGGAAGACGTCGGCCCACCACCGCAGGCCCCACCCGCGCGCCAACAGCTGGCGGAAGCCGACGCGGCCGCGTGGCGCGCGGGCGGGATCGGTGGTGGCCACGGACAGCACGGTACGGCTGTGACGGGTCGACGGCATCCGCCCCCCGAAGCATCGGCGCGTACCGCGCCCGGAGTAGGCACCGTCGTTCGTCGCCGGGTGGGGACAACCCCACCTGGCGGTTTCCCGCCCGCTCCATGTCGCCGCCAGCCGCAGTTCCTTACCGTGGTGCTCGTGATCCGAGATCTGCTCCGACCGTGGCGCGAGTCGTTGACGTGGTGGCGGCTGACGCACCTCGTCCTCGGCGTGTTCATCGGCATCTGCACGTTCTCGCTGATGGTGCTGCTGCTGGCCTTGTCGGTCAGCCTGCTGATCACCTTCCCGCTGGCCCTGCCGTTCGTCTGGGCGCTGTTCATGGTCGCCCGAGGCATCGGCCACGTCGAACGCAGCCGCCATGCCGCGCTCCTGGGCGTCGAGATGGTGGATCCGGTCCCGCCCCTCCGGGAGAGGTCGCTGTGGCGGCGGCTGGTCGAGCGGGTGAAGACGCGGCCGCGCTGGCGCGAGATCGTCTACGGCGTTGTGCGGCTGCCGGTGAGCCTGTTGACCGCGGTCCCCACCGTGGGCGCGTGGTGCGGCTCGGCCGCCCTGCTGGCGCTGCCGTTCTACGTCAGCCACATGCCGGGCGGCACCGCCAAGTTCTGGCTGTTCGAGGTGTCGCAGGGACTCGCGTCGGCGGCGGTGGCCGTGGTGGGCGCCATCGGCCTGGTGCTCGTCGCCCCCTGGGTCACGCATGCGATGGCGGCACTCGACACCGCCGTGGCCCGTCGCTTGCTGAGCGTGCGCCCCCAGGAGGCGGTCGACCGTCGCGTGGCGCAGCTCGAGACCAGCCGGGCGGCGGCCGTGGACAGCGCCGAGGCCGAGCGGCGGCGCATCGAGCGCGACCTGCACGACGGCGCCCAGCAGCGGCTGGTGGCCCTGGCCGTGGACCTGGGCAACGCCCGCGAGCGGCTCGAGGTCGACCCCGAGGGTGGGCGCGCGCTGGTCGCAGAGGCCCACGAGGAGGCCAAGGCCGCCCTGAAGGAGATCCGCGACCTGGTGCGCGGCATCCATCCCGTGATCCTCGAGGACCGGGGCCTCGACGCCGCCCTCTCCGCCATCGTGGCGCGCTCGGCCGTGCCGGTCCGCCTCGACGTCGACGTGGCCGAGCGGCCGTCGGCGGCGGTCGAGAGCACCGCGTATTTTGTGGTCGCCGAGGCGCTCACCAACGTGGCCCGCCACGCCGAGGCCACGTCGGCGGCGGTCACGATCGCGCGGGCCGGCGACCGGCTGGTCATCGAGGTGCGCGACGACGGCCGGGGCGGCGCCGCCCCCGGGGCCGGGACCGGCATGCGCGGGCTGCGAGACCGGGTGATGGCCCACGGGGGCACCATGCATGTGGTCAGCCCCTCAGGGGGACCGACGACGCTGCTGGTGGAGCTCCCATGCGGATCGTGATCGCCGAGGATTCCGTGCTCCTGCGCGCCGGGCTCACCCGGCTGCTGGCCGACGCCGGGGAGGAGGTGGTCGCCGCCGTCGACAACGCCGACGACCTGCTCACCGTCGTCGAGCGCCACCAGCCCGACCTGGCGGTGGTCGACGTGCGCATGCCCCCGACCCATACCGACGACGGCCTCCGCGCCGCGCTGCAGATCCGGGGACGGTGGCCGGCCATCGCCATCCTCGTCCTGTCGCAGTACGTGGAGGAGACGTACGCCACCGACCTCCTGGCCGACGACACGAGCGGGCTCGGCTACCTGCTCAAGGATCGCATCGCCGACGTCGCCGAGTTCCTCGACGGCGTCCGGCGCGTGGGCGCCGGGGGCACGGTCCTCGATCCCGAGGTCGTCGCCCAGCTCCTGGCCCGGTCGCGCCGGCGGGATCCGTTGGACCGGCTCTCGCCCCGCGAGCGCGAGGTGCTCGGGCTCATGGCCGAGGGCCGCTCCAACGCCGCCATCGCCCGTGAGCTCGTGGTGAGCGACGGCGCCGTAGAGAAGCACGTCAGCAACATCTTCACCAAGTTGGACCTGCCCCCCACCGAGCACGATCACCGCCGTGTGCTGGCCGTGCTGCGGTGGCTCGAGAGCTGAGGACCTGCCATGCCCGACACCGTCACCCCCTCGCGGCGTGTCCGCCGGACCTGGCTGATCGTCGGCAGCCTCGTCACCGTGCCCGTGTTGCTCTTCGGCGGGACCCAGGTGGCCAGCGCTCTGGCGCACGAGGAGCGCACCGAGGTCGCCGAGTTCGACGCCGGGGGCCTGCAGAGCGTCGACGTCGACAACGCGGCCGGTTCGGTCCGCATAGTCGGTGTCGAGGACACTGACACGGTCACGGTGACCGCTCGCATCAGCGATGGCTGGCGGGCGACGGGACACGACGTGCAGCGCGACGGCGACCGGCTCGTCGTCGAGGGCACGTGCCCGCTGTTTCTGTCGGACTGGTGCAACGTGCGCTACACGATCGAAATGCCGTCTGACCTCGCCGTCATGGCCAACGCCGACAATGGGGGCGTCACCGTGACGGACGTGGCCGCCGACGTCGAGGCGTCGTCGGACAACGGCCGGATCGAGCTGGCCCGCATCGAGGGCGACGTCGTGCTCCACAGCGACAACGGCTCCGTGACCGCTACCGGGATCCGGCGGGCGTCACGTGCGGAGGCGGCATCCGACAACGGCGACGTGCGGCTCGAGTTCCTCGACTCGCCCGACGACGTGGTGGCCACCTCCGACAACGGCTCCGTGGACGTGGTGATCCCCGACGAGGGCGCCATCGCCTACAAGGTCGACGCCGCGAGCGACAACGGCACCGCGTCGTTCCCGGTCCGCACGGACCCCGACGGCGGCCGCACGATCACGGCGACGTCCGACAACGGGGACGTGACCGTGACCTACGCCCTCGACTGAGAGGCCGAGCGGATAGCCCCCCGCACGTCGGCACCGAACAGTACGGGATTTGCAGCGTGAGCCCAGGCCTCACAGCTCGGCCTCCAGGCAAGGCTGACAACGGTGCGCCGAGACGACGTGCCTATCAGCGCACGTTCTGAACGGAGCCTTGCGGCGGCCGCGGGTGCCACGGCAGCCCCGATGCCACCGCCGGTCCGCGCGCGATCAGGGGCCCGACGTCGACGAGCCCGTGGAGCCCGTCGACGATGACGACGACGGCGGCGACGTCGAGGTGGACGGCGCCGTGGTGGTCGTGGTCGTCGGGCATGGCGTGGACGTCGTGGTCGTGCTCGTGTTGGTTGTGGTCGTGGTGGGATCGCACGGCACCGTCGTGGTCGTCGTGCTCGACGTGGGTGTGGTCGTCGAGGTCGTCGGCGGCTGCGTCGTCGTGGTCGTGGGCGGCCCGGTCGTCGTGGTCGTGCTGCCCGGCCTCGGCGGCGTCGTGGCGGGGGGCGACGTCGTCCCGGTCGTCGTCGTCGGCCTCGCCGGCCGCAACGTCGTCCCGTCCCCGGACCTGCGCGGCACCGCCGTGCCCGGGGCGGCAACCAAGCCGGTGTCGGGGGCCTCGATCGAGACCTGGCGTCCCGACGACGACCCGCCGGCCCCGGAGCCGAGGATGCTGGCCCACGCCAGCAGCTGGGACGTGACCGAGCGTTCGCAGTTCACGTCGCTCGGGAGCTCGCCGCCGTTGAACCACTTCAGCGCCCGGACGAAGTCTCCGCAGCGTTGGGTGTCCTCCCGCACGCTCGGCCGGAAACCGACGGCCATGTTGACCGCGGCCATGTCGAACCGGTCGGCGGCGTGATTTATGTCCCGGGCCACGGTCCAGTACCAGGCGGCGACCTGGGCGCTGGTCGCAGGCGTGGCCGCGAGGTCCGGTTCGGCCTCGAGGTCCAGGCCGAGGTCCGCGCCGGCGGCGCGGTAGTTGAAGTCTCCGGTGAGCTGGATGAAGCCGCGGCCCCGGTAGGTGGAGGGATTGCTCGCCTCGACCGCATCGGCTCGGAAGTCGCTCTCGTTGTGGACGGTCGCCAGGAACGCGGCCTTGCGGGCGGGCGTGGTCGCGCCGGAACGGAGCATCGCCTCGTTCAGCGCCGGGAGTTCAGCTACAACGGCCTGGTCCTTGAACGGCCCGAAGATGGCGTCGAGGTCGTCGAGCGTGACGACGTCGACCCCGTTCCAGTCGCCGGCCAGCGGCAGCAGGTCGGCCGCGGGCCCCTCGCCGGTCTCGAGAACGGCGGCGCGGCGGGCCGGCCTCGTGAGATCGGGGCCGCTCAGCTCGAAGGTCGTCGTGTCCCGCTGGTAGACGCCGACGGTGTCGCGGCCGTCGCCGTCCCAGTCGCCCACGACCGGCACCGCAGAGGCGCCGACGGTGCCGAAGCGGACGTCGGGCAGGTCGCCGCCGGCCTCGTTGCGCAGTCGGAACACGCCGTCGCGAGGCCGGTAGAGGCCGAAGCTGTCGCGGCCGTCGCCGTTCCAGTCGCCCACGACCGGCAGCACGTCGGACGCGCCCGGCCAGCCGAACCCGACGCCGGGCAGGGTCCTGCCGGCATCGTCGCGAACCACGAACGTGGCGTCGGCCCGGCGGTACAGCCCGACGCTGTCGCGCCCGTCGCCGTTCCAGTCGCCCGCCAGCGGTACCACGTCCATGTCGCCGGGCGTACCGAAGCGCACGGGGGCCGCCGTCTTGCCGGCCTCGTCCCGGAGATGGAAGGCGGCGTCGAGGCGGCGGTAGATGCCGACCGTGTCGGTCCCGTCGCCGTTCCAGTCGCCCGCCACCGCCAGCGTGCTGCCCTCGGGTGCGTGGCCGTACCTGAACGCCGGCAACGCGGATCCACCCTCGATCCGCAGCTCGGTGCTGGCCTGGGACCGCCGGTACAGGCCCACCGCGTCCGCCCCGCCCCCCACCTCGCCGGGTGCCCAGCGGCTGATGAACCCGAACGGGTCCACCGTGCAGGGCTCACTGCTCGACAGCTCCCCACACCGATTGATCTGGAAGTGGATGTGCGACGGCGTCGTCCGGGCGTTGCCGGTGTGCCCCACGCGGCCGATCAGCTGGCCCCGCCCCACCCGCTGCCCCGCCGTCACGTAGTTCGCCGAGTTGTGCGCGTACCAGTAGGCCACGCCCGAGTCACCCACCAGCCAGATGCTCAGGCCCCCGTTGCTGTCATCGGTGTTGTCGACCCTGGCGATGACACCCGGCTCCACCGCCACGATCGGAGAACCCTCGGGGGCGAAGATGTCGTTGCCCTTGTGCTTTCGCCGGCACCCGTCCCGGCAGGCGTGCCAGTCGTCGGAGAACGACGCCTCGTACGGCGCCGCGACCGGGAACGCATTGATCGGCGGAACGACCGCTGCGTCCGGCCGAGGCTCCGGGTCCGGAGGCGCCGCACCAGCCGGCGATGGCAACAGCGACGCGCCCAGGCCAGCGAGGACCAGGGCAGTGGCGAACGCCCGCGCGGTCACCCTCGACGCCGACTGCACGCGATGCAGGCTAGGACAGCGGGGCACCCGGATGAAGCGCGTCCCGGCCAACGATGGACGAACGCTCGCGTGCGCCCCTTTGAACACCGCAGTGTGCGGCGACCAACGCAACCGTGAAGTCACCGTCCGTGACGCCCGGTGGCACGGATCGGCCGCCGGCGTCACGCCCCTGGGATGAACCCGCCGTCGGCCCCGGAGGCGACCGAAGGATGACCGAGTTGCACCCCAACGTCACGACCTACCTGCAGGCGATCGACGCCTTCAATCGCAACGACCTCGCCGCCGTCCACGACCACGTGCGCAGCGACGTCGTGTACCGGATCCCCGGCCGAAGCCCGGTCGCCGGCGAGTTCCGTGGCATCGACGGCTTCGCCGAGATCCTGCGCCGATTGCGGGACGAGTCCGCCGGGACGATCGCGCTCGAGCCCCTGACCGTGCTGGCCGACGACCAGAACCTCATCGCCCGCTGCCGCGTGACCGCGGACCGCGGTGGGAGGCGCCTGGACACCGAGAACTGCTATGCGTTCCGCTTCGTCGACGGCAGGCTCGCCGAGGGGACCGTCTTCGTCTCCGATCCCCATCAGGTCGACGAGTTCTGGTCCTGATGGACGGCCCTCAGCCGGCCGTCGCGATTGCCACGTGCGACTTGGTGGGCGGGGCCAGGCCGCCGTCGGCGACGCAGGGCTCGACGTTGCGGGCGGTCACTGCTGCCGGCCGGCGATGTGATCGACGATGTGGGCGGCGTCGGCGCCGACACCGGCAAAGACCGCAGATGGCTGCGAGTGCAGCCAGGGCAGGCCCACGGCGTACAGGCCTGGGTGGGTGGTGACGCCCCGGGTGTGCCGGGGATAGCCCCACTCGTCCAGCACCGGAAGGTGGACCCACCCGAAGTCGAGGCGGTAGCCCGTTGCCCAGACGACGGCACCGATGCCGGCGGCGTCGAGGTCGAGCTCGGTCGCCGTGGCCGGCGTGAAGTCGTCGGGTCCAGGACGGTCGTCGGGGGGCGCACCGATGCCGGCCGCGACGTCGTAGGCGTCGAACAGCGGGCGGAAGCGTTCGTCGAACCAGCGGTCGGCGAAGGCCAGCCGGTCGGCGAGGTCGTCGCTGAACCGCGCCGTCCTGCCCGCAACCGACTCGAGCCGTCCGTACAGCCGCATGCCACGCCGCGCGAACTCACGCAGGTCGATGTCGTGACCCCCGTTCTTGCCCGACACCTGCGGCTGGCAGGCGAAACGCGCCGCCGGGGATGGCAGATCGTCGACCGTCGGGACGGGGATGCCGTGATCGGCACCGCGCAGGAAGACCTGGACCAGCCACCAAGCGACGTCGCGGCCCCTGTAGCGCCGCGGTGCCCGGGGACACATCGACACCGCGATGTGCACGTCGCGACCGGCCTGGTGCAGCTCCTCGGCGATCTGCACGCCCGACTGCCCGGAGCCCACGACCAGCACGGCCCCGTCGGCGAGCTGGTCCGGTCGGCGGTAGTCATGTGAGTGCACCTGCTGGATGGAGCCGGAGAGTCCCTCGGATCCGGCCGGCACCTTGGGCTTGGGATACGGCCCGGTCGCCAGCACGACGTTGCGGGCCCTGACGGTGGCCGGGCCGGTCTGGGCCTCCAGGTGGCCGTTCGACGCCGAGAGGCGATCCACGCCCGTGCCGAGCCGCACGGGCGCGTCGACCGTCTGCGCGTAGCGCCGGATGTGCGCCACCACGTCGTCGCGCACCATGAAGCCGTCGGGATCGGGCCCGTCGTAGGGCATGCCGGGCAGCATCAGCGTGAAGTTCGGCGCGACGAGGCAGAAGCTGTCCCACCGGTCCAGCCAGGCACCGCCCAGACGGTCGCGGCGGTCCACGACCGTGTGGTCGACGCCCGCCTGCGTCAGCCAGTAGCTCGTGGCGAGGCCGGCCTGCCCGGCCCCGATCACGAGGGTGTCGATGCTCTCGATGTCTTGGGCCATACCGGCAGGGCGTGACGCGCCGTGCCACGCAACGGCACACGTGGAGCCGGCGCCAGCGCCGGGGTGGGGCTAGCCCCACCGGGAAGACGCCGGGGCGCTCCATTCACGCTGCGCATGCCCGTCCGTACCGTCGCATACATGACTGCAAGCGACGTGATGACCACGACGACGGCCGGCTCGGGGGCGTCCCCGGGCCCAGTTGCCGTCCGTGCCGAAAAGGCGGTGAAGGTGTACGGCAAGGGTGTCACGGCGGTGCGTGCCCTCGACGGCGTGAGCCTGGCCCTGCCGGCCGGGCGCTTCACGGCCATCATGGGACCGTCGGGGTCGGGCAAGTCGACCCTCATGCACTGCCTGGCGGGGCTCGACACGCTCACGTCGGGCCGGGCGTTCATCGGCGACGTCGATCTCGGCCGGCTGGCGGAGAAGCAGCTGACCCGGCTGCGGCGCGACCACGTCGGCTTCGTGTTCCAGACGTTCAACCTGCTCCCGATGCTCAGCGCCGGGGAGAACATCACCCTGCCCCTCGACCTGGCCAGCAGGAAAATCGACAAGCGCTGGGTCCGCAGCATCGTCGAGACCGTCGGGCTCGGCGACCGGCTCAAGCACCGTCCAGCCGAGCTGTCGGGTGGCCAGCAACAGCGCGTGGCCGTGGCCCGCGCCCTGGCCAGCCGGCCCTCGGTGATCTTCGCCGACGAGCCCACCGGCAACCTCGACTCCCGCAGCGGCGGCGAGATCCTCGCGTTCCTGCGCCGGGCCGTCGACGAGCTCGGCCAGACCGTCGTGATGGTCACCCACGATCCGGTGGCGGCCGCACACGCCGACGCCGTCGTGTTCCTGGCCGACGGCCGCGTCGTCGACCAGATGCCGGCCCCCACCCCCGAACGCGTCCTCGAGCGGCTCAAGGCGTTCGGGAGCTGATCTCCATGTGGAGGACCACCATCAAGAGCATCGGCGCCCACAAGCGGCGCCTCCTAGCCACCAGCTCCGCGGTCGTGCTGGGCGTGGCGTTCCTGTCGGGCACCCTCGTGATCGGCGACACGATGGAGACCGGCTTCGGCGACATGTTCGGGGAGGCCAACGCCGGCACCGACGCGATCGTGCGCAGCAGCATTGAGGTCGGCGACGACGACGACAGCGAGCGCGGCCTACTCGACGCCTCGGTCGTCGACGGCGTCGCCGCGGTCGACGGCGTCGCCACGGCCGTGCCCGAGATCTCAGGGATCGGTCAGATCGTCGGATCCGACGGTGATCCGCTCGGGGGCAACGGCCCCCCCACCCAGGCCGGCAACTGGATCGCGGATCGCGAGATCAATCCCTGGCGGGTCGCCGACGGCCGCGCCCCCGAGGGGCCGGGCGAGATGGTCATCGACAAGGCCTCGGCCGAGGGGGGCGATCTGGAGGTCGGCGACGCCACCACGATCCGCACCCCCGATCCCATCGACGTGACCGTCGTCGGGATCGCCACCTTCGGCGACGCCGGCGCCGACAGCGCGGGCCCGCAGACCTACGCGGCCTTCACCGCCGAGTTCGCCCAACAGGTCCTGTTGCCCGAGCCGGGCCGCATCTCCGACGTGCGCGTGGTGGCCGACGACGGCGTGACGCAGCAGGAGCTGGTCGACCGGCTCGAGCCGGCTCTCCCCGACGGGTCCGAGGCACTCACCGGGGCCGCACTCACCGCCGAGCAGCGATCCGAGCTCGAGGACGACTTCCTCGGGTTCTTCAGGGCGTTCCTGGTGGTGTTCGCGGGGATCGCGCTGGTGGTCGCCACGTTCAGCATCTACAACACCTTTTCGATCCTGGTGGCCCAGCGCACCCGGGAGTCGGCCTTGCTGCGGGCGCTGGGGGCGTCGCGCCGCCAGGTCCTGGGCTCCACGCTGGCCGAGGCGCTGGTGGTGGGCGTGCTGGCGTCGGCCATCGGGGTGGCCGCCGGTGTTGGCCTGGCCGCCGGCCTGAGCGCCCTCGTCGAGTCGGCGGGCTTTGCCGTGGCGGGAACCCCGCTGGTGCTGGAGACGTCGGCACTCGTGCTGGCCGCCGTCGTCGGGCTGGTGGTCACACTCATCGCCAGCGTCGCCCCGGCCGTCAAGGCCTCGCGGGTGGCGCCCCTGGCCGCCCTGCGGGACGTCGCCGTCGACCGTTCGGGCGCCTCGTGGGTGCGCGGCCTCCTGGGTGTCGTGGTTGCGGGCGGCGGCATCGCCGCCACCGTCGGCGGCACGGCGGGCGCCGGCTCGCTGGCCCTGACCGGCCTGGGCGCGCTGCTGGTGGTTGTCGGCTTCGTGCTCCTCGGGCCCGTGGTGGCTCGCCCCGTCGCCGGTGTCGTGGGCGGGCCGCTGACCCTGCGGCGGGGGATGAGCGGGACGCTGGCGCGGCGCAACGCCATGCGCAACCCCCGCCGCACCGCCGGCACCGCGTCGGCGCTTGTGGTCGGCGTCGCCGTCGTCACGCTGTTCACGGTGCTGGCGGCGTCCGTCAAGCAGTCGATCGACGACACGGTGTCGGAGCAGTTTGCAGGCGACCTGGTGATCGCCCAGACGGACTTCAGCGGCGCCGGGCTCACCCCCGAGCTGGAGCCCGCCGTCGGCGCCCTCCCCGAAGTCGACGTGGCCACCGGGATGGGCATCGCGCCCGTGGCGGTCGACGGCGACGACACCGTGGCCACGGTGATCGACCCGGCCTCATTCGGGCAGGTGCTGGACGTGGATGTCTCGCAGGGGTCCATCGACGACCTGGGCGACCGGGAGGTGGCGCTGTTCACCGACTATGCGGCAGACCACGGCTTCGCCCTCGGCGATGCGGTGCCCGTGTCCTACTCGGACGGTGGCACCGACGAGCTGGCGGTCGGGGCGATCTTCGACAGCGACGAGCTGGTGGACGACCTGGTCCTGCCCGAGGCCACCTATGCCCCGCACGCGGCGACCCGTGCGAGCGACGTCGCGCTGCTCATAGACCTGGTCGACGGCGTGTCGACAGCGGACGGGCAGGCCGCCATCCAGCCGGTCGCCGACCGCTTCGGGGCGCCCGACGTGCAGGACCGCCAAGAGTACGTCGACTCGGTGGCCGCCGAGGTCGACCAGATCCTGACCATCATCTACGTGCTGCTGGTCATGGCGATCGTGATCGCACTCATGGGCATCGCCAACACGCTGTCGCTGTCGATCCACGAGCGGACCCGCGAGCTGGGGCTGCTCCGGGCGGTGGGGCAGAGCCGGCGGCAGCTGCGCCGAATGGTGCGCGGCGAGGCGCTGGTGGTGGCCCTGTTCGGCACCGTCGGCGGGCTCGGCCTGGGGACGTTCCTGGGCTGGGCGATGGTGAAGACGATCGATGCCGCGGAGGGGCTGGGGGCGTTCGCAGTCCCGGCGGGGCAGCTCGGCGTGGTGGTGGCGCTCGGCGCCATCGTCGGGGTGGTCGCGGCGGTCCGCCCCGCACGCCGGGCCGCCAGGCTCGACGTCCTCGAGGCGATCGCAACGGAGTAGCGAGCGGCCGGGAGTCCGGGCGGCGTGGGTGTGGACCCCCATGCCGCCCGGACCGTTCCGGCGTTCGGTTGTGGCACCGCCGGTAGCCGTTGCTCTTGGGACGCGGTTCGGGTTGTCGGTGCGCCGCTAGCCGACCGCTACCGGCTGCCGCCGCTACCAGCTGCCGCCGCCGCCCCCGCCGGCGCCCCCGCCGACGTCGCCGCCCCCGAAGCCCCCACCACCGAACCCCCCACCACCGCTCGACGACGGTGCGGTGGCCGCCGACGTGGTGGACGACAGCAGCAGCGGCGCGATGAAGGCGTACGACAGCCCGGCGGTCTCCGGCGCGATCGACGCCGCCGACACCGCCCGCTGCCAGCGGTCGATCTCGCCCACGGCCACGGCCCAGGCCGTGTACTCCCGCAGGATGCCCCGCTTGGCCGCCTCCTCGGCGTGGTACGCCTCGGACTCCGACAGGAACCGCCGGAACGACTCGACGCGCAGCCACGCCGCCGATCCCGCCGGGGTGCGGACACGGAGCTCCCAGGCCCGCAGCGCGGCCGCCAGCCCCGCGCCGGCCACCGCGCCCCCCGCCGCCGCCAGGACCAGCCAGCCCGGTCCTCGCTGGTTGGCCAGGGCCCCGCCGCCGGCCGCAGCCAGCGCCCCGACGACGCCGGCGATGATGCCCAGGACGCGGGCGGTGACCTTGCGCGTGCCGCCTCCCGGATCCCACATTCCGCTGGTGTCGCGCCACGCCAGCAGCTGGCCCTGCAGATGCCGCCACGCCCGGGCGAAGTTCGAGTCGTAGCTGCCCAGCTCGACCTCGTCCCGTCCGGCGAACGCGGTGTCGAGGATCGCCGCGGCATCGGGCGTGCCGTGCCCGGTCCGGACCAGGCGGAGGTCGTCGCCGCTCGGCATCCACGGGCCGGCGGTGCCGGCGCCGTCCGCACCCTCGACGCCGTTGCCACCGATGTCAACGGTGCCGTCGATCGCCATCTGGATCAGCCAGGCCACCTTGTGCTCGGGCCGCACCTCCTCCGTGAGCACGATGCCGCCGTGCGGGGGATCGAGCTCCGTCGGGGGAGCGAACTCGGTGGTGGCCATGGCCTCGAGCTCCCTCTGGTCGACGCGTGTCCAGCTCGTCGACGCGTCCCGCCCGGCCCAGGCGGCGTCGGCCGGACCGCCGACACCCACGCGCTCGCGCCCCGCCCGCCGGACCAGCCATCCCATCGACCCCGCCCCCAGCAGCGCTGCGGCGGCGGCGGTGGCGGCGGGCGGCGCCAGCCCGGTCCCCGGATCGTCGGGCGGCGAAGCCGGCGGTTCGGGCGCCGGCGGTGGCGACGCGAGGTCGCTTCCGGTCCGGGCCTCGATGGACACGCCCTCGCCGGAGTCGAGGCCCTTCACCGTGGTCAGCAGGTGACCGGGCGCCGCCTCGCTGACGTCGCAGCCGCCCTGCGAGCCGCTGACGCCCATCGAGCAGGTCGCGTCGAGCAGCTCGAACGGGGCCACCACATGGATCTCGGCCTCCTCGATGCCGACCTCCCAGCCGACGCCGACCGCCTCCCAGTCGAGGGTCGTTCCCCGGGCGACGCCGGGCAGGGGGTACTCGATCCGGTAGCGGTGGCGGCCCGAGATGGTGACGTTCGGGTCGCCGATCCGGATCGTCGCGCCCTCGCGGCCGTCCCTGGCCTCGGGCGTCACCTGGATCGCGTCGGGGGCGTCGGGTGACTCGACGGCGATCGGGGCCTCTGGTGACAGGTCCCAGACGTAGCGGAAGATGCCGTGGCGCTCGTTGACGGAGCCGAAGTCGTAGTCGATCACCTCGGTGATCTGGGCCGAACCATCGTCGGCCAGCTCCGCGGACGTCCACAGGCGTTCCACCCGTTCGGTGTCGCCTGCGACGGCACCGACCAGCGCCACTGCGCCGACGACGAGGCTCCCACCGGCCACGAGCGCCGTGTCGAGCCTGCGCCGGGTGGTCGTCCGCATCGCGCTCGAAGGTAGCTCCCGCCCCGCGGCGGGATGACGGCGGCGTGCGCCGGTTCAGTGACGGTCGATTCCGCCGGTCACACGGCGCTTGTCTGCGTTCGGCCCGTGCGTGCTGCACGGTCCGCGGAATCGACCCTCAATCCTCGGTCGGCGTCCGGATCACCACGACGGGGCAGGGCGCGTGCTGCACGCACGCCATCGCCACCGAGCCGACCACCAGGCGGCTGAGCCCGGTGCGGCCGTGGGAGCCGACCACCAGGAGGTCCGCGCCCTCCGCCACGTCCACCAGCGTCAGTGCCGGGGCACCGGGGAGGATCGTGCGCAGCACCTCGGGGGGCTGGTCTTCCATCTCGGCCAGCGCGGCGTCGACGATCTCGTCGACCGATTCCCGGGCGACCGCGTCGATCTCGCCCTCGTGGGCACGCAGGCGCAGCGTGGCGCCGAAGGGCATGGCCGACATCGGCGGCGACCACGAGTGCACCACCTCCACGGTCGCCTGCCGCAGGACCCCCTCCGCCAGCGCCCATCGCAGGGCCGCAGCGGCCTGCTCGGAGTCGTCGACGCCCACGACGATGCGCCCGCGCTCGGGCGCGAAATCGGCCTCCGGGACCGTGGGGGTCGTGGTGGCGGTGGTCGGATCGGGATCGCTCGTCATGGATACTTCCTAGCCCTCGATCGGGCATCTGCGCCCGACCCTTGCTAGAACCAGCGACATGACGCCCCCGTCAGACATCGGGATCATCGACACGATGATCGGGTTTCCGGCCCGGAACATGCGCAAGCAGTACGCGTTCATCACCAGGCAGACGCACGACCGGGAGTCGCGGGAGGACTTCGAGTTCCCGGTCGAGTACATGTTCAAGGACGTTCCGGACAAGCGGCTCGACAAGGATGCCGATCCCGTAGACATCACGCTGCGGGAGATGGACCTCTGGGGCATCGAGAAGGGCGTCATCGGCGTCAACGGCGACATCGGCGAGCGGGCCGTGCGCGACCATCCCGACCGGTTCATCCCCCAGCTGTCGGTCGACCCCAACGATGGCATGGACGCGGTGCGGGCCATCGCCGACGCACACGACAGCTGGGGCATCAGCTCGATCGGCGTGTTCCCCGCGGGCACCTTCCCCCAGGTGCCGATCAACGACAAGAAGATGTACCCGCTGTACGCCAAGTGCGTGGAGCTCGGCATCGCAGTGTTCTGCTGCGCCGGGATCCCCGGGCCGCGGCTGCGCTTTGCGTGCCAGCACGTCGAGCTGATCGACGAGGTCTGCTACGACTTTCCGGAGCTGGTCTTCGTGACCCGCCACGGCTGCGAGCCCTGGGCCGATCTGGCGGTGAAGCTGATGCTCAAGTGGCCCAACCTCTACTACTCCACCAGCGCGTTCGCGCCGAAGTACTACCCCAGGGCCATCATCGACTACGCCAACACCCGCGGCGCCGACAAGATCATCTACGCCGGCTACTTCCCGATGGGGTTGTCGCTCGAGCGCATTATGGGCGAGCTGCCAGGGGTGCAGTTCAAGGACGAGGTGTGGCCGAAGTTCCTGCGGCACAACGCGGAGAAGGTGCTGGGGCTGCCGACGGGCTGAGCTGCGCGTCGCCGCGTAGGTTGCCGGCGTGAACGCGTCAGGCCCGGTCGAGCCAGGCGATGCCGATCACGCCCCGGCCGGTGTAGACGGTCATGGCCGCGCTGCACACGTCCGGCCGCCGGTCCGAGCCCACCAGCTCGGCGAGGCGCTCGGCCATGGCCTGCCCGCCCCGCCCGGCGCCTGCGCCCGTGAACGCGACCGGGTCACCGGCGCCCCGCTGCCGGTGGTAGAGGTCGGCGAGCGCCGTCACCGGATCCTCGCCGTCCAGCACCCGCAGCGGTTCGATCGCTCCCTGGCGTGCCTCGAAGATGGTCGGTCGCCCGCGTCCGCGCTCGATCTCGACCATGCCGGCGGCCACCAGCGGCTCGGCCGTGCCGACCGCGCCGATGACGCGGGCACGCGCGGCGGCCCCCTGCGCCGCGGCCACCACGTCCGCGAGCGACCGGTTGCCGTCCCGCGCCGCCTCGGATGCCACCTCGGCCACCAGCGCCTGGCCCGACGCCGCCGTGCGCGTGTCCACGACCGCGACCGGCCTGTCTGCGAGCCACGGCACGTGGCACGCGTGGCGCCACATGGCGGTCAGCTCGGCGGCCGGCGTGAGGATCACCGCGGCCTGGGCATCGGTGCCCTCCACGGCGTCGAGGTAGTCGATCACGCCTGGAGCCCGGGTCTTGATCGGCTCGCCCCGGGCCAGGGCCTCGTCCACGACCAGGGGATCGATCTCGTCGTCCGGAACCTGACGGTCCGCGAGCAGGATGGTGATGGGCACCACGACCACCGCGGCCTCGTGCCCCGAGGGCCTCGACGGCCGCCCGCTCGAATCGGTGACCACCACGGTCCTCATGGTGCGGTGCCTCCTCGGTCGTCCCAGCGTCCCGCCGCCGCGCTGCGGAAGGTAGCCGCATGACGGGGTCCGGCCGCTACACGATTGCCGAGCTGGTCGAGCGGACCGGGATCCCGGCCACGACCATCCACCACTATCGCAACGCGGGGCTCCTGCCCGCGCCCGAGCGTGTCGGCGCCAACCGCTTCCGCTACAGCGACCGCCACGTCCAGGCGCTCCGGCTCATCCGGCTGCTGCGGGACCGGCGGCGGTTGCCGTTGCCAACGATCCGCGAGGTCTTGCCGGAGCTCCTGGCCAGCGGCGATGCGGAGGCCTTCCACGCCGACACCTGGGAGGCGGCATTGACCGGCCGCTCCGACGTGCCCGATGCCACCCGGGAGCGCATCGTTGCCGCCGCCGTCGATCTGTTCGCGGCCCGCGGCTACGGCGACGTGGCCGTCAGCGACGTTGCGGGCCGGGCCGGGACGGCCAAGGGCAGCGTCTACCGACATTTCGAGTCCAAGGAGGCGTTGTTCGCGGCGGCGGTCGAGTCGGTCGTGGCCGGTGTGGTCGGCGACGTGCGGGCCGCGGCCGACCGGGCCGGCGGGCAGCTGGAGCCGACCGCAGCGATGGTGACGCTCGTGATGGCGGCGACGCCCGGCTTCATGCTGCTGCTGGAGCTGACGGCCGGCAGCCTGCGCGGCCAACCAGGCCACCGGGAACTGGCGGATGCGGCCCTGACCTGCTTCGTCGACGGCGTGGGCCCGGTCCTCGCCGGACCGGGGACGCCGCGCGAGCGCGCCGTCTCGCTCATCGTGCAGTTGGCGCGGGAGACCATGCGCGCCGTCCTCGGTGCCGGTTGATCCGGAGGGGTTGCGTCTCGGAGCCCCCATGCGTTCCTGGGGCTGCGCGAACAGCGCAGCCGTGGCCCGAGCGGCCCGGCGCCGCAGGCGCCAGGAGCGGGAAGCGCAGCAACGTTGGTGCGGATGACGTGAGCGACCCAAGCGCGTTATATGGTACGTACAACGTCTCTGACCATCGGGTCAGATTCTTGTACGAAAGCGGGGACGTGTCGGCGCATGGGCGACATCGCGGTGGCGATCCAACCGGGGGGCGCCCCGCCCCTGCCCGCCCTGCCGCCGGAGGCCGAGCTCCTCGCCCAGGCTGATCACGAGAACTTCCCCGTCGTCACCCGGCTCGTGCCCCAGGAGGCCCGCGAACAGCTCCTCGCCGTCTACGCCTTCGCCCGCCTGACCGACGACCTCGGCGACGAGCATCCCGGTGACCGCTCAGCGGCCCTCGACTGGCTGGAGGGCGACCTGCGGGCGGCGCTCGAGGGTCGGCCGAGCCATCCGGTCACCGCCCGGCTGAGCCGGGCGATCGCCGCCACCGACATGCCGGCGGCCCCGTTCTTCGACCTCATCGCCGCCAACCGGCGCGACCAGGCGATCGTGCGCCAGGCGACCTGGGACGAGCTGCTGGAGTACTGCCGGTTGTCGGCCAACCCGATCGGCGCGGCCGTGCTGGCGATCGCCGGCGTCCTGACGCCCGAACGCGAGGCCCTGTCGGACCGCGTGTGCAGCGGTCTCCAGGTCGTCGAGCACCTCCAGGACGTGGGGGAGGACGCCGCCGCCGGGCGCATCTACCTCCCGGCCGACGACCTGCAGCGGTTCGGCGTCGTCGATGCGGACCTGATGGCGCGTAAGGCCTCGCCCGCCTTGCGCTCCCTCGTCGCCTTCGAGCTGGCCCGGGCGCGGGAGCTGCTGGCGGCGGGGATCCCACTGACCCGGTCGCTGCGGGGCTGGTGCCGGCTGGCGGTGGCCGGCTACATCGGCGGGGGCCTGGCGGCGGCGGACGCGATCGAGGCCGCCAACTACGACGTGCTGGCCCACCCGGGCCGACCCGGTCGGATGCGGACGCTGCGCCACACGCTGCGGGTCCTGGCGGCTACCACAGCGAGACCCCGACCTGAGGGCCGCGACAGGCCGGAGCTGGATCGGGCGTATGCCGCGTGCGCCGAAATCACCCGCCGGGAGGCCAAGAACTTCGCCTACGGCATCGCACTGTTGCCCCCGCCGAAGCGGCGGGCGATGGCGGTGGTGTACGCGCTGGCCCGCCGGGTCGACGACATCGTGGACGAACCCGGCCCCGTCGAGGCCCGGTCCCGGGCCCTCGACGAGCTGGAGGCCCAGGCGACCCGGACGTTGGCCGAGGGCCTGACCGCCGTGCCGGGCGACCCGGTGCTCGTGGCCCTGGCAGACGTGGTCCGCAGGTATCCGCTGCCTCCGAATGCCGTCGCCGACCTGTTCGAGGGCTGCCGCCGCGACCTGGTCCCGGCGCGCACGGCGACGTTCGACGACCTCGTCGGCTACTGCCGGCAGGTGGCGGGTTCGGTTGGGCGGCTTTCGCTCGCCGTCTTCGGCACCGACCGGCCGGCGCTGGCGGCGCCGCTGGCGGACGACCTCGGCGTGGCCCTTCAGCTCACCAACGTCCTGCGTGACGTGGTCGAGGACCGTGACCGGCTCGGCCGCGTCTACCTGCCGGCCGACGACCTGGCCCGCTTCGGCTGCGCGCCCGATGCGTCCGGGCCGGCCGATCGGCTGGCGGCCCTGCTCACGTTCGAGGCCGAACGGGCCCGTGCCTGGTACGAGCGCGGGCTCGGCCTGCTGCCGCACCTCGACCACCGTTCCCGGGCCTGCGTGGCCGCCATGGCCGGCATCTACCACCGCCTGCTCGACCAGATCGAGCGCGACCCGGGGGCGGTCCTGCGTGGTCGCATCTCGCTCACGACCGGGCAGAAGCTGGGCGTCGCCGCCCGCAGCCTGGTGCCGTTCCCGATCGGGCCCTGGGGATGACCCGGCCCCGGATCTGCGTGGTGGGCGGGGGGCTCGCCGGGATTGCGGCCGCGCTCGCATGTGCCGACGCCGGCGCCGCCGTGACCCTCGTCGAACGGCGCCGGCGGCTGGGCGGGGCAACCTGGTCGTTCCGCCACAACGACCTCTGGTTCGACAACGGCCAGCACGTGTTCCTGCGCTGCTGCACGGCCTACCGGGCGCTCCTCGAGCGGCTCGGGGTGGCGGACCGCGTGCGGCTCCAGTCGCGCCTCGACGTCCCCGTGGTCGCCCCCGGGGGCCGGACGGCGCGGCTGCGCCGCAGCCGCCTCCTCCCCGCACCCGTCCACCTGGGCCGGTCGCTGTTGACGTACCGCCACCTCCGCGTCCGTGACCGCCTGCGGCTCGGTCCGGCGGCGTTGGCGCTCCGCCGGGTCGACGTCGACGCACCGGAGGCCGACCAGCAGACGTTCGGCGAGTGGCTCGCGCGCCACGGCCAGTCACCGGCGGCGCAGCCGGCCCTGTGGGACCTGATCTGCCGCCCGACCGTGAACCTGCCGGCGGCCGAGGCGTCGCTGGCGCTGGCGGCGATGGTGTTCCAGACCGGCCTGCTCACGGAGGCCGGCGCCGCCGACATCGGCTGGTCGTCGGTCCCGCTGGGGGAGCTGCACGGCGACGCCGGGCTGTGTGCGCTCGAGCGGGCGGGGGTCGAGGTCCTGACCGGCGCCCCCGTCAGCGCCGTCGACCGGCCGCCGGGGCGAGCGGGGTTCACCGTGACGGTCGCAGGCACTGGGCGCGACGCCGACGCCGTCGTCGTCGCCGTCCCCCACACCGCGATTGCCGGCCTGGTGACCGACGTTACCGAGCTGGCCGGCGTGGGCGAACGGCTCGGCGTGTCGCCGATCGTGAACGTGCACGTCGTCTACGACCGGCGGGTCACCGACCTGGAGTTCGCCGCCGGCGTGGGCACCGACGTCCAGTTCGTGTTCGACCGCACCGCCGGCGCCGGGCTCGACCGGGGCCAGTACCTGGCGGTGTCGTTGTCCGCAGCCGACCCGTACATGGATCGGCCGCCCGACGAGGTGAAGGCGGCGGTCGTCGCCGGCCTGGCCGAGCTGTTCCCCCGGGCACGCGCCGCCCGGGTGGTCGACGCGCTCGTCTCGCGCGAGCCGGCGGCCACGTTCAGGGGGGTGCCCGGGTCCCGTTCGGCGCGCCCGCCCGGCACCACCGGGGTACCGGGGCTGGTCCTGGCCGGGGCGTGGACCGCCACCGGGTGGCCGGCGACGATGGAGGGGGCGGTGCGCAGCGGGAACGCCGCCGCCCGCCACGCCCTCCTCGCCGCCGGCCACACGCGCCAGCTGCCGGCACGGCCCGCCGACGAGGAGGTAGCGGTGTGAGCGAGCGCAAGCGAGCGGGCCGTGGGCACGGTGCCGTGTCGCCTCGAAGCGGCGATGGGCTCACTGGCGGGCGGGAGGCAGGCCGATGAGCACCATGACGTCCGTCCCGGACGCGCTGGCGCGGGCCCGCGACGTCGTGCGCCCCGCCATGGTGGACGCCGTCGGACGACTCAACCCCGAGCTGGGGAGGATCGCCGCCTACCACCTGGGCTGGTGCGACGAGCACGGTGCGCCGAGTGCCCGTGCCGGCGGCAAGGGCGTCCGCCCGGCGCTCGCCGTGCTGTCGGCGGAGGCCGCGGGGGCCGCCGCCACCGCGGGGGTGCCCGGTGCGGTCGCGGTGGAGCTCGTCCACAACTTCTCGTTGCTCCACGACGACGTGATCGACGGGGACCGCGAGCGCCGCCACCGCCCCACGGTGTGGGCGCTCTACGGCGTCGGGCCCGCCGTCCTGGTCGGCGACGCGCTGCTGACGCTCGGCCACCAGGTCCTGCTCGAGAACGGCCGGGCCGGGGCCGCCGCCAGCGCCGAGCTGAGCGACGCCGTGGCCGCCATGATCGGCGGGCAGGCCGACGACATGGCCTTCGAGGGCCGCCCCGACGTCACCAGCGACGAATGTTTCGGCATGGTGGCGGGCAAGACCGGCGCCCTCCTGTCGTGTGCCGCCGCCATCGGCTCCGTGCTGGCGGGTGCGCCCGCCCCGATGGTCGCGGCGCTGCGCAGCTACGGCGCCCACCTGGGCATCGCCTTCCAGGCCGTCGACGACATCCTCGGCATCTGGGGCGACCCGGAGCGGACGGGCAAGCCCCGGGGCAACGACCTGTCCACCCGCAAGAAGTCGCTCCCGGTGGTCTTCGCCCTGGGCGGTGACGATCGGCGTCGCGCCGGCGAGCTGCGGCAGCTGCTGCTCAACGGGCCGCTCGACGCCGGCGCCGTGTCTCGGGCCACCGAGCTGGTCGAGGCCTGCGGCGCCCGGCAGGCCACCGAGGCGCTTGCCCGCGAGCACTTCGACGCCGCCTGCCGGGCGTTGCAGGGCGCCGGGTTGGCGGCGACGGCGTGCGCCGAGCTGGCCGACCTCGCCCGCTTCGTCGTCGAGAGGGAGTTCTGATGGCGATGGGCGCACCGGCGATCGCCCCCGCGGCGGCATCCGTGGTCGGGGCGGTCGAGCGGGCGCGCGACCACCTGCTGGGCCTCCAGCATCCCGAGGGCTGGTGGAAGGGCGAGCTCGAGACCAACGTCACCATGGACGCCGAGGACCTCCTGCTGCGCCACGTCCTCGGCATCCTCGACCGGAAGACGGCGCGGGCGGCGGGCGACTGGATCCGTTCGCAGCAGCGGGCCGACGGCACCTGGGCCACGTACCACGGGGGGCCCGGCGACCTGTCCACCACCGTCGAGGCCTACGTCGCGCTCCGGCTGGCCGGCGACACGCCGGACGCCGCCCACCTCGCGCAGGCCCGCCGGTTCGTCCTCGACGCCGGCGGCATAGAGCGGACGCGCGTCTTCACGCGCATCTGGCTCGCCCTGGTGGGCCAGTGGTCGTGGGACGACCTCCCGGCGCTTCCGCCCGAGGTGATCCTCCTGCCGGCCCGCGCCCCGCTGAACGTGTACGACTTCGCCTGCTGGGCCCGGCAGACCATCGTCCCCGTCACCGTGGTGGCGGCGCACCGCCTGGTCCGCCCGCTGCCGTTCTCCATCGGCGAACTTGCCGCAGTTAGCGCTGCTATGACCGCTCCAACTGCGGCAAGTTCGGGGTGGCAGCGGCGGTTCGAGCGCCTGGATCGGGTGCTCAAGGCGTACGAGCGCCTGCCGGGCTGGGCTCCCCCCAAGGCGTTGCTGCGGCGGCTGGCCATTCGGCTGGCGGAGCAGTGGATCGTTCGTCGCCAGGAGGCCGACGGCTCTTGGGGCGGCATCCAGCCGCCATGGGTGTACTCGCTGCTCGCCCTGCACGCGCTGGGCTACCCGCCCGACCATCCCGCCATGGTCGCCGGGCTGGCCGGCCTCGACCGCTTCACCATCCACGACCGGCGGGGCCGCCGCCTGGAGGCGTGCCAGTCGCCGGTGTGGGACACCGCCCTGGCGGTGGTGGCCCTCGCCGATGCCGGGGTCGCGTCCGACCATCCGGCCCTCGTGCGGGCGGGCCGGTGGCTGCTGGACCAGGAGGTCACCGTCGCCGGTGACTGGGCCGTGCGCCGCCCCGGCCTGTCGCCGGGTGGCTGGGCGTTCGAGTTCGCCAACGTCAACTACCCCGACGTGGACGACACCGCCGAGGTGGTGCTGGCGCTGCGGCGGGTCGCAGGCCTGGACGCGGTCCGCCGCGGGCAGGCCATCGGGCGCGCGGTCACGTGGGTGGAGGGCATGCAGAGCCGGGGCGGGGGCTGGGCGGCGTTCGACGCCGACAACACCAGCCGGCTGTGCGCGGCGCTGCCGTTCTGCGACTTCGGCGAGGTCACCGATCCACCGTCGGCCGACGTCACCGCCCACGCCATCGAGATGCTCGCCGACGAGCCCGACGCCGAGCCCGGTCGGCTCCGGGAGGCCATCGCCTGGCTGCGGGCCGAGCAGGAGCCGGGCGGCTCGTGGTTCGGGCGCTGGGGCGCCAACCACGTTTACGGGACCGGCGCCGCCGTGCCCGCGCTCGTGGCCGCGGGTGTCGGACCCGGCGACCCGAGCGTCACCCGGGCGGTGACATGGCTCGAACGCCACCAGAACGGCGACGGTGGCTGGGGCGAGGACCTGCGCTCCTACGACGACCCGCAGGCGGCGGGGAGGGGCACGTCGACGGCATCGCAGACCGCGTGGGCGCTGCTGGCGCTGCTGGCCGCCGGGCGCGGCCACAGCGATCCCGTGCGTCGCGGCGTCGCGTTCCTGGTCGACACCCAGACGCCGGACGGCACCTGGGACGAGGAGCTCTTCACCGGGACCGGCTTCCCCGGCGACTTCTACATCAACTACCACCTCTATCGGCACACCTTCCCCCTGACCGCACTCGGCCGCTACCGCCGAGAGGTCGCGTCATGAAGTCGCGGCCGGGCATCGTCCTGACGCCCCGCCGCGCCGAGGCGCGGGCGGTGGCGGGGGGCGCTCCGGCATTGGAGACGATCGTCACCGGCGTGGGGCCTGAGCGTTCGCGGCGGTCCGCCATCAACCTCGCCGCCCGCTGCCGGGGCGCACCGGCGATGGCCGTCGCCGGCTGGTTGGCGCCGCCGCCCGGCCTGGCGCCGGGCGATGTGCTGGTCGCCACCGAGGTGCTGGGACCCCTCGGGGTCGTGCCGTTGCCGTCCGCGCCGCTGGTCGCCAGCGCCCTGGCCCGGGCGGGCCTCCGGGGGGTCCACGAGGGCCGGGTCACGGCGGCCGACGACGGGGAGAGCGCCTGGTTGGTCGAGGCGGCTCCCGATCGGCCGCGGGTCGTGGTGCGGGTGGTCGCCGACGCGTCCCCGACGGTGGGTGCCTACCGGGCGCTGCGCCGCACCGCCCGGGTGCTGGCGGCATGGTCGGCCGCCGCCCGGCCCCGCACGATCCTGCTGCCCGAGCCGCGCTCGTTCTGCGCCGGGGTCGAACGCGCCATCGAGGTGGTCGAGCGGGCCCTGGACCGCTACGGCCCGCCCGTCTACGTCCGCCGGCAGATCATCCACAACCGGCACGTCGTCGCCGACCTCGAGTCGCGGGGTGCGGTGTTCGTCGAGGAGGTCGACGAGGCGCCGGAGGGCGCCAGGCTGGTGTTCTCGGCCCACGGCGTGTCCCCGGCGGTCGAGGCGGCGGCGGGTGAGCGCCGGCAGGCGGTCATCGACGCCACCTGCCCACTCGTGGCCAAGGTGCACCGCGAGGTGCGGCGCTTCGCCGCGCGCGACTACAGCGTGGTGCTGGTCGGCCACGCCGACCACGACGAGGTCGAGGGGACCATCGGCGAGGCGGCCGACGTCCGCCTGGTGTCGACACCCGAGGACGCCGCACACGTCGACGTGCCCGACCCCGGGCGCGTCGCGTACGTCACGCAGACCACCCTGGCCCTCGACGACGTGGCGGACGTGGTCGCGGTGCTGCGCGACCGCTTCCCGGGACTGGCCGGCCCCGCCGCCGACGACGTCTGCTACGCCACCCAGAACCGGCAGGACGCGGTCCGGGGGATCGCCGGCGACTGCGACCTGCTGCTGGTCGTGGGGTCGCAGAACTCCTCGAACAGCCAGCGCCTGGTCGAGGTCGCCGAGCGTGCCGGGTGCCCGGCGCATCTCGTCGACGACGAGCGGGAGATCGACCTCGGGTGGCTGGCCAATGCGGCCACCGTGGGGGTCACCGCCGGCGCGTCGGCCCCGGCGGCGATCGTCGACCGGGTCGTCGCCGCCCTCGGCGGGCTGGGCACGCTCGACCTCCACACCCGGGCGGTCACCGCCGAGACCGTCCGTTTCTCGCTGCCCGAGGAGGTTCGCTGACGTGCGAGCGAAGCGAGTACTGCAGGCCGACGGCGCGAGCGCCTTACGGCGACGCGCCGGCGATGGGTGTGGGGCGCAGCCCCACAGGAGACGCTGACGTGGTTCCGATCCGACAGAGCACGCGGGTGGGGCTGTACCTGCTGCGCCAGAAGCTGGCCCGCCGCGACAAGTTCCCGCTGGTGCTCGAGCTGGAGCCGCTGTTCGCCTGCAACCTCGCCTGCGCCGGCTGCGGCAAGATCCAGCACCCCACCGAGGTCCTGCGCCAGCGGGTGTCGGTGGAGGACGCCGTCGCCGCCGTGGAGGAGTGCGGGGCGCCGATCGTGTCGATCGCCGGCGGTGAGCCGCTGCTGCACCCCGACATCGTCGAGATGGTCGAGGCGCTGATCGCCCGCAAGCGCTTCGTGTACCTGTGCACCAACGCCGTGCTGCTGCGGCGCAAGCTCGACCGGTTCCGTCCCTCGCCCTACTTCGCCTGGACCGTGCACATCGACGGCCTGCGCGAACGCCACGACGAGTCGGTCTGCCGCGACGGCGTCTTCGACGAGGCCATCGACGCGATCGCAGCGGCCAAGGAAATGGGCTTCCGGGTCACCACCAACACGACGTTCTTCTCGACGGACTCACCCTCGACCGTGCGCGAGGTGCTCGACTTCCTCAACGACGACGTTGGCGTCGACTCCATGATGATCTCGCCCGGCTACGCCTACGAGAAGGCGCCGGACCAGCTGCACTTCCTCGGTGTCCAGCAGACGCAGCGGCTGTTCCGGGAGGCGTTCGCCGGACGCCGCCGTCGCTGGCGCCTCAACCACACGCCGCTGTTCCTCGACTTCCTGGAGGGCAAGGTCGACTTCCCGTGCACCGCCTGGGGGATCCCCAGCTACTCGGTCTTCGGTTGGCAGCGACCCTGCTACCTGATGGGGGACAGCTACGCCTCCAGCTACCGCGAGCTCGTCGAGACCACGGATTGGGAGCGCTACGGCCGCGGGCGCGACCCGCGGTGCCGCAACTGCATGGCCCACTGCGGCTACGAGCCGTCGGCGGTGATCGCCACCACGACGTCGCTGCGCCAGTCGGTGCGCGCCGCACTGGCGCGATGACGATGGGCGCGCTGGACGCGATCCGGTCGCCGGCCGATCTGCGCGGCCTCGACCACGATCGGCTCGACGAGCTCGCAGCCGACATCCGGCGTTTCCTGATCGAGGTCGTCGCCGCCAACGGCGGGCACCTGGGGTCGAACCTGGGGGCTGTGGAGCTGACCATTGCCCTGCACCGGGTCCTCGACTCGCCGACCGACGCCATCGTCTGGGACACCGGCCACCAGGCGTACACCCACAAGCTGCTCACCGGCCGGCGGGCCCGGTTCCCCACGTTGCGCCGGCCCGGCGGGCTCTCCGGGTACCCCAACCGCGCCGAGTCGGCGCACGACTGGGTGGAGAACAGCCACGCCTCGACGGCGCTGTCCTACGCGTACGGCCTGGCGGCCGCTCGCCGCCAGGCGGGGCACGCGGGGCGGGTCGTGGCCGTCGTGGGCGACGGGGCGTTGACGGGCGGGATGGCCTACGAGGGCCTGAGCAACGTCGGCTGGCGCGGGCTGCCGGTCGTGGTGGTCCTCAACGACAACGGCCGCTCCTACGCGCCGACCGTCTCGAAGCTCAGCGAGAGCCTCAGCCCGCTGCGGGTCGCCGGCGCCCGCTATGGCGGTGGCAGTGACGGTCACCCGTCCGGGCCCGCGTTCTTCGAGGCGCTCGGGGTCGACTACCGGGGCCCGCTCGACGGCCACGACATGGCCGCCCTGGAATGGGGGTTGCGGGACGCGCTGGCGGCAGGCGGTCCGACCGTGGTCCACGTGCTCACCCGCAAGGGTCGGGGGTTCGCCGCCGCCGAGGACGACGACGACAAGTGCCTCCACGACGTGGCGCCGTTCCCCGCCCGGCGCTATGTGCCCCCGGCCCGGCCCCGCCCCCGCAACACCGACGTCTTCTCCGACGCGCTGGTGCGTGCCGGGGCGCGGGATCCGCGGATCGTGGCGATCACCGCGGCCATGCCCAGCTCCACCGGCCTGCGGGCGTTCGCGGAGGCCTACCCCGACCGGTTCTTCGACGTGGGGATCGCCGAGCAGCACGCGGTGACGGCCGCCGCCGGCATGGCGATGGGCGGCCTGCGGCCCGTGGTTGCGATCTACTCGTCGTTCCTGACCCGGGCGCTCGACCAGGTCAACCTTGACGTCGGGCTCCATCACCTGCCCGTCGTCCTGTGTGTCGACCGGGCTGGGATCACCGGGCCCGACGGCCCCTCCCACCACGGCGTGCTCGACCTGGCGCTCCTCGGGCGCGTGCCCGGGATGACGGTCTTCGCACCCTCGTCCGGTGCCGAGCTCGAGGTCATGCTCGTCGACGCGCTGGCGACGGACGGACCCTGCGCGTTGCGCTGGCCCAGCGGCACGGCGCGGGAGGTCCCGGCCCGCGACGTCGGGGACGGCCGGCACGCCCGGCGGCTCCGGGCCGGGCGTGACGTCTGCATCGCCGCGGTCGGCCCGCTGGTCGAGGCCGCGGACGAGGCGGCCGGGATGCTCGCGGGCGTGGGGGTCTCGGCCACCGTGTGGGACGTGAGGCTCGCGAAGCCGATCGACGACGATCTCGTGGCCGACGCCGCGCGGCACCGGCTCGTGGTCACGGTCGAGGACGGTGTGCGGGAGGGTGGCGTCGGCGCCCGTCTCGTCGACGCCCTCGGCCGATCGGCCCTGGGACCCGGCGGCATCGGCGACCCGGATGGCTTGCCACCGGCGATCGTGCTGGGGGTGCCGGACGCCTACCTGGCCCACGGCGATCCGGCGACGATCCGCTCCGAGCTCGGCCTCGACGGGGTCGGGATCGCCGCCGCGGCCCGGGACGGGCTCCGGCGCGTCGGCGACCGGGCGGGGTTTGGTGGCCTGACCGGCGCGTCCGCCATGCTCTAGGGCCGTGGACAAGCGACGGGTCAGGCGCTGGGCGGTCCTGGGGACGGCGACGGCGGCGGTGCTGGCGCTCGCCGCCTGCGGCGACGACGACGAGGGCCCGATCCCCCAGACCGGCGTCCGCGAGACGACGACGACACCGGAGGCGCCGGCCACCACCGCCGCCCCGGAGACCACGAGCACGACGGCCGCGTCCACCACCACGGCGACGTCCACCACCACGACCACGGCCCCGTCGGCCTGACGCCGCGGCCACGGCACGGCGGCCGCGTCCACCACCACCACCGCGGCGACGCCCACCACGGCGACGTCCACCACCACGACCACGGCCCCGTCGGCCTGACGCCGCGGCCACCGCACGGCGGCTGGCGGCCGGGCGGCGGCCTGTGCCCGCCGCCCAAAGTCGCCCGAGCACGCGCGGCCGATCCGGCATAGCGTGTTGCCACCCGGCCGGCGCTCTCCCCAGCGTCGCCCTAGGGAGGGAGATTCGATGGTGGACGACGATCCCGTCCTGCTCGAGGTGAAGGGCGGCGTGGCCCTCGTCAGCCTGAACAGGCCCGATCAGCACAACATGGTCGGCGATGCCGCCGACTCGTTGTTCTTCCGGTACCTGGACCTGCTCCGCAGCGACCGCGACGTGCGGGTGGTGGTGTGGCGCGGCAACGGTCCCTCGTTCTCGTCGGGGCGCGACCTCGGCGAGCTGCACGACCACCCGGGTGCCAGCGACTTCGAGTACATCGAGCGCAACCAGTGGCAGACCCGCCTGCTCTACGACTTCCCGGTGCCGATCATCTGCGCGCTCAAGGGGTGGGTCCTCGGCATCCAGCTGGAACGGGCGCTGCTGTGTGACATGCGGGTGGCCGGCGAGAGCGCCGCGCTGGCACTGCCGGCGGTCGACCATGGCGTGATCCCGGACTCGGCCGGCGTGGCCAAGCTGTTCGAGATCGGCGGATCGGCCCTGGCGCTCGACCTGGCGCTCACGGGCCGGCGAGTGGGGGCCGACGAGGCGTTCCAGCTCGGGCTGGTGAACCAGGTGGTGCCCGACGAGGAACTCGACGAGGTCGTGCTGGGCCTGGCGGAGTCGATCGCCGAGCGCCCGCCGCTGGCGGTCCGGCTGATCCGCGACCAGGTGCAGGCGCTGGCGTCGGCGGGCGTGCGGGCGACGCTGCAGCGCGAGCTCCTGGGGCAGGCGATGGTGCTGGCGTCACAGGACTATCGGGAGCACCTGCAGGCACGAGCCGAGGACCGCGAGCCCCGCTACGAACGTCGCTAGCTACGAACGTCGCTGGCCGGTCGAGGGATCCGCTAGGTACTCGTCCCGCGACAGGCTGCGAGGTAGGTTCCCGGCGTGTCGTACAGGCCGGAGAGCAGCGACGTTCCGCTGGAGGAGTCGTCGGACGGAGCGGACCGACGGCTGATCACGCGACTGCTGGTGGCAGTCGCGGTCGTGGTCCTGGCCATCCTCTTCGTCGTCCAGAACAACGAGCGCGTCGAGATGAGCTTCGTGTTCTTCACGGTCACGACGCGCCTCTGGGTCGGCCTGGTGGTGGCGCTCGTCCTCGGTGCGGTGCTCGGCCAGGCGGCCGAGGCGCTGTGGGAGCGGCGCAAGCGGCGCAAGGCGGCCTCGTAGCAGACCTTCCGCTCGCCAGCACACGCCTACTCTGACCCCGGTGGCACTGCTGAACGGCAAGGTGGCGCTCGTCTCGGGCGCCGGGCCGGGCCTCGGCCACGACATCGCGCTCGCCTGCGGTCGCGAGGGTGCGACCGTCGCAGTGGCGGCCCGCACCGAGCACAGGGTCGAGGCCATCGCCGCAGAGATCGAGGGGTTGGGCGCCAAGGCGCTGGCGCTGCGCCTCGACGTCTGCGACCCGGACTCGTGCCGGAGCGCGGTCGAGCGGGTGGTGGAGGCGTTCGGCGGGCTCGACGTGCTGGTCAACAACGCTTTTCACGCCGGGGATCGCACGCGCTTCGCCGACGCCGACCTGAACGACTGGCGCCGGACGATGGACGTCAACCTGTTCGGCACCCTGCAGCTCACCCAGGCCTGCGTGGCCCCGATGGCCGACCGGGGCGACGGGCGTGTCGTGATGGTCAACTCGATGTCCGCCGTGCGAATGCGCCCCCGCTTCGGTGCCTACACGGCGTCGAAGGCGGCGCTGGCGGCGGCCACCAAGATCCTGGCCGTCGAACTGGGGGCGCAGGGGATCCGGGTCAACGGCGTCCATCCCGGCTACATCTGGGGCGAGAGCGTGGCCATGTACTTCGAGCAGCTGGCCCGGCAGAAGGGGATCACGCCCGACGAGCAGTATGCCGAGGTGGCGGCGGAGACGGCCCTCGGTTACCTGCCAACCGCGAGCGAGATCGCCGAGGCCGTGGTGTTCTTCGCGTCCGACATGTCCAGGCCCATCACCGGGCAGGCGTTGGGCGTCAACGCCGGCCACTGGCTCCAGGGCTTCTAGGGCTCGGGGCTGCGGTGGCCGGACCCTTGGCCGGGCAGGCGGCGGTCGTCACCGGAGGCGCCCATGGCATCGGGCGCGCCGTGGCGCAGCGCCTGGCCGCGGACGGGGCGCGGGTGGCGGTCGTCGACGTCGACACCACCGCCGCCGACGGACTCGCCGGCGAGCTCGGTGAGGGGCACCTCGCGCTCGGCGCCGACGTCGCCGATCCCGAGGCGCTGGCGGCCGCCATCGAGCGGGCGGCGTCGGACTTCGGCGCCCTCACGATCCTCGTGAACAACGCGGGGCTCGGGTCGACGAAGCCGCTGAGCCGCTTCACCGACGACGAGTTCGCCCGCCTGCTGGCGGTCAACCTCACCGGCGTCTGGCACGGGATCCGGGCCGCAGCGCCCCACCTGCGGGCCTCCGGCCGGGGCTCGGTGGTGAACGTCGCCGGCACGGTGGCCAGCCGCCCGACCCGGGGCGAGGGACCGTACGCGGCGGCCAAGGCGGGCGTCGTCGCGCTCACCCGCACCGCGGCCCTCGAGCTCGCGCCGGAGGTGCGTGTCAACAGCGTCTCGCCCGGGTACGTCGCCACCCGCATGACCCAGGCCGTGCTCGACGACCAGGCGCTCCGGCGCCGCATCGAGGGCCGGATCCCCCTGGGACGGGTCGGCCACGCCGGCGAGGTGGCCGGCGCGGTGGCGTTCCTGTGCTCCCCCGACGCCGGCTTCGTCACCGGCCACGACCTGATCGTCGACGGCGGGAGCGGGCTGCCCAGCCACCAGTCCGACGAGATGCTCAAGGCCCTGCTCGCCCGCTGGGACCGCTGAACGGCGTCCCACGCCTCGCCCGGCGTGCCAGGCTCGGGGCCATGGAGCTGTGGCACAACCCTCGATGCTCGAAGAGCCGCTCGGCCAAGGCGATCCTCGACGACCGCGGCGCCGCGTACACGGAGCGCCGCTACGTCGACGACCCGCCGACGGTCGACGAGCTCGACGCGGTGCTGCTGGCGCTCGGCCGCGAACCCTGGGACGTCGCCCGCATGGGCGAGCCGGTGGCCAAGGACCTCGGCCTGCGCGACTGGCCGCACGACCGCCGCCGCTGGATCGAGGCCATGGTCGCCAACCCCATCCTGATCGAGCGACCCATCCTGCTTGCCGACGACGGCCGGGCGGTGCTCGGCCGGCCGCCCGAGGCCGTCGAGCGCCTGCTGCCCGCCACGTGAGTCCGGTCGCCGGGCCGGCGGGCGCGATCATCCCGAGGCAATGGGTTCCGCCGAGGCGAGGGCGAGGCGAGCGCCATCGTCCGGAGGCAATGGGTTCCGCCCGTCGCCGGGCCGCGGGCGCGATCATCCCGAGGCAATGGGTTCCGCCGGGACGAGGGCGAGGTCATGAGTCGCGCATCCGGAACCCATGACCTCGGGCTCGGCTTGGCGGAACCAATCGCCTCACGTCCATGATCCCGACAGGCGGGTCGCCGGGTCTGCCAGACTGCCCGGCCGGCGGCCACGACAGCTCGAGGGGGACATCAATGGCTCGACGACGAGGTCTCCTCCGTCCTGCGGGTCTGGTCCTGGCCGGCCTGATGGTGCTGGCGGGGTGCTCGCCGCTGGTGGTGGACGTGCGTGTCCTGGCGGGCGACGACATGGGTGGGCGCAACAACGAGACGGAGGGCTCCGCCCGGGCGCGCCGCTACCTCATCGACCGGCTCGACGACTTCGCCGTCGGCGTCGACGCCTCCGCCTCCGGTGACGCCGCCTTCACCCAGGGGTTCGAGGGCGGGACCAACGTCGTGGCGCTTATCCCGGGCGACGAACTGCCCGACGAATACGTGATCATCGGCGCGCACTACGACCACCTGGGCACCGGCTGTCGCACCGCCGATCCCGCCGACACGATCTGCAACGGCGCCACCGACAACGCCACCGGGGTGGCGGCCGTACTCTCGATCGGAGAACAGCTCGCCCGCCAGGGCGGCGGCCCCAGCCGCTCGGTGATCCTGGCCTTCTGGGACCGCGAGGAGGACGGCCTGCGGGGGGCGCGTGCGTGGATCGCCGACCCGCTGGTACCAGTGGCCCAGACCGTCGCCTACGTCAACTACGACATCCAGGGCGCCAACCTCCTGCCCACCCTGCGCGACACCACGTTCGCCATCGGCGCCGAGACCGGCGGCGACCGACTGATGACGGCGGTCGGCCGTGCCGTCCGGCCGGGTCGGCTCGACACGCACCTGCTGAGCTGGATCTTCGGCCAGGGCCGGAGCGACTACCTGCCGTTCATCCAGGCGGGCGTGCCGACGGTCTTCCTCGCGGACTCGACCGGGCCCTGCTACCACACGGCGCAGGACGAGGCCGACATCGTCGATTACCGCAAGCTCCAGCAGCAGGTCCGCGACGGCATCCGGCTGGCGCGGGACCTGGCCGGGGGCGGCGCGGCGCCGGCCTTCGTACCGGACACGCCCCCGGCGACCTACGACGACGCCGTCGCGCTGCGGGAGGTGGCGGACCGGGCGCTGCCGGACCTCGGTCGTTTCGATGCCGACCAGCAGGCCACGCTCCTCGCGTTCAATGCCGCCCTCACGGACATCGTGGCGGCCGGGCCCGCCGAGTTCGGCCCCGACGACGTGGGCACGGTCCTGTCCGGGGCCGCCAGCGCCGTCGAAATCTTCGCCTCCGGGGACTGCGACGCGTTCACGCACTCCTGACAACCGGCCCCGGCCGTGACCCGGCCCACGCGAGACGGCGGCGCACAGATGGCACGGCCCGTCCTTCCCGGGCGTACCCCGGGCCGGCTTCGCGGCGATTGGATGGGTGAGTTGGGTCGCGGCCGGTTGTCCGCGTCCGTGCGGGATTGTCGAGGGAGGGGGCTCCCATGCCGCACCGGCATCCGCTGATCGTCGGCGCTGCCTGCGCGCTGGTGGTTGCCTGGGCGACGCCGGCGCTACCGAGCGCGGCCCAGACCCCACCGACGCCGAGGGTCATCGTTACCCCGGACATCGGCCTCGTCGACGGGCAATCCGTGCTGGTCGAGGGGACGGGCTTCCCGTCCGGCGTGTTCGTCGTCGTCATGCAATGCCAGCCCGGAAGCACATCCTTGAGCGAGCTGCTCACGAACTGCGTGACGATGGGAGCGGCACCGACGCCCGATGCGTCCGGCTCGTTCTCCACGTTCCAAGCAGTTCATCGCACCATCGAGCCTGGGTCTGGTCCGGTCGATTGCGGCGCCAGCCCCGGCGCATGCACCATCGCTGCGGCTTACGGCGTCGAGTCGTGGGTCGAGGCGGCGATCGCGTTCGCGGACAGTTCCGGCCCGACGCCGACGATCGACGTGAGACCGTCGGTGGATCTCGAGGACGGCGACGTGGTGACGATCACGGGCGCCGACTTTCCCGCCGCCGAGACGATGTCGATCACCCAGTGCCAGGCCAACCGGCCGACGTCTGACGAATGGTGCGATGTCCGGCCTGCGGTGACCGCGACGACCGATCCGGCGGGCGGGTTCATCAGCCAGCTGGGCATCCGGCGAGGCATCACGCTGCCATCGGGCGCTGTGATCGACTGCGCTCCCCGGGCCTGCGTCATCGCCGCGCTCGCGGGAGACGGGCCGCTAGCCCGAGCGGACATCGCCCTGACCAGCTGGTTTGTGCTGGCCGCAGCGGAATCAGGACTGCTGTCCCAAGCGGGGACGGTCAACGTCCAGGGTGCGTTCCTGTGCACGCCACCGACGTCGGTGGGACTCGAGATCCGTGGCGTCATCTCGCAATCCCACGACGACCGGGTCATCTCGGCGGAGTTTCGCTTGGCCGACTCGTGCCGTTTCTTCGGCAGTTGGAACGTTCAGATCCCTGGTTCCCGTACGCAGCGGTTCAAGGTCGGCACGGCCCGGGTCACGGCTTGGGCGTACGACATCACCGACCCGGTGCCCGAGGACGCCACGACGACCACCACGGACATCGAGATCGTGCGGGCGCCGCGCTGAGCAACTTGCGGTCCTCGGCCCCGGCCGTGACCCAGCGCCGCCCACCTGCCACGCTGGTCGGGTGATCGACTGGTCTGACATCGACTCCGTGGTGGGGCGGAACTGGTACCAGCTCGACCCCGACTTCCAGGCCCGGGTCCGGCGCGACTGCCCACCCGAGGACCTGGCGTGGGCCGAGTCCACCCTCGACGCCTTCGGCGAGCTGGTGGGCGGCCCCATCGCCCGGGCCGCCGATACGATCGACGCCCACCCACCGGAGCTGGTCCGCTACGACCGCTGGGCCAACGAGGTGGGCGAGATCGCCCATCATCCGGCCATGCTCGACGCCAAGCGGGCGCTGTGGCAGGCGGGCTATCCCTCGGGGTTCGCCGCCCAGGCGAAGGAGCGCGGGCGGCCCACGCCGGGCGTGGTCCTGGGTGGGTCCAGCTACCTGCTGTCCCAGGCCGACACGGGGATGGTGTGCAGCCTGGGCATGACCTCCGGGGTGGCGGGCCTGGTCGACGCCTACGCCCCGCCCGACGTGCGCGGCGGGCTGCTGGCCGGGCTGCGGGCCGCCGACGTCGACCACGCGGTGGACGGGTCGATGTTCCTGACCGAACGCGACGGCGGCTCCGACCTGGGGCGCACGGTCCACTGCACGGCACGTGACCTCGGCGACGGCCGGGTCGAGATCAGCGGCGAGAAGTGGTTCTGCTCCAACGTCGACGGCGCCGCCATCGTGCTGCTCGCCCGACCCGATGGCGCCCCCGACGGGCCCGTCGGGCTCGGCCTCTACCTGGTGCCGCGAGTGCTGGAGGACGGCACGCCGAACCACTACTCGATCCGCCGCCTCAAGCAGAAGCTGGGCACCAAGAGCGTCCCCACCGGCGAGGTCGAGCTCCACGGTGCGATCGGCTACGCGCTGCGGCCCGCGAAAACCGCCGACGGCGCCACCCCGCCGGGATCGGCCGACGCCGTCGAACGGTCAGCGTCGGACGCGGGCGGGCTGGCGCGGATGATGGAGATGGTCAATGGCAGCCGGTTCGGCGTGGCGCTGATGGGCCTCGGCATCGCCCGGCGCTGCTTCGCCGAGGCCGCCGCCTGGGCCCACCACCGGCAGGCCAAGGGTCGGTCGCTGGTCGACCTGCCACTCGTGCGCGAGCAGCTCGTCGACCTGATGGCCGAGCTGGAGGCGGCGGTGGCACTGGGTTTCGAGTGCGGAGCCGCCAGCGGGTTCGCGGACGGCACCCGGTTGCGCCGGATCATGGTGCCGGCGGCCAAGGTGCGCCTGTGCCGGCTGGGCGTCGAGGCGGCCTCCTATGCGGTCGAGCTGCACGGCGGCAACGGCTACTGCGAGGACTGGGGCCTGACCCGTCAGCTCCGTGACGCCCAGTGCCACCCCATCTGGGAGGGCAGCGAGAACATCTGCGTCCTGGACGTGCTGCGGACCATCCGCCGCGACGCCGCCCACGAGGCGGTCGCAGCGCGGATCGACCGGGCGGTGGCCACGGCACGTGACGGTGCGCCCAGCTGGGCCCAGCCCGCGGTCGACACCGTCGCCGCGGCGCGCGACGAGCTGGTCGGCCGGGTGGACTCCCTGCGCGGGCTCGAGCCGGACGCCGCCGAGGCGCTGTCGGTGCGCCTGTGCGACCACCTCGTCCGCACCACGTCGGCGGCGCTCCTGCTGGAACAGGCGGGCGAGGGGGGCGAGTGGGCGACGCACAAGGGCCTTGTCGGGCTCCGTTACGCCCGTCGGCACCTGCTGCCCGCCGCCGCCTGGTCCGACGCCATCGCCGCCACGGTCGGGCGCGAGCTGCTGGCATCCGCGGCCGTCGGCGACGACGCCGCGGCCAAGGCCGCGGCCTGACGGCGGACGAGCGCCAGCGGGGTCTGGTCAGGCGGTGTCGATGGGTTGCAGCTCGCGGATGAGCTGGTCCCGGGCCCGTGCGACGCGCGAGCGGATGGTCCCGACCGGACACCCGCAGACGGCCGCTGCCCCTGCGTAGTCGAACCCCAGCAGCTGGGTGAGGACGAACGCGGTCCGCCGATCGGCGTCGAGGCGGGCGAGGAGCTGGTCGCCGAGCGCAGACTCGCCGAGGCTGATCTCGACGGTGGCCGGCTCGGCGCGGTCGATCAGCAGCCGGGTCAGCCGCCGGCGGCGTGACGCCAGCCGGACGGCGTCGACGGCCGCCCGCCTGGCGATCGACAGCAGCCACGTACGGGCGCCGGCATCACCCCGATAGGCGGGCAGGGCACGGATGGCACGTGCATAGGTGTCCTGGGTGGCGTCCTCGGCCAGGTCGCGACCCGCGACGGCGGTGACCAGTCGGATGACGTCGCTCCAGGTCCGGCGGACGAACGAGGACAGGGCCAGGTGATCGCCCTCCCGGGCCGCCAGCGCCAATGCCGTGACATCGTCCACGGCGTCGCAACGTAGGGGTTCGTCCCGATCCGATGCCATCTCGTGGTGTACCGCTCGAGCGGCCCGAAGGATCCCGGGAACCGGAGAGCGTCGCCGAGCGACTGTTCCCACATGCGCTGCACCCGGTTCCGCGAAGCCATCTCGGCCCGAATCGACGGTGAGGATTCCGGCCTCCCCACCGGCGAGATCGACGCCCACCTTGCCGAGTGCCCGGCCTGCCGGGCCTGGGCCGCCGCCGCCGCCTCTCCGGCGCTCCGGTCCCTCGCGTCGCCTGCCGACCCGGTCGCCGTCGACCCGGCGTTCCTCGCCCGCCTCGTGCGGCCGACCGCGGCGGCCACGCCCGCCCACCAGGGCCTGCTCTCGACGGTCGAGTGGCGCGTGGTGCTGGCCATCATCGCCCTGGCACAGGCGGCGTTGGCCTGGCCGGGCGGGTTCCTCGACGACGGCCACGCGTCCATCCACCTGGCCCACGAGCTCACCGCGTGGGACATGGGCCTGGCGGTGGGCTTCCTGGTCGTGGCCTGGCGCCCGGCGCGCGCCTGGGGGATGCTGCCGCTGGTGGGCGTCCTGGTGGCGGCCATGGTCGTCACGACCGGCGTCGACCTCGCGTCGGGCCACGCACTGCTCGGCCGGGAGACGGTCCACGCCTTGGCCCTCGCCGGTCTCGGCTGCGTCTGGGCACTGGCGCGGCGGGCGCCCCGCCCGTCGGTCGTGGTGCGCGTGGCATGAGGCTGCGACGCCTGGCTGGGGCGGGCGTCCTGGTCGTAGCCGTCGCCACCGCCGGCCTGGCGGTCGCTCCGGCGCCGGCCGACGCCCACGCCGAGCTGGTCTCCACCGAACCAGCTTCGGGGGAGCAGCTGGACGCGGCGCCCGAACGGGTCGTGCTCCGGTTCACCGAGTCGGTGGACGCGTCCGACGACGCGGTCGAGGTCCTGACCGCCGACGGCGCCCGGATCGACATCGGTGACCCGGGCCACCCCGACGGCGAGCGCTCGTCGGTGGCCGTCGACCTGCCGGGCCTCGACGACGGCACCTACGTGGTGTCGTGGCGGGTCCTGTCCTCCGACAGCCACCCGGTCAGCGGCGCGTTCACGTTCGGGGTCGGCGATGCCGCCGCCGCGTTGTCCGACGCCGACGCCCAGGCCCTCGTCGACGACGCGCTGGCCGGGGCCGGATCCGACCGCCTCGTCGGCATCAGCTACGGCATTGTGCGCTTCGCCGCCTTCGCGGGCCTGGTGGTGCTGGTGGGCGGCGCCGTCTTCGTGGCCGCACTGTGGCCCGCCGGCGTCGAGGCTCCCCGGGCGCGACGAACCCTGGCAGGGGCGTGGTTGGCGGCCCTCGGCGCCACCGTGCTGAGCATCCCGCTGCAGGCCACCTACGCCGTGGGGGGATCGCTGGCCGACGCCTTCGAGCCCTCGGTCATCGGTGACGAGCTGGGGGCCAGGACCGGCCGGGCCTGGCTCGTCCGCCTGGTGCTGCTGGCGGCGGTGGCGGTGGTGGGCCGGCGCATGGCGCGGCGGGCCACCGACGGCCACACCCAGGCGCTCCTCCCCGCGACCATCGTCGGGGGGCTGGCGCTGCTGGCAACCATCACGGTCACCGGCCACGCGGTGGCCGGGGACCTCGTCGGGTTGGCGGTGGTGACCGACCTCGTCCACCTGTCGGCGGTCAGCGTGTGGCTGGGGGGCCTGGCGCTGCTGCTGGGGGCGGTGCTGTGGCCGATCGGCGGTGTCGGCGACGGCCGGGCCGAGGCCGTTGCCACCCGGTTCTCCGACGTGGCGTTCGGGGCGGTGTTGGTGATCATCGCCAGCGGCGTCGTCCAGGCCTGGCGCCAGCTCGGGTCGTGGGACGCCCTGGTGGACACCAGCTACGGGCGCCTGCTGATGGTCAAGGTCGGGTTCTTCGTCCTCCTGGTGGCGGCGGCCGCCGCCAGCCGGTCGTGGGTGCGCCAGCGCGCCCGGGCCCGCATGGCGAGCCTGGCGTTGTCGCCGGGTCCCGGAGCGGTGCGGGCGTCGCCCTCCGGGCGCGCCCCACTGTCGGTGCTCAGGCGGTCGGTGGCGGCCGAGGTCGCCCTCGCGGTTGCCGTGTTGGCGGTCACGGCGGCACTCGTCAACGCGGTCCCCGGTGCCACGGCGGTCGACGAAGCCCCTGCGGCCACCGGCGGGCTGTTCAACACCACCGTCCACGGGAGCCTCACGGCGATCCAGGTCACGGTCGACCCGGCGACCGTCGGTCCCACCGAGGTCGAGATCAACGTCTCCGCCCACGACGGCAGCTCCATCGACCCCGAGGAGGTCACCAGCTCGCTCACCCTCCCCGAGCGGAACATCGGTCCGCTCGTCCTCACCCTCCAACGCATCGGGCCCGGGCAGTACGTCGCCCAGGGCGCCCAGATCCCGTTCTCCGGGACCTGGGAGCTCGAGGTGGTGGCCCGCACGACCGACATCGACCAGGACCGCGTGATCGTCGAGGTCCCGGTCCCCTGAGCACGCCGAGCGTGTCAGGTCAGCACGAATTTCTGCCCGCCGCGGGAACAACCGGGGGGTGGGCCCGCGTTGCAACCGGCAAGGCCGTGGAGTGCCGACCCTGTTCCTCCCCCTGTCAGGGTCTGGCAGCCACCGCCGTCACCGTCGAACTCCCCCTGCGACGGTGGCGGCGGTCCCGGTCTTGGTGTCGGACCCTCGATCTTGGGTCGCCACCTGGCCGCTGCCCCACACGACCAGGCCGGCGGACGCCAGCGCCAGCGCCACGGCCAGCGTGGTGCCGGCGCGATCGACCCAGGCGTCGAGCACCGTGGGCAGCACGGGCTTCGACAGCACGTCGAGTCGGAGCAAGCCCCACCCCGCGACTGCGGCCGCGGAAGCCAGTATCAACGCCGCGCGGGCACGGCGGCCCAGCCGGCGGCGCACGACGATCGCCAGCCCGGCCGCGGCCAGCCCCGCCAACGGCACCGCGGCCACGACCGGGTTCACGCCACTGCCGGCCGGCGCATCGGCTCGTTGCGCCCAGCCCACGCCGGCGGCTAGGACCGCCGCCACCGCCGTCGCCACCGCCGGGACCGTGAGCGGTCGCCGCCGGCCGGCGATCGCCACCGCGGCGGCGACAGCCAGTCCCACTGCCACCCACGGCAGCGGGTTGACGTCGTCGACGAGAGCCAGCGTGCCCTCGACGCGCGTGAGGTTGCCGTCGATCTCGATGTCGACCGCCCAGGCCTTCGTCCATTCGCCGGGCGTGGCGCCCGCCGGTCGCTCCGAACCCATCCAGTGGATGCGGTGGTCGTGCCAGGCGTACGCGCCATCGTGCGCCACGGTCTCCCACTCGGGGTCGGCCTCGGCATCGGCGCTGCCCGGCACCTCGGCGGCCGCGTCCCGGGTGTCGTTCACGTAGGTCGCAGGCGACCGGCGGTTGCGTTGCACCGTGCCATCGGGGCGAAACCGGAGGTAGGGCTCGCCCTGGTAGCCGGTGACCACCACCTCGATCCCGCGGTCCACCCGCAGCTCCAGGAAGGCGTCGCCGCCCACCACCTCGGCCCGCACGCCGTCGGCCGCAGGCTCGATGGCATCGACCGTGGAGCGGTAGTCCGTCGGTACCGGCGGATCGGCCGACGCCGGATCGGCCCTCACCAGGGCGACCAGAGCGATCGTGGCGACGAATGCCGCCCTACCGAGCGGCCGACCGATCACGCCTCGGCCTTCGGCCCCGGCGTCGCGTCCCCCGGGGCATCCGAGGGTTTGGCGGCGGTCCGCGCCCCCTCCAGGTCTGCGAACTGCGCCTCCTCGCTGGCGGCCTCGGTGCGGTAGCGACGCACCGTCCGCAGCCCCAGGAAGGCCCCGCCGAAGACCACGACGGCGGCAGCGACGATGAGCCAGATCGGCATCCCGCTGTCGCCGCCGTCGTCGGAGCCCGACGCCGCGCTGGCCCCGGTGTCGTCGTCAGCCGGTGCGAACCCACCCTCGCCGCCGCCGCCTTTGCCGCCCTCGCCGCTGCCGTCTCCGGTCGCCGCCCCGGCCTCGACGGTCGCCGTGACCTCGGTGGTGGCAGCCGGGTCACTCGATGTGAAGCGCACCATCCACGTACCGGGCGACCCGAAGTCGATGGCGTTGGCGTAGCGGCCCTCGTCGTCGACCGGTGCCAGCGTGACCGGGCTGAGCTCGGTGCCGTCACTGCCCCGAGCCGTGGCGGTGACGACCGAGTCGGTCGCCGGATGTCCGTCACTCTCCCAGGTAACCCGCACGATGAAGTGCACCGAGGTGCCGGCCGGGTGCGCGGCCTCCAGGTTGATGATCCCCTCGCCCTGCTGCGCTCCGGCGGGCGAGCCGAGCAGCAGGCCGGCCGCGGCCAGGGCGGCGACGGTCACGGCGATCACGAACGAGCGGAGTTTCATCGGATGGGCATCTCGGGGCTGGAGACGGGCGGCGTGTCCACCGGTCCGGCGGTGACCTCGTGGTCCGGCTGCCGAACGACGGCAGTGTCGCGCCGGTGACCGACACATGGTTGGCGGTCACGGGGGTCAGGGGCAACTGCCGGCGGTTCGTCGGCGTGCCGGCCATGGCCCGACCGCACCGACCGCCGGCAGAGCACCGGTTCCGCCGGCAGCCCACCCGGCGCCGCCGGCAGAGCACCGGCTCCTCCGGCAGCGCACCCGGCGCCGCCGTGCTACGTGGCCGGGGCTACGCGGTCCAGTCGGGCCGGCGCCCGAACGCGACGATGAGCCGGTCCTGGGGATCGTCGGGGATCTCCCCGGCCGGGCGCTCGGCGATGGCGCCCGCGCTGCGGTAGGTCTCCTCGCGGTCGGCGAACCAGGCGGCGAGTGCGTCGACCAGCTCGGGATCGAACCGCCGGTCACCCCCGGTGGCGGCGGCCAGGTCCCAGCCGTGGATCAGGTGGTCGGCTGCGAGCTGATATGTGTACTCCTCGGCCGGCGTGTCGCCGAAGGAGAGGTGCACGGTGCGCCCGGCCACTAGGCCGCTGGCGGCGGCGATCGTGGCGGCGTCAGCGGCCGCCCGCCCCGCGGCCACGGGGTCGTCGCCCAGCAGGTCGCCCTCGAAGCGGTCACCCACGTCCTCGATGGTGGCGCCCTCCATCATCGGCACGGTCCAGACGTCCTCGTAGACCACGTGGTTGACCAGCGCCCGCACGTCCCAGTCCCGGCACGGCGTCGGCGCGTCCCACTGGTCGCCGACTCCTTCCAGCCGCTTCACGAACTCGGCGACCGTGCGCCGGTGGAGATCGGTCACGTCCATGTCGTCCTCCTCGTCCAGCTGCGACGATAGATGGCGTGAGCACGGCGCACGCCCACGGTCACGGACATTCGCACCGGCCGCCGGCCGGCGACCGTGCCGCCACCCGCTTCAGGGGGCGGCTGGTGGCGGCGCTGGTCCTGCTGATGGTCGTGACCGTGGTCGAGGTCGTCGCCGGCTTCGCCACCCGCTCCCTGGCCCTGCTGTCCGACGCCGGCCACATGCTCACCGACGTTGGCGGGCTGGTCATGGCCCTGGCCGCGATCCATGTGGCCGACCACTCGTCGCTCACCCGGGGACGCACCTTCGGCCTCTACCGCCTGGAGATCCTGGCGGCGCTGGCCAACGCGGCGCTGCTGTTCGGGGTGGCGATCTACGTGCTGGTCGAGGCCGCTCGGCGCTGGAACAACCCCGCCGACGTGCTGGCCGGGCCCATGTTGGTCGTGGCCATCGTGGGCCTCGTCGCCAACGTCGTGGCGTTCGGGCTCCTGCGCGACGGGTCCAAGGCAAGCCTCAACGTCAGGGGCGCCTACCTCGAGGTCCTCTCCGACCTGCTGGGATCGCTGGGCGTGATCGTGGCCGCGGTGGTGTTGCAGGTGACGGGGTGGGAATGGGTGGACCCCGTCGTCGGCGTGGCCATCGGACTCTTCATCCTGCCCCGCGCCTGGCGCCTGGGCGCCCAGGCGATGCGGATCCTGGTGCAGGCGGCGCCGGTCGGCACCGACCTGGCCGCTATCGAGGCGCAGCTGCAGGCCATCGACGGCGTGGTCGACGTCCATGACCTGCACGTGTGGACGCTGACGTCGGAGATGGACGTCGCATCCGTGCACCTCATGGTGAGCGACGGCACCGACACCCACGGGGTGCTCGACCGGGCCCGGGTCGTGCTGCGTGACGGCCACGGGATCGGGCACGCCACGCTCCAGGTGGAGCCCGACACCCACGAGGGCTGCGACGAACTGGCGTGGTGAGGGGGGTAGCGGCGGGGGAGGTCCTGACAGCCCGACGGCGACGGGTTCCGGCGCATCCGAGCGCCGGCACGGTCCGGGGCGGGCGCGCAACGCCGGAACCATCCGGGGATGCCGCGACGTCGCGCCCGGTCAGCCGGTGACGGCCCCGGAACCATCCGGGGATGCCGCGAGGTCGCGCCCGGTCAGCCGGTGACGGCCCCGGAACCATCCGGGGATGCCGCGAGGTCGCGCCCGGCCGGCCGGTGACGGCCCCGGAACCATCCGGGGATGCCGCGACGTCGCGCCCGGTCGGCCGGTGACGGCCCCGGAACCGTCCGGGGATGCCGCGACGTCGCGCCCGGTCAGCCGGTGACGGCCCGGAACACGATCTCGGTGTCCTCGGTGGGCGGGACGCCGAGCTCGTCGAGCTGGCGAAGGCAGGTGTGCATGGCGCGGCGGGCGGCGGCACGATCGCCGCGCGCGACGTGGGCGGCCACCGCCAGGCGGTGCGCGGGCTCCGACCAGGGTTCGGCCTCGAGCGCCCGAGACGCCAGGTGCAGCGCCTGGTCGGGATCGCCGACGGCGAGCGTCAGCTCCCCAGCCCGGACCGCCCCGGCGACGAAGCGGGCAACCAGGCGATCGCGGTGCGGCAGGGCCCATTCCTCGTAGCCGGCGTCGATCAGGTAGGGGCCCCGGTAGAGGTCGACCGCCCGCCGGTAGCTGTCGAGCGCGGCCGACGGCTCCCCGAGGCTCTCGGCCTGTGCACCGAGGTCGAGCAGCCGTTCCATCTCCCAGGCATCGACCCGCAGCCACTCGTGTCCCGTCAGCCGCAGTCCCGCCCCCTCGGCGCGCACGAAGCACGAGGGCGCCCCCTCGGCGCGCTCGGGCTCGAGCACGGCCAGCAGGTACGACAGGGTGACCCGCAGGTTGCGCATCGCCGCCGCCGAGTCGAGGTCCGGCCACAGCGCACCCGCCAGCTCCTCGCGGGTGCCGCCACCCCGGGTCATGAGGAGCAACAACAGGGCGCGGACCCGCTCCCGCCGCCAGTGGGGGTGGTCCACCGCCTGGCCGCCCCGCAGGAGGGTCGTCGGGCCCAACAGCCCCAGCTCCAGCGGGGCCGTCGGAACCGTGGGCAGGGCGTCGAGCAGGGACCGGGCCCACGTCCGGAGCGCCCGCGGCGCGCCCGAGCGGTCCGCCAGCTGGCGAAGGGAGGGGCGTGCCGCCGGGCCCAGGTCCTTCACCAGCGCCTCGGCGTCGCTCTGCCCGCCGGCCACCGCCGAGCAGGCCAGCTCGGCGCGCCAGCTCAACGGCAGGAAGGCGCGCGCCGCCCCCCAGTGCTCGGGCGTGAGCGCGGCCGCCGGCGCCAGGTCGCCACTCTCCCGGCTGGCGACAAGCGCCTGGCCGAGGGCCAGCCCGGTCACGTACGTAGGTCCGAGCTCCAGCTGCTCGAACGCCTCCCGCGTCTCCGGGACCAACACGTACAGCATGGCGATGCGGCGGAGGTGGCCGTAGGCCTGGCGACCCTCGGTGAGCTTGTGGTCCGCCAGCTGGGCAACGAACAGCTCGGCGGCACCGCGTTCGTCGCCGATGGCCAGCGCCAGCGTCGCCTCGGCCGCCAGCATCGAGGCCTGGAGCGACGGGCGCGGACTGGGGCCCGCGTGCTGCCGGGCCCGCGCCATGTGCTGCTCGGCGCACTCGAGATCGCCGTCGAGGGCGCAGCGCCCCACCACCATGGTGTGTGCGAGGGCAAGCAGGTGGTCGTTGCCGGCCGGGGTGAGCTGGGTGAGCATCCGGTCGAGGGCGGCCGCGGCCGCCTCGTACTCGCCGCAGTGGGTCAGTGCGTTGACCTCCAGCATGGTCAGCCCGCCCCGCAGCGACGGCCCGGCCTCGGCCACCGCCACCTCGACGCCGCGTCGTGCCGCCTCCGGGTACCCAAGGGCCAGGAGTGCCGTGGCCCTCAGCCACGCCACCTGCGGCGACCAGTAGCGTCCCAGCGCCCCGGGGTCGATCGCGTCGAGGGCCGCCAGCACCCCCCGGGCGTCGCCGGCCGTGTCGGCCAGGAGTGCCTGACCGAGGCCCAGCAGTCCCTGAGCCTCGGGGATCGTGGTCAGCTGGTCGCCGTAGGGAAGCAACCGCTCGAGCAGCGCCACGTCCTCGCGCCAGTGGGCGCAGATCGCCAGGTGCTCGACGGCGCTGAGCAGGCCGAGCTCGTCGCCCTCTCCGCCCTCGTCGGGGTAGGCGAAGCGCTGCGCGGCCGACTCGAGCAGTTCGACGCCCCGGTCGATGTCGGTGGCGGCCGTCGCGATGCCCGCCAGCAGTTCGCCCTCGGGCGTCGACCGCACCCGCTCCGGCAGCTCCCGCGTCAGCCGGCCGAGGCCCTGGGCCGAAGCCGGAAGCGCGTGCGCCCGGCACGACGTGCGCAGGACGGTCCGCAGGTCGTCGTCGGCGCCGGCGCGGATCAGGAGCCCGGCGCCCTGCTGGAGGTCGCGGGGCACCAGCGCCAGGCCGGCCCGCCGCTGGGCCTCGGCGATGTCGGCGGGCTCGAGGATCCCGACGCTGAGCCGTTCGGACCAGAGCGGATGGATGGCGTGCCAGCCGCGGTCGTCGCTGGTGACGAGGGGAATGCGGCCCGCGAGCGTCGCCAGGTCGACCCGCCGATCGAGGACCCGGTCGAGCAGCAACTGGTCGGCACCCCCGACGGCGGCCACCACCGCCACCGCGCGGCGCTCGTCGTCCGACAGGTGCGCCAGCACCTCCTCGGCCAGGAAGCCGTCGACGCCGTGGCCCGGACCCAGCGTGCGCAACTCGGCGAGTGCCGGCCACCCGCCGAGGTCGTTCACCCGCTGGAGGGGCACGTCGCGCAGGCGGGCGAACGACTCCAGCTCGTCGTCGGCGAATGCCAGCTGCGCCTCGTCGATGCGGGCGAGCCAGCCTTGAGCCGCCACGCGCGACAGGGGAACGGGCGGCTCCTGACGGCCGGCCAGCACCATGTGGCCGTTGGCGGGCAGCGCGTCCACCAGGGTGGCCAGCAGCCCGGCCGAGGGCGAGTCGGCCGGGACCTCGTGCACGTCGTCGAGCACGAGACACACCTGGCGGGGAGCGCTGCGCCACACACTGTCGGCCAGTGCGGCGCCCAGCTCGGTCGGGCCCACGTCGCCGGGCTCGTGGAGCCGCGGCACGTCGGTGCGCAGGGCGTTGGCCAGCCCGTCGGCCAGCGTTCGATGGTCGCCGTCACCCGCGTCGCAGCCGAGCCAGTGGTCGTCGCCGTGGGGTGCCAGCGCGTTCTCGTCGATCGCCTGCACCAGGAGCGACGACTTGCCGAAGCCGGGCCCGGCGGCGAGCACTGTGACGCGTCTCTCCCACCGCTGGTGCATCTGCTGCAGGAGCAGGGATCGCCGGATCAGCGGGCGACCCGGCCTTGGCGGCGCGAAGCGGTAAGGCCTCGACACGGCACGCAACTCTAGTGACGAGGCGAGGGTCCCGACCGTCGGCGGCCGGCGGTGACTAACGCCGGGCTGATCGGCGCATGGTCGACTGCCGACGGCGACCCGAGCACCCACGTCGCGGCTGCGCGCCGAGGATGCCCGGGATGAGGGTCAGGCCGTGTCACGCACGGTCGTGAGGGACGGTCGCTTGGCGGGCAACCGACCCTCGCGGGCGGGCCGTGCGGGCACGGCCGTCCCACCGGAGGGCGGCCGGTGTCCCTCCCCTGGCACCGGCCGCCCGCCAGCGAACCGCCGAGTCAACGCACGGGCCGTTCGTGCTGTCCTAGCTCCGCTGGGCGGCTGTTCGTGCTGTTCTAGCTCCCCTGGGCGGCTGGTTCGTCGGTGTCGGTCGGCGGCGGGCGCTTCCCGGCCGCCGCCTCGTCCCCGGCGGCTGGCTCGCTGCCGGCCCCTGCCCCCACCGAGGGCCCGTCCAGATCGACCACGGCCTCTGCGGCCTCGGCGTGACGGACCGCCCGGGGATCGGCGTCACCCTCCACGGGCTCGACCCCGGCCCGCACGGATCGAGTCGCCTCGTGGCGCTCGGCGTCGGGCTCGCCGTCGTCGCCGGCTTCGCGTTCGTCGCCGGCCGCGGGATCGTCGCGGGGCTCCGGCTCGTCGTCGGGCTCCTCGCCGGCGGTGACGTCGGCGGGCGTGCCCGCCTCGCCCGCCATGCGCTCCTGGCCAACCCCGGCGCGGCCCGGATCACCCGGGGCGCCGGGTGTGGCGGCGGTGGGCGCGGGCCGGTCCTCGCCGGCGCTCGGCTCGGCGCCGGGCGCGTCACCCCCGCCGCCCGCGCCGTTGCCGACGGACACGAACGCATGGCGTGCGGCATCGAGGGCCCGCTCGAGCTCGCCCGGTGCGAGGGCGGGTGGATGGAAGGGGCGGCGTCGCCGCCGGTGCCCGAGCGCCAGCGGCGCCACCCGCTCGACGTCGGACTCGGTCGTGATCGAGCGTCCCTCCCAGCCGGCGAAGGCGGCAGCCGCCCGGCACAGCACCAGGTCGCCGCGCAGGCCCTCGGCGCCGAGGCCGGCGGCCAGGTGGCATGCGAAGTCCACCACCGCCGTGGGCAGGTCCGCGGGCATGGCGGCTGCGAGCCGTGCCCGCAGCACGATGTCACCCTCGTGACCATCTACGAGGCCACCAGAGTCGTGGGTCAACCGGCGGCGGACCACCTCGGCCCGCACCGCCGGGTCGTCCGGCGTCCTCACGTCCACCGACAGGCCGAACCGGTCGAGGAGCTGCGGGCGGAGCTCGCCGGCGTCGGGGTCCATGGACGCCACGAGCACGAACCGGGCCGGGTGCTCGTGCCAGATGCCGCTGCGCTCCACCCGGTTGATGCCCGAGGTCGCCACGCCGAGCAGCACCTCGACGAGGTGCTCGGGAAGCAGGTTGACGGCCGAGAGGTGGAGCACGCCGCCGTGCGCCGCAGCCAGCAGGCCGGCGCGGAACTGCGTCTCCCGGTCGGTCGCCCCGGAGGTGGGGTCGATCGAGCCGAGGACCCGGTCCTCGGTCACCCCGAGCGACACGTCGACGAACCGGGCCGATCCCGGCAGCAGGCCCGCCAGACCCCGCGCCAGCGTCGAGCGGGCCGATCCCTTGTCGCCTCGCAGCAGAACCCCACCGATGGCGGGATCGATGGCCGCCAGCAGCAGCGCCAGCTGCGCGTCCGGTTGGCCCATGACGGCGCAGAAGGGGAACCGCCGCGCCGGATCCGCTCGCCGTGCGTCGCCGATCATCACCGCAGCTCCTCCCAGCCCGCGTGCTCGCTTACTTAGCAGGTGGGAGGGCTTCGTGCTCAGGGAAGTCCGGCCCCCGCCTCCTCAGGGAAGTCCGGTACCCGCCTCCTCGATGAGGGCACCGAGGCGATCGAGGTCCACGTGCGCCTCGACGGCCGACGCGATCCGGTCGAACCGCTCGAAGCGCGCGTCGACGAATCGCACACCGCCGGGCCGCCAGCGCTTGCCGGACCGATCGGCCACCCAGCGCAGCGCCGCGGCCCGGAAGCCGTCGTCCTCCAGCAGGCCGTGCAGCGTCGTGCCGCACACGCCGTCGGCACGCCAGCCGAGGGCCTCGCCGTCATCCGCCACCAGCCAGGCGGCCGCGCCGCCGAGCGGTCCCACGCGCCCGTGGTGGATGCGGTAGCCGGAGACCCGCTGCCCGACACCCGGTCCGGCCACCGCCAGGCCCGTGGGCCGGTCCAGCACCTTGTCGCCATCGAAGCGCGTCGCCAGGGGCAGCCAGCCCAGACCGGTGTCGCTGCCGGCGGGACCCTCGACGCCGCCGGGGTCGTCGATCCTTCCGCCCAGCATCTGCACGCCGGCACACACCGCCACGACGGCGGTGCCGCGACCGGCAGCGCGCGTCACGGCATCGGCCAGTCCCGTTGATCGGAACCAGGCCAGGTCGCCGCGGGTGTTCTTCGACCCGGGCAGCACCACCAGGTCGGGCCGGTCCACGTCGGCCGGCGACCGTACCCAGCGGACCGCGACCTGGGGCTCCAGCCGCAGGGGATCGAGGTCGCCCGCGTTCGACACCCGCGGCCACCGGATCGCCGCCACGTCGAGCACGTCGACATCGACGCACGCTCCGGAGGTCGGCTCGCCGGCCGCGAACCGGTCGAGGGTGAGCGAGTCCTCGGCGTCGAGGTCGGCGCCGGGGACGTGGGGGATCACGCCGAGGGTGGGAACGCCACAGCGCCGCTCGAGGTCGGCACAGGCGTCTCCCAGGAGAGCGGGGTCCCCGCGCAGCCGGTTGACGACGAAGCCGCGCACCAGCCTCCGCAGGTGCCGGGGCAGCAGCTCGACGGTTCCGTGGAGCGCGGCGAACACCCCGCCACGATCGATGTCGCCGACCACGATGGCCGGCAGCCCGGCGGCGTCGGCCAGGGGAAGGTTGACGATGTCCCGGTCCAGCAGGTTGATCTCGGCCGGGCTGCCGGCCCCCTCGCAGATCACGACGTCGTAGCGGGATCGCAGATCGGCGAGCGCCTCCAGCACCACCGGCAGGAGGTTGCGCTTCGAGCCGTGGCAATCGCGCGCGGACTGCACGCCGACCGGCCGGCCCATCACGATCACCTGGCTGGCGCCGTCGCCCGTTGGCTTCAGCAGCACGGGGTTCATGGCCGCTTCGGGCTCCACGCCGGCGGCCAGTGCCTGCACCCACTGGGCATGCCCGATCTCGGCGCCCCCGGCCGTGACGGCGGCGTTGAGCGCCATGTTCTGCGCCTTGAAGGGCGCGACCCTCACCCCCCGGCCGGCGAGCAGCCGGCACAACCCGGCCACCAGGAAGGACTTGCCGGCGTCGCTGCCGGTCCCGCACACCAGCAATCCGCCCCTCACGTCCGGGCCGTCCCCCTAGTCTCCGCGTCATGGCGCGCGCGCAGTCGATCGTCCTCGTCAACACCGGTCACGGGAAGGGGAAGTCCTCGGCCGCCTTCGGCGTGATGGTCCGGGGCTGGGCCCGGGGCTGGCGGGTCGGCGTGGTGCAGTTCGTGAAGGGCGGCAAGTGGAAGACCGGCGAGCGGAAGCTCGCCGACGAGCTCGGCATCGATTGGCACACGCTGGGCGACGGCTTCACGTGGGAGTCGACAGACCTGGAACGCACCGCCGAACTGGGTCGCGAGGCGTGGAAGGTGGCGGCCGACATGCTGACGTCCGGGGACTACGACCTGCTCGTCCTCGACGAGATCACGTACCCGATGAACTTCGGCTGGGTCGACGCGTCGGAGGTCGCCGAGACGGTGCGAGCCCGGGCGCCCCGCACCAGCGTGGTGGCCACGGGGCGGGACGCGCCCGACGAGTTGGTCGCGGTGGCCGACACCGTGACCGAGATGCGCAAGGTGAAGCACGCCTATGACGCGGGGATCTCGGCCCTCAAGGGCATCGAGTTCTGAACCACCGGTGGCGGGCCGCCACCATCACGTGCGGCCCGAGGCCAGGTAGTCGTGGAGCGTGCCGGCCTCGGTCTCGAGCTCACTGATGCGCGACTTGACGACGTCGCCGATGCTCACGATGCCGTTGAGGGTCCCGTCGTCGACCACGGGCACGTGGCGGATGCGCCGGTCGGTCATGACCCGCATGAGGTCGTTGACCGAGGAACGCGACCCGCACGTCGCCACCTCCTCCGTCATGAGCTCGGACACCTGCCGCTCCAGGATCGACGTGTGACCGATCGACTCCTCGGCGAGGGCCCGCACGATGTCGCGCTCCGACACGATGCCGGCGATGCGCGACTCGTCGTCCACCACGACCAGCGCCCCGACGTTGTGCTCCCGGAGCAGCGCCACGGCCTCGGCGACCGAGGCGTCGGGGCCGATCGTGGCCACGTCGTGACCCTTCCCGTAGAGGATGTGCTCGATCAGCACGGGACCACCTCCTTGCCTCGGTCCAACTGTTCCATACCCGCCGCGCGTTGTCGCCCACAGGATGACGCGGTCGGCGACGTGGTGGCATCGTCGGCCTAGCCTTTGGGCCCTGGCCGGAACGAGGGTCGTCACACCGAGCGGAGAGAGCTGGCGAGTGCGCCGGCTCTGGGCGCCTCGACTCCGCGGCGATGGCGTACGGAGTCGGCTGCGGCGCCGGGCCCGGCAGAGTCGTCGGACCGCGAGCGAGGCAGTCGATCCCGACGCCGGCGTGGGGTTGATCGACGTTCTCGATTCTGCTGCCGTCGTCGTGATCGTCGTCGCCGGTGTTGCCTTCCTGGTCTTCGTGGCGATCCCGTTGGTCCTCGTGGTCATCGACCTGGTGATCGCCCTCGTGCTGACCGCGCTCGGGATCGGCGCTCGTCTGTTGTTCCGCCGGCCGTGGACCGTCGAGGCCAAGAGCGAGGCCGGCGAACGCCATCGCTGGCGGGTGGTGGGGTTGCGAGCGAGTCGCGAGCATGCCGCCGACGTCGCCAACGCCCTCGCCCATGGAAACCCCCTGCTGGGCGGGGAGGTGCCGTCCCGACCACCCGTCGATGGCGCGACCAGCGCCTCGTCCTGACATCCTGCTGGCGATGAAGGACGTCCTCATAGGCACCGGCGACACGCCGGTCGTCGATGCCGCCACCGTGGTCCTCGTGCGTGACGGCGAGGGCGGGCTCGAATGCCTCATGCTCCGCAAGACCAGGGGGCAGGCGTTCGGCGGCCTCTGGGTGTTCCCCGGGGGCCGCGTCGAGCCGGGCGACGGTGACGGGTTCGAGGGAGCGCGGCGTGCGGCCGTACGGGAGGCGCAGGAGGAGACCGGCCTGCTGCTCGACGCCACGGAGCTGCTGCAGTTCGCCCACTGGTTCCCGCCGCCCGAGGCGCCCCGGCGGTTTGCCACCTGGTTCTTCCTGGCCGCTCTGCCCGCCGGGGCCGCTGAGGTGATCGTCGACGGCGGCGAGATCGGTGACCACGTCTGGACCACCCCCGCGGCTGCCCTCGAACGCCACCGTGCCGGCGAGATCAAGATGGTCCCGCCCACCTGGGTGACGCTCCATCGTCTCGTCGACCTGTCCGACACGGCGGCCGCCCTGGCCGACGCCGGCGGCCGCGAGCTGGAACGCTTCAGCACCCACATGATCGACGCCGATGGCGTCCTCGTCGCCGTCTGGGCCCCGGATGCCGCCTACGAGTCGGGCGACCTCGCCACCGCCGGGCCTCGCCACCGCCTGGTCATGGACGACGCCGGCTGGCGCTACCAGCGCTCGGACTGATCCGCCGGCCTGCATTGGCCACACCCGGAATGCCCCGGGGCGGAATCAGGCGGATCGGGTGCCAGCATGGTGGGTCATGGACGACGACGACGTGACCACTGATGCGCGCCCCTGGTCCGCCGTCGCGGCCGAGAACGGCGACCGAGCCCGGGATGCCGACGACGACGCCGACGCCGACGCCGACCTCGCCCGCCGGCTTGGGTGGGCCAAGCAGGCGATCCTGGCGGCGGCTCTGGTGTTCCTCGGCATCGCCATCGGGGTGGTCGTCGCCCGCGACCGGCCTCCCGGCGAGGGTTCCGTCGACGTCGGCTTCCTCCAGGACATGCTCACGCACCACGACCAGGCCCTGGGCGTGGCGACGCTGGTGGTTGCCAACGGCGAGGACCCGACGGTCCGCAGCTACGCCCGAGAGACCCTCGTGTTCCAGGGCTACGAGATCGGCACGATGACCCAGATGCTCGACGACTGGGGCCATGTGCGCAGCGACCGCTCCGACCAGGCCATGGCCTGGATGGACATGCCGGTGCCGGTCGAGCAGATGCCCGGCCTGCTCACCGAGGAGCAGCTGGACCAGGTCCGGGACGCCCGTGGCGCCGAGCTCGACGCCCTGTTCCTGGACCTCATGGCCGACCACCACCGGGGCGGCCTGCACATGTCCGAGTACGCGTTCGCCAACGCCGGCGACGAGGACGTCCAGGAGCTCGCGGCCCGCATCGCCCGGAACCAGGCCGGCGAGATCAACGAGTACCGGGTCCTGGCGGAGCGCAACGGCTACGACATCGACATCGAGCCGGCGAGCGTCCCGGCCGAAGTCGGTGCGGCGGGCGAGTCGGGCGGCAACTGACTCTCCGTGCGCACCTGAGTGTCGCCGCACGGCACATGACCGCGCGGCTACGACCAGAACGCGATCTCCCCTTGGCCGTCACAGGGGCTGCGTAGCCTGGCCGCGTGCCCGTGAACCCTCCCGCCGCGCTCGGTCGCGGCGTCGTCGTCAACGCCGGCGACCCCGTGCCACAGCCGTGGGCGGGCGCGCCCGAGGTCGTCGTCGACGACGACGCGCTTGCCGATCCGGCCGACGTGGTCGCCGTCCTGCACGAGGCGTGGGCGGCCCGGCGGGCGGTAGTGGTGAGGCTCGCCGCCGATCCCGCGCGCTTCCGGGAGCCGCCCGACATCGACGTGTCCGATCCATGGCGGCTCGACCCCGGGTTCGAGCTGTGGCACGACCGGCTCCACTTCCTGGTGTGGGCCAACACGTATGACGCCCGCGACGGCGAGCCCGTGTGGTGGTGGGGGCGCAAGGTGCAGCGGCTCGGTGCCGCCGCGGTTCCGCACGGCGACGCGATCGACGGCGACGCCGCGGCCGACGTGGTCCTGCCCGGCGGCACTCCGGCGTGGATCGACGGTGGGCCGCGGGGCGACGTCGGCGCCGGAACCGTCGGTGAGGCGGCGGTCGTCCACGCCGAGTCGGTCGACTGGGGGCGGCTCACGCCCGTCCCGGCGCTCGACGGCGGCGCCGCGGACGGCCACCTCGCAGCCGACCAGCTGCGGGCGGTGCACCACGGCTCGGGGCCTGCCCGCGTCATCGCACCGGCGGGGTCGGGCAAGACCCGCGTGCTCACGGAACGGTTGCGGCATCTTCTCGTCGCCCGCGGCTACGAGCCCGAGGGCGTGGTGGCGGTGGCCTACAACCGCAAGGCGCGTGACGAGATGGTCGCCCGCACTGCGGGGGTGGGCGCCCGCATCCTCACCCTCAACGCCCTCGGCTACGAGCTCGTGTCCTCGGGGCTCGGCCGACGTCCCGAAGTGCTCGACGTCCGCGACGTCCGCCGGCTGCTCGAGCCGCTGGTCCCCCGGGGGGCTCGCCGCCTGAACACCGATCCACTGGGGCCCTACGTCGAGGCGCTGTCGGCGGTACGGCTGGGGCTGCGCGACCCGATCGACGTCGAGGACGAGCGCGGCGACGTTCCCGGGCTCGCCGACGCCTTCCCGGTCTACCGGGCGGAGCTCCGGCGTCGGGGCGTTGTCGACTTCGACGAGCAGGTGCTGCTGGCCGTCGAGCTGCTCCTCGGTGACGGCGCGTTCCGCCGGGCCCAGCAGGCGCGCCACCGGCACCTGCTGGTCGACGAGTTCCAGGACCTCACACCCGCGCACGTGCTGCTCATCCGGCTGCTGTCGACCCCGCGCTTCGACGTTTTCGGCGTCGGCGACGACGACCAGGTGATCTACGGGCACGCCGGGGCGTCGCCGCGGTTCCTCACCGACTTCGGCCGCTTCTTCCCCACCGCCGCCGAGCACGCCCTCGAGGTGAACTATCGCTGCCCGCCGGCCGTCGTCGACGCCGCCAGCCACCTCCTCACCCGCAACCGGGTGCGGGTGGTCAAGCAGGTCCGGGCCGCGCGTGCGGGTCCGGTGGCGGCGGACGCGCCCGCGGAGGAGGCGTTCCGGGTGCGGCGCCACGTTCCCCAGGAGGGGGCGACGGAGCTGGTGGACGTGGTGGGGGCGTGGCTGGGCGGCGACGACGGCGTGGTGCGGCCCAGCGACGTCGTCGTGCTGACCCGGGTCGGGTCGCTCCTGCTCGCCCCCCACGTGGCGCTGGTGGAGTCGGGGGTGCCGGTCGCGTCGATCCTCGGTGCCGACGTGCTCGCCCGCACCGGCCTGCGGGCCGCGCTCGCCTACCTCCGGATCGCCGCCGACGGCGGCCGCACGCAGCCCCGCGACTTGATCGAGGTGTACCGGCGTCCCAGCCGGGGCCTGCCCAACTGGATCGAGCGCTGGCTGGGCCGGTGCCACTCGGTCGACGACGTCCGGCGGGCTGCCGGCCGCATCGACGATGTCAAGGTGGCCGCCAAGGTCGACGGTTTGGCGAGCGACCTGGCCAAGCTGGCCGCCCTCGCCGGTTCCGGCAGCACCCGCAGCGTCCTCGAGCACGTCCGCGACGCGGTGGGTCTGGGCCAGGCCGTCGACCTGCTCGACGCCACCGGCGTGGCGGGAGACTCGCATCGCGACGACCTCGAGGCGCTGCTGCAGGTCGCCGACCTCCACCCCGATCCCGGCGGGTTCGAACCGTGGCTCCGCACCGCGCTCACCCGACCCGGCGACGACGACGGTGTCGTGCTCTCGACCATCCATCGGGTCAAGGGCAGGGAGTGGCCGCGGGTCGTCGTGTTCGGTGCGACCGACGGGATCATGCCGCATCGGCTCTCGCACGGCCGGGCGGCGCTCGAGGAGGAGCGCCGGGTGTTCCACGTCGCCATCACCCGGGCAGTCCGTCGGGTGGAGGTGCTAGCCGACGCGTCCCGCCCGTCGCCGTTCCTCGCGGAGCTCGACCGCGACGCCACGCCGGCAGAGCTCGAGGTCGAGCAGCTGGCCGAGGCGGGGCCGCGGTCACGCCTGGCGGACATGGTCGGGCGCCGGGCCGCCGCCGTCGATCCCGCGGCGGCGCGCCTCGAGGCGGCGCTGCGCGAGTGGCGACGGGCCCGGGGCCGGGCGGACGGGGTGCCGGCGTTCGTCGTGATCCACGATCGCCACCTGGTGGCCATCGCCGAGCGCCGCCCCACGGATCGGGCGGCGCTGGCCGCATGCCCCGGCATCGGGCCCGCGAAGCTGGCGGCCTACGGCGACGAGCTGGTGTCGCTGGTCCGGGACCTCAGTGCAGAGCCGAGTGCATCCGACCCGGGCGACGGCTGATCGAGCAAGGCACGTGGACCCCTGTCGACAGGCGCCCTCGGGGCGCCCTGGACTAGAACCTGACGCCATGTCAGAAACGCGACAGCCCGCGGTGCTCGTGGACAGGGACGGTTCCGTGGTCACGCTCACCCTGAATCGCCCCGACAAGCGCAATGCGTTCAACGCCGAGATGCTGTGCCGGCTGTGCGACGCCTGGGAGATGGTCGACGCCGACGACGGCGTGCGCGTGGCGATCATGACCGGCGCCGGCGGCAACTTCTCGGCGGGCGCCGACCTCGACCGGCTGGTGGGGGCGATGATCGCCGGCAAGCCGGCGGAGGACGAGTTCGAGGAGCGCATCCGGGCCGACCCCAGCCTCATCTACAAGGGCTTCCTCAAGGAACACCGGCCGGCCACGCCGATCATCGCCGCCGTCGAGGGCTACTGCTACGCGGGCGGCATCGAGATCCTCGAGGCGTTCGACGTCCGGGTGGCCGCCGAGGGCGCCCGGATCGCGGTGAGCGAGGTGCAGCGCGGGCTGTTCCCGATGGCGGGATCGACGGTGCGGCTGCCGCGGCAGATCCCGTGGACGGTCGCCATGGAGATGCTCATCACCGGCGAGCCGATCTCGGGCCGACGCGCCTACGAGGTGGGACTGGTGGGTCACGTGGTCCCCGATGGCGCCGCCCTCGAACGAGCCCGGGAGATCGCCGGACGAATAGCCCGCAACGGCCCGCTCGCCGTTCGCAACATCAAGGCGGCCGTGCTGGCGGCGGATGCGGTTCCCGAGCGCGAGGCGTACGCGCGCGAGTCCGAGCTGGGCATGGCCGTGGTGGCGTCGAACGACGCCCGGGAGGGTCCCCGCGCCTTCCTGGAAAAGCGCGAGCCGAACTTCACCGGCAGCTGAGCTACGCCACCTGGGGAGGCGCCGGCTCGGCGGCACAGCGACGCCGGGCCTCGACCAGCGCCGGCGGCGGTCCTCCGGCGAAGCGCAGCGCCCCCATCAGCAGGTGGGTCGCCGGCAGGACCGTGGCCCAGTCGACCAACGTGGGGTGCCGCATGCCCAGCATCTCGCGTGCCCACGCCGGCAGCAGCCCCACGGACGCCTGGATCACCACCTGGTGGGCGCCCGACAGCAACGGGTTGAGCGGGTCACGGCCCGGGGTGGTCAGGAACCGCACCGCGTCGAGCGTCCGCCCGCTGGCCTCGAGCTGGGGCCGCATCGCCCGGAAGTAGGCGCGCATCGCCGCCCGCGTACGTGGGATGTCGGTGGCACCGAGCCGCTCGGCGATCGTCGCCATCTCGTGGTAGTAGCGATCCGTCTGTTCCCCCCGCACCGGGAAGGGCACGAATCGCTGGTGCGCACGCAGGAAGCTGACGACCTCGGTGACGTGGACCCACGCGACCAGCTCGGGGTCCGAGGCCGAGTACGCACGCCCGTCGGGCGCGGTGCCCCGCACCTTGCGATGGATCCGCTTGACGAGCCGGATGAGCCGCTCGGCGGTCTCCGTCGAACCGTAGGTCGTCCCGGTCACGAACGAGCCCGTGCGGCCCAGCCGGCCGAGCGGATCCTCGCGGTAGTTGGAGTGGTCGGCGATGCCCGCCATGGCCAGAGGATGGAGCGTCTGGAGCAACAGGGCGCACAGCCCGCCGATGAGCATCGACGGATCCGCATGCACCCGCCAGGTGACGCTGCCCGGGCCGAACAGGCCGGGGTCGCCCGGCGGATCGGTGTACTGCTCGAACGGAAGGCGGTCGGCCGCCAGCGTCCGGATGATCGGTGCCAGGAGCTGCTCCTGGAGCGCGCCGCCGATCAACGGCACCTGGCCCAGCGACGGCAGTCCGACCATCACCATGAGTTTGCCGCACCGTCGACCGCCTGCTGCGTCCCGGCACATCGGTCGGCTGCGCTAAGCAAAGGGCCCATGAGCGACACCAATGGGCCGCGCGGCGGCACCGGCAGCACCCCTCAGCAGCTTGCCGAGCTGATCGCCGCCACCACCGACGAGCCGCTGGTCGAGGGCGACGAGCCGATCTCGGTGTGGATGCTGGTGAAGTCCCGCGATGCCGACGGCGACGTCGTCTGGGGCGTCCGCAATGCCGGCGAGCCCTTCAGCTCCGAGGAACTGTTGGGCGCGCTGACCGGCTTCTCAGAGTCCCTCAAGCGGGACCTGTCGTCGGACTGGGAGACGTAGCCCGGCCCCGGGCGATCACGGTGCGCCCGGCTCGCCGGGCGTCACCGCCTCGGCCGCGACGGCGTCCGCAGCCGCGGCCTGGGCGTCGTCCATCAGGACGACGCTGCGCAGCACCTCGCCGCGCTCCATCTTGTGGAAGGCATCCTCGATCCCCCCGAGGCCGATGGTCTCGCTCACGAAGGCGTCGAGCGGCAGTCGGCCCTGCAGGTGGAGGTCGACGAGGAGCGGGAAGTCCCGAGTGGGCAGGCAGTCGCCGTACCAGCTCGGCTTGAGCGCACCGCCGCGTCCGAAGAACTCGATCATCGGGATGTCCGGGAAGCGCATGTCGGGTGTGGGCACCCCGACCTGCACCACCGTCCCGGCGAGGTCACGGGCGTAGAACGCCTGCTCCAGCACGGTGGGGTGGCCGACCGCTTCGATGCACACATCGGCGCCGAACCCGCCCGTGGCCTCGCGCACCGCCTCGACGGGGTCGTCGCGGCCGGCGTTCACCGTGTGCGTGGCGCCGAAGCCCCGGGCCCACTCCAGCTTCCGGTCGTCCAGGTCGATCCCGACGATCGTGGTCGCGCCGGCCAGCTTGGCGCCGGCGATGGCGGCGTCGCCGACCCCGCCGCAGCCGAAGACCGCCACCGAGTCGCCGCGCTGCACGTTGCCGGTGAGCATGGCGGCTCCAAGGCCAGCCATGACGCCGCATCCGAGCAGGCCGGCCACCGCAGGCGAGACCGCCGGGTCGACCGGCGTGCACTGCCCTGCGGCCACCAGTGTCTTGTCGACGAAGGCACCGATGCCCAGCGCGGGGGACAGGGTCGTGCCGTCGGTGAGCGTCATCTTCTGGCTGGCGTTGTGGGTGGCGAAGCAGAGGTGGTGCATGCCCCTGCGGCAGGCGCGGCATTGGCCGCACACCGCTCGCCAGTTGAGGACCACGAAGTCCCCCGGGCCGATGCCGCCGACCCCCTTGCCCACGGCCTCGACGACGCCGGCGGCCTCGTGGCCGAGGAGGAACGGGAAGTCGTCGTTGATGCCGCCCTCGCGGTAGTGGAGGTCGGTGTGGCAGACGCCGCACGCCTGGACGGCGACCAGCGCCTCCCCCGGCCCCGGGTCGGAAACCATCACCGTGGTCAGCTCGACCGGCTCGCCCTTGTTCCGGGCGATCACCCCGCGTACCTCTTGTGCCATCGCCAGCCCCTCGCTCGTGCGCTGATGTCGGCCAGTCTGACCGATGGCGCACCGGTCAGCCGTCGGGCAGGGATTGCACCTTGGCGCCGGGGAGCATGGCCCGGACGGCGTCGATGGTGTCGGCCTCGGCCGGGGACTTGTCGGGCCGGTAGCGCCGCACGCGGGCGAACCGGAGGGCGACACCGCCGGCGTAGCGGGTCGAGGACTGCACCCCGTCGAGTGCGATCTCGACCACCAGGTCGGGCCGGACGAACACGACGTGGCCGCTCCGATGCGTCTCCAGCTCGAGGAACTGCTGGGTCTGCCAGGTGAGGAGCTCGTCGGTGAGGCCCTTGAACGTCTTGCCCACCATGACGAACTCGCCCGGAACCTCGGGGTCGCGGGCACCCAGGTGCAGGTTGGAGAGCCACCCCTGGCGCCGGCCACTGCCCCACTCGACGGCGAGGACGACGAGGTCGAGCGTGTGGACGGGCTTGACCTTGCGCCAGGCGCCGCCGCGGCGCCCGGCCTCGTAGGCGGACTCCGCGTCCTTGACCATCACGCCCTCGTGCCCCGCTGCCAACGCCTCGTCGAGCACCCGCTGGGCGTGGGCGGGATCGGCGGTGATGATGCCCGGGATGCGCCAGCGCCCGGCCAGGTTCTCCAGCGTGGCCAGCCGGTCACGCAGCGGCCGGTCGATGAGGTCGTCACCGTCGAGGTGGAGGATGTCGAAGAACCTGGACGCGAGGCCGGCCCCCGCACCGTCGGCCTGGCGGCCGAACTGGCTCATGGTGTCCTGGAACATCTGGGGAAGCTCGTCCTCGCCCACCCCGATGGCCTCCCCGTCGAGCAGGAAGCTCTGGGCCTGCAGCGTTCGCGCAAGGTCGACGATCCCGGGCAGGCGTGTGGTCACGTCGTTCAGGTTGCGGGTGTAGATCCGGACTTGATCGCCGACCCGGTGCACCTGGATGCGGGCACCGTCGAGCTTCCACTCCACGGAGGCCTCGCGGATCGGGCCGGCGTCGCCACCGTTGCCCGCGGTCGCCAGCGCCAACGCCTCGGTCACGTCGGCGGCGGTCTGGGCGAGCATGGGCTGCACCGGGCGGAGCAGCGTGAGCCCGATGGCGTCGAGCGCACCCTCGCCGTCGGTCAGTGCGATCGTGGCCACGGTGGGCAGGTCCCCGGCCAGCATCGCCGCCCGCCGCATCGTCGACAGCGGCACGCCGGCGGCCTTGGCCAGGGCGTCGGTGACCAGGCCCTCCAGTGCGCCGTGACGCAGCTCGCCCACGAGGAGTCGGCGGAGCAGGTCCTGCTCGTCCTCGGTGGCCCGGCCGAGCAGCGACCGGAGCTCGGCGGTCCGGGCGGCCTGCGAGCCAGTGCCGCGGAGGGAGTGGAGCCGGTCGAGCGTGGCGTCGATGTCCGCAACCTCGAGCTGGGGCTCGGGCGACGGTGGCTCCTCGATCGCGGCGACGGTGCGCCAGCCGATGCCGATCCGGCCCTGGCGCGGGGCGCCGGTCAGGATGGCGACCACGACCAGCACCTCGTCCGCGTCGAGGCGGGCGAACAGGTCGGCGAGCGCCGCCACCTTGCGGGATCGAGCCCGCGTGGCCGTGACCTCGGACGTGGTCGCTACGACTTCGGCGAACCTCACGGCGCCATCCTGGCGCACCGCGGCGCCAGTGGGTGCTCCTGTTCCCGTGGGCGCGCGCGTGCCTCGGCCTAGGTCGCCGCCTCCTCGTCGGCCTTTTCGGCGGGGGTGTCGGGCGCGCGCCCAGGCTCCGTGCGCTGGCCGGCCCTCGCGTCGGTAGGTCCGCCAGCGTTCGGTTCGGCGCTGGTCGCCCCTGCCGATTCCGGTTCGTTCGCGCTGGTGGGCTCTTGGGTTGTGTCGGAGGTGTCGGTGGCATGGTCGACGGCGTCCGGTTGCCCGACGGCGTCGTCCTCCGTGGCAGTGTCGGAGGGCTCGGCCGTGTCACCGCCCACGGCCGATTCCGCAGCATCGGGTTGCTCCGCAGCGTCGGACGCGTCGCCGGCGGCGGCTTCCTCGGCCGATTCCGCGGCCTCGATGGTGGCCGCTGGGGCTGGCTCGTCCGCCTCGGTGGGGGCGTCTTCGGCTGGTTCGTCCGCCTCGGTGGTGGCGTCTTCGGAGGGTTCCGTGGCCTCGATGGTGGTGGCGTCTTCGGAGGGTTCCGTGGCCTCGATGGTGGTGGCGTCTTCGGAGGGTTCCGTGGCCTCGATGGTGGTGGCGTCTTCGGCTGGTTCGTCCGCCTCGGTGGTGGCGTCTTCGGCTGGTTCGTGCGCTGCGGGGGGGGGGGCTTCGGCGGGGGGGTGGGGTGTGGGGG